>CDYZ01042731.1_pt1 | contig 146044 bp, 142 predicted proteins | sample 554921 | NCBI WGS metagenome assembly CDYZ01 (sample SAMEA3182058, study PRJEB8094) | gut metagenome | biome: human; feature: gut; material: Stool; isolation source: human stools | place: Canada | collected 2012-11-26 | reverse complement strand
CAAAAAAAAGATTGACTTTTACCGGGAAGATGGTAAAATAATTAGGCTCGCGTATTATGGCAATGCGTGGGCAATCCTTGCTCCTATCGGAGAATAGGGGCCATAAGTCCAAAAGGAGGTGCAAAAGTATGGCTAAGATTTCCGCCAACTATGAGGTCGTCTACATCATCGACCCTGCACAGGGTGAGGAGGCAGTTGCCGCCACCGTGGCAAAGTTCCAGACTCTGGCAGAGCAGCATGCGTCCAACGTCGTCGTGGATGAGTGGGGCAAGCGTCGTCTGGCCTACGCGATCAACTACAAGACCGAGGGCTACTACGTGCTGATGAGCTTCACCAGCGGCCCCGAGTTCCCCAAGGAGCTGGATCGTATCCTTGGCATTACCGAGGGTATTATGCGTTCCATGATCGTCTGCAAGGGCGAGTAAGGGAGAACAGCAATGCTGAATCAGATCATCATTATGGGTCGGCTGACCCGTGACCCCGAGCTGCGCCGCACACAGAGCGGCACGGCGGTCTGCTCTTTCTCTGTGGCTGTGGACCGTGATTTCAAGTCCCAGTCCGGCGAGAAGGAGACGGATTTCATCGACGTGGTCGCGTGGCGTCAGACCGGCGAGTTCGTGTCAAAATACTTCACCAAGGGTCGCATGATCGTGGTGTCCGGCAGCCTGCAGTCCCGCAAGTGGCAGGACCGCAACGGTCAGAACCGCATTTCCTGGGAAGTCATCGCGGACAACGTTTATTTCGGCGACTCCAAGCGCGACAGCGCGGGCGACATGGGCGGCAGCTACGCGGCTCCGGCCTATACCGCTCCCGCCGGCGGATACAGCGCCCCTGTGGGCGGCGGTCCCTCCGGCTTTGCCGAGATCGACGAGGAGGACGGCGACCTGCCGTTCTGATGTGCCCTCAGCGCACATGAAACTTTATAAAGGAGGATACTTCCATGGCTATGGAACGCGAAAATAGACCCGCCCGCGGCGCCGGCAAGCGTCGCAAGAAGGTTTGCCAGTTCTGCGTGGACAAGTGCGAGTGCATCGATTACAAGGACGCTGCCAAGCTGCGCCGCTTCATTTCCGAGCGCTCCAAGATCCTGCCCCGCCGCACCACCGGCACCTGCGCCATGCACCAGCGTCAGCTGACCGAGGCCATCAAGCGCGCCCGTCAGATCGCGCTGCTGCCCTTCGTGACCGAGTAATTCCGGCCCGAAGCCATTGCAGCACCAAAAAGACCTGCCGTAAGGCAGGTCTTTTTTTACGTCCCGACCGCCCCTTTTCCTCTATTTACCACGCATTTTCGCCCTTGTAAACTTCAGGTTGCGCAGAAAAATATCCCTCTGACAACCTGAAGTTGCTGGACACCGCCCCGCAGCTCCTGCTATAATAGACGTAACAACGATAACAGGAGGTGCTCCCATGGGACTGTACGACGCTGTGGACCGCGGCGGCGCAGGCCGCAAAAAGGAAAAGACGCTGCGCAAGCCGCTTCTCATCGCGGCGGCCATCATCGCCGCCGTCGTCGCGCTGGCCGTCTGGGCCTGCCGCTACCAGCTGCAATTCCGCTCCTGCGTCTCCGCCCTCACCGACGCCACCCGCCACGCCCGCAGCACCGGTGACTTCACCGTCACCGTGGACGGCGCAGCCGTCCCTGCCGGCGCCGATGATCTCAGCGACCTGCTGCGTCTCATCACCGCCTCCGGCGCAGGCCGTATCGGGACGGCTCCCACCGACCCGCCCCTCATCACCATTACCTACGGCGACGGCACGGTGCTGGACATCTGGCAGGTGCCGCTGGAAAACCCCTCCAACGACTGGACGGAAGGGCCGTTTTTCCGCTGCACCTTCCCCGGCGGCAGGACCTACGGCTACGACACCGACCAGATCCCCATGACCCGCCTCACCCGCCTGTTTTCATAGCTTTTCCGCAGACGTAAAAGCAGCCCCGTCCGATGGACGGGGCTGCTCTTTATCCGGAAATGCCTGGGGAAATGTGTTACTTCAGCGCCAGCTTGGCAGCGCGCTTCTTGCCGTACACGCAGCAGCCCACCACATAGGCGGCGGCGCACACCACACCGATGATGTAGGCCGGCGTCCAGGGGATGTTGAAGCCGATGTGGGCGTTGGCGATGTAGGTCACGCAGATGAAGGCGTAGAAGCAGCCGGGGATCATGGGGATCCAAGCCCACTTACCCTTGCCGTTCTCAAACATCCACGCGGTGATGCACAGGAAGGCAAACAGGGACAGAGTCTGGTTGGCCCATGCGAAGTAACGCCACAGGATCATGAAGCCGTCGTTGTTGACCTTGGCGAACACGAGGATGGCGATGACCAGTGCGAAGATGGGCAAAGCCAGCTTGATGCGCTTGCCGTTGGTGGACTGGTCGATGTGCAGCGTCTCGGACAGGCTCAGACGCAGAGCGCGCAGTGCCGTATCACCGGAGGTGATGGGCAGCACGATCACGCCGATCAGGGCGATGATGCCGCCGACATGGCCCAGCAGGTACTTGCAGACGACGCCCACGGTGCCGGTAGCCAGCGCAGCCTTGGGCTCCTGCAGAGCCAGATTGTACACGCCCATAGCACCGGCAGCCCAGACCATGGCGATGAAGCCCTCCAGCACCATCATGTTGTAGAAGGTGTTGCGGCCCTGACGCTCGCTCTTCATGGTACGGGAGATGATAGCGGTCTGGGTGGAGTGGAAGCCGGACAGAATGCCGCAGGCTACGGTCACGAAGAAGATGGGCAGGAAGTGACCGTTGGCGAAGTAGTCCGCGTAGGTGAAGGTACCCACGGTGCCGTCAGCACCGGTGAGGCTCAGCACGGGAGCAGCCCAGCTGTCCCAGATGTTCATCAGGGGCATACCGGTGACGAAGATGCCGATGAAGATACCGATGGCGGAGAACAGCAGGATACCGCCGAAGATGGGGTAGATCTTGCCGATGATGGCGTCGATGGGGAACACGGTGGCGATCAGGTAGTACAGGAAGATGACACCGTAGATGACCCACGTGGAAACAGAGGTGGCCTTGCCGTCAAAGCCGAACACCTGCGTGGCGGCGATGTCGCCGGGGGTGTAGATGAACACGGCGCCCACCAGCAGCAGCAGTACGCACACGAACACGTTGTAGAACTTATAGATACCCTTGGTGGAGTAGCGGCGGATCATCTCGGGCATCTGGGTGCCGCCGTCGCGCAGGCAGATCATGCCGGAGAAATAGTCGTGCATGGCGCCGCCGATGACGTTGCCGATGGGGATGGTCAAAAACGCGATGGGCCCAAACAGGATGCCCTGGATCGGCCCGAGGATGGGGCCGGTGCCCGCGATGTTCAGCAGGTTGATAAGGCTGTTCTTCCAGCCGCGCATGGGCACGTAGTCCACGCCGTCCTGTTTGGTGTACGCCGGAGTCTTTCTGTCATCCGGTCCGAAAACCTTTTCGCAGAAGCGGCCGTACAGGGCCGCGCCGCCCAGCAGGATGACAAGACCAATGATAAATGTTGTCACAAAAACACACTCCTTTACGAGATTTCCTTTCGACATCCGGATTGTCGAAACTTGATGTTCATATGGTAACACTATCTTCATAAAATTGGCGCTAATAAACGTTCTGAAAAGTACAGATTTCGTTAACGCTGCATACAGACCCGTTAAAAATCGCCATTTTTCGGCAAACATAGTGCTTTGCGCCGAAAACGTTTCCGAGAATGAAAAAAGTGGAAAAGCAGAATATTCCTATTTTGTCCCCGCGCTATGGCATCTCCTGCTCTCACCACCCCCGACGCCTATCGCGTACCTCGTTCTATCGACGGCTGATCTCGCTTTTTTCGCCCCGCACCCCGTCCGCATTTTCCGGCGCAGCTCGATAGACGTACCCCGTAGGGGCCGGCGGCCCGATTTATGTTCGAAAAGGAACACTGCTGCGGTGCCCGAAATTTCTGCGCTGCCTGACGGCGGGCGCTTGAAATTTTGACCGCGGCCACTCGCTCACCTCACTGTATCCGCCACCGGCGGCGCTTGGATCGCTCCCTCCGGCGGGAATATTCCGCGCCCCGGGCGCGGGCCACTTTTGACCGCAGCGGCCCGACAACCTTTTTCTCTATGCCGCCGGCGGCCATATTTCTTTCAACAGCGAAAGAAATATGGAAAAGAACGCCGCCAAAAACCAACGGTTTTTGGATTTCCCTTGTCCGATTCCAACCACGGTACAAAAAGGTTCCGCATCGAATCGCTTGTACCCCCATCCCCACTGCCGCTCCCACGCACCGCGCGGAGACGCGCCGGTCTGTTATCGTGCAGCGGGACTGTTGCGTCCATATCGGCGGTTTCCCGAATACCGGCGCAGCTCGATAGACGCACCCCGTAGGGGCCGGCGGCCCGATTTATGTTCGAAAAGGAACACTGCTGCGGTGCCCGAAATTTCTGCGCTGCCTGACGGCGGGCGCTTGAAATTTTGACCGCGGCCACTCGCTCACCTCGCTGTATCCGCCACCGGCGGCGCTTGGATCGCTCCCTCCGGCGGGAATATTCCGCACTCCCGAGCGCGGGTCACTTTTGGCCGCAGCCCCAAAAGTGACCAAAAATGCTGCTTGAAACCGCAGGTTTCAAGACTTCCTGTGCGGCTGACCGTGTCATAAAACGCCGCCGTGTACCCCGCGAAAACCAAAATATATGCTGATCGCCGTACAACGAATCGCGTGTACTCCTCTTATCGCTGCCGCTCCCACGCACCGCGCGGAGACGCGCCGGTCTGTTATCGTGCAGCGGGACTGTTGCGTCCATATCGGCGGTTTCCCGAATACCGGCGCAGCTCGATAGACGCACCCCGTAGGGGCCGGCGTCCCCGACGGCCCGCTCATGTTTCCGCCATGTCCCCAGCGGGGAGAGTTCCGCGCTGCGCAGGCGCGTTCCCCGCACCCCGGTAAAAAAGGAGGACCACCCGCAGGGTGGTCCTCCTTTTTACGCTTTCTGCCGCCGCGCGGCGTTCCTCACTCCGTCATGATCTTCAGGATCACGCGGTCCGTCTCCCGCATACCCTCCGTGGCCAGCACACCCACGTGGCGGATGGTGTCCTCCACATCGTCGCCCACGATGCCGTCGCCGGAGCGGAAGTTGTCGCCGTTGCGGTACATGTTGTAGCCCAGAATGCCGCAGTCCACGCCCATGGCGATCTTGCTGGCGCAGCTGGCCTTGGCCCCATCGCAGATGCAGCCGGAGATCATGGCCACGGCGTTCTCCAGCGTGTGGCAGATGCCCTCGTAGTCCGCGCCCCGCAGCCATGCGATGCCGCAGCCCGCGCCCACACCGGCAGACACCGCCCCGCAGTAGGCACTGAGCCGTCCGATGCCGGTTTTCTGGTGGATGGTGATGAGGTCGCTGAGGCACACGGCCCGCAGGATCTTTTCCTCGTCGGCCCCCATCAGCTGCCCGTATTTCCACACGGGTACGGAGGCGGTGATGCCCTGGTTGCCGGAGCCGGACACGATGACCACCGGCATCTCGCAGCCGTTCATGCGGGCGTCGGAGCCTGCGGCGGCCCAGGCCCGTGCCTGGGTGGCCCAGTCCGTCCCACCCTGCAGCAAGGTGGAGCCGATGTTGGCGCCCCAGCTGTTTCGAAGCCCCTCGGCGGCGATGGCGGTGTTCTTCTCGATCTGCCGCCCCGCCGTGGGCCGTATCACGTCTATGGGTATGGTTTCAGCGAATGTGATGATGTCCTTGACGTTCAGCACGGACTTGTCCTGGAGATGATCCTCGGCGTTGCCGGTCACCGGCAGCTCCTTCAGGACCTGCCCGTCCCGTGCCATGTAAATAATATTGGTGTGATTGTTGGCCACGCGGACGCAGGCGCTGTGCCCGCCCAGCCAGCCCGTCAGCTTGATGTCCAGCAGGCAGGGCGTTTCAGGGCAGGTGATCTCCATGGGCGTCCGGTCCAGATAGTCCTGGATGGCCGCCGTGTCCTCCTCCGTCACGTTGGCGATGACCTGAAGCTCCGCGTCGGCGTCGCCTGCCACTATGCCCACGGCGATGGCGGCGTCGATGCCGCGGCGGCCCGCCGTATTGGGAACCACCACGGATTTCACGTTTTTCAGGATGTTTCCGCTGACCTCGGCCAGCACTTTTTCCGGTTTTCCGCCCAACACCTCGCGCAGTTTTGCGGCACAGTACGCGACGGCGATGGGCTCTGTACACCCGGTAGCCAGCAGGAGCTCCTCCCGCAGGATCGCCGTGTAGGCGGCGATCTTAGAGTCGTTCAACATCACACATTCTCCTTTTTTCAGTTGTATTTTGCCGCCGGAGCGCAGACGCTTTCGCGCCGCGCACTGGCGCGATCAGGCCAGGCGGCACTTGCGCCGCAGGCCGGATGTACGGTTTTTCGCGCCTTACAGAGCGGGCACATCATCCTCCTGCCGGACCCAGTCCGTCACGTCCACCACCTGGAACTCCGCCTCCGTCCGGCGGATGATGACGCGGCTGATGCCGGCGTTGATGACCTGGCGGCGGCACATGGCGCAGCTGGTGGCGTCTCCCAGCAGCGCGCCGGTCCGGGCATCGCGGCCCACCAGGTACAGGGTGCTGCCCACCATGTCCCGCCGGCTGGCGGAGATAATGGCGTTGGCCTCGGCGTGGACGCTGCGGCACAGCTCGTACCGCTGCCCCCTGGGTATCTGCATGGCCTCGCGGGTGCAGAAGCCCATGTCCACGCAGTTCCGGCGGCCCCGCGGCGCGCCGTTGTAGCCCGTGGAGATGATCTCGTCGTTCTTGACGATGATGGCGCCGTACACCCGCCGGAGACAGGTGGCCCGCTCCAGTACCGTTTCGGCGATGTCCAGATAGTAGTTTTCCTTACTGATGCGTTCCATACAAGCGCCTCCTCACATGTTCCTGTACACATTATAATACAGATGCGGCGGCGAAGGCAAGAAACGTGTGTCCGCCGGCGCTCCGCGAAGTACACAAAAATTCGGCAGCAGATTTGCCGAAATGGACAGAAAACCGGCGGGCACCGCCCGCAAAAGGGCCGCGTCCGCCGGTGATTTCCTCATGAATTCCGGATGAGGCGCATCAGGAAGTAAAATACTTCCTGATGGAAATTATTTATGCACGGAAAAGCGCAGAAAATGAATAGTTATACATTCAGGCGTTCTTGAAAACCATCTCCGGCGCATGGATGACCACGTGGGTGTTGTCGGCCACGGAGCTGGTAAGGAAGGCGTTGCCCCCCACCACGGTGTGCTCGCCGATGACGGTCTGACCGCCCAGAATAGACGCGCCGGAGTAGATGGTCACGTCGTCGCAGACGGTGGGGTGCCGCTTGCCCGGCAGGCTGGCGTGGCCCGCCCGAGGCGACAGCGCGCCCAGCGTCACGCCCTGGTACAGCTTGACGTGGCTGCCGATGACGGAGGTCTCGCCGATGACGATGCCGGTGCCGTGGTCAATGAAGAACCAGGGACCGATCTGAGCGCCGGGGTGGATGTCGATGCCGGTGCGGCTGTGGGCGTACTCCGACATGATCCGCGGGATCATGGGCACGTGGCGCAGGTACAGCTCGTGAGCGATGCGATAGACGAAGATGGCGAACAGGCCGGGGTAGGCAAAGATGATCTCCTCCTTGTTGGCGGCGGCGGGGTCGCCGTCGAACGTGGCCTCGATGTCCGTCAGCAGCATCTGCTGGATGCGGGGCAGCTCCGCCATGATGGACTCGGTGATCTGGGCGGCCTGAGCCGTCTCGCCGTCCGGCAGAGCCAGGGCGATCTGGGCCGTCATCCCCGTTTCGATGCGCTCCAGCAGCAGCGCGGCATAGTTCTCTGCCGGAAGGGCCATCAGCTGCGGGTCCCCGAAATAGGCGGGGAAGAACAGCCGCCGCAGCTCCTTGAGCAGGGCGATGATGGCGCTGCGGTCCGGCAGACGCAGCTTTTTCCCGTACATAGGTATGGCCGCATTTTCCATGGTCGTTGCCATGGCGCGTGCAATTTCTGCGGTATTGCTCATGTTGAACCCTCCAAAATAAAAAAGAACGGTGGGAGATGTCACACATCTCCCACCGTTCTCAAAGAATACGGTGTGGCCGCGGCAGGAGCCGCGTTACTCGGCAGAGATCGTATGACGGAAATGGGCGCAGCAGACCAGGCCCGCACAGCAGGCGGGCAGACAACAGGTACAGTTGGTCTGGATGCGAACGGTCATACGATCCTCCTTCGGCACTTCCCGCGGACACACAGAGCCTCGGCCTGACGGTGTCCGCGCTTTCGTATTATTATACGTGACCATTCACGGTGCGTCTATGTGCGGTATCGACAAAAACAGCGAAAAATATGGGGTGAATGTTGTGACTGTGCCCAATTGACTTTTGCGTTTTAAAGCTCTAAAATCAGCACAATGAGTGATGCCGGTCCGGTGCCGGCGGAAAGGAGACAGCCATGACCCGTCACATGATGCAGCAGGATATGGTCCGCAGCGGCATGGGCAAGATCCAGGCCGCCTCCTATCACTATGCCGGTAACAGCTCCTGCTATCGGGGCTACTTTTGGTGCGCCTATTATTACGGCGACCAGAATGGATACCGGCTGAAATGACATACGTGGTTCGATCTCCTCACAAGGGTCGATAAGCGGCTTCGTCGTTCAGGCGGGGCCGCTTTCTTTATTGGCAGAGTTTAGAGATAAACGGAAATCACAAACGGAAATCACAAACGGAAATCACAAACGGAAAAGGAGAAAATCAAAATGAATGCGATCTTAGCTGCGGCGGTCATCTTCGTGGTGTTCACTATCGGAGACATGATCTCCGCCAAAACAAAAGCCATTGTATCCATGCTGCTGGTGGCGTCCGTGTTGTTCCTGGCCGGCTTCTGGACAGGCATCTTCCCCACCACCATGTTTGCCGACTCCACGCTGCTGAGCATGGCCGGCCTGCTGGTGACCATGCTGCTGGTACACCTGGGCACCACCATCAAGCTCCGTGACTTCGGCGCACAGTGGCGCACCGTCATCATTGCCGCCGTGGCCTGCATCGCCATCTCCGCCGCGGTATTCTTCCTGGGCCAGCTGATCGTTGACCGCGGCTTCGCACTGGTGGGCGCTCCCATTCTGTCCGGCGGCGTGGTGGCCACGCTGACCATGCAGGATATGGCCAACAAGGCAAACCTCCCCGATCTGGCGGTATTCGCCACGCTGGTCATGTGCGCCCAGGGCTTCGTGGGCTACCCCGTGGCCTCCCTGTGCCTCAAGAGCGAGGCCAAGCGCATCAAGGCGCAGATCGACGCCGGTGAGCTGCAGGTAGACACCGCCGCCGGCGCCGTGCAGGCTGCTGCTGCGGGCCGCAAGAAGCTGATCCCCGCGCTGCCCGACAAGTACAACACCCCCAACGCCATCATCGCCAAGGTCATTCTGGTGGCGCTGCTGTCCGTGTGGGTGTCCAGCCTGTTCCACGACGCCATCAACAAGCTGGTGTGGTGCCTGATCTTCGGCGTGCTGTGCAAGGAGCTGGGCTTCCTGGATGAGGACGCGCTGGGCAAGGCACACGCCACCGGCATCGTGATGCCCATCATCACACTGTCCATCTTCACCAATCTGGCCTCCGCCACCCCTGAGATGGTGGGCGGCATGGTGGTGCCTCTGCTGGTGTGCGTAGTCATCGGCACCATCGCCTTCTCCGTCGTGTCTATTCTGGTGGGCAAGATCTTCGGTTACAGCTGGCAGATGTCCATGGCCATCGGCAGCTCCTGCCTGTTCGGCTTCCCGGGAACCGTTATCATCTCCAACGAGGTGTCCGAGTCCACCGGCGCCAACGCCGAGGAACGGGCGGCCATCAACGCCCAGATCATGCCCAAGATGCTGGTGGCCGGTATGGTCACCGTATCCATCACCTCCGTGCTGGTGGCCGGCGTGATGAGCGGCTGGCTGTAAGCTAAGCGGATATTCAGAAGTGAGGTAGTGAAAATGTCTGAGATCAAGACGTATGTAGATCGTATTTTCGACGAGCTGGTGGCCATCCGGCGGGACATCCACGCCCATCCGGAGGTGGGGATGCAGGAGGTGCGCACCAGCGCCCTGATCCGGCGGGAGCTGGAGAAGATGGGCATGGACGAGATCCAGCAGCCCCTGCCCACCGCAGTGGTGGGTCTGCTCCACGGCGGCAAGGGACCCGGCAAGTGCGTGGCGCTCCGCGCCGACATCGATGCGCTGCCGGTCCACGAGGAGTCCGGCGTGCCCTTTGCCAGCCAGACGGAGGGCGTCATGCACGCCTGCGGCCACGACCTGCACACCACCATGCTGCTGGGCACGGCCAAGACCCTGTGCCATATGCGGGACTCCTTTGCGGGCACGGTGAAGTTCATCTTTGAGCCCAGCGAGGATACCATGCCCGGCGGCGCACGGGCGCTGGTGGCGGCGGGCGTCATGGAGAACCCCCACGTGGACGCCATCTTCGGCCAGCACGTCTGCCCCTCCGAGAATGACACGGTGGGTCGGATGCAGCTCTATAAGGGGTACTTCACCAGTGCGGTGGATCTGTTCCACATCGCCGTACACGGCAAGAGCGGCCACGGCGCCGCACCCCACACCGCCCACGACGCCATTGCCTGCGCGGGATATCTCATCACCGCGCTGCAAACGGTGGTGTCCCGCCGTATCGACCCCATGGACTCCGCCGTGCTGACGGTGGGCACCATGTCCGGCGGCGACGCGGTGAACATCACCGCCGGCGAGGCCCGGATGGTGGCGGTGCTGCGCAGCTTCAGCGACACGGCACGGGATACCGCCATCGAGGAGGTCAACCGGATCTGCAAGGGCATCGGGTTCGCCTTCGGCTGCGACATCGAGGTGAAGCTGGAGGAGGGCTACGCCCTCCAGTACAACGACGGCGCCATGATCGATCTGGTGGAGCAGGCGGTCACGGAGGAGCTGGGCGCGGACAAGGTGATCCACCTCGACCGCCCCTTCTCCGGCAGCGAGGACTTCAGCTTCTTCGGCAAGCTCACCAATACGCCGTCGGCGTTCATGATGATCGACGCGGGCCACGGCGAGCACATGGTGTCCCTGCACAACGGCAAGATCGTGTTCGACGAGAACGTGATGCGCTCCGGCGTGGCGGGCATGAGCGCTGTCGCACTGAAGTACCTAGCGGAGTGAGCGCACATATTATGAGGTAACAGCGGAAAGTTTCCTTCCTGAAAACAGGGCAGGGACGCACGGCAGGTGCGTCCCTGTCCTGTTTTTTCGCGGGTTTTGGCAGCTTTTGGCGAGCGCCGCCGTTGACAAGAGGCGGAAAACCGTATATAGTATAAAATGGTTCGGTGGACACCGGACCGACAAGTGGATAACGTGTTCTGTGACGACGTGTGGCTGCGCGCCGTAACGGCCGGAAACGGTCAGGCGGCAGTTTTGAAGGAATAGGGGTAAGACCCTCTGCGGACGGCACTGTAAACGCAAGGAAGTGACCAAAGCGGCGGAGACGCCGTGTGGTGAACAGCAGCCATTGGGACGGATGTCCTGAGAAGGTAGGTCATGTACGGGAGGCGGCAGCCTCGGGGCGTTAGGGCAGGAGAATTGCACGGCGGAGAACAGGTACACAGCGGCGCTTCTTCGTTGTGGCAGAGAGCAGAAGTGGGCGCGGACCATCCCGACAGGGACGGACCGGCCTTTTTTTGCGGCAAATGCGCCGGCTGTCCCGTCAGGGAGGCCGGTTTTTTCGCGGGAGGGGCGTCATCCGCCCGCAGTCAAGTCGGGACGGCGCAAGCCGTCCGCTTTCCATAAGGGCGGGAGGGGTTTGCCGACCCCTTCCGCCTCCTTCTCTTATAAGACAGAAAATTTACAGATAAAAGGAGACAGAGACATGAAGAAACGAGTGGTATCGTGGCTGCTGGTGGTGCTGATGCTCACCAGCATGCTGCCTACCGGCGTGTGGGCGGAGGACGTCTACCGCAGCAGCGAGGACACCGGACGGTACGGTGTGTCCACGCTGGCCAGCGCCGCCGACGCGGAGCTGGAGGGCTTTTTCGACGAGTGGGAGGGCATCGCCACCGTGGCCAACGCGGCCACGCGGGGCTTTGTCAGGGACGGCGACAAGCTGAAGTCTGGCAACAGCTCGGCCAGCTCCACACGCTCGACGCTGACGGTGACGATGCTGAAGGCGGCGGAGCTGTCCTTCGATTACCGGCTCAGCGGCCCTAACCAGAGCGGCATGGAGGTGAAGAACAGCAGCAAGACACTGTATACGTACAGCAGCTACGGCGCCGGCGGGGCAAAGATCGTCAAAGGGACGGACAGCGGCACGGCCACCGTGCAGGCCAACGCCGGTGACGTCATCACCATCTCCTATTACCGCGGCTATTACAGCAGCGGCAGCAACTGCATGTGGCTCAGCAATTTCAAGGCCTCGCTGCCGGCACAGGTGATCTTCCATGCCAACGACGGCACGGAGACCACGGTGCAGCAGGGCGTGTTCGGCAGCGGCACGCTGCAGGCCAATACGTTCAAGCGGGACGGCTACCGCTTTGAGGGCTGGGCCACGACGCCGGACGGCGCGGTGGCCTATGCCGACAAGGGCAGTATCACCATCACGGAGAATACCGACCTGTACGCCGTGTGGACGCGGGTGTACCGTGTGGCGTTCCAGCTGACGCCGGCGGACGCGGAGTTCTCGCTGTACGGCGATGAGGCGCGGACGGCGCTGATCGCGGCGGACAGCGGCACGGCGTATACCCTGGCGGCGGGCACCTACTATTACAGCGTCTCCGCCTTCGGCTACGCGGCGGTGCAGGGCAGCGTCACCGTCAGCGGCGACGCACAGGAGCCGGTGGTGCTGGCGGAGAAGCCGGTGGTCACGGTTACGTTCGCCTATGCGGACGGCAAGACCGATGTGGACGGTGGGAAGCTGACCGTGCGCACCGGTGAGCGGGACATGGCGGCGGAGGAAGGCTCCGACGGCATGGCGTTCCGCCTGCCCGCAGGCTACGCCTACGACTGGAGCTTCCGCAGCGCCAACTACGGCAAGCAGAGCGGTACCGTGGACCTGACGGGCGTCAGCGAGAGCGGGACGCAGAGCGTGACCATCCCCATGACGGCCAAGTCCGCCTGGGAGGGAGCGGGCGACATCAGCGAGCCCGCCGCAGTGGACGGCGTGTACCAGATCACCAGCGGCAGCGAGCTGGCGTGGCTGGCCCAGCAGGTGAACGCCGGTGTGTCCGACGGCACCAGCTTCAGCGCGGTGCTGTGCAATGACATCGACCTGGGCGATGAGGCGTGGACGCCCATCGGAAATGGCACCGGCAAAGCGTACAAGGGTACCTTTGACGGGCAGGGGTACACCATCCGGAACCTGTACGTCACCGGCAGTACGCCCATGGACTACGGCCTGTTCGGCACCGTCTATGGCGGCACCGTCCGGAATGTGACGGTGGAGGGCCGCGTGGAGGTCACCAGCAATTCCAGCAGATACGGCATCGCGGCCATCGTGGGCCAGCTGTACGGCACCACGGGCGGCGTGGAGAACTGCCTGAACAGGGCGTCCGTCAAGGGCGGCCAGTATGTGGGCGGCATCGTGGGCTATGTGGCCGGCGGGTCCAGCAGCGCCGAAAAGTTCATCAAGAACTGCGGCAATATGGGGGATGTGACCTCCGAAGGCCACCGCGCGGCGGGCATCGCGGCCAATATCAGCGGCCAGGTGGCAGTGGAGAACTGTTACAGCACCGGCACCATCACCGGCGGCTGGTACTCCGGCGGCATCAGCGCGTATGTGGACAGCTCCTACGCATCGGTAAAGAACTGTTATGCCGCGGGCAGCGTTACCGGCAGCGGCGCGGGCGCGGTGTTCGGCAAGGTGAGCTACAGTTCGACGGTGGTGGCCAACTGCTACTACCCCGACACGCTGAGCGTCGGCGACAGCAAGGCTGTGAAGGTGACGGAGCAGCAGCTGAAAACGCTGGACAGCGCTGCGGCGCTGGGCGAGGCGTTCATGCAGGACGCCAAGAGCATCAACGGGGGCTATCCCATCCTGACGTGGCAGATCACCACGTATGAGGTGACATTTACCGTGACGCCGGAGGACGCGGAGGTACGCATCGACGGCGCAAAGGGCAAGCAGAACGGAAACGTGTGGACGTTCCGCCTGCCGGAGGGTACATACAGCTACACGGCGTCCGCCTTCGGCTATGCCGATGAGAGCAGCACCATCGAGGTCAGCGGCGCGGCCCGGAAGGATATCACGCTGACGCCGGTGGAAAAGCGCACCGTCCGATTCAGCGTGACGCCCAAGGACGCCGGCGCGGCGGTGACGGTGCAGTGGAACGGCAAGACCGTGGCGGCGGAGCAGGACGGCAGCTATCGGCTGCCCGACGGCACCTACACCTACACGGTGCGGGCCAAGGGCTACGCCAAGGTCAGCCAGACGCTGGAGGTCAGCGGAGATGTGACGGTGCCGGTGACGCTGGAGCCCTCCGCCGCCTGGGACGGCCAGACCGTCACGGCGCCGGAGGCGGGCGACGGCACGGAGGCCAGCCCCTACGAGATCGAGAACGGCGAGCAGCTGGCATGGCTGGCCCAGACGGTGAACGCAGGGAAGGGCAGCACCAGGCTATACGCCGTCCTGACGGAGGACATCGACCTGGGCGATGGCGCTTGGACGCCTATCGGCGCAGATTCCCATGAGTTCACGGGCCGCTTTGACGGCCAGGGTCATACGGTGTCCCGCATGAAGGCGGAGGCCCGGTACGCGGGCCTGTTCGGCGTGGTGAAGGACGCGGAGATCCGCGGCGTGGTGGTGCAGGGCATCGCCGCCAGCACCGACAGCAGCAGCGGCGACGCGGCGGGCCTTGTGGCCCGCACCAAGGGCAGCACCGTGACCATCACGGAGTGCGGCAGCGAAGTGGCCGTCAGCAGCGGCAACAACGGCGGCGGCATCCTGGGCAAGAACGCCAGCAGCAGCACCGTGGTCACCATCAGCGCCTGCTACAACACCGGCGACATCAGCGGCAAGGCGCGGGCCGGCGGCATCAGCGGCGGCAACACCAATGAGGTAAACATCAGCGACTGCTACAACACCGGCAGCATCACCGGCGGCAGCTACGCAGGCGGCGGTATCCGCGGCTATTACGGCGGCTTCGAGGGCACGGTGGCCAACTGCTACAACAGCGGCGCCGTTACCGGCACCAATACCGGCGCTATCGCCCCGGGCGCCAACAGCAGAATCAGCAACTGCTTCTATCTGGACAGCGGCACGGACGGCAACAGCGGCGCAGCGGCGCAGACCGCCCAGCAGATGCAGGAGCTGGCCATCAGCGACGCCTTTGAGCATGTGGCGGGCCGCAACGGCGGCATGCCGGTGCTGAAGTGGCAGAAGCTGGCACCGGTGGTCAAGGACCCCGTGCTGGCTCAGAACGTGGAGTTCGGGCTGGAGCAGGTGCATCTCACCAACTCCTCCGCCATGGAGGTGGAGGACGGTGTGGGCATGCTGGCCTCCTCCCAGCTGACGTGGGACGCGGTGGACGGCGCGGAGGGGTATGTCATCACCCTGTGGCGGCAGACCGCAGAGCTTGTGGAGGGCGAGGACTACACCCAGATGGTGCTGGCCCGCGCCACGGCCTTCACCGCCAACGGCACTGAGACCGACTATGACTGCGCCGCCGAGCTGGCGGAGCAGGGCGAGGGCGTGTACTACGCCACGGTGACGGCAGTGGTGGACGGCGCGTACACCGAGCCTTCTCTGGAGTACGTGGACGAGTATGTGGCGGGCTATCAGATGCCCTATGACCGCATGTCCACCGTCACCAATGTGAAGTGGGAGGGTACGGTCCTGCACTGGGACAAGAAGCCCTATTTCACGGCGGAGCAGATCTACACCATCCTGCTGTCCATTGTAGAGGACGATGGCAGCTATCGCACTCTGACCCCCGTGGAGGTGTCGGGAAATGCGGGCATGGCGGATCTGGGCAACACCTTCGCCGCCGGGCGGCGCTATGCCGCGCAGGTCATCGCCCACTCCGACGCGGACATCCTGGAGACAATGGGCCTGACGGACAGCCGCCCGTCCCAGGCGGTCATCTATGACGGCAGCGGCACGCCGGAGGTACCGGACGACCACGACGACACGTGGGTCGCCATCACCTCCGCCCAGCAGTGGATCGACCTGGCCAACGTGGAGGATATGCCCTCCGATCCCGCAGACAGCAGATCCGACAGCCAGCAGAAGGTGGAGTGGAGCAAGAAATACTATCTGGCCAACGATCTGGATTTCTCCCAGCTGTCGGCGGCCTATCAGACCAAGACCAAGTCCATCGGCAACACCACCAACCGGTTCAACGGCGTGCTGGACGGCAACGGATACGTCATCCGCGGCCTGACATTGAGCAACTATGACTCCGGCCTGTTCTGGTACGTGGGGGCCAGCGGCTATATCTACGATCTGAAGGTGGAGAACGCCAACGTGCTGTTCTCCGACAACGCGGCGGTGCTGGTACACAACAACTACGGCCTCATGGAGCAGTGCGCCGTGGTGAACACCAACATCACCGCCGACACCGGCGCGGTGCTGGGCGGCATGGTCAGCCGGAACTACGGCACCATCCGCGACAGCTATGTGGAGGGCGGTACGCTGACCTCCAACTCCACTACCTCCACGGGCCACGCGGGCTTCGTGGGCGCCAACGAGGAGGGCGGCCTCATCGAGCGGTGCTGGACCTCCATGAGCGTCAGCACCCAGAGCGACTACGCCGGCGGCTTTGTGGGCCTGGGCTACGGCGGCACCATCCGCAACTGCTTCGCACTGGGGAACGTGTCGGGCCGCGGCTATTCCGGCGGCTTCGTGGGACGCTCCGTATTCCAGGGCAACGCCTATGAGAGCTGCTACGCTGCGGGTATCGTCACGGTAGCGGGCGCAGAGGGCAACGGCTTCATCGGCGGCAACAAGCCGGACAGCGGCTTCCAGTACGACCAGTCTGAGGGCGTGTGGAACTGCTACTACAACAGCGAGAACACCGGCGCTCACGGTTACGGCGCGGAGCCGCGAACCGGCATGCAGATGCGGCTGGCGGACTTCGTGCGGGAGCTGGGCAGCGGCATCTGGACCCGCGACGATGCGGTGAACGGCGGTCTGCCCTATCTCACCACGGTGAAGGCGCCGGAGACGGCCAAAACCGCGGACATCACCGTACACGTAGCCGTGGTGACGTATGACAAGGAGACGTACACCTTCGACTTCGACCACAAGAGCGTGGTGGATGTCACCGTGGAGAGCACGGGCAACACCCGCGTGGTGGACGTGATGGACGCGGCTCAGACGCAGGGCAAGCTGACGTACAGCTACTCCACCACCGCTACCTTCGGACGGTTCATCCACACCATCAACGGCCATGCAGTCAACGCGCCGGATGGCTGGATGTTCACCATCAACGACGCCCTGTCCAACGTCAGCGCCTCCACGGCGTCGGTGAAGGACGGCGACAGGGTGCTGTGGTTTGAAGGCACCACCGAGAACCAGTTCCAGGGTCCGCTGTGGGCGGAGCTGGACGGCAGCACCATCCAGTGGGAGACCATTTCCACCGTGGCGGAGCTTCAGGCGCTGGCGGCGTCCAAGGACCCCGCAGTGCTGGCGAAGAACTACAAGCTGGCCAGGGATCTGGACCTGTCGGGCGTGACGTTCTCCGGCATCGGCAGCGCGTCCGCGCCCTTTACGGGCATGTTTGACGGCCAGGGCCACACCGTGTCCCATGTGACGGTGAAGGGCGGCGACAACGCCGGATTCTTCAATGTGACGCTGGGCGCGGTCATCAAGAACCTGCATCTCAGCGATGTGAACGTCACCGGCGGCAGCCGCGTGGGCGGTCTGGTGGGCTGGGCCCGGGCAGAGCTGGATCGTCAGGATATGGCGGGCAGCAAGGCCGGCCTTGCCGGCAGCTGCACCGTGTCCGGTACGGTCAGCGGCAGCCGCGCCGTGGGCGGTCTGGTGGGCCTGAACGAGGGCCTCAGCGATCAGGAGACCCTGTTCTCCGTGGCCAGCGCCGTGGATAAGTGTACCGCCGCCGTCAGCGTCTCCGGCAAGGAGAAGGTGGGCGGCCTGGTGGGCGAGAACAGCGGCAGCATCACCAGAAGTGCCGCGCAGGGCAGCGTCACCGCGCCGGATGGCATGATGGTGGGCGGCTTTGCCGGCGACAACAGCGGCAGCATCTATGACAGCCATGCCGAAGGCGAGGTGCGGGGCAAGTCCTACACCGGCGGCTTTGTGGGTATCAGCGACGGCACGGTGAAGAATTGCTACAGTCTGGGCGGTGTCACCGGTACGGACTACACCGGCGGCTTCGCCGGAGGCATCAGTGCGGCGGAGAACGCTGTGGGCGCCGGGCTGGTGTCGGTGACGGGTACGTCCACCTACGGCTATACCGGCGGCTTCGCCGGACGGCTGGGCGGTACGCTGGCGGGTCTGGACAACCAGATCACCGTCAAGAATGTCTACGGAAACTGCATGAAGCCGGACGGCCAGTGGAAGGCCGCGGGCAACAGCTTTACCGGCAGCAGCGAGCAGGCCGCGGTGGAGGGCATGAAGCTGACCACGTGGCAGCAGGTGAACGACAAGCTCATGGAGCTGTTCGGCGTATCTCTGCCGTGGATCGTGGATGATACCGCCCTGATGGATTCCATCGCGGCTACCCTCACCGAGACCAAGGACGGCTGGAGCGCCATGGACATGGCGGCCTACGGCCAGCTGGCGGGCAAGACCGCCAGACTCACCGATGCGGCACGGCAGAACATCATGGATCTGCTGATCGCCGAGGCATCCGGTACGACGGACGCCGGCGCCAGAAGCCGCATTGAGCTGGTGCTGCGGGCGCTGGGCGTGGACAGCACGGAACTGTATCCCCAGGGCAGCAGCAAGGCCGTGAACAACGGGGCGCTGCTGAAGGCCATGGATATGAGCGGCGTCACCGTGTGGGCGGCACCCTACGTGCTGCTGGCCAACATGCAGGGCAGCGTGAAGCTCACTGACCAGCAGATCGAGACGCTGATCGCCACCATCGCGGCGGCGGAGTCCAACGGCATTCTGGGCAGCAGCTACGGCGGCGCGTATTACGCCGATCCCGATACCACGGGCGCGGCCATGGCGGCGCTGAGCGCTTACACCGATCGCAGCAGCGCCAAGACGCTGCTGGATAAGCTGGTGCAGGGCGCGGCGAACCATGTGGCCGGCGCGGGCTATTACAGCAACGCCAACAGCGACGCCATGCTCATCATCGGCTTCATCGCCGCGGGCGTAGATCCCGAGACGGTGCTGTGCGCCAGCGGCATCACGCTGGTGGAGGACATGCTGCGCTATGCCAATGACGCCAACAACGGCTTCCTGTACGCCGGTGAGGACAACGCACTGGCCACGGAGCAGGGCTTCCGGGCCCTGGTAGCGCTGGCGCAGTTCCGCGCCAACGGCGGCAAGGCGTACAATATCTATAATTTCAGCAAGACGGCGGTGAAGCCGGGCCACGCCACCGGCAGCGGTGAGCCGGATGTGCCGGTGAACCCGCCCGAGGAGAACGAGGATATTACCGTCACCGTGTCTATCCGCACGCCGGCGGGCATGTGGATGGACGGTAAGAGCGTCACCGTGAAGAAGGGCTCTACCGTGTACCACGCCTTTATCGAGGCGCTGAGGGACAGCGGCATCACCCAGTCCGGCGCGGCCAGCGGCTACGTCCGGTCCATGACCAAGGGAGGCGTCACCTACGGCGAGTTCACCCACGGCGACAACTCCGGCTGGCTGTACAAGGTCAACGGTGTGCTGCCCAACGTGGCGCTGACCCAGAAGAAGCTGGCCGACGGCGACGACATCCTGTGGTACTACACCACCGACTGGAAGCAGGATCCCGACGCCGGCGCCATGGCGGGCCAGAGCCTGATGGCGGCGGATGTCATCAAGCTCATCGACGCCATCGGGAATGTGACGCTGGACAGCGGCAGCGCCATCGCGGCGGCACGGACGGCCTACAACAGGCTGCCGGCAGAGGAGAAGGCGCTGGTCACCAACTATGCGGTGTTGGTGGCGGCGGAGGAGACGTATGCCGCGCTGGTGAAGGCGCAGCAGGCGACCTCCGGCGTCAAGGAGAACACCGCGTGGCGCACCCAGTATGAGACGGCGCTGGACAAGGCAGGCGAGAACGACCTGACCTTCGGCAGCGAGTGGCTGGTCATCGCGCTGGCCCGCAGCGGCAGGACGGTGCCCGACAGCTACTACGACAGCGTGGTGAAGGCGGTGCAGGACGCGGGCGGCGAGCTCAGCGATAAGAAGTTCAGCGAGTACTCCCGCGTGATCCTGGCGCTGACGGCCATCGGCAAGGACCCTGCGGACGTGGGCGGCTATGATCTGCTGGCCAAGCTGGCAGACATGGACAAAGTGACGTATCAGGGCCTTAACGGCGCCATCTTCGCGCTGATCGCGCTGGACAGTGCCGGGTATGAGGTGCCCGCCGCGGCGGAGGGCGCCAACCAGACCTCCCGCGAGGCACTGGTGGCTTACATTCTGGACAAGCAGCTGTCCGATGGCGGCTGGGCTCTGTCCGGTGACAGCGCCGATCCCGATATGACCGCCATGGCGGTGCAGGCGCTGGCGGCGTACCGCGACGACGCGGCGGTACAGGCGGCGGTGGACAAGGCCGTGCAGACCCTGTCCGACATGCAGCTCTCTGACGGCGGTTACAGCAGCTGGGGCACGGTGAACAGCGAGTCCTGCGCCCAAGTCATCATCGCGCTGACCACGCTGGGCATCGATCCTGCCAAGGACAGCCGGTTCATCAAGTACGGCCTGAGCCTGCTGGATGCGCTGTGCGCCTACTATAAGGACGGCGGATTCTGCCACACGCGGGACGGCGCGGCGGACGATATCGCCACGGAGCAGGCACTGTGCGCCCTGACGGCCTATGCGCGGCTGCTGAACGGCCAGACGGCACTGTACGACATGACCGACCTGGCCGCGGGCATCACGCCGGCGGAGCCGGATGCGCAGGAGCCTGCGGAGGAGCAGGAGCCTGCGGCGCAGAACGGCGCCGTGGTGTGGATCGTCGTGGCGGCGGCCGCAGCGGCGGCCGGTGCGGCGGTGATCGCAGCGTCCAAGCGCAGAAAGAAAGAATAAGGACCCCGCTGGGCGGAAGCGTATGAAAAGCTCCCCCTGCCGGCATAGGCCGGCAGGGGGAGCTTTTGCAGTTGATACAGCGCTTATTTCTCCTGTTCTGCGAGCTGGCGGAGGAGGATGTCCTCGGCGTAGCCGCAGGCACGCGCAACGGAACCAGCCTCAAAGGGATCTGCCAGATTCGCATAACGCAGGGTTTCCAGATAACTGCGGCTGCCGCCGGTCTTGCAGAGCTTCAGGTAGTCCTGCCAGGCCGCCGCCTTATCCTCGGCGTACTTCTTCTTGAACTCCATGGCGCCCATGGTGGTGAGCGTATAGTTGATGTAATAGAACGGGTAGAGGTAGATGTGCAGCTTGTGATACCAGTAGCCGCCGCGCTCCATGAAGGCGTCATTGTCGTACCTGCGCCAGGGCATGTACTTCTCCTCCAGCAGGCGCCACTGGTACGTCCGCTCCTTGGGCGTCAGCTGGGGATCGGCGTAGCAGATGTGCTGGAACTCGTCCACAGCCACGCCGAAGGGCACAAAGGTCAGCGCCTCCTGCAAATGGGCAAAGCGGAACTTGTCCGCCTGATCGCCGAAGAACCACTGGGCATAGGGGTAGGCGAACTGCTCCATGGACATGGAGTGGATCTCCGCGATGTCGGTGGTCTCACTGTAATAGTCCGAGATGGGCTGGCTGCGCATGGCCATGTAGCCGGCGAAGGCGTGGCCCAGCTCGTGGGTCAGGACCTGCATGTCGAAGATCGTGTGGTTGAAGCAGGAGAACACGAAGGGGGCCTTCAGGCTGGGCAGGCTGGTCATGTAGCCGGTGGAGGCCTTGCCGGGCTTGTTCTCCAGGTCCATCAGCTGGTGGTCGATCATGAAGTCGATAAACTCGCCGGTCTCGGGACTGATCTCGTGGTACATCTTCCGGGCGGTCTCGACCATGAATTCTGCATCGCCGGCGGGCTCGGCGTTGCCGTCGGGGAACACCATTTTCTCATCGTGCCACAGGACATGGTCGATGCCAAGACGCTTGGCCTGCGCGTCATAGAGCTTCTGACACAGCGGAACGAGGACGGTGCGCACCTGCTCACGGAAGGAGGCCACCTCCTTCTCGCCGTAGTCGGTGCGGCCCTGCTCCAGGTAGCCCAGGGGAATGTAGTTCTCATAGCCCAGGTTTTTGCCCATCTGGTTGCGGATGCGGATCAGCTCGTCCCAGATCTCCTCCAGACGGGGCTCGTTGGCCTCGTAGAACGCGGAGTACGCCTTGACCGCGGCGGCGCGGACGGCACGGTCTGGGTGCTCGAAGTACTTCTGCACGCCGTAGAGATTCAGGGTCTTGCCGTCGAAGGGGATCTCGGCGGCGGCCATGATCTTCTGATACTCGTTGGTCAGGCGGGACTCCTGCTGGTGCAGGGGGACGTTGGCCTCGCAGAACTGCTTTTTCTGCAGGTCGATGGCGACGAAATACTGTTTGCCGAACTCCCGCTCGATGTCGGGGCGGAAGGGGCTGGAGGCGATGGCCTCGCTCAGCGCCACCTCGGCGGCGCCCAGGGTGGGCAGGGTGTCCTGCAGGTAGTGGATCTCCGCTTCATAGAAGGCGTCGCGGGTGTCCAGAGTGTGGCGGATGTGGGCGATGGCGCACTGGGTGGACAGCTCACCGTTGGCGCGGTCCATCTCAAAGAGCAGCGCACGCAGCGCATCGAAGCTCTCCGCCTGCTCCACGGCGTCCTGCCACCGGGCCAGCTGGGTGCGGCGGGCCTCCAGATCGGGGCGCTGATAGGGTAAGGTCGAAAATTTGTAATTCTCCATAGGGTCCGTTCCTCCTCGCGGTCTTCGAAAGAAATCCTGCAAAGCTGCAATATGTATATTATCATGACTGCGCCGGAGGATGTCAAGGGACGATTTGCGGGGGCTGTTAAATGTCATTAAAAAATGTGCATCTATCGTGGTTTTTGCCGCTTATGAAGATAATGCGTTAAAAAATGTTGCTTCTGTGCGATTCCCATGGTAAAATGATAATTAACCGATCTGGACGATCATCATTCCTTCCGGCAGCCGGATACAAATTTTGCACCTGATGCATCGGTCAGATGAGAGACGTAAGCAGCCAAATGAGCAAGAAAGAGAAGTGAAGAGCACGCAGTCAAGTGGGCAAGAAGGAGAAGTGAGATGAACAACAGCAGTTTGAAAAAACGGCTCCTGTCGGTGGCGATGGCGGCGGTGATGGTATTTTCCCTGCTGCCCGCCACGGCGTGGGCGGCGATGGCGGAGGACCTGCCCGCCGCGTCCGTCCAGACACGGACGGAGCAGAAGCGGGGCGGCAGCGACACCTACACCGTGACCCGGGACGTCAAAAGCGTCGCGGCGGCGCAGACAGGCGCGGTGAAGAAGGTCGTCCTTGACCTGACCACGGGAGAGGACCAGGTCTCCCTGGATGCCGACGGCGGATACCGATGGGTCGCCGGCGAGAACTATTTGTATCTGTACAAGGTGCAGATCGAGGCCGAGGGCTCCAATGCGCTGATCCTGCCGGCCGGAACCACCGTGAAGGTGGTGGGCGAGTGCAGCATCACAGGCGGCGGCGCCAACGAGTGCGCCGTGTGGTCCAAGGGCGATGTGACGGTGGGGCTGGGGCAGGACGCCGCGCTGACTGTCAACGGTCTGGGCTGGCGCGCGGAAGGCAATTTGACCGTTGCGCATGCATATGATGCGTACACGGGCGGCGAGCTGACCGTCAACTACTACGGTACCAGCTCTGACAACGGCACCAGCGGCGCGGCCATTTACATGGGCGGCAATACGCTGCGCGTGGAGCAGGGCGCGAGGGTGACGGCCAACGGCAGCAGCATCGGCAACGTAAAGGCCAAGGACAGCTGCGGCGTGAAGGGCGCTGTCTATGTGGACGGCGGCGCGGAGCTGGTCGCGGACGGCGGAAGCGCCGGAAGCGCCGGCATCAGCTACGGCATCTTCGGCGACGTGACCGTGAAGAACGGCACCGTCACCGCCACCGGCGGCAGCGGCCTCCAGAGCTACGGCGTGTCCGGCAACAGCGTGAGCGTCTCCGACGGCGGCGTGCTGAACGCCAACGGCGGCACGGCGGTGCAGGATCTCAATTCCAGCATCAAGCCCATCAGCGGCGGTATCTATCTGGGCAATAACGCGGTCATTGAAAATGCCGCGGTGAACGCCAGCGGCGGCGTGGCTCCCTGCGGCGACAGCTTTGCCAGCGTCGGCCTGCAGATGACCAGCCGCAGTGAGGTGACGGTCAACAGCGGCGGCGTGCTGAACGCCAACGGCGGCCAGCTGACAAACGGGTCCTCCGCCAATGAGACCAACGGCTTCAGCGCCGGTATCAATATGATGGACGCCGGCGAGGCGAATCTGTTCGTCAACGGCACGGGCCGCGTGACCGCTATCGGCAATCCCGAGCGGCTGGACGGTGGGACGGTCATAAGCTACGGCGTCAACCATGCGGACATGGGCGAGCTCACCATCGGGCTCAGCGGAGTCGCCAGCTTCAAGGCTGCCGGCGGCACCGCTGCCAGCCGCGCGGCGTTCACACCGGACACGGTGTCCATCAAGGGCAGCGAGGCCTATCGGGACTTTGACAACGTGACCGGTGGATACAAGTTCCTCAACAGCACCTATGTCAGGAATGACGTTCCGGCGCAGAGTCTGGAGGTCACCGTCTGCGACCACAGAGCGGGCGTTACCAACGGCAAGTGCAACAACTGCGGCGCGGAGGTGGCGGCGGCAACGGTGACGGACGCCGCCGGTGGGACCACCGGCTATGGGACCTTCGAGGAAGCCGTCAACGCGGCGGCGCGTCTGAACGGCAGCACCGTGAGGATGCTGGCGGATGCGGCGGTGGAAGCGAACTACACCATCGCGGCGGGCACCTTTACCATCGACTTCAACGGCAAGAAGCTGACGGTGGCTGAGAACAACTTCTTCGCGGCACAGACCGCCGAGGTGACCCTGACGGACAGCGCGTCCATCAAGGTGGGGCAGCCGTGCGTGCCCAATGCCGCAGAGGGCGGCAGGATCATCGTCGAGAGCGGCAAATTCGGCGGCATCGTGCAGCATGACGACGGCACGCTGCTGCTCAACGGCGGCTACTTCGGCATGATCACCCTGATGGATCCGAATGAGAACGTGATGGATCTGCTGGGCGCGGGCAAAGCGTACCGGTCGGTGCTGGGCGCAGATGCCTAGCAGGATGACAGCAATGCGGATACGACGTCCGTGGCCGGCCAGAAGCGGCTGCATGAGGTCGAGGTGGTGGATGCACCCCTGCGCATCATCCAGCAGACACCGGCGAGCGGCACACTGACCGTCTACGAGACCTCGCCCACTATTCCCAGCCTGAAGGTAACGGCGGCGTATGACAGCGCCATGAGCTGGGTATTCGACGCCAAGCTCTATTACCGCGCCAGCGCCATCGATGAGTGGTCGACAGCGGATGCGCCTAAGGTCAGCAGCGACGGGAACGGCACCGTTACGGTAAGCAGCAATACCACGCTGAAAACCGGCCAGTACCAGCTCCAGCTGACGTTCCACGGCTATCGGGCGGAGTCCCGGGTCTTCAACGTGACGCTGGAGCCCTGCGGCCACCCCGACATCGATGCGAACGGAAAATGCGGCACCTGCCAGTACCAGTTCGTGGCTACCCTGACCGACGCGGCGGGCGAGGTCACCGGATACGACACGCTCAACGGGGCGCTGGCCGAGGTCAAGGCCCTCTCTGCCGACGCGCAGAACGCCAGCCGCTACACCGTCAGGCTGCATCGGGATGTGACGGAGGATGTGCGCATCACCGGCGGCAAGTTTACGCTGGATCTCAACGGCAAGACGGCCACCGTGCCCAGCGGTCTGGCCATCAGCGGCACGACCGATATCGGCATCCAGAACGGCAAGCTGGTATCTGACGTGACCGTCAGCAGTGCATCGCTGACCGTCAGCGCTGCGGAGGGGCTGGGCAGGATCACGCTGCAGGGCAGCGCCAACGTGCAATTCTATCCCGACGCCAGCGCGTCGGCATTCAAGGTGGAGAGCGCCAACGCACTGCTGATCATGAACGGCGGCACCGTGGGCACCATCGATATGACGGGCGGTGAGGTCCGTGTCCATTTCAACGCGAAAGTCACCGGTCAGGTCAATGCGGATGGCGGCGAGCTGAGCGTGCGGGAGGCCCCCGTCTTTGATGGGGACGTCCGCATCGGGGGCGGCGCCAGGATGACGGTCGTTCCCAATTCCACAGCCAAATTCAACGGACTGCTGGAATTTGCGGAGGAGGCCGTCGGCGAGCTGGCAGGCGGTACATACAAAAAGCTTGGCATCGCCGCCGGCCGCACGCTGAGCGAGCTGCTGAAGAGCGGTTACGTCTATTACAGGGTCGACATAAGCGAGTTCATTCAGGGGAAAACCGACAATTTGACCAACGTCAAGGTCATCAGTCACACCCACAGCATCCGCGGCGACGGCACCTGCGCCTGCGGCGAGAGCTTCACGGCCTCCGTCAGCAGCGGCGCCAGCGTTGACTGGTACAAGACACTGAGCGAGGCGCTGGCCGCAGTCAAGACCCTCTCTGCCGGCGTGCAGGACGCCGCCCTGTATACCGTCAGGCTGTATCAGGACGCGGCGGAGGATGTAAGCATCAACGGCGGCAAGTTCACGCTGGACCTCAACGGCCATAAGGCCGGCAATACCGTCTTCACAGCCGGCGGCAGCGCGGCGGTGATCCTTTCGGGCGGCGAGGTATCCTGCAATATGCAGGTCAGGGACACGGCGGACCTGACCGTCAACGGCACCGTGCTGCGCGATGTGGAGCTGTACGGCAGCGCTAAGCTGACCGCCAGCGGCGCGGCCATGGAGCACCTCCAGACCAGGGACGGCACTCCGGCGGCGGAGGTGACCGGCGGCACGATAAGCCGTATAACGATGCAAGCCGGTACGGTCGGACTGACCGGCAGCGTCACCGTTGAAAATCAGACCGAAGTGCTCAGCGGCGGTGTGCTCACCGTGACTGCGCAGAGCGGCGAGCCTGAGTTCCGAAATGCGGTTACGATCGGGGACGGCGGCAAGCTGGTGGCCTCTGCCGGTAAGTTCCGCAGCAACGTGGAATTTGGTATCGGCGCGAAGGGTGAGCTGTCCGGCGGCGAGTATGGCGGTCTCGAGTGCGGCGGCGACCAGCTGCTGAAGGATATGCTGAAGACCGGCTATGCCTACTTTGGGATCGAGCATCTGGAAAACGGTTATGTGAACAGCCTGATGAGCCAGGGCTACACGGTGAGACCCCATTCCAACCACAGCTATGAATGGGACGCCACTACCCATGAGAAGAAGTGCGGCTGCGGCGACGTCAGCGAAACGGACACTGCCGCGCCGGTGATCGACTTCCTGAACGGCGCGGCGCTCAAGACCGAGAACGGACGGCAGGTCATGGACGTGACGGACAACGTGATCTATACCGTGACGGACGCCAATGAGGTAAAGGTGACCGTGTCCTACGGCAGCGGCACAGCCGCAGAGGTGCGCCCCGACGCGGGCGGCCGGTATGAGCTGCCCTTGAGTGAGGGTGATGGCAAGCCGGTGACCATCACCGCCGCCGACGAAGCGGGCAACGTGACCACCGTGACGTTCACCCTCTACCGTCTGGTGGATATGCGCATTTCCAGCCATGTGGGCGTGGCCGTGGAGGAGGCAGACCTGACAAGAGCGGTGCGCAGCGGCCAGACCTACACCCTCCGCGTCACCATGCTGCCGGGCTACACCGGCGAGGACGGCCTGGAGCTGGAGCAGGGTGCGCTGACCACAAAGCAGCGATTTACCGGCAGCGACGCCGCCGGCTACACCGTTCAGGTGACGGCAGACTTCAACAACAGCCTGCTGCGCATCGTGGGCGCATACGACAACACGCCGCCCACGGCGGAGATCACCATCCGGAACAGCAGCTTCAGGAACTTCCTGAACCGTATTTCCTTCGGCCTGTTCTTCAAGGAGACACAGACGGTCAGCGTCACCGCCGCCGATGTGGGCGCGGGGCTGGACAAGGCGGAGTACCTGCTGAGCGGCACGGCTTTTACCAAGGAAGCCGACGCCGGAGCCGCCGACGGCTGGACGGCGCTGACGCTGGACACCGACGGCAGGGGCAGCTTTACCGTGGCTCCCAACAGCAAGGGCTTCCTCTATGTGAAGGCCATCGACCGGGAGGGCAACGTTACCGTGGTCAATGCCGACGGCATGGTGGTCTACTCCGACGCGGAGCAGATCACGGAGCGCGTCAGCTTCGCTGAAGCCTCCGCGGACGACTGCGTATTCCGTGTGAAGGACAACGGCAGCACGGTGAGAAGCATCACCATGGGCAGCAGAGCGCTGGTAAGGGATACGGAGTATCGGATCGGCGCATCCGCCAACGGCCAGCTGGCCATCACCCTGACCAACAGCTTCCTGACGGCGCTGACGGCGGGCAGCTACACCCTGACCGTGTCCTATGACCCCTTGGGCGAGACCTACGTCTCCGGCGGCGACAATCAGGCGCCGGCCTCCACCACCGTGGTGCTGACCGTGGGCAGGTCCACTGTGGACGCTGACATCGCCTCCATGGACAAGATCTATGACAGCGAGCCTGTGACCCCCTCCGCCAATACGGAGAGCGACGGCGTCATGACATGGGAGTTCAAGCCCGACGGCGCGGACCCCGGCGCCTATACCACCGCAGCGCCCGAGGACGCCGGTACCTACAACGTGCGGCTGACCGTGGCGGAGACAGAGCACTACGACCGCATCGAAAAGACGGGGACCTTTACCATCACTCCGAAGGAGATCCAGCTCCACACTCCTGCACTGGAGGACAAGACCTACGACGGCAGCACGGCCATCGTGTGCATGTACTATTATCCCGAGCGGGCCATGGAGGGCAAGATCAGCGGCGACGACCTGTCCGTGGTGATGGGGCAGGCCAACGCGGACAGCCCCGACGTGGGCAGAAGGACCGTGACCTTTACGGGCTTCGCTCTGGCGGGCAGCGACGCGGCCAACTACAACCTCACCGCACAGCCCAATTCCGGCAGCGCTGCCATCACGGCGCGTCCGCTGAGCATCGGCAGTCTGACCGTCCGCGACAAGCTCTATGACGGGCTCAACACCGCCGCCATCGAGGGCACGCCCACGCTGGTGAATCTGGCGGACGGCGAGACACTGATGCTCCGCTGCGGCACGCCGACCTTCGACACGGTGGCTGCGGGCGATAACATTCCCGTCAGCTTTACCGAGTTTACCATCGCCGACAGCGCCAACGGCAAAGCCGGCAATTACAGCCTGACCCAGCCCGCCGGCATCACCGCCAGCATCAAGGCGTATACCGCCACCGGCGCGGAGTATACCGCCAGCACCGGCCAGTGGACGAATCAGGACTTCATGGTGACGGCGGCGGACGGCTGGCAGGTGTCCGGCACCAATACCGCCAACGGCGATTGGCGCGGCAGCCTGACCCGCTCCGATGAGACGGGCACCGGCAGCCTGACCTTCTATGTGAAGAACACGGCGGACGGTTATATCTCCGAGTCCGTCACCCTCACCTACAAGATCGACAAGACCGATCCCACCGGCGAGATCCGCATTGACCAGCGCAACGCGTGGCAGAGCTTCTGGAATACCATCAGCTTTGACCTGTTCTACAAGAGCCGGCAGACCGTGACGATGACGGCGGCGGACGAGGCCAGCGGTGTGACGGCCATCGAGTACCTGCTCAGTGAGGAGGACTATACCGCGGCACAGCTGGACGGCATGACCTTCCAGCCCTACACTGCGCCTGTGGCCATCACCCCCGACGACAGGCTCATCGCCTATGCACGGATCACCGATGCGGCGGGCAACGTCACCTATCTGCGGTCCGACGGCGTGGTGCTGGATGCCGCCGCGCCGGTCATCGCCGGTGTGGACGACGGCGCGGTCTACTGCGGCAGCATGACCTTCACCGTCACCGATGCGTATCTGGATACCGTCACCGTGGACGGCACAGCGGCTGTCAGCACCCCCGGCCGCGCCGCGGGGAGTACCTATATCATTGAGGCGGACAGCCAGCTCCACACCATCGTGGCCACCGATCGGGCCGGCAACAGCACCCGGGTGCAGATCACGGTCAACAACGGCCACACTGTGGGCACTCCCGCCTCCTGCAAGGCTCCTGCGGTGTGCAGATATTGCGGCGAAAGCTTCGGCGATCCGGCACCCGGGAACCACGGCGGCCTGCTGCGCCGCGTGGAGAAGGTCAACGCCACCTCCACCGCCGACGGCAACATCGAATACTGGTACTGCTCCGGCTGCGGCAAGTATTATCTGGACGCCGCTGCCGGCAGAGAGATCACCCGCGGGGACACCATCCTGCCCGCCATCGGTCTGCGCATCGTGGGCGATGTGAGGGTATGGAGACCCGGCGACAAGCCGCTGGGCGTTACCTTCCGCCAGGAGTATGGCGACTCCACCGTGCAGATCGACGGCGTGACGGTGGACCCCGCCAACTACGAGGTGACGGCTGATCCCGATGGCGGCAGGCTGATCGTCACGTTCCGCGCACAGTTCCTGCGCACGCTGGCCTTCGGCGAGCGCACCATCACCATCGTCTCCGACGACGGCAGCGCCTCCGTCTCCTTCCGACGGGACAGCGCCCGGGCCGTTACCTCCGGCGGTAAGGACGGCGGTAAGGCCGGCGTGACCAGCGCCGCTACCGGCGACGGCTTCCCCATGGGCGGCATGGCCGCGGCGCTGCTGGTCAGCGGCAGCGCTCTGGTGATGCTCACCACCCGCACCAGACGGAAGGAAGAGGAATGACCCATTCCCTCCCGCGGAGAAAATCGGATAACATGCCGGCAGGGCGGGGGACTTTACCCCGCCCTGCCGGCATAGCCCATATCAACGCCTCTCATTTCGTCAAAGCGGCATCGGGATCCGGGCGATCTCAATAACTGCTATGATGGCAATGATAAAGGCGGCAATTCCGATAACTACGGCGCTCCGCTTGCGGAGCTTTTCCTTTTTTGCCCTGCATATCAGCATAGCACCGACCACACAAACAGCCGCCGCTATCAATGCGATGCCCAGCGTTTCCCACAGCCAGGAAAGTTCATATATGATCTTCATTCGTTCACCTATCCTTTTTGCCCATGCCCGCATAGCTCGGTTTGCCGTCTATACCGATCATGGCTTATTTCAACAGCTCCGACAATACCTGAAACAGCTTTTGAATATCCAGCGGTTTGGCGATATGGCCGTTCATGCCGGCATGCAATGCGTTTTTCCGATCATCCTCGAACGCATTGGCGGTCATGGCCACAATGGGGAGCGCCGCCTTCTTCGCATCCGGAAGCGCACGGATCCGGCGGGTCGCTTCATAACCATCCATCTCCGGCATCTGAATATCCATCAGGATCAGATCATACCGGTCGGCAGAGGCCGCTTCGACCTTTTCAACGGCAATCTTTCCGTTTTCCGCAGTATCTACCTCAAAGCCCGCTTCTTTAAGAAGCGTTGACGCGATCTCCAGATTCAGCTCGTTATCCTCGACCACCAGAAGCTTCTTTCCGGTAAAGGCGGAAGCTTTTGCGGCGGGCGGCGTCTGTCCTGTTTTCGCCTCGCCGATGGGGAAGCGCAGAGAAATGGTAAATTCCGAGCCCTTTCCCTGTTCGCTTTTCACCGTGATCCTGCCGCCCATCATATCCACCAGACTTTTCGTGATGGCCATGCCAAGCCCCGTACCCTGTATCTTACTGACGGTGGAGGTCCTTTCTCTGGCAAACTGCTCAAAAATGTGCTTTTGGAACTCCTCGCTCATGCCGATGCCGTTATCCTTGATGTGGAATTCAAAATCGGCATAGCCCGCCGGAGCCGTATCCTTCTGCACGATCCACAGGCCGATCTGCCCGCCGTCCGGCGTGAACTTCACGGCGTTTGCCAGAACATTGATCAGGATCTGTTCAAGCCGCAGCGGATCGGCAATGACATCCTCATTTTCCACGCCAACGGTATCGAGGGTAAGGGAGAGATCCTTTTTGGAAACAACGGCCTGTATGATATCCCTGAGCTCATGCACCAGCTCCGGCAGATGCACCGGCTTTGCTTCCAGCGTGACCTTTCCGCTCTCAATGCGGCTCATATCCAGCACATCGTTGATAAGGGACAGAAGATGCTGGCTGGAAACGGATATCTTTTTCAGATAGTCCTCTACCTGACCGCGGTCGTCGATGTGCGTCTGCGCCAGCGCGGTGAAGCCGATGATGGCATTCATGGGCGTTCGGATGTCGTGGGACATATTAAACAGGAACTCCCGCTTGGCGAGATTGGCCTTGGTTTCACGCTGAACGGCAAGCTGGAGTGCGATGTTTTTCTGTTCGAGAGACTTCCTGTATTCTTGCTCAGAGTGCTCCTGCTGTATAAAGAAATCCCTTGCGGAGTTCCAGCGGAAGACCTGCACAAGCGCCAGGATCAGGATATACATGACCAGCGTGATCACCAGATTCATCACGGTGAGGGTATAGACCTGACGGGCGGGAACATAGGCATAGAGGTAATAGTCCTGTCCGTGGCTATACATTCCATAGCATTGCTCGATGCCCTTCGGCGCGTATACGCGGATCAGCTTATCCGCATGGCCGCTTCTCCGGATCGACATGAGCCGTTCATTTTCAAAGATGTTCATACCGATCAGAGTGGGATCGTTGGAGGCCGCTGCCTGGTTATCCTCCGCTACCAGAAGAGTCCCCGTGGAGCTGACCTCATAGCCATCTAACAGGTCCTGAATGGACAGAACGGATTTTTCTGAAAACTCTGCCGGGATATAGCGATAGGCCAGCACCACACCCGTGCCGTCAGCGCAGCCGTGGACAGCAACATTGACAAAATTGTCCCCGCCCAGCTCCACGCGCTTGACATAGGTCTTCTGCGGGTAGTCGATGACGCTGAGGATCGGCTCCAATTTGATGCCGGACTGAAGCTGCGCGTAGCCGGTGCCATTCTCCGTGTACTCGCATACCAGATCGCCCTGCGCGTCCAGCACAGAAATGCCCGTAAGCCACAGCATTCTGGCGTACTCCGACAGCGCCGCCTCATCGCAGTCGAGGGAGAGATCCTCCAGCGCGCTGATGGCGGCAGCCTCACGCACAAGGCTTTTCGCAACGGCAGTATCGTTGTACTTCGTATAGTCGGCGGACTGCGCCTTGATAAATTCCATTACTCCCGTCAGCCGCTGCTCGCAATTCTGCATATCCGCCCGCCTGGAAAGCGCGAAAACGGCTCCAAAGAGGGAAATCCCCACAGCAATGCAGACGAGCCAGAATTTTTTGCCGAAAATAGTCTGCAAATGATTACTGTTCAAGGCATTCCACCTCCAGATAGGTCTCGGGATGCTCCAGATATCTGCCGACGATCTCCTGCATGGTCCCATCCTGACGCATCTGCGCAAAGGTGTCCGTCAGCTCCTGCGCAAGACCGCGGTTATCGTTGACGGAAAAGGCCGCGCCGATTCCGGTGATCAGCAGCGGTTCCTCCAGAATACGGAAGTCCGCGCCGTAATCCGCCATATACTGCAAAATGGTTGTTTCGTGGGCGGCAATGGCATCCACATAGCCGCAGTCCAGCGTCGCATACTGTACGCTCCGATCTTCCAGACTGATAATATCCTCGAATTGAGGGATATCCGGCTCTCCGCTTTCCAAAAAGATCTCCTCCGGCTTGCCGGTGGATTGTACGGCAATGGTCTTGCCGTTCAAGTCGCTCATGGCGTAAATGTCGCTTGCTGCATTGACGGCGATGACCTGCCGGCTGACCATGTAGGGGCCGGCCCATTGGTAATCCTGCTCACGCCCGTCCATGGAGAAGCAGCCCCAAATGCAGTCGATCTCCCCGCTATCCAGCAGCGCCCTTTTCTGCTCCCAGTCGATGGTCGTAAACACCGCCTGATAGCCCATCCGCCGGAAAGCTTCGGCTGCGATCTCCACATCGATACCGGTTGGATCGCCGTTATTGTCCAGATAGACGAAGGGCGGATAGGTGTCGCTGCCGATGGTGATCTGCGGCAGCGACGATACATCCGGCTGCCCTGCTGTCTGCGCCGCGCAGCCGCAGAGCGCTCCGGTCACAAGCAGAACGGACAGAATAAGTAAAATAAGTGTTTTGGTGTGTTTCATCAGTACGATTCCCTCAATTTCCGCCTTCGATCATTTGCATAAGTTATTATACATTGATTCCGGCAAATAGCAATATTCAGCGTGCCATTTACGCGATATTGCCGCGGCCATCGCCGCGGAATTTCTCCGATTCGGCGAAAAGGGTTCGAGCTATTTCGAAAATGCGTTGAAATTTGAGGATAAAGCGACTATAATGGCGGGACGGATCGTTGTTTATAGATTTATAAAACGGAACGGCGGCGCATTTGCGGGAAAAGCCGGAGAAAAAGAAGGAGCTGTGCGCGGAATAAAAGCGCAGGCTGCTGCTCCGGCATGGCGTCCCGCCTTGCCGGCATCGGATACCGTACGACGCGTTGGGGAAAGGCAAAGAATACTATGAAGCAAAATGACAAGGGATTTACCTTGATGGAGTTATTGATCGTGATCGCGATTATTTCCGTACTGGTCGCCATCGCGATCCCGATGTTTTCCTCTCAACTGGAAAAGGGCCGGGAAGTGACAGACCTCGCCAATGTGCGCGCCGCGTATGCGCAGGTCTCCACAGAGGCTATGTTGGGAGACACCGATGCTGCGGTCACAGTCAAGTTGAAGCAAAAAAAGGCCGACTGGCAGTCGGTAAACCCTGTAAACATCGGCGGCATCGTTCACTCCAGAGGGCAGGGCGACACGGACAACTGGATAGGCGTGGCCACGCCGGGAGGAAGCTGTGTCGTTTCGTATGATGAGAGCTGCGGCGTGGTGCTCACATGGAGAGGCACGGCAGGGCCGTCCAAGCCGGATTACCCGTTTGATACCAGCATAAGGGATTATTTTTCGCCGTTACTGTATGCGACGGATTTTTGGAAATCGGACATGCTTGCCGAAAATAAGAACTTTGAACTGGACTCCCGCTGTCCGAACTCGGCCTATATCCCGGGCATTGAAGCTGAGCTTGCAAAGATGAATAACAGCCTTCTGCAGCAGGGCGACTGCACCTGGGCCTTTTTGGGAGATGGGCGCGAGGGGCAGAATGCAAAGCGTTACCTTTTCTGGACTTCTTTCAACACAAACAAGGTCGGCGCCGGAAAGCAGATCCCTGTACTCATTCAAACCGGTGACGGAAAATACTATGTTTCCGAAACCACGACGGGTCAGCGAACAGATAAAAAAGGAGTCGGTTATGTTGCGATCTCAAAAAGTCTCTTCGTGAATCAGTACACCGACCAGTATAAGAAGGTTTTGGATGCCGGCACGGAGTATCTCACACTGGAAGATGCCTACGATGCATACATAACGGCCCTGAACAATGCAAAATACGACGAGGTTCGTGAAAGCTCAAGAGGGTAAGGCTGCAAAAAGTCAGCGTCCTCTTTACTGCGCGGCCCGCTATCAAGGAAAACCGCAGATCCGACAGAATTGCCGGGTCTGCGGTTTGTCTGTGTTCAGATTTGCGGTCTTGATTTCTTTCAAAAACGTTTTCAGCACAGAACCTCCACCTGCTCCACGCCATACCGGCGGAATAGCGCCAGAGCCTCCCGGCCAATTCGCTCACCGGACACCGCAATGGGGATCGCAGGCGGACATCCAACGGTAGGCGCACCGCAGACCCGTCCCAGCGACTGCGCCGCCGGTATGGTCTCCCGCGGGGCAAGCAGTGCCTCCCGCACGGAGCATACCCGCTCCCCACGGGCCGGCGGAAGCGTCGGCTGCGGCACATAAACGGCATCGTTTGTTCCGAAAGCATGGAGGATCCGTTCAATATCCGCGGCACGATTCTCCGGCGTCAGCATCAGCACCAGAAAGTCCAGATCGGCGTATTCACATTCTACGCCATTCTCCCGCAGACGGTCTGCCAGCTGTCCGCCGGTCATACCGGATGGCGCCTTGATAGTCAGGCGCAGCGGGTCCGACGGCTCTATCTGCCATCCGGCAGCTGTCAGCGCCTTCCGCGCTTCGTCCAGATACACGCACATTTCCCGCAGGCGTTCCCGGTACCCATCCGACAGATAGCGGTTGCACAGATCCAGCGACGCCAGAGTCAGATAGGACGGGCTGGTAGAGCCAAACATGGCCATCGCCGTTTTTGCGTTCTCCCGCAGAGACGCCGGCGCTGCACGGCTGATATGCAGGTACGCGCCGCCGGTCAGCACCGGCAGCGTCTTGTGCGCCGAATCGCAGCACAGAGCTGCACCCAGATCCAGCGGGTGGCGGGATGGCTCCAGAAACCGCAGATAGGCGCCGTGGGCGTTATCCACCGCCAGCAGTGTGCTGTGCTTCCGGCACACCTCCGCCAGAGCGGAAATGTCCGCCATGCCGCCCAGATAGTCCGGACTGGTGAGATAGACCGCCGCAGGCGGCGCAGGCAGCTCCGCCAGCGTCCGCTCCAATGCGTCCGGCGACACGGGACAGCTGCAGAGAGATGTGCTTTGCTCCGGCCACAGCCAGACGATCTCAAAATCCAACAGGGCCGCCGCGTACAGGAACGCACGGTGTACGTTCCGGGCGGCCACGATCGTCCGGGATCCGTTTCCGCAGATCAGGGCCAGATACAGCATCGCCCGGATACACTGGCTGGATCCCTCCGTGGAGTACACCGTCCGTCCGGAGCCGAACAGCTCTCCCGCACAGGACTCACTGCGCCGGATGATGCCGTCCGCTTCATACAGACTGTCTGCACCCCGAATCTCGGTGATATCCAGCGCCTCACAGCCCAGAAGGGATTTCCCTTTGTGACCGGGCACATGCGCACGGACCGTCCCGGAATCCGCATACCGCCGGACAAAATCGGCAATGGGCGTTTCCATCAGCTGTTGGCCGTGGAGGAATCCTCCGCCACCTTCATCATGATGGCACATTCCATACGCTTACGGAACAATTCGCAGCCTGCCTCGTAGACGCCGCGGATCGAGCCCGTAGCGTGGAAGGCGTTGGCCGCACAGCCGCCGGAGCAGTAGAATCTCGCCCAGCAGTCATTGCACTCAGGACGGGCGTAGGCATTGCAGGAGCGGAATTCCTCCCGCAGGGCCGTATTGGTCACGCCGTTCCAGATGTCGCCCAGCTTGTAGGCTTCCTCGCCCACGAACTGATGGCAGGGATACAGGTCGCCCCACGGCGTTACGGCCATATACTCCGTGCCGGAGCCGCAGCCGGAGATCCGCTTATAAATGCAGGGGCCGCCCGTCAGATCCAGCATATAGTGGTAGAAGGTGATAGGCTTGCCTTCCTTTTCCCGACGCAGCATATCCCTGGCCAGCAGCTCGTACTGATCCTTCACGATCTCCAGATCCTCCGCCGTCAGCGCGGCGGGATCCTCCGGCGCGCACACCACCGGCTCCATGCTCAGCTCGGTGAAGCCCAGATCCGCCATGTGGAACAGGTCCTTCGTGAAGTCCGGATTGGCATGGGTAAAGGTGCCGCGCATGTAATAGTTCTTGTTGCCTCTGGCCGCTACCAGCTTCTGGAACTTGGGCACGATGCGCTCATAGCTGCCGTTGCCTGTATAGTCCACCCGCAGCCGGTCATGAATCTCCTTGCGGCCATCAAGCGACAGCACCACATTGCTCATTTCACGGTTGGCGAAGTCGATCACGTCATCATCGATGAGCATCCCGTTGGTGGTCAGCGTAAAACGGAAATTTTTGCCCCGCTCCTTTTCCACGCTGCGGGCATACTCCACCAGCTGCTTCACCACGTCCCAGTTCATCAGCGGCTCGCCGCCGAAGAAGTCCACTTCCAGATTGGTGCGGCTGCCGGAGTGATCCATCAGGAAGTCCAGCGCCTGCTTGCCGACCTCGAAGCTCATCAGTGCGCGGTCTCCGTGGTATTTGCCCTGACTGGCAAAGCAGTAGGAGCAGTTCAGGTTGCAGGTGTGCGCCACATGCAGGCACAGCGCCTTCACCACATCACCGGAGCGCTCCTTGAACGTACCGGCCATGTCTGCGAAGGTGTCGGGGGTATAGAGCTTCCCGGCGCGCTTCAGCGCCTCTACATCGGCAATGCAGTCCCGCAGCTCCTGCTCCGTGACATCCTCGCGCTCACCGTATTTCTCCATCATCGCCGATACGATCTCATCCACCGTGTGATCGGGGTAAAGTGCAATGATGTCATAGGCTACCTCGTCCACTGCATGAATGGCGCCGGAGCAGGTGTCCAGCACGATGTTGTAGCCGTTCAGTTGATACTGATGTACCATTCTTCTGTTCTCCTCGTACAGAAAAAGTGCCGCCTGAACAGGCGGCAGCTTTTTGAAAATTGCGCTCGATTACTTGCTGGTGTTCTCGCACTTCTGGTTTGCCACACCGCAGCTGGTCTTGCAGGCAGACTGGCAGGAAGTCTGGCACTCACCGCAGCCGCCGTTCTTGGCGCTGTCGCACAGGCTACGAGTCTCGAGAGTCTTGATTCTTTCCATAATGACATGTATCTCCGATCTGTTAAATTCTAATGGATTTCCCAGCGGACTATCCGCAGACAGTCACCTTAAAAGCCGGGAAAATTCTAACACATCATCCGCATAAAGTCAAGCTATTCCGGCGATCGAGTGTTCCGAATTTGGCGTTTTGGGCGCGTCTGCATCCATTTTGCGGGTTTTGGCGCAGGTGCAGTTGTTCCGGCCCGACGTTATCCGGAACAGGGACGCCCTGTGAAACAGCGCGTAAAACGCGCCGGCGGGCACAGCGCCTGCAGAAGGGAGGAAAAAATATGATACGCAGCACGATCATTGCCGGCAGAATGAGAAAACCTGTGGTATAATAAAAGAAGCTGGATCTGGACGAGCCTGCCGCCGCCGGTATCCGGCCCCGAAAGCGGGACGGGGCCTGTGACACGCTTTCGGACATGGGGCGGATGTTGAGAAGGGAAAATTAACAAAGACTTTATTGCAATGTGCTATACTACGGATAACTTACACGGGAAAGGGAGGGCATACCATGCGCCTTTTGCTCATTGAAGATGAACGCACACTGTGCGATGCTGTTGCGCGCCGGCTGCGCCGGTCAGGGTACAGCGTAGATCTCGCCTACGACGGCGAGCGGGCATTGCAGCTTTTGGAGGTGGAGCGCTACGATCTGGTGCTGCTGGATCTTAACCTGCCCAAGCTGGACGGCATGAGTGTGCTGCGCACACTGCGGCAGACCGACCGCGAAACGCGGGTGCTGATCCTCTCCGCCCGCAGCGGCACCGCCGACAAGGTGGACGGCCTCGACGCAGGCGCCAACGACTATCTCTCAAAGCCCTTTGCGCTGGCCGAGCTGGAGGCGCGGATCCGCAGCTTGACCCAGCGGCAGTTCATTCAGCCGGATGTGTGTCTCTCCTTCGGTACGCTGCGCTTCGACACAAGAAGCCGCATCGCCGCGGTGAATGGAAAGACGGTCTCTCTCACCAAAAAAGAGAGCGGTATTTTAGAGTATTTGCTGCTCAATCAGGGCCGCCCGGTCAGTCAGGAGGAACTGATCGACCATGTTTGGGACAATAGCGTGGACGGCTTCAGCAACTCTATCCGCGTCCACATCTCCGCGCTGCGGAAAAAGCTGCGCGCTGCGATGGGCTATGATCCTATTCATAACCGCATCGGAGAAGGGTATCTGCTGGGAGGGCCGGAAGAATGAAGGTGCTGTCTCTTCAATGGTGCATTACGCTGATGACCGTCCTGCTTATCGGTGTTACCTGCGTTTCCATGAATCTGCTGCTCTGCTCATCCGGCGTATATTATATGGACTCCATTGCAGATTCGCTTCAGGACTACGACCACATTGCCGTTGAGAGCGGAGAAACTGCCGGCTTTGACCCGCAGCTTATCCCGCCCGGTGAAGGCTTGACGATCGTTGTCAGCGGGGCGCAGGCGCGTTTCCGCATAACAAACTGGTACATCACAGCGGCGATCGCGCTCCTCGGCGGTATGTTGGCCTATTTCGTCAGCGGCCATGCGCTGCGTCCGCTGCGCCGCTTTGCGCAGCAGGCAGAACAGGTGGAGACAAGCAACCTTTCCGAGATCCGGCTTGACGAAGAGACGCTGCCGGAGCTTCGCTCCCTCACCCACGCTCTCAACGAAATGCTGGAGCGCCTGAGCCGCGGCTTTGACGCTCAGCGGCAGTTCGTCGGCAACGCCGCCCATGAACTGCGCACGCCTTTGACGCTGCTGCAAACACAACTGGAGCTTTTCCCCGATGAGCATCCGGATATTCTGCCGGAAAGCGCGGCGTTCCTCGCCTCCCTGCAGGACGAAGTCCAGCGGCTCAGCCGGCTCACGCATGCGCTGCTGGACATGAGCGATCTTCAGTCCGTTCCGCGCGATGATGTCATTCTGCTCTCGCCCATGATCGATGAGGTCTTTGCCGACCTTGCCCCGCTGGCCGAACGCAATGGGATCTCCCTCCTGCGTGAGGGGGAGGATGTTACCGTTGTGGGCAGCGATATGCTGCTTTGCCGTATGTTCTTCAATCTGGTGGAGAATGCCGTCAAATACAACCATCCCGGCGGCACGGTGAAGGTGGATGTGCAGCAGCGGGACGGGCAGGTGGTCATCCATGTAGCGGATACCGGCCGCGGCATCCCGCAGGAGTTCTGGCAGAGTATCTTCCAGCCCTTTTTCCGCGTGGACAAGTCCCTCAGCCGCGAGCTTGGCGGAGCGGGGCTTGGCCTTCCGCTGGTGTGGGAGATCGCGCGGCTTCACGGCGGCCGAGTTTGGGTGGAGAAAAGCACTGACAGCGGCAGCGTACTGGCCGTAACATTTCCGTTGTCCGCGCCGACTGCGGACGCCGGCAGGGAGTAAGACGGTATTTCCTGCAGAGGATCTGATCACGGCCAAACCGGGAGAGGTACTTGCGCGCTGCTCTGCGGCGCTGGCCAAAGCGCGCACAAAGAGACGGAGGTCAGAACGGGGCGGCAATCAGCGAAGCTTCATCGGAGATGAGTACCTTCTCTGCGGTTCGACCGGGTTTAGTCTCCCTGAAAGGAGCGAAACATGGCTTGTTTGGCCGAAATTCGCGAAAAAGCAAAGCCGATCAAAGGAAAAAGTTATAAGAAAGCCCCGGAAAAACGAAGTTTTCCGGGGCTTTCTGAGCGTTTGAGTTGTAAAAACGTACTCGATCAGCGCTTGCTGAACTTCAAGAGCCCTGTGCTGCCCCTGCCAAACATCTGGATATTTCTTCGCTTTCCACCTGATTTTTGGCTTAATACTGCGGTTTTTTCGGCACATGAAGTTCTAATTTTCGCCCTCGTGCACGACGCACAAAAAACAGGTTTTGCTCCTTATGTGTGCCTTGCGTATCGCTGCCCAGGGCGACGCAGGACAACAGAAAGGAAAGAAACTTGGTTGCTGTTCTCGTCATCACCTCAAAATCCAATCCAAACACGGAGGACAGCATAATGGGAAAATACATCTACGATCAAAGCAACGTCCTTTGGTATGAACTCCAAGGAGACTGCTACATTCCCTGCTTAATGCTGAATGAACCGGATACAGCCCCCATCGGTATGTGGGGTAGAAAGCACCAGCAATACCTAAAAGAATATCGCCCCATGCTCTATTCCGATCTTGTTCTCAGCGGAGGATTGCACAGCTATCTGGCTGATATTGACACCCAGGCACGCAACAAACTTCATCTGCTCGTAACACAGCTGGCCGAGAAAGAAGGTATCAATGAGCAGCTGAAATCGCAGGATCAGATGGCATGGCTCGGAGCCATGAACAACATCCGCAACCGTGCAGAGGAAATCATCCTCCAAGAGCTGATCTATGGGGAGGATGCCGTATGAGACTTCTTGAAGAATTTTGGTATGGCAACATCGAACCGACTGAATATGACACAAGTGCCTCCAAGGAATACAAGGAAGTGCTTCAACTGATTACCCGAAATGAAGAAAAGCTTTTGGCTACCATGACGGATGAGCAGAAAGAACTGTTCTCTCGGTATACGGACGTTGTTCGTGAGTATCAGACCATGGCAGAGTGCCTATTGTTCCAGAATAGCTTTAAAGTTCCCCATTCTTCCTGGAGCCTCTTTTTCAGACTTTGAATAGCAAAACTTTCAAATGTCCATGGGGCATCGTCATCATCATAGAGCTGATATTTGCTTGACCAATTAAATCTGTCTTTTTCATTTTTTTATCTATAAGCAGTTTCCATAGCTTGTCGTAGTTGACCTTCATACAGCTCATCCTTAGCAGATATTTAACGCTTGTTAATACTGTAAATAATATCACAAATTTGCTTAAATAGCAATTTATTTTCACGTTATCAATCTTAAATATCACTTTTTCATGATATTTTAGTTGCTTTTAACAATGTCTTTTTCAATTTTGCATACTCCACCAACTTCTGGGCATTACTGGCCGGATGCCATGCGTAGGCAATCAGGTAGTCCACATGATCAACCATATAGCGGTTCGCCCTGACGAGGGCTACACGGCGTGGCACACGCTCCGTATCGGGATGGTAATACGTGGCCGTCAAAGCCCTTCGGAGGTACCATGGGACGATTCTCAGGGTGATACGGCAGCAGCAACGCCAGGGTTACTTCTGGGTCTATTTTCTTCGCTTCAACAACTGCTTTGGCAGCCAGCCTGTCAAAGCCGCCATGCGGCATTTTTTGAACAGGGAGGGCCCGGACGATGTACCGCTCATCCGGACTTCTCCCATCGGCGGAATCCTGACTTTTACGGCTCTGCACGGGAATCAACGGCTTTCTTCTCTGGTAGCCGTTTTAGTCTGTTTCCGTCCAAACAGGTGCCACAGATCATGCCGGTCGATCACTGTTTCATAGCTGCGGAGCTTATCCCGAAGCTTCGCATTTTCCTGCTCCAGTTCGTTGATGTGCAGCTTTCCCCGGACAGATTTATACTTTGCCAGCTCTGACATCAGCTCCGCAATTTTCCGTTCAAGCTTGGAGATCATCTGATTGGCGGCATCCAGCAGCTTTTGCAGGTGCCGTTCTTTCTTCTCCTGTATCACATACTTCTTTGCGGCCGTGGCAAGACTTTCATACTCGGAGCGATCCAGCATTACCTTAGAGGAGAGAGGGACAGACTTTGGATCAATCTTTTCCACTCTCTCAACAGCCAACTGCTGCTTCTGGACACGCTCAATCTTCTGGTCCAGAGCGGCGGCTTCCTGACTTTTCTGGGCTGTCTGCGCGGTCAGTTCAGTCAGCCGCTCCTGCTCCTTCATCACCTTGAACTGGGTCACAGATAGGTGTTCCTCGCTGCGGCCCCGTTCTCCACGCTCCACATCCGTATATCCGGCGTTTCGCATAGCCCGGAAGAAATCGTCCTGGAGAACGCTGTAAGACTTCCGCAGCACCGGCTTGCCATTCTTCTGGAGAATGGGCGCTCCCTGTTCGTCTAATGCAGGTTTGGATAGCCATTTTTTGCTGCTGCTCACCTGCATAATCGTTTCCTTGACGGTTCCCACAAGTGATTTGTCTTTGCACCTCTTGGACCAGAGGATCTGCTTCTCCACAATCGGAACATAGACCACATGGAGATGATAAACAGGGCTTTCTTCAATTCCTCCGAAACGACTTTTCTGATCATCTTTTCCAAACCGGAAAGCTCTCTCGAAGTATTAATTGCGCTGATAACCTCTTTGCCGACAAACCCACTTCCTTTTTCATGGATGATCTCCCAAGCTTTTCGCTCGGCATCTACATCCATGTTGAAACGCACACTGATTCTCTTGTAACTCATCGTGAAATGCCTTTGCGGGCATTCAGCTCTGCGAGATATTCATACCCCTTCGCTGTAGCGCAGATGTCATCGTTGATGGTCACACGGGAAGCATCGTACACACCAAAGTTGCGGATCAGGCAGCTGCCGCCGCCGAGAACATACAGCCTTATCAGCTCCGGATTATACTCGTGCTCACGAAGTCTCTGAAAAATGCCCTCCACATAATCGGTAGCCGTGTCGGTAATGGTTTTCAGATACTCCTCCTTGATATCTGCCGTACCGAAACGGAACACCCTGTTGATAATCGCCTCGTCCACGGTGGTGTGATGCGCACGCATGACATTCTCCCGCACAGCCAGCAAGCACTGGTGTGTACCGTATTTCTCCGTAAACATATTCCCGGAAACAGGCTTCTTGTCATTGATGAACATGATGTTCATCGTACCGTTTCCAATATCGCAGATCATGTTTACGCCCCGAAAGTCAGAAAGCCGGTCTGCCACTGCCGCAAAGCCCTGGGGAAATACATCCACGCCCACGATCTCCACATGGTAGGAGACATTTCGGAACGAGAAGTCTACAGCTTTGTTCTGCAAGAGATAGTCCCTGAACTCGTCCCGCTGACCACTGACCCAAGTAAGAGGAAGGCCTGCCGCAATTCTGATTTTGCCGCAGGTCATTTTTCGGATATTCAGTTCCCGCGCGATGGCCGCAAGCGCCAGCACATAGTAGTCCAAATCTTTCGTCTTATCCGCAAGGAACTCCTTGTGCCCTTCACCGATCAGGTAGAACTTGCTTTCAAAGACAAGCAGATTCTCCTTGAACACCGGCTCCTTGGCATAGGTGGAAACGCTTGCCGGGAAGCAGCAGTTTGCGGTTTTGATATTGCCGTAGCCGCTGTCGATTCCGATTATGATTACATCGTCGATCATCTTCATAGTATCACCTCCATCAGCGCTCGTGGTCTTTTTCGGGCTTATAGGGAACGGCCTTGATTTCCCCGCCGACCCGAAAGAAGCGCTCCGGATTCTGGAACTGCTTCGTGTAGCGTTCCAGCTGCTCCTTGTTGAGGGAGCCAAAGTACGGCGTGCTGCAATCGCAGATGAAAAAGGGGCCGAAGATAATGTCCATCATCTCCCTGCCTTCTCCGTAGATGGCTCGACAGGGCCGCATGCCGTTGTACTTGCCCTCGTCGTTGCAGACGATGCAGACCTGCTCTTCAAAGGGATAAGCAGCTGCTCCTTAAAGCTGTACTTGTAGTTGTTTGCCGCCGTAATCAGAAAATCGGTATATCGGTCGGCATTGGAGGCGATATCCCTGGCAGTCTGGGATGCCATCTCCAAAATGATTCTGTATTTGCTCGGCATGGGAACTCCCTCCTTATCTTACTTTGATCGTGACCTCAACGGTCTGCGCATTCTCTCCGAGGATCGACGCAAATAAAAGCCCGGTTCTGGCGTTGGATACCTTCGTCACAAGCTCATTCAGCCGGCAGACGGTGGTGTTGATTTCTTTTTGGTTGTCTGCGTAATAGTAGCCCGTTTCATCGCTGCAAATAGGAAAGCCATCCTGTCGCAAGGCGCTGATCTTGCGGCGAATACTTCGTCCGTCAAGCAGAAACAGCTTTTCAAGCTCCTTGCTGTGGATGGCATTTTCTTTGCCAATATGATTTTTACGGAGATACTCGCAGATGGCTTTCTTCTTATCCATAGCTTCTCCTTATCTCTCAGGGTCGTGTTCTTTTTTCTTTGGGTGCATTGCCGGAGGCTTTCTGTGGGAACTGTCCTCTATGAAAAGTCCTTTTGGCAGCGTATCCAGGTCGTTCAGAAACGCACGAGAAATCGTCTTGCCGTTCCGGTCTCGGTAGAGAACGACGCACAGCGGCTCACCGTGATAGAGCGACTCCTTCAGGTCTTCCAGGAAGCGCTGCTCATCGCTGTACTCAACGCTGCTGCAAACTTTTCCGTTGAAAGCCAAATAGTCCAGCCTGGCAATATAACTTTCGCTCGGCAGTGCTTGGTTCATCGTGCCTCACCTCGTTCTCTCTGTCGGGTAGGAAAGCTCCAGCCGTACACCTTCCCGATCTCATCGCCAAGTCTGCGGGTGACACGGACGATATCTGCTCTGGTGGCTGTGCCGTTGTAGATTTTTTCTTTGAGCCGGTCTTTCTGTGCCTGGGAAACATTGTCCTTATACACCCGATAGAGATAGTGGTTCGTGCCGTCATGGTGGGTGTCATCGCACCGGAAGTCTCCGTTTCGGTCCACATACCAGGTGGTGTAGTCGTAATCAGAGTATACTCACCGGTTTTTTCGTAAGGAACGCTGGCAGGGATAAACCTCCTGGCCTCGGCGTACTTGATGTTGATTTTCTCCCGCTGGTTCGGCTTTTCCTCGCTCATGATCGACTCAATGACCTCGTTATTCAGCTTTCCGTCCTGAGAGAACCGCTTCAGCTTAATGGCTTGGGCGAGGGACGGCGTGGCATCTGCGTAGGCGATTTGCTCCAGCAGGGCACTCTGTTCCTCTTTTTGCAGGTAAGAGAGTTCCACCGCCGGTCTGAACGCAATGCGCCCTTCATCAACCAAATCCAGAAGCTCCGGAATGAGCTCCGTGAGGCGGATATAACGGAAGATAGTGTTTTTACTTTCTCCCACTTCTTCTGCCATAACCGTTGAAGACTTTACTCCGGGCAACTTGTTCCCCACTGGGGAACAAGTTAAATCTGTACGCTGTCCTTGGCGATTCATGGCCTCCAAGCGCATCTTGTAGGAAAAAGCCTTTTCACTCGGCAGGATCACAGAACGCTGCAGGTTCGATTCCACCATCAGGATGATGGCCTCATCACGGGTCAGCTCCCGCACCTCGGCCTTCACGGTATCAAACCCGGCAAGCTCGCAGGCTTTCTTTCTGCGATGCCCCGATACGATCTCGTACCGCCCGTCTTCCTTCGGTCGGAGCGTGACAGGTGTGATGATCCCGCGCTCCTTGATGCTCTGGACAAGCTGATCCATGTCCTCATCCAGCTTCACCTTGAAGGGATGGTCAGGGAAATCGTCGATCTCCGAGAGGGGGATATCATAAATGCGCGGGAGTTTATTTTCCTTTCGCTCCGCGTCATTCATGAAAAGCTCATCGTACCCGGTCAGGCCCAGATCGATTTTTTGCACGCTCTTCAAGCTCTGTCACCTCCTTTGTGAGTGCCTCATACGCTGCTGCGACCTTGCCGTTCCTGTCATGGGAGAAGATGCTTTCTCCGGAAAGACTGCACTCCGCAGCTCTTACCGAAAAAGGAATTTCGGAACGGAACACGCGGATGTTCTCTCCCACGGTGGAGCGGAGCGAGGAAATAATCGCCTTGGCATTGTTGGTGCGGTTATCCACCATCGTCAGCAAAATGCCGTCAATCTTTAATCTCGGGTTGATCTGCCGCTTGATCTTTGAAATGGAGCGCAGAAGCAGGTTAAGACCTTTGGTTGACAGGAAGTTCGGCTGAGACGGGATAATCACACTGTCTGCCGCAACCAGCGCGTTGACCGTCATCATGCCCAGAGAGGGCATACAGTCAATCAGAATGTAGTCGTAGCTCTTTCTCATGCCGTCGATGGCATTCTTCAGAACATACTCGCGGCTCATGACATTGAACAGGCCCGTTTCCATACCGGACAGCTCAATGTTTGAGGGAAGCAAATCCACACCCTCCTGGTGTCGGATAATTGCCCCTTCCGCAAGCGGCTCATCATCAATGACCGACTGCATAAGAGACGACAGCGACACATCCAGCTCGTCTGGGTTCTTTACGCCGAGGCTCACCGTTAAGCTGCCCTGCGGGTCAGCATCCACCAGCAGGACCCGTTTCCCGGAGCTTGCAAGTCCCACGCCGAGATTGACTGCGGTCGTTGTTTTGCCGACGCCGCCCTTCTGATTCGTGATGGCGATCACCTTACAGTTTTCCATGGGGTTTTCCTCCTTTCTCTGAATTTGAATCATTTCTGATCCACGAAAGCCTCAAAGCATCCTTTGGGGCTTTCGTCGCTGCATTTCATTTTTCCTCGAACCCTAAATGCAGAAAAGGAAGTCATCAGACGCCCGATAGCGAATCGGGTCCATGGGAATCTCACCCCTGCCGGGTTCTCCGCCAGCTCCGTAGAGAAGTATCATTATCCCTGCTGCGTTTTATAGCCATATCCGTAGCTACCGGATATTTCTGAATGGTTCGGAAACGCTCGTCTCCTTGCTTTCCGTTATCACCCGGAGGGGCAGGAGGGTCATGGCGCACCTTCATTCGGCTGAGACTTTCGCCTCCGCGCAGGAATGTATCTGATGAATGTGTATTCTATTGTCAAGGTTCCGTTGAGGAGCTTTGCGCCCCTCAAGTGGTAGATCACGAGAAAGACAAAAATATAAGGCTCGGAAAAATTTTTTTATTTTTTTCATACGACCTCCTAATGCGGTATGAGCAGATGTAGCCAGAAAACAAAAAAGCCCAGCTACCATGAACGAGTAGCTGGGCCATAAACACATTGGAAAGGAATAAACGGGAATAAACTTCGTCAAAGAGATCCAAACCGTCTCAAAGGCTCTTCGGTGCATGAATCCGGCAGTTAAGAGAGGAATTTTAGAAGGGAAGAAGCCCCTGTTTTTCCCCTATTTTTTAACCCATTCATCGCCCCAAACCCGGTTTTCCCCTATGGTTAACCCATTAAAAATGGGATAGAGAGCATCAAATTCCCTCAAAGGGAAACAGCAGAATCAAAAAAGAAAACCCCGGAAAATGCTAATTTTCCGGGGTTTTTGAGCTTTTGAGTTGTAAATTTGCGTCCGATCAGCGCTTGGAGAACTGAGGTGCGCGACGAGCGGCTTTGAGGCCGTACTTCTTGCGCTCCTTCATACGAGGATCGCGGGTCAGGAAACCGGCCTTCTTCAGGATGGCGCGGTACTCGGGATTCACCAGCAGCAGGGCGCGGCTGATGCCGTGACGCAGAGCGCCGGCCTGGCCGGACACGCCGCCGCCCTCGACGGTGGCAACGATGTCCACCTTGCCCAGGGTGTTGGTGGCGTTCAGGGGCTGACGGACCACCATCTTCAGAGTCTCCAGACCGAAGTACTCATCGATGTCGCGGCCGTTGATGGTGATGGAGCCGGTGCCGTTCTCAAACAGGTGCACACGGGCAACGGAGGACTTGCGGCGGCCAGTGCCGTACTTGTAGGGGTTCTTGGACTGATACATTCTCTTTCTCCTCCTTACTTGACCAGCTCGGGCTTCTGAGCGGCATGATCGTGCTGCTCGCCGGCGTAGATGTGCAGACGCTTCAGAGAGTCCTTGGTGACGATGTTGCGGGGCATCATGCCGCGAACGGCCACGCGCATGGCCAGCTCGGGCTTGTCCTGCATCAGGATGCGGTACTTGGTCTCCTTCAGACCGCCCACCCAGCCGGAGTGGGTACGATAGTACTTCTGCTCCATCTTGTTGCCGGTCAGGATGGCCTTGCCGGCGTTGATGACGATGACGTTGTCGCCGCAGTCGGCATGGGGGGTATAGGTGACTTTGCCCTTACCGCGCAGCAGGTCGGCCACGATGACGGCGGTCTTGCCCAGAGGCTTGCCGGCGGCGTCAACGACGTACCACTTGCGCTCGATGTTGGCCTTGTTTGCCATGAAAGTGGACATGGTTTTCTTCCTCCAATTTATTATAATGTATGCTTTACATTTCCGTGTGCCCTTGCTAAAATCGGGACAGAGAAAGCGCACTGAACGCGCAATGATATTTATAGCATAGCGCGGGGAGAATGTCAACATCGATTTGATTTACGGCGAGAACATCTGCTGTTTTCTCTTAATAGCTCCGCTTTTCTCTTGTTTTCTCAAAACCCAAATTCGTTTTTTACGGGAGGGATGCCGCGTGCAGCATATCCTGGGCCTGGTCCGGCGCTGTGTGGAGGACTACAACATGATCGAGGCGGGAGAGACCGTGGCCGTGGGCGTATCCGGCGGCAAGGACAGCCTGCTGACGCTGGCGGCGCTGGCGCGGCTGCGGGAATTCTACCCCAAGCCGTTTGAGGTGCAGGCCATCACGCTGGAGACGGGGATGCCGGGCATGAGCTTTGAGCCGGTGGCGGATTACTGCGAAAAGCTGCACGTGCCGTACATCCGCATCGCGGTGCCGGTGTACGATATTGTGTTTCAGGAGCGGCGGGAGAAGAACCCCTGCTCCCTGTGCGCCAAGCTGCGGCGGGGCAGCCTGAATACGGCCCTGACGGAACGGGGCATCCATAAGATCGCGCTGGGCCACCACTACGACGATGCGGTGGAGACCCTGTTGATGAACCTGCTGTTCGAGGGACGGCTGGGGTGCTTCCAGCCGGTGACGTATCTGGACCGGACGGGCATCACCCAGATCCGGCCCCTGCTGTACTGCCAGGAGGCGGACGTTCGGCGTATGGCGGCAAAGCTCTGTCTGCCGGTGGTGAAAAATACCTGCCCTATGGACGGGCACAGCCGTCGTCAGGAGGTGAAGGAGCTTATCGCATCGCTGGAGGAGCGGTACCCCGATCTGAAGAAGAAGCTGTTCGGTGCGGTGCAGCGCTATCCGCTGTACGGCTGGGATCTGACGAAGGAGGAGCAGTGACATGAAGCGGCTCTATACGCCCTGGGGCGAGACGGTGGATAAGACGTGCCCTCTGCCGGAGTACCCGCGGCCCCAGCTGGTGCGGGACAGCTATCTGTGCCTCAATGGCCTGTGGGACTACGCGGTGGAGGACGGGGACGAGCATACCCGCCGCAGCACCGGAAAGATACTGGTGCCCTTTGCGCCGGAGAGCCTGCTGTCCGGCTGCGGCTTCCAGCTGCGAAGCGGTGAGACGCTGTGGTACGAGCGGACGTTCACCCTGCCGCAGGGCTTCCGGCGGGACCGGGTGCTGCTGCACTTCGGCGCGGTGGATCAGTGCTGCCGCGTGCTGGTGAACGGGCAGGAGGCGGGCCGCCATGAGGGCGGCTATCTGCCGTTCTGCCTGGACGTGACGGCGCTGCTGAATGACGGCGAGAACCGACTGACAGCGGCCGTCACCGACGACGCCGCAGGCGGCGTGTACGGTATGGGCAAGCAGCGCTATCAGCGGGGCGGCATCTGGTACACCGCCACCAGCGGCATCTGGCAGACGGTGTGGCTGGAGAGCGTGCCGGAGAACTATGTGAAAAGCCTCCGTCTGACACCGGATCTGGACGCGGGAGTGCTGCGCTGGCACATCGAGGCGGACGGGGCGGAGGGCGCCCGCGTCACGGTGCGGGCCGGCGATACGGTGATCGCGGAGGGCCGGGCCGATGAAAACGGCGATGGCGTGTCCGTCATTCCGGCGGCGCACCTGCGGCCCTGGTCGCCGGAGGACCCGTTTTTGTACGACGTGGACATCACGCTGGGAGAGGACCGTGTCGCCAGCTATTTCGGCATGCGGAAATTCTCCCTCGTGGAGCATCAGGGGCGGCAGGTGCTGGCCCTGAACAACGAGCCGTATTTCCAGACGGGGCTGCTGGATCAGGGGTACTGGTCCGACGGACTGTACACCCCACCATCGGACGAGGCCATGGTCTGCGACATCCGCACCATGAAGGAGCTGGGCTTCAACATGCTGCGCAAGCACATCAAGATCGAGCCGCTGCGGTGGTATTACCACTGCGACCGACTGGGGATGCTGGTGTGGCAGGACATGGTGTCCGGCTTCGAGAGCTTTGAGCCGCTGTACACCCAGGTGCTGCCGTTTCTCGGCGTCCATCTTAAGGACGCGCCCTCCCGCCGGTTCGGCAGGGCCGGTGAAGCGGGGCGGAGGCAGTACGAGCGGGAGCTGGAGGGCACTGTGGAGCTGCTGCGAAACTGCGTGAGCCTGTGCCTGTGGGTACCGTTCAACGAGGGCTGGGGCCAGTTCAACGCGGCGCAGATGGCGGAGAAGGTGCGGGCACTGGACCCCACGAGACTCATCGACCACGCCTCCGGCTGGCACGATCAGGGCGCGGGGGACCTGCGTTCTTATCACGTGTACTACAAGCCTGTGCGGATGAAGCACGACGGGCGTCGGGCTCTGGCGCTGACGGAGTTCGGCGGGTACAGCCTGCCGGTGGCGGGGCACTATACCACGGAGAAATCCTTCGGCTATCGGGCGTATAAGGATGCGGACAGCTGGATGGACGCGGTGGAAAAGCTGTACGAAAACGAAGTCATCCCCCTCATCGCGTCCCAGGGGCTGTCAGCGGCAGTCTATACCCAGGTCAGCGATGTGGAGGATGAGGTCAACGGGCTTCTGACGTTCGACCGGCGGGTGTGCAAGCCCGACGCGGACCGGATGCGGCGCATCAACGGAAAGCTGAAGCTCTGACGGGGGCGCTATATCAGCACCCACTTCAAAAGCAGCAGCAGGCCCAGCCCGGGGACGCCCAGTACGCCGATGGTCAGGGCGTTGAACAGGTTCAGGCCCAGGGACATGCCGGTGACGGCGGTGGTGAGATTCAGCAGCCACAGGGCACAGAAGCCCAGGGCGCTGTTGATAAGTACACGCAGCGCCAGCTTCAGCGGCTGACGCAGCAGGCGCAGGCAGGCTACCAGCAGAAACAGTAGCACCAGCCCCAGCGCGCATTTCTCTATGAGCGACATGTGTCCCCTCCTTTCATGGCGCCGGCAGCCATGCAGGGGGCCTCCTCCGGCGCGGAGGCGGCCGCCGCAGCAGCCTGTACCGGTCGGGCGCGGGGAATGGCGGAGGGCACCGCCTCACCGCTGAGCTCCTTGATGCGGCGCAGCAGGTAGTTGCAGCGGGCCTTCAGGGCGCTGATCTCGTAGATACTGGCTTCGATGAGCTCCGAGTCGCAGACGCAGTTGAAGCGGGTGTAGGCGTCCTTCAGAGCGTCGGTAGTGCGGAGCAGCTCCTGCTTCAGATCGCGGAGCGCAGGATCGGTGGTGGGTCGTTTGGCCATGGTGATTCCTCCCGTCATGTATAGTGTACGGATAGTTTGGACAAATATGACCGGCGTTAATCAGGGGCGACAGCGTTCCCCCGGAAAGGACAGACATGGAGCATCAGGACTATATGGAGCAGGCGCTGGCCCTGGCACGGGAGGCGGCGGCCCACGGCGAGGTACCGGTGGGCTGCGTCATTGTGAAGGACGGTAAGGTCATCGGACGGGGCCGGAACCGGCGGGAGGAGAAGCAGGCAGTGTACTCCCACGCGGAGATGGAGGCCATGGCCCAGGCCAACGCGGCGCTGGACTCCTGGCGGCTGGAGGGGTGCGACCTGTACGTGACGCTGGAGCCCTGCCCCATGTGCGCGGGGGCCATTATCAACGCGCGGGTGGCGCGGGTGTTCTACGGGGCGCGGGACGCGGCCATGGGCGCCTGCGGCGGGGTGCTGAACCTCTTTATGGAGGCGTTCCCCCACCGGCCTCAGTTGGTGGGCGGCATCTGCGGTCAGGAGAGCCGCGCACTGCTGAGCGCGTTTTTCGCGGCCATGCGGGAGAAATAGGAGGTAAATCGGCGGGGCCCTGCCCCGCCGATTTTGTGATTTATACCTCCGGCGGCAAAAGGAATATTCGGCGCTTCCGAGCGCGGGTCACTTTTTTCGGGCTTTTGCCTCCGGCGGCCCCATTTCTTCCAACAGCGGAAGAAATGGGGAAAAGAACGCCGCCAAAAACCAATGGTTTTTGGATTTCCTTTGGGCCGATTTTGATGCGGCAGAAAAAGGTTCCGCGGGGAATCGGCCATGGGTCTGCCCTCGCTGCCGCTGACGTGGTGGGCAGAGAACATTGGTGGGCCTGCCGATTTTGGCGATTATCAAATCGCGCACTTGCCGCCACCGTCGGCAAGTGTAGGTGCGGCCCGCTGGGCCGCTATTTTTAGAACAGCGCACTATCAACGCGGGACGTGGGAGCGGCAGCGGGGATGGGACGCGGAGGCAATTCCTTGTGGGCCTTTTTGCGGCGTGGTCACAGGGGAACAAAGGGAAATCCAAAGACCATGGGTCTTTGGCGGCGTTTTTGCACCCTTTTGCCGCCATGGGCAAAAGGGTGTCGCGCCGGAGCGCGAAATATCCCCGCCGGAGGCAAAAAAGAGAAAGCAAAATATAGGCGGCGGGCGGGGTAGAACCCCACCCCTACGGAGGGATAGACGAGAGTGCGCCAGTATTCGAAGGTGCGCCGATGCGGGCCGTCGGGGACGCCGTCCCCGACGGGCGCATCCGTCAGGGTGCAGAGGAAAACGCGGCGCAGGTGATTTCCGTGCATACGGCGGACAGGCCCGTGCATAGACTGGGGCGGGAGGTGATCGTATGCGGCGATCCATGGCGGCAGCGCTGATCCTGACGGTGCTGCTGTTCGGCGGTGCGTATCTGACGACAGGCGGCAGCGCGGCGCAGGAGCCGGAGAGCGGGGACGACACGGCACAGGAGCCGTCCGGTCAGGGGAGACGGGACAGTACGGTGCTTTTGACGGTGCAGGACGGCGATACGGCGGAGGAGATGGCGCTGGACGCATATCTGCGGGGCGTGGTGCGGGGCGAGATGCCCGCCAGCTTCGAGACGGAGGCCCTGCGGGCGCAGGCGGCGGCGGAGCGCACCTATGTGTACCATCAGCTGGCGGCGGGACGGAAGGAGGCCCACCTCGACGCGGACGTCTGCACTGACCCCGGCTGCTGCAGTGCGTGGCTTTCTGAGGAGGCGGCGCAGGAGAAGTGGGGCGATGACTTTACGGCGTGGGAGGAGCGCATCGAGGACGCGGTGGCCGCCACGGACGGGCAGGTAGCGCTGTACCGGGGAGAGCCTATTTTGGCGGTGTTCCATTCCTCCTCCGCGGGACGGACGGCGGAGGCCGGAGACGTGTGGAGCGGCGATGTGCCGTATCTCCGGAGCGTGGACAGCCCCGAGGGGGAGGAGACGGTACCCAACTATTACAGCACGGTGTCCTTCACGGCGGCGGAGGCAAAGGCCCTGCTGGCGGCGGCCCATCCGGAGCTGACATACAGCGGCGGGCCGGACAAGTGGTTCGGCGAAGCGGAGCGGGACGAGTCGGGACGGGTCGGCGCCGTGGAGGTGTGCGGAACGCCGCTGCGGGGCGTGGAGGTGCGCCGCATCTTCTCGCTGCGGTCGGCCTGCTTTACCATCGACGCGCAGGCGGATGGGGTAACGTTCCGCGTCACCGGCTACGGCCACGGCGTGGGCATGAGCCAGTACGGCGCCAATGAGCTGGCGCGGCAGGGCAAAACGTGGCAGGAGATCCTGACGTGGTACTACGCGGGCATCACCATCGGGCCCGTACCGGAGACTGTACAAACGTCGTGAAATGTGGTACAATGCATCGAATAACCGGCGAATTTACAAAACGTTCAGGAAAAATTAAGGTTGGCCGGTATAATGACAGGTAAGAATATACCGTTAGGAGGAGACGGCCATGGCACGCAACATTCTGGTGGTGGAGGATGACCGCAACATATCGGAGCTGATCCGCATGTATCTGGAGAAGGAGGGCTTCGAGGTCCGGCTGGCCTACGACGGCGGCAAAGCCGTGGAGGAATACGACAAGCGGGCGCCGGACATGGTGCTGTTGGACATCATGCTGCCCGTCATGGACGGCTGGGGCGTGTGCGCCCACATCCGGGAAAAGGGCAAGACGCCCATCATCATGCTGACGGCCAAGAGCGACGTGGGCGACCGCATCACCGGTCTGGAGATGGGAGCCGACGACTATCTGGTGAAGCCCTTCGAGATGAAGGAGCTGATGGCCCGCATCAACGCGGTGCTGCGCCGCAGCGAGATCCCCGACGACACCAAGAAAAAGCTGGTATTCGACAAGCTGGAGATCAATCTGGACAGCTATGAGCTGCTGGTGGACGGCAAGAAGGTGGACACGCCTCCCAAGGAGCTGGAACTGCTGTACCACCTGGCGGCCACGCCCAACCGCGTCTACACCCGCAATCAGCTGCTGGACGAGGTGTGGGGCTTCGATTATTTTGGCGACAGCCGTACCGTGGACGTACACATCAAGCGCCTGCGGGAGAAGATCGAGAACGTTTCGGATCAGTGGGAGCTCAAGACCGTGTGGGGCGTGGGCTACAAGTTCGAAGTGAAGTAAGGCCATGCGGGAGAGAATCAAGCGGGCCATGGACAGCCTGTACTGGCGGCAGTTCATGCTCAGTGCCGGTATGGTGCTGCTGACCATGGTGCTGCTGGGCGTATCGTTCTACGCCCTGAGCTACAACTACACCGTAGCGGAAAAGCGCAGCGAGATGCGGGATCGGGCCAACCTGATCTCTCAGCTGTCGGTAAACTACCTGCTGGCCGGCGACGACACGGAGAATACACAGGAGGACGCGCTGCGGTCGCTGGCAGGCGTGGCGTCCCGCATGACGGACGTGGGCTTCCTGATCTGCAACAGGAAGGGCGACGTGCTCCTGACATCCGACGCGGGGCTGGTGGGCAAGTCCGTCCGGGTGCCGGAGGAGATCGTGGAAACGACGTTCTCCAACGAAAACGGCTACGAGGGGCGCAGTACCGTGGGCGTCTACGAGCAGAAGAAGTTCGTGGTGGGCGTGCCCATGACCGACGAGAGCGGGAATGTGCTGGGCCTGGTGCTGGCCGTCATGGACGGCACGGCGCTGATGGAGATGTGGCGGTCGTTCATCGGCCTGTTTTTCATGCTCAGCGCCATCATCCTGCTCATTGCCTTCGTCACCAGCTCCGTTACGTCCATGCAGCAGATCAAGCCCATCACCGAGATGGTGCAGGCCACCCGGGCCTACGCCGGCGGCAACTTTGACGTGCGGATGCAGGAGACCAGCAGCGGCGGCGAGATCGGCGAGCTGGCCACGGCATTCAACGCCATGGCAGATTCGCTGCAGGAGACGGAGCGGCAGCGCCGCGACTTCATCGCCAACGTGTCCCACGAGCTGAAAACGCCTATGACTACCATCGCCGGTTATACCGATGGCATTTTGGACGGCACCATCCCACCGGAGAAGGAACGGCAGTATTTGCAGATCATCTCTGACGAGAGCCGGCGGCTCAGCCGTCTGGTGCGGCGTATGCTGGACATCTCCCAGATCCAGAACCAGGAGATGAAAAAGGAGGAGTTCGACCTGTGCGAATCCGCCCGCATCGCCCTGCTGTCCATGGAGCAGAAGATCATGATCCGCGGGCTGGACGTGGATGCGGAGATCCCCGAGGACTCCGTGATGGTGCAGGGAGACCGGGATCTCATCACTCAGGTGATCTACAACCTGCTGGAGAACGCGGCCAAGTTCGCCGCGCCCCAGTCTACCCTGTATCTGGGACTGGCCGTCAACGGCGAGAAGGCCTACGTTACCGTGCGCAATCAGGGGCAGACCATCCCCGCCGAGGAGATCCCTCTGCTGTTCGAGCGGTTCCACAAGTCGGACAAGTCCCGCAGCGAGGACAAGGACGGCTACGGCCTGGGGCTGTACATCGTCAAGACCATTCTGACCCAGCACAAGGAGCAGATCACCGTCACCAGTGAAAACGGCGTCACCGCCTTTACGTTTACCATGCAGATGGCTCGTTGAGCCGCGCAGAGAGGAAGCACCGTATGCAGGATGAAAACAGAGAAAAGCTGACAGAGGAGCCTCGGGAGGTCGTACAGTGGTACGTCCGCCCCGAGGGACGCGAGGTGGTGGACTACTATGTGCAGCCCCGCCCCATGCCCGCCGGCGCTGCGCCCCCGCCCCCTCCGCCCGGGAAGCGGAGCAGGAAGGGACTGTGGATATTCCTCATCGCCATGGGCGTGCTGATGCTGGCGGTGGCCGCAGGGGTCATCTGGTCTCTGACGCAGGGCAGCGGCGAGACGCCGCCGCTGGACGGCGACGGGGACGGCGACAGCGACGCCAGCAGCATCGTGAATATTTTCAAGACGGAAAAGACCACCATCCCCCGTGTCAAGGGAGAGGTGGGCGTGTCCCTTGTCTGTGAGGAAGCCGGCGGCGAGAAGCTGACTATTCAGGATGTCTACGCAAAGGTGAACCCCGCCACGGTGCTGGTGGTGGCGGATCAGGGCGAGAACGCCAGCGTGGGTACCGGCATCATCATGACCTCCGATGGGTACATCGTCACCAACGCCCACGTCATCTCCGGCGGCAGGAGCTGTTGGATCGCGCTGGACACCGGATACACCTACGATGCGGAGCTGGTGGGCTATGATGAAGATCAGGATCTGGCGGTACTGAAGGCTGTGGACGCGGAGGATCTGCCCACGGCGGAGTTCGGCGACAGCGACCAGTGCCGCGTGGGCGACACGGTGTACGCCATCGGCAACCCGCTGGGCGTGGAGCTGCGGGGTACCCTGACCGAGGGCATCATCTCCGCCATCAACCGCGACGTGCAGATCGAGGGGCGCATCATGACCCTCATCCAGACCACCGCCGCTCTGAACAACGGCAACTCCGGCGGTCCTCTCATCAATGAGTACGGGCAGGTCATCGGCGTCAATACCCTGAAGATGAGCGGCAGCGGAAATGCGGAGGAGGCCACGGTGGAGGGTCTGGGCTTTGCCCTGCCCAGCAGCAGCTTCTGCTTCGTGGTGAACGATCTCATCGCCAACGGCCAGTTCCGCGGCATCCCTGTGCTGGGCATCACCGTGATGAACAGCGACGACGGCCGCGTGGTGGTCTACACCGTCAGCGACGGCTACGGCGCGGCGGAGATGGGCATCCGGCCCGATGATGTGCTGCTGCGGGCCGATGGGCAGGCGCTGGGCAGTATCGACGATCTGATGGCGGTGCGGCGCACCCATCTGGTGGGCGACAGCATCACGCTGACGGTGCTGCGGGACGGGCAGACGTTCGATGTGGACGTGCCGCTGTACGCCAGCGCGGACTGATACGACATACGCGAAAACGGGAAAGACCGCTTAGGTCTTTCCCGTTTTTTTCGTCCGGAGCAGCAGGCTCCCTGCGGCCAGCAGCAGATAGATGCCGAAGGGGCGGCGCAGCAGATCCGTGTCCACGGCGGTGGCGGCCAGTGCGCCGGCGGCTGCTGCCGCCGTGCCCCAGGGCACAGCGGAACGGAGAACAGCGCGGTCCAGCAGGCCGTTTTTCCGATGATACAGCAGACCCATGGCCGCCGTAGGCAGGAAGTACAATAGGTTGATGGCCATGGCGTCCGCCTGCGCCACGCCGAAAAACAGGGTCATCAGCAGCAACAGCAGGGTGCCGCCGCCCACGCCCCAGGCCGACAGGATACCGGTGCAGAAGCCTGCCAGCACCGGCAGGAGCCACGCCGTCACAGAAGGTACCGGATGCCGCCGTACACGAGGAAGGCGGCGAACAGATACCGCAGCCACGGGGCGGGCACCCGCGGGAACAGCTTCCCGCCCACGAATCCACCGGCCAGTCCGCCCAGCAGATAGGGCAGGGCCTGCGTAAAGTCAAAAGGTGTGCGCAGCAGGTATACGGCGGCGGATACCACGCAGAAGGGCAGGATCACCGCCACGCAGGTGGCAAAGGCAGTCTTTTCCTCCACACGGCACCAGCGGGTGAGCAGGGGCAGCAGCACCATGCCGCCGCCTCCGCCGAAGCAGCCGTTGGCGGCGCCGGCCAGGATAGAGGCCACGGCGTATTTTACCGGCATGCGCAAGGGCGTCACCTCCTTGGGATATGTACCCCGCGCGCAGGGCACGCGGGGCGGCGGGGTTTACTGGCACTTCTGATAGCTCTGACAGTCGGTACACTGGTCCATGGAGGGGTTGCTCTCATGGGTGCCCACCTGAATGGAGCTGAGACCGCAGTTGTTCACGTCCTTGCAGTGGTGGGCGCAGTTGGTGACGGTACACTTGATGGAAGAATTGGGGGTGCAGCTGCACCCGTCGTTGGTACAAGCGCGATTCATGGCGTTTCCTCCCGTAAAAGAAAAATAGAGTCAGGCCATACGACCCAACTCTATCTTGTCCGAAAACCGCGGCGCTATGCCTGCCGGAAATGGGATTTTTTCAGATGCCCAGCAGCCATGACGCAAACCGGAAGTAGATCAGCAGGCTGGTGGCGTCCACGACGGTGGAGATGAAGGGACTGGCCATGACGGCGGGGTCCAGCCCCACCTTTTCCGCCAGAAGCGGCAGAGAGCAGCCTACGCACTTGGCAAAGACCACCACGAACAGCACCGTCAGGCATACCACCAGACACACCATGGGCGTTACCTCCGCGTTGCCCAGCAGCGTGCGGTCCATCACCAGCATCTTCACAAAGTTGGCGCCTGCCAGGCAGAGGCCGCACAGCAGCGACACCCGCAGCTCCTTCCACAGCACCTTCAGCACGTCGGAGAAGTCCACCTCATCCAGACTCAGGGCACGGATCACGGCCACGGAGGCCTGTGTGCCGGAGTTGCCGCCGGTGCCGGACAGCATGGGGATATAGGCGTTCAGCACCAGGCACGCGGCCAGTGCGTTTTCGTAGTGGTTCAGGATCATGCCGGTGAACGTGGCGGACAGCATCAGGATCATCAGCCATGGCAGGCGGGACTTCCACGTGGCGATGACGCCGGTGCGGAGATACGGCTTGTCCGACGGCAGCATGGCGGCCATCTTCTCGAAGTCCTCCGTGGTCTCCTCCTCGATGACGTCCATAGCGTCGTCCACGGTGACGATACCCACCAGACGGTTCTCCATGTCCACGATGGGCAGGGCCAGAAAGTTGTATTTGTTCAGGGCCTGGGCCACATCCTCCTTGTCGTCCATGGTGCGGGCCCAGACCACGTCGGGGTCCATGATGTCCTCAATGATGTCGTCCTCGTTGGCCAGCAGCAGGTCACGGACAGACAGCACACCCAGCAGACGGCGGGTGGGGTCGGTGACGTACAGGATGTTGATGGTCTCCAGCTCGCCGCCGATGCGGCGGATGCGCTTGAAGGCATCCTCCACCGTCATATCCTTCTTCAGGGACAGGAACTCCATGTTCATGATGGAGCCGGCGGAATCCTCGGGATATTTCAGGATCTCGTTGATAGATTTGCGCATCTCCGGCGTGGCCTTATCCAGAATGCGGATGACCACGCTGGCGGGCATCTCCTCCACGATGTCCACGGCATCGTCCAGATACAGCTCGTCCAGAACTTCCTTCAGCTCGGTGTTGGAAAAGCCGTTGATGAGCATCTCCTGACTTTCCGGCTCCAGCTCCACGAACACCTCCGCCGCCGTCTCCTTAGGCAGCAGACGGTACAGCAGGGGCATCAGCTCAGGGCCGGATTCCTCCAGCAGCAGGGCGATGTCGGCAGGCTCCATGGGCAGGAACAGGTCCCGCAGTCTGGCGTATTCCTTGTTGTGCGCCAGCTCGCCGATCCGCTCTAAATAGCGGTCCAGCTCCTCCTGATAGTCGATCACGGCCTGTCCCTCCTTTCCGGAAAAAAGTAAACGCAGCCGGCGGAAATGCCTGCTGCGTACCATAATGCGGCCGCGAAAATGGCGGCCTGCGTACCGTAACAAGCTTTAGCATCGCGGGGCGGTGAAGCTGCGTTAGATACTACCTTGGTTTCGATAGTACCTGCTCAAACCATCTTATGGTGTCTCCACCATTTCGCGGCAGCAGCCCATATCCCTCGCGGTAGCCTTACCTACCGGACAGATTTTGTTGTATGCACCTATCCTATGCCAAAAAGCAGGGGATGTCAACCCGCTTTCGCCGGTTTTTTACAAATAAACCTGCACATTGTCGCGGCCCAGCAGGTGCTTCCGCAGACCGTCCAGAAAGATGAGCGCGTGCTCCGACAGCTCCTCGCCCTGCCGCGTCACCAGATAGTTCACCCGATCCGGCGGCGCCTGGGTGAGGCGGCTGACTCGGGCCTGCGTCCGGTCCAGCGACGCGGCGGCGATGGCGGGAGCCGCTACCCACCGTCCCTCCGTGCGGGGGAAGAAGTCCGCCGCCTGCAAAGTGTCGGCGTACAGCAGGGGCCGCGCACCGGGGCCGAAGGCGCTGTCGTGCCAGCGGATGAACTCGGGATCCCATGTGACCAGGATCTCATTGGCGGGGTCCAGCGCGGAGGGGTCCACCTCTGCGGGGTAATCGCTGTCCGGCGCGGACAGCAGCAGAAACCGCTCCCGACAGATGGGCCGTACCTCCAGCTGGCTGTTGAACACGGTGTTGCTGTCGATGAGGGCGAAGTCCAGCTCGTGGTTCAGAAGGGCCTGGGCCGAGTCCACGTCCCGCAGAGTGTGTATCCATAGGGATACCGGCAGATGCATGGCCAGAAACTTCTGGTACACCGCCGGCAGGATGTACTGGTTGGTGGTGTAGGTGGCGGCGATGCGGAGGTAGGTGCGCTGCTCCAGCTCCGCAAGCGCCTCCGTCTCTGACAGCAGACGCTGCCACCGGCGCGCCAGCGTCAGGAACTTCTGGCCTGCGGCGGTGAGCCGGATACGGCGCTGGCCCTTGCCGCGGATGAAAAGCGGCGTGCCCACCCGCTCCTCCAGGGCGCGGATACGCATGGACAGTGTGGGCTGGGTGATATACAGCGCCTCTGCCGCCGCGGTCATGGTGCCGTGCTGCACCACGGCCCAGAACGTCTCGATGTCCAGATTCGTCATGGCAATACTCCTAAAATATATCAGTGTTTGACTATATTTTACGCGGATAATTTTAATTTTACAAGTAGGAATTTTTGCAGTATAGTAAAAATCACAAAGGATAGACCGCCGCCGCGGGGTGTCCGATGTACAGAGATATGCTATTTCTCTACTTTTCTTTCTTTTTTCTCTCCCAAATCCCAAATAATCCCAAGAAAAAGGGCAGGGCGCGATCCCTGCCCTTTTTCTATGCCTGTGGGAAGGGGACGGCTGCATGCAGAATGGAGGCAAAGCGCTTCATGTGTATGCAGGGGAGGGACGGCAAAACGACCCGCCTCTTGCCGCAGCGGGGCGGATGGTGTATAGTGGCGGGCGGGAAGGAGAGATGACATGGAGACGTTCCAATTTTATTTCGAGCTGATCGGCGCGGCGGCCTTCGCCATCTCCGGCGCGGCGCTGGGTATCCGCAAGGAGATGGATCTGTTCGGCGTGGCCATGCTGGGCATGACCACGGCGGTGGGCGGCGGTATGCTGCGGGATACGATGCTGGGGCTGACACCGCCTGCGGCCCTGCGGGACCCCGTGCAGGCGCTGGTAGCCATTGCAGTGTCCATATTGGTGTTTTTCGTGTGGCGACGCCGGAAAGCGGAGCTGCACAACAGATATGCGGAGACAGTGCTGCTGCTGGCGGACTCACTGGGCCTGGGCATCTTCTCCGCCCACGGCGCCGCCATCGCTATCCAGGCGGGGCACGGGGCTAACTGGTTCCTGGTGCTGTTCATGGGGATGCTCACCGGCGTGGGCGGCGGCGTGCTGCGGGATGTGTGCAGTGCGGAGCGGCCCTATATCTTCACCAAGCACGTGTACGCCTGCGCGTCGCTGGCCGGCGCGGCGGTGTGTCTGCTGCTGTGGCCTCTGGGTGCGGGAGCGGCCATGATGACCGGCTGCGGTGTGACGCTGGCGCTGCGCATCTGCGCCGCGGCGTTCCGCTGGAGCCTGCCCAAAGCATAAAAACAGCGGTGTGACGCGTGTCACACCGCTGTTTTTTATGCCGTAAGACTCAGGCCGATGATGCCCGCCGGGAGCAATCCCGCGAAGATGAGACGCGCCGCCGCCACCGGCTCGCGGAACGCCGCGATGCCCGCGATCACCGCACCCGGTGCGCCGGCGAACGCCGGCCCGTTACCCGGCGGCGACGGACTGCGTGTCCACCATAACGGGCGGGACGGGGATCGTCAAGGACTCCCGGCGCCGAACTCTTGCAACAGCGGCAAAAATGTGGTATAATTATCCGCCAAAATATAATTGAAACAAGCGAGGAGAACCATGACCACAAAAGAATTCCAGGAGCGCAGCCTGCTGCGGATCTTCCTGTCCTATTTCAAGCCGCACCGGCGGCTGTTTGCGCTGGACATGACCTGCGCGTTCCTTATCGCGCTGGTGGACCTGGCGTTTCCTCTGGTGTCCCGCACCGCCATGTATACGTGGCTGCCGGAAAAGCAGTTTCGCGTGTTCTTCATCGTCATGGCTGCGGTGGTAGTGACCTACGCGGTGCGCTCGGGACTGTACTTCGTGGTGGCCTACTGGGGCCACACCTTCGGCATCCGCGTAGAGGCCGATATCCGGCGGGACCTCTATCACCACATGCAGGAGCTGGGCTTCGATTTCTACGACCGGAACCGCACCGGCCAGCTGATGAGCCGCCTGACCAGCGACCTCTTTGAGGTGACGGAGCTGGCGCACCACGGCCCCGAGGACCTGTTCATCTCTGTGGTGACCATCGTGGGCGCGCTGATCGTAATGTTCTGCATCCGGTGGGAGCTGGCGCTGGTGCTGCTGATATTGCTGCCGGTGCTGCTGCTGGCGGCTCTGCGCCGCCGCAAGCAGATGAGCGCCGCCTCCCGCGCCGCCAAGCAGAAAACCGGCAGCATCAATGCCGCCATCGAGTCCGGTCTGTCCGGCGTCCGCACCACCAAGGCCTTCGCCAACGAGGACGCCCAGCAGGAGCGGTTCGACGAGGCCAACGAGGTGTTCAAGACCGCCAAGCGCGGCTTCCATAAGGAGATGGGCTTCTTCACCGCCGTCATGGAGTTTTTCACCAATATCCTGCCGGTGGCGGTGATCGCGGTGGGCGGCTGGCTCATCATGGAGGAGCGCATGGACTATGTGGACCTTATCACATTCTCCCTGTACGTCACGTCCTTTGTCAGCCCCATCCGAAAGCTGGCCAACTTCGCCGAGATGTTCTCCAACGGCTTCGCGGGCCTGAATCGCTTCGTGGAGCTGATGCGCACGGAGCCGTCTATTCAGGACGCGCCTGACGCCGTGGAGCTCAAGGACGTGCGGGGGCAGGTGGACGTGGACCACGTGTCCTTCGCCTACACCGGCGAGACGGAGGTGCTCCACGATGTGTCTCTGTCCGTCCCCGCAGGGGAGACGGTGGCGCTGGTGGGCCCCTCCGGCGGCGGCAAGAGCACCCTGTGCCAGCTGCTGCCCCGCTTTTACGACGTGGACGCGGGCAGCATCCGCGTGGACGGGCTGGACGTGCGGCATGTGACCCAAAGCTCCCTGCGCCGCGCCATCGGCATCGTGCAGCAGGACGTGTTCCTGTTTGCCGATACCATCCGCGAGAACATCCGCTACGGTCGGCCGGAGGCTTCCGATGAGGAGGTGGAGGCCGCAGCGAAGCGGGCGGAGATCTACGACGACATCATGGCTATGCCCGATGGGTTCGACACCTACGTGGGCGAGCGGGGCACCCTGCTGTCCGGCGGCCAGAAGCAGCGGGTGTCCATCGCCCGCATCTTCCTGAAGGACCCGCCCATCCTCATTCTGGACGAGGCCACCTCGGCGCTGGACAGCGTGACGGAGGCGAAGATACAGGGGGCCTTCGACCGGCTGTCCCAGGGCCGCACCACCCTCATTATTGCCCACCGTCTGTCCACTATCCGCGCGGCGGACCGCATCCTGGTCATCCAGAACGGCCGCATCGCCGAGGAGGGCAGCCACGCGCAGCTGCTGGCGCTGAACGGCGCCTACGCCAAGCTGTACCATACCCAGGATCTTGGGGGAGGCGCTTATGGACAGGCGTGAATTGCTGGATAAGGCGGCCAGAGACGCCGAGGAACGGATGCTTCTGAGCCGCGTGTGGGACAAATGGGAGCAGTGCCGCCTGCGGAATGTGCCGGCGGCCACGGACTTCCTGTCGCCCCAGGAACAGGCGTCGGCCCAGCGGCTGCTGCACATGCTGGGCGTGCAGGACGGCTATGTGTTCTTCGGCGGCTACGGCGGAGCGGAGCGGCAGCGGCTGTTCTTCCTGCCGGACTGGGCGGAGGAGCCGGAGCCGGACGCCGTGATGGCGGTAGCGGCATCGTGGTACGGCGGCGACAGCCTGACCCATCGGGATATTTTGGGCAGCCTTATGGGCTTGGGATTGACCCGCGGCACCATCGGCGATATACTGATGACAGACGGAGGGTGTCAGGTGCTGGCCCAGCCGAAAACGGCGGCCTTTCTGCTGACGGATTGGGAGTCGGCGGGCCGCGTGAAGCTGAAGACGTCGCCGCTGCCGCTGGAGGAGCTGACGCCCCCTGCCCAGCAGTGCAGAGAGGTGCGGGACACCGTGTCCTCCCTGCGGCTGGACAACGTGCTGGCGGCGGGATTTTCCATCAGCCGCGGCAAGGCGGCGGAGGCCGTGGAAAAGGGTGCGGCGCAGGTGAACTGGACCGTCTGCCAGAAGCCGGATAAGCCGGTGGCGGCGGGGGATACCATCACTTGCCGCGGATTGGGGAAATGCGTGCTGGACAGTGTGGGCGGCCCCACGAAAAAGGGACGCCTGCCGGTGGTCATCCGGCGCTTTGTATAAGGAGTAGCTGTTATGGATCAGAAGAAGATCGACCGCATCAACGAGCTGGCCCGCAAGGCCAAGGCCGAGGGCCTCACCGAGGAGGAACAGAAGGAACGGGAGGTGCTGCGCCAGGAGTATCTGGACGCGATCATGGGTAACCTGCGGCGGGAGCTGGACAACACCTATATCGTAGACGAACACGGCAACAAGCGGAAGCTGCAGGGAAAGGGGTTCAAGTCCTGATGGCATACGAATACGACAACGACAACGGATTCCGGCCGGAGCGGCCCCAGCCGCCTAAGAAGGACAACGACATCGGCGCGTGGATCTTCATCGCCGTCATGTTTACCGTGGCGTGGCCCATCGGCCTGATCCTGCTGCTCATCAAGCTCAGCGAGAGCGGCAACAAAAAGAAAAATGCCCACCGGACAACGGGGCAGAGCGGACAGCGCACGTCCCAGCGGGTGGGGCAGACCGCCCAGGCGGAGAAGGCCCGCACCGCCGTGAAGCAGGTGACGCAGACGCCGGACTATACCGACAAGGGCGGCCGGACCATGAAGATCATCGGCGCCATTCTGGGGATCGCGGGATGCCTGGCGCTGTTCTCCGCCGTGGGGGATAACCTGTCCTACGCCTATCACTACAACGAGTGGTGGTACTTTGCGCGGCAGCTGTTCTATCCACTGGGTATGACGGCCGGCGGCGTATCCCTGCTGCTGGGCAGCGGGGTCATGAAGCGCCGCCAGCGCCGGTTCGCCACGTACCTGCGCACCGCGGGGCAGAAGCCCGCCGTGCCCCTGGACTATCTGGCCCGTGCGGCGGACGTATCCCGCCGCCGTGTAGAGAAGGACCTGAGCCTCATGCTGGAGAAGGGCCTGTGGGGCGACGAGGCGTACATCGACATGGGCAGCGGCATGCTGTTCCGGTCGCAGGCCGCCGCCACCGCCTATTTTGACAGGACCCGCCAGCAGAAGGAGGAACAGGAGCAGTCTCAGGTGCAGCCGGAGGCGGCGGAGGGCTACACCGGTATCCTGCGCCAGATCCGCCAGCTCAACGACCGCATCGCCGACGAGACGCTCAGTATCAAGATCGACCGCATCGAGCGGGTATCCGGCCGCATCTTCAAGGCCATCGAGGACGATCCCGGCAAAAAGGACGCCGCCGGTACGTTCCTGAACTACTACCTGCCCACCACGCTGAAGCTGCTGGAGAACTACGCCGACTTTGAGGAGGCGGGGGTCAGCGGCGAGAACCTGTCCCAGGCCAAGAGCCGCATCGCGGCCACCATGGACAATATCGTGGCGGGCTTCGAGCACCAGCTGGACGAGCTGTACCGCACCGACGCCATGGACGTGGACAGCGACATCCGCGTCATGGAGACCATGCTGCGCCGCGACACCGCCAGCGCAGCCGATGACTTCGGCCTGGGCGGCGCTGCCGTGCAGCGCCGGCCGGAGGAGGAATAATGCACAAGGGAGACGCAGTCTGCGGACTGCGCTCCCTTTCGCGCTTTTCCGGAGGTTACCGGTAACGGGTTTCGCAAAAAGGCAGGCTGTGTTTATTGACGGAGATACACAAAAAGGGTACAATGCAGACAGCAGAGAGACATCTCCGCCCTGTTTCGCCGCCATCGGCGCGGCGGATGTGATATGGTGCGGGAAAAGGAGAGAGGTCATGACCAAGGAGATGGAGCGCTTCCGCGGCGGCAGTTGGGACAGCGCGTATACATATCTGGGCGCGCATCCCGCTGCGCAGGGCTACACCTTCCGCGTCTGGGCGCCCCATGCCCGCCATGTGGCGCTGGCCGGCGACTTCAACGGCTGGCAGCCCGCGGACATGCACCGCGACGAGGACGGCGTGTGGTCCCTGACGGCGGAGAACGCCGCCGTGTACGATGCCTATAAGTACGTCGTCACCGGCGCGGATGGCCGCACCGTGTGGAAGGCTGACCCCTTCGCGTTCCACGCCCAGACCCGCCCGGGCACCGACAGCAAGGTGTACGACCTGTCGGAGTACGGCTGGCACGACGGGGCGTGGCGGGAGAAGTGCGCGGCGGAGCCGCCGGTGAACGGCCCGCTGCTGATCTACGAGGTGCATCTGGGCTCCTGGCGCCGCCATGAGGACGGCACCAGCCTCAGCTACCGTGAGCTGGCCCGCCAGCTTCCCACCTACGTCAGGAGCATGGGGTACAACTTCGTGGAGCTGCTGCCGGTGACGGAGTACCCGCTGGACGACAGCTGGGGGTATCAGTGTACCGGCTACTTCGCTCCCACCAGCCGCTACGGAACGCCTCACGACTTCATGGCGCTGGTGGATGCCCTGCATCAGGCGGGGCTGGGCGTCATTCTGGACTGGGTGCCCGCCCACTTCTGCAAGGACAGCCACGGGCTCATCGAGTTCGACGGCACCTGCCTGTACGAGTATGGCGATCCCCTGAAATGGGAGCACGCCGGATGGGGCACGCGGGTGTTTGACTTCGGCAAGCCCGAGGTGTGCAGCTTCCTGCTGTCCTCCGCGGCCTACTGGCTGCGGGAGTACCACATCGACGGCCTGCGGGTGGACGCGGTGGCGTCCATGCTGTATCTGGACTACGACCGGCAGGGCGGCGCGTGGCGTCCCAACTGCCATGGCGGGCGGGAGAATCTGGAAGCCATCGAGTTCCTGCGGGCGCTGAACCGCACGGCCTTTGCCGTAGATGGCAGCGCCCTGATGGTGGCGGAGGAGTCCACGGCCTGGCCGCTGGTGACGTACCCGCCGGAGCAGGGGGGACTGGGCTTCAACCTGAAGTGGAACATGGGCTGGATGAACGACCTGTGCCACTATCTGAAGATGGACCCCTATTTCCGCCAGTTCCACCACAAGGACGTGACCTTCTCCATGATCTACGCCTTTTCCGAGAACTACGTGCTGCCCCTGTCCCACGACGAGGTAGTACACATGAAAGGCTCCCTGCGGGGCAAGATGCCCGGCGACGACTGGCGGCAGCTGGCGGGCGTGCGGGGATTCTACGCCTACATGCTGTGCCACCCGGGAAAGAAGCTGCTGTTCATGGGCACGGAGCTGGGCCAGTGGCACGAGTGGGCGTTTCAGGGCCAGCTGGACTGGTATCTGCTGGACGACCCCGCCTGCCGCGGCACCCACGAGTGCATCCGCCAACTGAACCGGCTGTACCGCCGGAACCGCAGCCTGTGGGAGAACGACCGCAGCTGGGACGGCTTTGAGTGGCTGGTGGCCGACGATAATCACAACAACGTGCTGGTGTTCCTGCGCCGCGACCGGAGGGGGCACGAGCTGATCTGCGCGGTGAACTTCGCGCCGGTGCCGTGGGAAAACTACCGCTTCGGCGTGCCGGACCATGCGTATTATGAGGAGATCTTCAACACGGACGATATCCACTGGGGCGGCAGCGGCGTCTGCGCCGACGGCCCTATCGCCGTGGAGGCTGTCCCGTCCCACGGGCGGGAGCAGTCCATCGCTCTGACCATCCCGCCGCTGGGCGCGGTGATCCTGCGGGGCCACGGCAAACGGAAACGGAAAAAAGAGGAAGCAGGAGGTACGCAAGCATGAAGAAAGAATGTGTGGCCATGCTGCTGGCCGGCGGACAGGGAAGCAGACTCTACGTCCTGACCGGCAATATGGCCAAGCCCGCCGTCCCCTTCGGCGGCAAGTTCCGCATCATCGACTTTCCGCTGTCCAACTGCACCAACTCCGGCATCGACACGGTAGGCGTGCTCACCCAGTACCGCCCGCTGGAGCTGAACAGCTACATCGGCAGCGGCCAGCCCTGGGAGCTGGACCGCATGTCCGGCGGCGTCCACATCCTGCCGCCCTACCAGTCCGCCACCGGCGCCGTCTGGTATAAGGGCACGGCCAACGCCATCTACCAAAACCGCGGCTTTGTGGACCTGTACGATCCGGAGTACGTGCTGGTGCTGTCCGGCGACCACATCTATAAGATGGACTATTCCGACATGCTCCGCCGCCACAAGGAGGCCGGAGCTGTCTGTACCATCTCTGTCATGGAGGTGCCCTGGGAGGAGGCCAGCCGCTTCGGCATCATGTCTGTGGACGAGCAGGACCGCATCACCGAATTCGCCGAAAAGCCCAGGGAGCCCAAGAGTAATCTGGCGTCCATGGGCATCTATATCTTCACCTGGAGCAAGCTGAAGGCGTACCTCGCCGCCGATGAGGCGGACCCCAACAGCGACAACGACTTCGGCAAGAACATCATCCCTGCCATGCTCTCGGCGGGAGAGACCATGGCGGCCTACCGCTTCGAGGGCTACTGGAAGGATGTGGGCACGCTGGACTCCCTGTGGGACGCCAACATGGATATGCTGTCCCCGGGCTCGGGCCTGAACCTGCTGGACAAAAAGTGGCCCATCTACGGCCGCACCCCCAACTGCCCGCCCACGTTCGTGGGGCCGGAGGGCGACATCGGCAACAGCGCCGTGGCCAAGGGCTGCACCATTCTGGGCGAGGTGAAGAACACCGTCCTGAGCTACGGCTCCTCCGTGGCGGAGGGGGCGCAGGTGTCCTACTCCGTGGTGATGCCCAACGCCGTCATCGAGGCGGGAGCCAGGGTGTCCTATGCCATCGTGGGCGAGGGCTGCCATGTGGGGAAGAACGCGGTGGTGGGCGGCACCCCGGGCAGCGTGGACTTCGACCGCTGGGGCATCGCCGTGCTGGGACCCCACACCGCCGTCCCCGACGGCGGCGTGGTGGAGCCGAAAATGATGCTGGGAGCCAACGGCAAGGAGGTACGGCCATGAAAGGTATGCACGGGATCATCTTCTCCTATGAAAAGCGGACGGACCTGCGGGAGCTCATCGCCGACCGCATCCACGGCTCCATCCCCTTTGCCGGAGACTATCGGGTCATCGACTTCGTGCTCTCCGCCATGGTCAACGCCGGTATCACAGACGTGGGCGTCATCATGCACGGCAAGTGCCAGTCCATGCTGGATCATCTGGGCTCCGGCAAGAGCTGGGATCTCAGCCGCAACCACGGCGGCCTGACGCTGCTGCCCGCCTTTGCCTACAACGAAAAGCGGGGCGCGGGCGGCCAGTACCGCGGCAAGGTGGAGGCCCTGGCCGGCGTCATGAACTACCTCAAGGGCATCCGGCAGGATTACGTGCTGCTGTCGGACAGCGATCTGGTCATCAACCTGCCGCTGGAGGACGTGCTGCGCCGCCATATCGACAGCGGCGCGGACATGACGGCGGTGTGTACCACCGTCCCGGGCGACGTGTCGGACACCTACTTCACGGTGAACGATTCCGGCCGCATCACCGACACCGTCTATGACGTGTTCGCCCCCATGGGCTGCCGCTGCCTGAATATGTTCGTTCTCAGCAAGGAACTGCTGCTGCAAATGGTGACGGAGTGCGCCAGCCGCAATCAGTTCAGCTTCCGCCGCAACATCCTGCGGGAGATGGGGAAGCGCTATCACTTCCACGCTTATGTCTACGATGGCTACGCCGCCCGCATCAACAGCGTCCAGAGTTATTACCAGCGCAGCATGGAGCTGCTGGACCCCGCCCTGCGGCAGGCCCTGTTCTGCCCTGAGCGTCCGGTGTACGGCAAGGAAAACGACTCCCCCTCCAGCTATATCGACCCCAGCGGCCCCTGCGTCAATTCCCTGATCGCCGACGGCTGCGACATTCAGGGCAGCGTGAAAAACTGCATTCTGTTCCGGAATGTGCGCATTGAAAAGGGGGCAAGCGTGGAAAACTGTATCCTGTTCAAGGATACGGTGGTGAAAAGCGGCGCCGTGCTGCGCAGCGTCATCACTGACAAACACGTGACCGTGAGCGACAATGTGACGCTGATGGGTCACGAGCACTATCCCATTGTTATCGCCAAGGGCAGCACAGTCTGAGCGCTGCCGGAGAAAGGAGCTGCGGTATGAAGATCCTGTATGTGTCCAGTGAGGCATTCCCCTTCTGCAAGACCGGCGGACTGGCGGACGTGGCGGGCAGCCTGCCCTCTGCACTGGCCCGAAACGGCGACCAGGTGGCGGTGATCCTGCCGCTGTATGGCCAGATCGGCCAGCAGTGGCGGCAGCAGATGACCTTCCGCCGCTACATCTACGTGGACCTGGGCTGGCGTCACCAGTACTGCGGCCTGTTCTCGCTGGAGAAGGACGGCGTGACATGGTACTTCGTGGACAACGAGCACTATTTCTGCCGCGGTGCGCTGTACGGCGAGTACGACGACGGCGAGCGCTTCGCCTTTTTCTGCAAGGCGGTCATCGACCTGCTGCCCAGTCTGGACTGGATGCCCGACATCCTCCACTGCAACGACTGGCAGACGGCGCTGGTGCCCATCTACCTCAAGGATGTCTGCACCCGCTGGGAGGCGGTGCGCCGCATCCGCACGGTGTTCACTATCCACAATATCGAGTATCAGGGACGCTACGGCGCGGATACCGTGGACCAGCTGTTCGGGCTGGACAGAGGGTGGTATAATGACGGCACCCTCCAGATGGACGGCGATGTGAACCTGATGAAGGGCGCCATGCTGGTGTCCGACGCTGTTACCACCGTCAGCCCCACCTACGCCGCCCAGCTCCACGACGCCGCCTATGCCGAGGGTATGGAGGACGTGGTGCGCATGATCGACGGGAAGTTCTCCGGCGTGGTGAACGGGCTGGACGTGGCGGGCTACGACCCCGCCCATGATCCCGCCCTGCCGGAGAATTACGGCGTGGATCACATGGCGGGCAAGGCCGCCTGCAAGGCGTCTCTGCAGGCATCGCTGGGCCTTGCGCAGGAGCCGGACACACCGCTGATGGGCATCGTCAGCCGTCTGGTGGGCCACAAGGGCCTGGATATCGTGGAGCAGGGGCTGGACGGCATCATGGCCACCGGCTGCCAGCTGGTGGTGCTGGGCAGGGGCGAGAGCCGCTACGAGGACTTCTTCCGCGGCAAGGCGTGGGAGTACGGCGGCCGCCTGTCGGCCCAGATCACCTATGCCGAGGATCTGGCCCGCCGCGTCTACGCGGGCTGCGACCTGTTCCTGATGCCCTCCCGCAGCGAGCCCTGCGGCCTGAGCCAGATGATCGCCATGCGCTACGGCGCGGTGCCCATCGTCCGCCGCACCGGCGGGCTGGCGGACACGGTGCGTTCCTGTCAGGTAGGGCAGGAGGACGGCACCGGCTACCTGTTCGAACGCTATGACGCCGGCGCCATGCTGGATGTCGTCGGGCAGGCCACCGGCCTGTACCGCGGCGACCGCGCCGGCTTCGATACTGTGCGGCGGCGGGGCATGACGGCGGACTTCAGCTGGGCCCGCAGCGCCGGCGAGTACCGCCATATCTACGAAAAACTGCTGGGCTGACGCCCGGCTGCTCATACGGAGGATCATTATTTATGACGTATACCAAAGATACCCTGAAAGAAGCCATTATCCAGAAGCTGCGCCTGAACTACGGCTGTACCGAGAAGCAGGCCACCGATGGCGAGATGATGAAGGCCTGCGCTATGGTGCTGCGGGACATTATGGCCGAGCACGGTGTGCAGACCCGCGAGAAGGCCGCCCATGAGGGCCAGCGGAAGGTACACTACCTGTCCATGGAATTCCTGATGGGCCGCAGCCTCATGAAAAACGCCTACAATCTGGAGCTGCTGGACGATTTGGCCGCCGCCATCGACGAGCTGGGCTTCAAGGCCGCCGACATCTTCGAGATCGAGCCGGATGCCGGCCTGGGCAACGGCGGTCTGGGCCGTCTGGCCGCCTGCTATCTGGACAGCATGACCACGCTGGAGATCCCCGCCGCGGGCTACTCCATCTGCTACGAGCTGGGCATCTTCAAGCAGAAGATCGTGGAGGGCCAGCAGGTGGAGCTTCCGGACGACTGGATGCAGCTGGGCGACGCCTGGCTCCTGCCCAAGCTCCAGGAGGCGGAGGAGGTCCACTTCGGCGGCAAGGTCCGCACCCGCTGGGATAACGGCCACCTGATGGTGGTCCACGAGGACTATACCCGCGTTATGGCCGTGCCCTGCGACATGGAGATCGCCGGCTACGACACCGACCACGTCGACACCCTGCGCCTGTGGCAGGCCCGCAGCCCCAAGCCCATCGACATGAAGCTGTTCAGTCAGGGCCAGTACCTGCAGGCGTCGGAGGAGCGAGCCATGGCGGACGCTATCAGCCAGGTGCTCTATCCCGAGGACAACCACTACGAGGGCAAGTCCCTGCGCCTGAAGCAGCAGTATTTCTTCGTCTCCGCTACCATGCAGTCCATCACCCGCAAGCACATCGAGAACTACGGCACCCTGAAGAACTTCCACGAGAAGAACGTCATCCAGATCAACGATACCCACCCCGCGCTGGTGATTCCCGAGCTGATGCGCATCCTGGTGGACGACGCGGGCCTGGACTGGGACGAGGCGTGGCACATCGTCACCCACTGCGTGGCCTACACCAACCATACGGTGATGGCCGAGGCACTGGAGGTCTGGCCGCAGCAGCTGTTTGAGACGCTGCTGCCCCGCATCTGGCAGATCCTGCAGGAGATCGCCCACCGCTGGCAGCGGCAGGTGGAGGACTATTTCCACGATCCCGCCAAGACCGCCAAGCTGGCCATCATCTGGGACGGCCACGTGCGCATGGCCAACCTGTGCCTGGCGGGTACTATGGCCGTCAACGGCGTATCGGCCCTGCACTCCGAGATCCTGCGCAAGGACGTGTTCAAGGAAGCCTGCCAGATGATGCCCGACAAGTTCAAGAACGTCACCAACGGCATCGACCACCGCCGCTGGCTGCCCCAGATCAACCGCGGCCTCAACGACCTGATCTGCGACCTCACCGGCGATGGCTACCTCACCCGTCCTCAGGAGCTGAAAAAGCTGGAGACTTACGCCGACGACGCATCGGTGCTCCGGCGGCTGGAGGAGATCAAGCACCAGAATAAGCTGGCCTTCGCCGCCTACGCCAGGAAGCAGCAGGGCGTGGTGCTGAACACCGACGCCATCTTCGACGTGCAGGTGAAGCGGCTTCACGAGTACAAGCGCCAGCTGCTGAACGTGCTGCACATCATCTATCTGTACCAGCGGCTTCAGGATGATCCCAACATGGATATGCGGCCCCAGACCTTCCTGTTCGGCGCCAAGGCCGCTCCGGGCTACGCCGTGGCCAAGCGCATCATCCACCTTATCAACTCCCTGGCCGCCCAGATCGACCGCGATCCCATCTGCAAGGACAAGCTGCAGGTGGTGTTCCTGGAGAACTACCGGGTCTCTCTGGCGGAGATGCTGATGCCCGCCAGCGAGGTGAGCCAGCAGATCTCCACCGCCGGCAAGGAGGCCAGCGGCACCGGAAACATGAAGTTCATGATGAACGGCGCCCTGACTGTGGGTACGCTGGACGGCGCCAACGTGGAGATGCACGAGGTGCTGGGAGATGAGAATATGTTCCTGTTCGGCCTGAAGGCCGATGAGGTGGCCCACCTGCGCCATACCTATGATCCCCAGCTGCTGTACCAGCGGGACCCTGTGCTGCGCCGCGTGGTGGATCAGCTCAAGACCGGCTTCGGCGATGGTGTCACCTACGAGGACATCTGGCAGCGGCTGGTAATGGGCGGGGACGGCCCCGCTGACCAGTATATGGTGCTGGCGGATTTCGCCGCTTACTGCGACGCCGAGGAGCGTATGAGCCGCACCTACGGCGACCGCGCACAGTGGAACCGTATGAGCCTGCTGAACATCGCCCGCAGCGGCATCTTCGCCGCCGATCGGGCCATCGCCCAGTATGCCGATACCATCTGGCACGTGCCGTATAAGAAATAAAGCCCAAAGAGGGGACCGCGCCGCGGTCCCCTCTTTTCTGTCACTTGACAGGCATGGTATACTAACATGGAGATTATATGGAAACACGAGGATACGGATATGGAAGTCACACAGGGCGCACCGTTTGAGAGCTTTGGCCTGTCAGAGGCCACCATGCGCGCCATTCGCAATAAGCACTATACCGTCAGCACGCCGGTACAGGCCGGCTGCATCCCGCCCATGCTGGCCGGGAAGGACGTCATCGCAAAAGCACCCACCGGTACCGGTAAGACCATGGCCTTCGGCATTCCCATCATTGAGCGCATCGACCCCGAGAGCGAGGCGGTGCAGGCCGTCATCCTGGCCCCCACCCGCGAGCTGGCCATGCAGATCACCGACGAGATGCGGGATATCGCCGTGTGCCACGAGGGCGTGCGCCTGGTCTGCCTCTACGGCGGCCAGCCCATCGGCAAGCAGATCGACGCCCTGAAGCGCCGTCCCCAGATCGTGGTGGCCACCCCGGGCCGCCTCAGCGACCACATGAAGCGCCGTACCGTGACGCTGAAGGATGTGACCACCGTGGTGCTGGACGAGGCGGACCGGATGCTGGATATGGGCTTTATCCACGATGTTACCCGCATTCTGGACAAGATCCCCAACCGCAGGAATCTGGGGATGTTTTCCGCCACCATCTCCCGGGAGGTCATGGACATCTCCTGGGTGTACCAGCGGGACCCCGAGGAGATCACGGTCCAGGCCACCAAGGAGAATAAGCCCGACATCCTCCAGTACCGGCTGGAGGTGCCGTCCGACGGCAAGGTGGACGCCATCGTGCGCATCCTGAACTGCGAGAATTACGAGCGGGTCATCTGCTTCTGCAACACCAAGGGCAGCACCGAGCGGCTCACCAAGTTCCTGCAGATGCGGGGCGTGGACGCCCAGTGCATCCACGGCGACATCCCCCAGCGCAAGCGGGAGGAGGTCATGCAGCGGTTCCGCGACGGAAAGCTCCGGGTGTTCGTGGCAACGGATGTGGCCAGCCGCGGCATCGACGTGGACGATGTGGACGCCGTGTTCAACTACGAGGTGCCGGAGGAGAACGAGTACTACGTCCACCGCATCGGCCGGACGGGCCGCGCCAAAAAGCACGGCGTGGCGTACACGCTGCTCAGCGACTTCCCCAGCCGTATGCGGCTGGACGACATCGCCCGCAACACCCGCAGCCAGATCACGCCTGCCGCAGTGGATGAAAACGGCCATGTGACCCCTACGGAGAAAAAGTGACCTATCACAAAAAAAGTCCTCCGCGCTCTGCGCGGAGGACTTTTTTTGCTTCAGGGGGGCGTTACAGGACTGCTTTGATGGCGGCCAGCAGGTCGTCGTAGTGCTCAAAAGCGGGCAGCTGGGGATATTCAGCCTTGATCTTGTCCGTGGTGCGGAACAGGAAACCGTACTTGCTGTGGAGGATCATCTCCATATCGTTGTAGCTGTCGCCGCTGGCGATGGTGTCGTAGCCCATGGACTGAAGGGCTCTGACGGTGGTGAGCTTGGAGTGCTCGCACCGCATCACGTGGCGGGAAATGTACCCATCTGCATCGATTTCCAGGGTATTGCACAACAAAGTGGGGTATCCGAGTTTCTTCATCAGGGGCATAGCGAACTGATCGAACGTGTCGCTGAGGATCACCACCTGGGCCACACTGCGCAGCTCGTCCAGAAACTCTTTTGCGCCGGGAAGGGGGTCGATCTTGGCGATAACGTCCTGAATCTGATGCAATTTCAAACCTTTTTCGCGCAAGAGACTGATGCGCCAGCGCATGAGCTTGTCGTAATCCGGCTCGTCGCGGGTGGTGCGGCGCAGCTCGGGGACGCCACTCTCCTCAGCAAAGGCGATCCAGAGCTCGGGGACCAGAACGCCCTCCATATCCAAGCATACAATATTCATAAAAGCGGCTCCTTTCTCACTTTTTCAGTACCTCTGCCAGCACATAGTCCAGCATGGCATCCTTGTCGATCACGTCCTTGTGCAGCACGGGACGGCCCTCCAGCCCTGCCAGATTCCGGGGGATGGGGACGCCGGAAATGCGGCAAAGCTCGTTCATCATGAAGAACTCATTTTCGCCGGTCTCCCGGCCCAGCGCAGACAGCACCGCAGCAGGGAATTTGTAGGGCGAGGCGGTGGACAGCACCACCGTCGGGGCACCGGTATCATGCAGTTCTTCGCTGAGCTGCTCCGCCACGGACCAGGCCACGGCGGTGTGGGGGTCGCAGAGATAGTGCTGCTCCCGCCACAGGCGGCCGATGACATCGGCGGCACCCTTGTCGTCGCAGCAGCCGCAGGAGAAGTCCTGCTTCAGCTGGGCCAGCAGCCGGTCAGACAGCTGGTAGACGCCGTCCTCCCGCAGCTGACGCATCAGCTCCGCCACATAGGCGGGGTCGCGGGACAGCAGGAACAGCAGACGCTCCAGATTGCTGGACACCAGAATGTCCATGGAGGGGGAGGTGGTCTTGTAGAAGGGGCGGCGGCGGTCGTAGCGGCCGGTGGAGATGAACTCCGTCAGCACGTCGTTGGCGTTGCTGGCGCAGACCAGACGGCCCACGGGCAGGCCCATGCACTTGGCAAAATAACCCGCCAGAATGTCGCCGAAGTTGCCGGTGGGCACCACGTAGTTCACCTTGTCGCCCACCCGGATACGGCCGCTTTTGACCAGATCCGCGTAGGAGCGGAAATAGTACACCACCTGGGGGGCCAGACGGCCGATGTTGATGGAGTTGGCGGAGGAGAGCATGGCTCCGTGAAGGTCCTTGCCCTGACAGGCGGCAAACACCTGCTTCACGCCGGTCTGGGCGTCGTCGAAGTTGCCGCGGACGGCGCAGACCTTCACGTTGTCACCTGTCTGGGTGGCCATCTGGGCCTGCTGGACGGCGGAGACGCCGCCCTCGGGGTAGAACACGATGATGCGGGTCCCCTTCACGTCGTGGAAGCCCTCCAGCGCGGCCTTGCCGGTGTCGCCGGAGGTGGCGGTGAGGATGACCACGTCGCCGGTCATGCCCTCGGCCCTGGCGGCGGCGCCGATGAGGCGGGGCAGCACCGACAGGGCCACATCCTTGAAGGCGGAGGTGGGACCGTGGTACAGCTCCAGCACATAGCTGCCGCCCACGGGCACCAGCGGGGTCAGGTCCATGGTGGGGAACTTGCCGGCATAGCTCCGACGGACAATGTCATCCATATCGGAGAAGTCCGGCAGCAGTGCGGACAGGATCTTCGCGGCCATGTCCATGGTGTCCAGCTTCAGAGCGCCCTGCCAGTCGAAGTGCAGCTGGGCGGGATCACAGATATACAGGCCGCCGTCGGGGGCGATGCCCTCCAGCACCGCGTGGGTGGAGGGAGCGGTCAGGTCGGCGTTACGGGTACTATGGTACAGCATAGGAAAAGTCCTCCAAAATTTCTCTTGCATTTCTGATGACGCTATGATACACTGTCGCCAACAAAAAAGCAAGTGTTTTTATCTCACGGACAAATGCAAACAATTTGTCGCCATGATAAAAGTGCCGCTGCAAAAATTCCGGAAGTATGAGGCAAAAATATGTTAAAAGTATTGAAATTCGGCGGCTCGTCCATGGCGGACGAAAAACAGTTCGCCAAGGTACGGGACATTGTGAGGGCTGACGACAGCCGCCGCGTGGTGGTGGTCAGCGCCGCCGGTAAGCGGGACAAGAACGACCACAAGATCACGGACCTGCTGTATCTGTGCCACGCACATTTGCAGTACGGCGTCAGCTGCGACGGTATCTATGATATGATCCGCTCCCGCTATGTGGCCATCCGCGACGCGCTGGGGCTGAAGACCCCGCTGGAGGCGGAGTTTGCCGCCCTGCGGGAGAAGATGGACAAGGGCATCAGCGCCGATGAGCTGGTATCCCGCGGCGAGTACTTCGCGGCGGAGCTGATGGCGGACTATCTGGGCTTTGATTTTCTGGACAGCTCCCTGTGGCTGAAGTTCAAGCTGGACGGCACGGTAGACCAGGAGGCCAGCTATGAGAACCTGCGCCGTGCCGCGTCAGGCCGGAGGGTGGTCATTCCGGGATTCTACGGGGCCATGCCCGACGGCAGCGTCCACACGTTTTCCCGCGGCGGCAGCGACATCACCGGCGCACTGGCCGCGGCGGCGCTGGACGCCGACGTGTACGAGAACTGGACGGATGTGTCCGGCTTCCTGATGGCGGACCCCAAGATCGTCAAGGACCCCAAGCCCATCGAGCGCATCACCTACGCCGAGCTCCGCGAGCTCAGCTATATCGGCGCACAGGTGCTCCACGAAGGCACGGTGTCGCCGGTGCGGGAGAAGAATATCCCCCTGAATATCCGCAACACCAACCAGCCGGAGCATCCGGGCACCATGATCCGGGAGACCTTCGAGGAGTCGGAGACGGAGCGCACCTCCGGCAGCATGATCACCGGCATCGCCGGCAAAAAGGGCTTCTCCGTCATCACCCTCACCAAGAACGGCATGTCCTCGGAGCTGGGGGCGGTGCGCCGCATCCTGGAGGTGCTGGAGCGGTACAACATCAATGTGGACTATCTGCCCTCCGGCATCGACAGCGTGTCGCTGGTGGTGGAGACCGGCAAGTCCTCACCGTATCTGTATCAGGCCATGGGCGACCTGGAGAAGGAGATAAAGCCCGACAGCCTGCACCTTACCGACGGCATGGCCATCGTGGCGGCCGTGGGCCGGAAGATGGCGTTCCAGCCCGGTTCTTCCGGCAAGATCTTCGGCAAGCTGGGTGAAAACGGCATCAACATCCGCATGATCACCCAGGGGCCGGAGGAACTGAACATTATCGTGGGCGTGGACGGAGCTGACTTTGAGAAGGCCATCCGTGCGCTGTACGACAGCTTTGTGAAATAAAAAAGGAGGAGCTATCCATGAAACAGTATAAAGTTGCGATCCTGGGCGCCACCGGTGCGGTGGGCTGCGAGATGATGAAGATCCTGGCGGAGCGGGATTTCCCCGTGGCAGAGCTGCACCTGCTGGCGTCGGAACGGTCCGTGGGGCAGCTGCTGCCCTGGAAGGGACAGGACATCGCCGTGGAGCTGGCCTGCGATGAGGCCTTCAAGGGCATGGACATCGTGCTGGGCGCGGCGGAGAACGACATCGCCAAGAGGTTTGCGCCGGCCATCGTCAAGGCGGGGGCCGTGTTTGTGGACAACTCCAGCGCGTTCCGCATGGACCCCAACGTGCCGCTGGTCATTCCTGAAATCAACCCCGAGGACGCCAGAAAGCATAAGGGCATCATCGCCAACCCCAACTGCACCACCATCGTGTCGCTGGTGGCCATCAACGCCCTGAATCAGGACAGCCCCATCGAGAGCATCATCGCATCCAGCTATCAGGCGGTGTCCGGCGCGGGAGCCGGCGGCCCCATCGAGCTGCTGAACGAGGTGGAGCGGCTGGGCCAGGGCGAGCCGGTGGAGCCCAAGGTGTTCCAGTACCAGATCGCCTATAACGTCATTCCCCAGATCGGCGGCGAGGCCTTCGAGGGCTACACCTCCGAGGAGATGAAGATGCAGAACGAGGGGCGCAAGATCATGCACCTGCCGGAGCTGAAGGTCAGCTGCACCTGCGTGCGGGTGCCGGTGGTGCGGAGCCACAGCGTGTCCATCGTGGTGCGAACCAGAGAGAAGATCTCCGTGGAGCGGGCGCGGCAGCTGATCGCGGCGGCACCGGGGTGCCGTCTGGTGGACGATCTGGCCAACAAGCGCTATCCCATGCCGCTGGAGACCAGCGATCAGGATCTGGTGTTCGTGGGCCGCATCCGCGACGACCTCACCAGCGACAACGGCCTGAACATCTGGTGCTGCGGCGACCAGGTGCGCAAGGGCGCGGCCACCAACGCCGTGCAGATCGCCCAGCTGCTGGTGCAGGAGTAAGGGAATACCGCACATTGAGTAAAGCCGCCCTCAAGTGACTCGGCAAGCCGGAAAGTCCGCGTGGACTTTCCGGCTTGCCGCTTGCAAAATCGCAGAATCAGGGCGATCGCTGATTTTGCGATTTTGGTCGCTGCGGCGGGTGACGAAACGCGAAAGGGAACCCTGACGGTTCCCTTTCGCGCTGTCCTTCCCGCCGAGACCTCTGCTGGATGCGCGTTTTGGGGGGACAGCTTTACTTTTTCGGCGAAACCGGATATAATGGCAGAAAACGACCCCACGGAGGAACAGCCTATGAGAAATTGGAGACGGGCGGCGGCGCTGCTGCTGGCCCTTTGTATGACGATGCTGCTGGCAGCCTGCGGCGAGGACCCCAATGATGAGGAGAAGCTGTCGGTGGTGATGACCGGCGCGGTGCGGACGATGGACCCCGCTCAGGCGGTGACGCCGGCGGAGCGCACCGTGGTCAAGCATGTGTTTGAGAACCTGATGCGGCCCAGCGCCGAGGGCGCGGTTCACGCCGTGGCCCGCAGCTACACCGAGGAGACGGCGCTGGACGGCACGGTGACGTATACGTTCCAGCTGCGTACCGACGCGAAATGGTCTGACGGCAGCGCCGTCACGGCCGGCGACTTCGTGTACGCCTGGCGGCGGCTGGTGGACCCTGAGACCAACAGCCCCAACGCCGATGCACTGGCCATGGTGGCGGGGTACGACAAGGCGGTGCTGGGTGATACCGAGGCGCTGCAGGTGTCGGCGCCGGACGACCACACGCTGGTGGTGGTGCTCAGCGGCAGCTACCCGTCGTTCATCGAGAGCACCTGCACGTCGGCAGTCACCATGCCGGTGCAGGAGAGGGCGGTGACGGGCCACGAAAACTGGAGCGTCAGCAGTCTGTGGTTCGTGGGCAACGGCGCCTACGAGCGCACCGGCGACTGGAGCGACAGTACGCGGCTGACGCTGCACACCCGTGCGGCGTACTACGACGTGAAGCGGCTGGGGCCGGATCGCATCGACATCCAATTGAAGGACCGGCAGGCGGCGGACGCCAGTGCCGGAAAGGTGGATATCGTCATCGGGGCCGGCGGGGAGGACGCCCAGCAGGGCGGCGACCCCACGGTGGGCATCCTGCTGTTGAACCAGATGGCCACCAGCATGAGCCGCAGTGAGCTGCGGCGGGCGCTGAGTCTGGTCATCGACCGCAATGCGGTGGCGGAGGCCATGGGGCAGGACTACACGGCGGCGGAGGGACTGGTGCCCTACGGCATCCTTACCGCCAGCGGGGAGGAGTTCCGCGTGGTCAACGGCACACGGATCGACAACGATCCGGACAAGTACGAGGAGCGGTGTCAGGGTGCGCTGGCGCTGCTGCGGCAGGCGGGGTTCAGCAACGCCGTGAGCCTCAGTGCGCTGGACACGGTGACGCTGGCATATGACCGGACATCGGATCAGGCCCAGGCGGCCCAGCAGCTCCAGCAGATCTGGGAGGCGCAGCTGGGCATCAAGGTGCAGCTGGTGGGGCTGGAGAGCTTCGAGCTGAAGCAGCGGCTGGCCAACGGCGAGTTCGTGATCGCGCTGATGGAGATGACAGCCCACAACAACGATGCATTCGCCTATCTGGACCCTTGGCGCAGTACGGACATGCGAAACTACGGCATGCTGTACCTCAACGCCTACGACATTCTGATGAAGATCGCGGCCACCAGCAATTCCCAGGAGGCGGAGGACGCCTACCTGCGGGATGCAGAGCAGCTGCTGCTGGAGACGGGGTACGTCATCCCACTGTACGGCAGGACGCAGCCCTGCGTCATCCGCGACGGCGTGCTGGGCGCGGTGTCCGACGGACTGGGGAACTGGTACTTCGGCGGCGTGACCCGCGCGTCATAAGGAAGATAGAAGCAAGCACCCCGCAGGCATTGCCTGCGGGGTGCTTGCTTCGTGCGGGATGATGCGTGTGCCTGCGGGGTGCTGTTTGCGTGTGCGGAGATGTTATTTGCGGCGGGCGGAATCCACCACCACAGCCTGGGCGCGGGCCAGCTTCAGGTCGTGGCGCAGGCGCAGGGGCGGCAGCTGCTGGCGCAGCAGGTCGCGGGACAGCTGGTACTGGGCGGAGAGCTCCGCGTACTTCTGCTCCACGTCGTCGTCGGTGACGTCGATACCCTCCAGACGGGCGATCTCCGTCATGGCCAGCTCAAAGCGGGCGGCGCCGGCGGCCTGCTCCCGCGCGTGGGCGCGGAGGTCCTCCATGGAGGTACCGCTGGACTCCAGATACTGCTCCAGCTGCACACCCTGACTCTCCAGATGGCCGCGCAGCTCCTGAATAAGGCCGTCCAGCTGGTTTTCCACCATGGCGTCGGGCAGCTCGACCTCCATGCCTGCCAGCACCTGACCGATCAGGTCGTTGGCGAACTGCTCTGCGGCCTCCGACTGTTTTTTGGCCACCGCCTGCTCCATGACGCTGCGGCGCAGGTGGGACAGCTCCTCAAAGCCCTGCGCCCTGGCAAATGCGTCGTCCAGCGTGGGCATGGAGCGGCGGGGGATCTCATGGACCTTGATGTGGAACGTGGCGTCCTTGCCCGCCAGCTCCGGCGTGTAGGCGGTGGGGAAGGTCACATGGATATCTCGCTCCTCGCCTGTACGGGCGCCGGCCACCTGCTCCTCAAAGCCGGGGATGAAATAGCCGCTGCCCAGCAGCAGGGGATAGCTCTCACCCTTGCCGCCCTCAAAGGCCACACCGTCCACGAAGCCCTCAAAGTCCAGCACCACCTCGTCGCCCATGGCGGCACGGTCGGGATGCTCCTCGGTCATGTGGGCGCGGGCGTACTCCTCCAGCGCGGCCTGGGTGTCCTCCTCGGACAGCTCCGCCTGGGGGTACACGGCGCTGAGGCCCTTGTACTGACCCAGCTTTACCTCGGGGTACAGGTCGATGAGAGCGGTGAAGGTGAAGCCATCCGGGCCAATGTCCTCCACCGTCAGGGTGGGGGTGCCGGCGATGGAGATGTCCTCCTGCCCGATGGCATCCACCAGCGCCTGGGGATACGTCTCGTTGGCGGCCTCCTGATACAGGAAATCGCTGCCGTAGACGGCCTCGATCTTCTCACGGGTGGGTTCGCCCTCCACGGGGCACAGGGCCTTGATGCCGTTGTAGCAGTGCATCAGCGCGTCCTGCCATGTGCCGCGGTCCACGGCTACGGTCAGGCGCACCTGGCGGTTTTCCGGAATGTTTTCGCGTTTTTTGATCTCCATGGGAGGTCCTCCTTCTTTCGGCAAAAGCTGCCTGTTATCATCAGTATACTATACCCACCGGCGGATGGCAAGCCTGTCAGACACTTCCGGGAGAATGACGAATTTGTAAAATTATTGTGACATTTATCACAAAACGGTTGCCTGCGGCGGGGGCATCTGCTACAATACGGGACACGACTATCATCCTGTGGGAGGTTTCTATGCAGCGCATCAAGACGTTTATCCACGACCATCCGCACATATGGTGGGGGCTGTTCCTGCCTGTCTATCTGGGCATATTCTTCACCATTGAGCACTTTATCACCGACAACTACTGGGCTACCCAGCTGCCCATCGACTACAAGATCCCGTTTCTGGAGGGCTTTGCCCCCATCTACGCCAGCTGGAGCGTACTGCTGTTTATTCTGGGCATCTACCTCATCCTCAAGGATGGCGAGGGCTTCCGGCGGTACATGTGGAGCATCATGATCACGTTTCTGTTCAGCACGCTCATCTGCGCCCTGATCCCCAACGGGCAGGACCTGCGGCCCGCTGTGATGCCCAGAGACAACATCTTCTGCGATCTGGTGGCCTACACCTACTCACTGGACACCAACACCAACGTGTTCCCCAGCGTCCACGTGGTGGGCGTCATTGACGCATGGTTCGCCATATGGCACACCAGAGGGCTGAAGAAGCGGGCGTGGCGGTGGAGCACTGCGGTGTACGGCGTTCTGATCATCGCATCCACCGTGTTCATCAAGCAGCATGCGGTCATTGACGTGCTGGCGGGCCTTGCGGTGGGATTTCTGGGCAACTATATCGTATACGGTATCATAGGCAGGCGGCGGGACCGCCGCCTGAGAAGGGAGGCGTAAAAGCGATGGAGATCGGCGCATCCCCGCTGTTCCGCGGGATCAGCGAGGAGTCCCAGCAGGCCATGCGTACCTGCTTTGACATGCGGGAGGTCAGCTTCCGCGCCGACGAGGTGGTATACGACTTTGGCGCGGGGCGGAACATGGTGGGCGTGCTGGCGGAGGGCGCAGCGGTCATCGAGCGCATCGACCAGCAGGGAAGCCGCACCATTCTGGAGCGGCTGGAGAGCGGCGGCGTGTTCGGGGAGATGCTGATGTTCGAGAATGTGGCCGGCGACAGCATCACCGTGGTGGCGGAGACCGCCTGCCGCGTGTGGTTCATGGCCGCCGACCAGGTGACGAAGCGGTGTGAAAAAGCCTGCACCCACCACACACAGGTGGTGGAGAACATGTTCCAGCTGGTGGCAGAGAAGGCCACGTCTCTGTATGAGCGGGTAGAGGTGCTGAGCCGCCGCAGCATACGGGACAAGCTGATGTGCTATTTCTCACTGATGGCCGCCAAAAACCGCAGCGGGGAGTTCTTGCTGCCGTTTTCCCTCAGTGCGCTGGCGGACTATATCTCCACGGACCGCAGCGCCATGATGCGGGAGCTGAAGAAGATGCGGCAGGAGGAACTGGTGGATGTCCATGGCCGGAAAGTCCTGCTGCAGCAGGGGGTCTGAGCCGTTTTCCGGCAAATGAAGATTGACGGGTCTGCCGGTTGGTGTTACAATAAAGCGGAGAACGGATATGCCGTGACAGTGATCCACTATGCCGGACACCGAACATTAGAGAAGAAGGAGCCGTGATGTATGTATCGCATCGTTAGAAAAGAAGCGCTGAAGCCCACTGTGATCCTGTACGAGATCGAAGCGCCTATGGTCGCCAAGAAGGCGGAGCCGGGCCAGTTCATTATCCTGCGTGTGGATGAAAAGGGCGAGCGCATCCCCATTACGATCCACGACTATGACCGCGAAAAGGGCACCGTGACCATTATCGTCCAGACCGTGGGCGCTACCACCGAGAAGCTGAGCCACAAGCAGCAGGGCGACTGTCTCCACGATTTCGTGGGTCCCCTGGGCCGCCCCACCGAGACGGAGGGCAAGAAGAAGGTCTGTGTCGTCGGCGGCGGCGTGGGCTGCGCCATCGCCTACCCCGTGCTGAAGAAGTTCCATGACTGCGGCGCAGAGGTCCACGCTGTGGTGGGCTTCAAGAGCAAGGACGTGGTCATTCTGGAGGATAAGTTCAAGGCGGTTTCCTCTGTGCTGAAGGTCTGCACCGACGACGGCTCCTACGGCCAGAAGGGCCTTGTTACCGAGGCGCTGAAGCAGCTGCTGGACGAGGGCAATCAGTATGACGAGATCTTCGCCATCGGCCCCATGGTCATGATGAAGTTCGTCTGTAAGACCACCGAGCCCTACGGTGTGCCCACCACCGTGTCCATGAGCCCCATCATGATCGACGGCACCGGCATGTGCGGCGGCTGCCGCCTTACCGTGGGCGGCGAGACCCGTTTCGCCTGCGTGGACGGCCCCGACTTCGACGGCCACAAGGTGGACTGGGATCTGGCTGTGAAGCGCAACCAGATGTACCACGACTTCGAGGTGCATAAGCACGAGGAAGTCTGCAATCTGTTCAAGCAGGAGGTAAAGTAAGATGGCTGGCAAGATCAACATGCGTTTGGATAAGAACGAGATGCCTTCTCAGGACCCTCAGGTCCGCAACAAGAACTTCCTTGAGGTGGCGCTGGGCTACACTGAGGAGCAGGCGCTGGACGAGGCTGCCCGCTGCCTGAACTGTAAGAACCATCCCTGCGTGGACGGCTGTCCCGTCAACGTGCGCATCCCCGAGTTTATTCAGAAGATCGTGGAGAAGGACTATGAGGGCGCATATCAGGTCATCCATCAGACCAGCTCCCTGCCCGCCGTGTGCGGCCGTGTATGTCCCCAGGAGAGCCAGTGCGAGATGCACTGCGTCCGCGGCAAGAAGGGCGATCCCGTGGGCATCGGCCGTCTGGAGCGCTTCGTGGCCGACTGGCACAACGCCCACAGCACCGAGGCCGCTGCCAAGCCCGAGAGCAACGGCCACAAGGTGGCGGTCATCGGCTCCGGCCCCGCGGGCCTGACCTGCGCCGGCGACCTGGCCAAGAAGGGCTACGAGGTCACGGTGTTTGAGGCGCTGCATCTGGCCGGCGGCGTGCTGGTGTACGGCATCCCCGAGTTCCGTCTGCCCAAGGCTATCGTCCAGAAGGAAGTGGACGGTCTGAAGGCCATGGGCGTGAAGGTGGAGACCAACACCGTGGTGGGCCGCACCATCACCATTGATGAGCTTATGGAGGAGAACGGATTTGAGGCTGTGTTCATTGGCTCCGGTGCCGGTCTGCCCATGTTCATGAACATCCCCGGCGAGAACCTGAAGGGCGTCTACTCCGCCAACGAGTTCCTGACCCGCATCAACCTGATGAAGGCGTACCTGCCCGACAGCGACACGCCCATCATGGATCTGAAGGGCAAGACCGTGGCCGTGGTGGGCGGCGGCAACGTGGCTATGGACGCAGCCCGCTGCTCCAAGCGCCTGGGCGCCGAGGTGTACGTGGTGTACCGCCGCGGTATGGAGGAGCTTCCCGCCCGTCACGAGGAGGTGGAGCACGCCATCGAGGAGGGCGTTATCTTCAAGACGCTGAACAATCCCGTGCAGATCAACGGCGATGAGCAGGACTGCGTGAAGTCCATGACCTGCGTGGAGATGGAGCTGGGTGAGCCGGACGCCTCCGGCCGCCGCCGTCCCGTGGAGAAGAAGGGCAGCGAGTTCGACCTGCCGGTGGACGCTGTCATCATGTCGCTGGGCACCAGCCCCAACCCGCTGATCAAGTCCACCACCAAGGGCCTGGAGGTCAACAAGAAGGGCGGCATCATCGTCAACGAGGAGGGCCTTACCTCCCGTCAGGCCGTGTACGCCGGCGGCGATGCCGTCACCGGTGCGGCTACCGTCATTCTGGCCATGGGCGCAGGCAAGCTGGGCGCCAAGTCCATTGACGAGTACCTGAGCGCCAAATAAAAGGGACTACATACGGCCCGCCCTCGGCGAACAGCCGTAGGGCGGGCTTTGTACCGCTGAGAACAGGAGGAGCACCGTGGCGAATTTCACGAAGCAGGCCATCAAGGCGTCGTTCATGAAGCTGCTGAACCAGAAGCCGCTGAGTAAGATCAGCGTCCGCGACATCGTGGAGGACTGCGGTATCAACCGCAACTCCTTCTACTACCACTTTCAGGATATTCCCTCCCTGCTGGGGGAGATCGTGACGGAGCAGACCGATGAGCTGATCCGGCAGTACCCGACCATCTCCTCCATGGAGGAATGCTTCTCCGTGGCGTTCCACACGGCACGGGAGAACCGCCGCGCTGTGATGCACATTTTCAACTCCGCCAATCGGGATATGTTCCTGCAGGACACCATGCGGCTGTGCGAGTACGTGGTGGATACGTATCTTACCACCGTGTTCTCCGATGCCAGCATCTCCGGCGGCGACCGGCGGGTGGTGGTGCAGTTCATGAAGTGCCAGCTGTTCGGCGTGTGGATCGACTGGGTCAGCGGCGGCATGAAGGAGGAGTCATTGAGCGACCTGCAGCGGATGCTCCAACTGTGCCGCGGCGTGCCGGAGCTTATCGTGGCTCACAGCAACAACCGGCAGCTGTGAGCGGCGACAGACAAACGGCCCGCTTTGTCCAAAAACCAGACGTATACAGAGAGATGTCCGAATTTCGGGCATCTCTTTTTTCTGCCCGTACCGCAGAGCACGGCGGCGCGGTATCATGGGGCATGACAAAAAGAAAGGCGCGGAACGCGCGAAGGGAGATGCAAGTTGTGCGGAATGTGAGATCAACGGGCCCGCTGTGGGCCGTGAAAACCGGATATATCGTGGTGTCGGTGCTGTTCTGCGTGCTGGGCGCGGTGCTGCTGGTGATGTCGGAGCGGTGCGTGCCGTGGATCGGCAGGGCGCTGGGCATCGGCATGGTGGTGTGCGGGGCCATCAAGCTGGGCGGATACTTCTCCAAGGATCTGTTCCGGCTGGCGTTTCAGTACGACCTGGCCTTCGGGAGCCTGCTCATCGCTGTGGGCATCATCGCCCTGTGCCACCCCGGGGAGGCCATGAGCTTTTTGTGCGTGATGTTCGGTATCCCCGTGCTGGCGGACGGCCTGTTCAAGATCCAGATCGCCGTGGACGCCAGGCGATTCGGTATTCCCCAGTGGTGGCTGGTACTGGCGCTGGCAGTGCTCACAGGCGTCATCGGACTGCTGCTGGTGCTGCGGCCTACCGAGGGGGCTCAGGCACTGGTGATGCTGATGGGCGTGTCGCTGCTGCTGGACGGCGCACTGAACCTCAGCGTGGCGCTGTGCGCCGTGAAGGTGGTGCGGCATCAGCAGCCGGACGTTATTGAGACAGATGACTTCGAGATCGAGTGAGAGAAAAAAGGGAAAGAGTACGGGCGCACCGCAGGGTGCGCCGGTACTCTTTTTGCGCAGGAGGAGAGCGTTTTGCGCGCGAACAGGGGACGGATATCCAATTTTTGAAAAAAGGACCGTGATTTTGCCGAAAAGTAAAAAACCATTAGAAAGTGCTTGCGCAGGCGGGGGGCGGCATGTTACTATAATGGCATATATGCCAGAAATAGAAGGGGGGTGGTCTCCATGGCGCTGACCAACGCCAGTCTGCCGGCCAAGCGCCGGATACTGGCCGTATGTGTCAAGCTGTTTTTGGAACAGGGCTACAAACGGACCACGGTGGCGGAGATCGTCCGGAAGGCGGGGGTCTCCAACAGCAGTTTCCAGAACATCTTCCGCGCCAAGGACGGCGTACTGTCGGAGCTGGTGGCGTTCATGTTTTCCGGCCAGTTCGGGGCGGCCCGCAGCGTGGCCGGCGGCACGCTGCCGCCGGTGTTCGTGTACGCGGCGGAGACGGCCATCCAGCTGACGCTGACGGAGCTCAACGAGAACCTGCGGGAGATCTACATCGAGGCCTATACCCAGAAGGAGGCGTCGGAGTACATCTTCCGCGAGACAGCCCGAGAGCTGTACGACATCTTCGGACCGTACCAGCCGCAGCTGACGGCAGAGGATTTCTACATGCTGGAGCTGGGGTCGGCGGGACTGATGCGGGGCTATATGGCCCAGCCCTGCGGCGGGGCGCTGACGCTGGAGAAGAAGCTGGAGTGCTTTTTGACACTGAGCCTGCGGGGCTACGGGGTGCCGGAGCAGGAGATCCAGCAGGCGCTGGCCTTCCTGCGGACCATGGATCTGCGGGCCGTGGGCCAGCGTACCATAGAGAGACTGTTTCACGCGCTGGAGATGCGCTACGACTTTCAACTGGGGGCCGCGTCCTGCGGCGAAAGGGAGGAGAACACATGAGGAAACGATTGGTAAGCATCCTGATGGCACTGTGCATGGCGGTGAGCCTGCTGCCGGTGCAGGCGCTGGCGGCGGACGACGCCTACACCGTGGGCGAGGACACCCGGGCGAAGGTCCGGCTCTACAGCGGCAGCCTGGTTCCGGAGGAGAACTGCGCTACGCTGACACTGGCCGATGGGACCGTCACGGTATACATCCACACAGAGGAGCGTTTGCCGGTGGTGCTGGCGGATACCAGTGGGAAATACGTGGGAGGCGATCTGACCATCTATCAGGACGTTTCGAAGCCTCTGACCATCCACAAGGCGGCGAAAAGCATCACCGTGGCTGACGGGAAACGGGTGAGCGAGCTTATCATCGCCGGTGACGCCAATGTCACCATCACCGGCGGCCGGTACAGCAAGGTCACGGTGGAGACCGGCGGCGTGCTGCAGCTGCGGGGCGGCGCGGTGGACAGCCTGATCATCAAGTCCGAGGGGCATGTGAGCGTGATGGACAGTATCGTGAACAGCGTGACCAGGGAGGACGGCGCGCATTTCCTCGGCACTGCTGACCGCGAGGTCACCACGGCGCAGGGACTGGCCGCCGCGCTGGCGGACAGCGAGGTGAGCAAGGTGATCCTGACGGCGGACGTGCAGCTCACGGGAAGCCGACTGGATGTCAGCCGGTACGTGCCCGTGGACCTGAACGGCCACGTGCTCCGGAGCAACGGCAGCAACATCGTGTTCTGGGTCGGGAACGGCGGCTATCTGGAGCTGAATGACAGCGATCCGGAGAGCACGCACAGCGACTTCTCCGTCAAGGGCGGCATCATCACCGGCGGTAAGGTCCCCGCCATGGGCAGCGCCTTCGCCGGCGGCGTGGTGGTGAACGCCGGCGGCAGATTTACCATGAACGGCGGCACCATCATGGGCTGCTCCAGCCCCTTCTACGGCGCCAGAGACGCGGGCGGCGTGTACGTGTATAACGGGGGTATATTTACCATGAAGGGCGGCACCATCCGCGACTGCTCGGCCGGAGGTCTGCTGGGCGCGGGCGGCGTGTATAACGAGGGAACCATGTACGCCGACGGCGGCACCATTCGGGACTGCGGCGGCAGCGCCGGTGTCGTCAACGAGGGCACCATCGACGCCAGCTACAACGCCGAGCGCACGGTGTTCCTGACCAGCGTCAGCAGCGGAGGCACCATCAAGGCCAGCGCCAAGTGCCAGGTCACGTTCCTGACCATGTACGGCAGCACCGATGGGACGCGGCGGGTGCTGCGGGGACAGGCAGTCTCCCGTCCCGCCGACCCTACCAGCGAGGGACACGAGCTGCTGGGCTGGCGGCTGAACGGTGCCGACGTGTATGACTTCTCCGCCCCTGTGATGGGGGATCTGATCCTAATGGCGTGGTGGGGCCGCAGCCTGAGCGGCAGCGGTACGGCGGAGGAGCCTTATCAGATCGGAAATGCGGAGGAGCTGGTGGTGTTCAGGGATATCGTCAACGGCGCCAACGGGCGGAAGCTGAACAGCGATGCCTGCGCCGTGCTGACGGCGGACATCGTACTGAACGACGGCACCTTCGATGAAAACGGCAGGTATACCAGGGGCGAGAGCGGCATGTGGCTGTCTGAGTGGACACCCATGGGGCAGTATGAGCGGACATCCACGGCGCCGGAAGGCTACGGCGGCACGTTTGACGGGCAGGGACATACCATCAAGGGGCTGTATGTATCGACAAATGCCGAGAATACCCACGCAAGCGGGCTGTTCGCCCAGCTGACGGGCAGCGCCGTTGTGCAGAACGTCACCGTGACGGGCTATATCTATGTCCACGGTGTCGGCGGAGGCAATGTGGGCGGTATCGCAGGCGAGGCCAATGGCGCGGCGATCCGGAACTGCCGGAACCTCTGCGATATTCTCCTCAATAAGGTGGACGGCTCCACGAGCGGGGTCCAGATCAATGCCGGAGGAATTGCCGGTTCCAGCAGCGGGACCATCGAGAATTGCCGGAATGACGGTACCCTCCGCACCATCGCGCCTAACGCCGACGGCACCATGGGCCGCGTGGGCGGCATCGTGGGCATGAGCGACAGGGGAACGATACGGGGCTGCGTGAATACCGGGACCATCAGCGGCGGCATCAGCAGAGATCCGAAGGGCCGCCATGGCATGGGCGGTATTCTGGGCGTGAGCTTCGACGCGTCCCTGATCCAGGATTGCTATAACACGGGCAGCATCCAGGAGGAGGGCCGGTACGGCAGCAGCGTCAATGTGGCGGGCGGCATCGTCGGCGACATGCGGGACGGCTTTACCCCGGCCACCATCCGGAACTGCTATAACGTGGGTGAGATCACCGGCGGCGGCAGCATCTCCAATGAGGGCATCGTGGAGAACTGCTGGTATCTGACGGGCGGCAGCGGCAGCGGTACAGCCAAGGCCGCCGCGGCCTTTGCCGACGGCACGGTGCTGCAGGCGCTGATCGCGGGGCGCGGTGACGACGCGCACCCGTGGGACACCGACTGCGACAGCAAGCGGCTGGCGGAGAACGGTATGCGCATTCCGGTGCTGGCGTGGCAGGGGCTGGAGACGGTGCATTCCGGCGGTACGGCCACCTGCCTCGAGCCGGCGGCGTGCGATTACTGCGGCAGGAGCTACGGCGACATTGATCCCGACAACCATGCGTCAGGCGGGGAGGAGCAGTGGATCACCACGGCGGACAGCCATCTGAAGAAGTGGAGCTGCTGCGGCGCTGTGACCGTGGCGGAGAGCGGCCATGACTGGGCCGGCGGCGCGTGCCGCGACTGCGGCTACGCCTGCCTGCACAGCGGCGCGGCGGATGACGGCGACTGCACCACGGCGGTGGTGTGCGCCGTGTGCGGCGATACCGTCACGGCGGCAAAGAGCGGCCATACGTGGGGCGCGTGGACATCCGACGGGAACGACCGGCACACCCGCAGGTGTACCGTGAACGGCTGCCGGCAGTCGGAGACGGCGAGGTGCAGCGGCGGTACGGCCACCTGCGTGGAGCGGGCGGTGTGCGCCGCCTGCGGGGCGGCCTACGGCGCGGTGGACAGCAAGAACCATACGGCGCTGGTGAAGGTGAACGGCCGTCCGGCCACGCCGACACAGGTGGGATATGTCACCTGCTGGACCTGTGAGGACTGCGGCCGGTACTTCCGCGACGCGGCGGGGACACAGGAGATCCGCAAGGAGGACGCCAGCATCGGTAAGGCAGAGGCTGCCGGCGCCTCCGGCAGCGTGCGGTCGGCGCGGACCGCGGATGAGGGCGCCGTGGGCCTGTGGATCGCCGCGGCCAGTGGCGCGGCGATGGCCCTGGCAGGCGCTGCCATCCGCCGTAGGCGGCACGCGAAGTGAGCGCCCGGCAAATTTTGATACCGAGCCCTTGGGAGGGATAGAACAAAGACCGCACCGGCAGGAGGCCGGTGCGGTCTTTGCGTGTTTTCAGTTCAAGTCAGCGGGCGCGCTGCGCCTCCTGGGCCACGCGCATCAGCCAGTCCAATGCCGCCAGCGGATAGCGGCCCTGGGCCGTCTCGCCGGTGAGCATCAGGCAGTCCGCACCGTCCAGTACGGCGTTGTAGATGTCCAGTACCTCGGCGCGGGTGGGGGTGGGATGGTCGATCATGCTGTGAAGCAGTTGAGTCACCACCAGAAACGGCTTGCGGCGGCTGCGGCACAGGGCGGCGATGTGCTTCTGGGCGGCGGGCAGCTGCTCCAGAGGAAGGCTGCTGCCCAGATCGCCCCGGGCGATGGTGACCACGTCGCAAAGGTCCATCCAGTCCGGAAGGGCGTCCAGCCCCGTCTGATCCTCCACCTTGGCGAACAGCTCCGCGTGGGCAAGGCCGTTCTTCGCCATGGCCTGCCGCACAGTGCGGAGGTCATCGGCGCTGCGGACGAAGGGCTGCATGACGGCGCTGACGCCCAGCGCCGCGGCCTGGGCCAGATCCGCGAGGTCTGCCTCACACAGGGCGGGGCGGTGCAGCTCCGTGCCCTCCGGCGTCAGGCTCTTGTGGCCGGTGAGGACGCCGCCGCGGGTGACGCGGCACCGCCCGCCGTCCAGCACGGTCAGAGCCATAGCCCCATCGTCCAGCAGGACGGTCATGCCGGGCACCAGCGCCGCCAGCACATCTTTTTCCACAGGGATATCCGCGCCCAGCGTCACGGCCTCGCCCGCCGTCAGCGTCAGCGGGGAGGGGAGAGCACCGATGCGCACCTCCGGCCCGCGGAGGTCGATCATCAGCTGGGCGGCCAGACCGGTGGAGCGCTCCGCATCGTGGAGGGCGTCGATCCAGTCGCGGCGGGCGGCCAGCATCGTGTGGGACACGTTGAGCCGGAAGCCGGAGACGCCGCGGCGCAGCAGTGCGGCCAGCGCGGACGCTTCGCAGCAGGCGGGGCCCAGTGTGGCGTAATATCTCATGGGGTGTTCTCCTTTGGCATATTTTCCGGATGGAAGTGGTCGTAGACGGCGCGGGCGGCGGGCTTGGGCAGCACCTCCTCCAGCTGGAGGAGCTCTGCGGCGCGAATGGCCTTGACGGTGCCGAACCGCTGCAAAAGCAGCCTCTTGCGGGCCTCGCCCACGCCGGCGATGCCGTCCAGCTGGGAGCGGTAGGCGTTTTTGGCGTGCTTCTGGTGGTGGTAGGTGATGGCGAAGCGGTGGACCTCCTCCTGCACCCGCCCGATCAGGGCGAACAGGGCGGGGGGCGTCTGGATGCCGATCTCCATGCCCTGCGCCGTTACCAGCGCACGGGTGCGGTGACGGTCGTCCTTCACCATGCCCAGAACCGGCACGGAGAGGTGCAGCTTAGCCGCCACCTCCTCGGCCACCCGGGCGTGCTGGACGCCTCCGTCGATGAGCAGCAGATCGGGGAGGGGGGAAAATTTTCCGTCGCCGTCCAGATACCGGCGGAACCGGCGCTCCAGCACCTCCGCCATGGCGCCGTAGTCATCGGGACCGGCGCAGCTCTGGATCTGGAAGCGGCGGTAATCCCGCTTCAGGGGCCGTCCGTCCACGAATACCACCATGCTGGCCACCTGATCGGCGCCGCCGGTGTGGGAGATGTCGTAGCTCTCCATGCGGCGGGGCAGCACCGGCAGGCCGGCCAGCTCCTGTAAAAGCCGGAGGATACCGGCGGTGCGCTCGGCGTCGGAGGTGACGCGCTCCACCTCTTCTTTGGCGTTGCGGCAGGCGATGTCCAGCAGCTCCCGCCGCTGGCCCCGCTGTGGGACACGGAGGGTGACGGCGTGGCCGCAGCGCTCCGTCAGCAGGGCAGACAGAGTGTCCATATCCTCCACCGGCAGAGGCAGCAGGATCTCACGGGGCAGCAGTTCACGGTCCAGATAGTACTGGGGCACCACGGCACCCAGCAGGGCGGCATCGTCCTCGGCGGCGGGCAGCACCTCCACGCGGCGGCCCAGCAGGTCGCCGTTTTCAATGTGCAGCACGGCGCAGCCGGCACGGGCGGGGCCGGTGTATACGCCCCAGACATCGGTGTCGGCGCAGATGCCGGCGATGACCTTCTGGTTCTTGGACAGCACCGACAGGGCGCGGATGCGGTCACGCAGGGCGGCGGCCTGCTCGAAGTCCAGAGCTTCGGCGGCGGCGGTCATCTGTGCGGTGAGCTCCGCCGTCACCTGCCGCAGCCGCCCCTCGAACAGCCGCACCGCCTGGGCGATGCGGCGCCGGTACTCGGCGGCATCGGGACCGTCAGGACGGCAGAAGCCGTCGCACCGGCCGATGTGGTGGTTGAGGCAGGGACGCTCCTTGCCGATGTCCCGCGGGAACCGGCGGGAGCAGGTAGGCAGGCGCAGGGCGGCGCACACCGCGTCGATGGCCTGCCGCGTCTCGCTGCGGCCGCCGAAGGGGCCAAAGTAGCGGGCGCCGTCCTCTGCGGGCCGTGTCACCAGCGTGAAGCGGGGGTAGTCGGCCTTTTCGTCCAACCGGACGAAGGGGTAGCCCTTGTCGTCCTTCAGCAGAATGTTGTAGCGGGGCATGTGCCGCTTGATGAGGGAGTTCTCCAGAATGAGAGCCTCAAACTCGGTGCGGACGATGATGGTGTCGAACCGATCCACCTGGGACACCATGCGGCGGGTCTTGTCGTTGTGGGAGGCGGTGTCCTGAAAGTACTGGCTCACCCGATTTTTCAGTTTTATGGCCTTGCCCACGTAGATGACCTGCCCCGTTTTGTCCATCATCAGATAGACGCCGGGCAGCAGCGGCAGCTCATTGGCCCTGGCCCGCAGCTCATCCTTCGTCATGGCGGCACCTCCTTTTCCGGCGCGTTTTTTCCCTCAGTATAGCACGCCGCAGCGGGGCAGGCAAGAGGGAGCGGCGACTGGAAAACCGTGGAAAATACAAGAAAATACCGGCAGAAAAACATTGACAACGGATGAGCCGTGCAGTAGAATACATATGCTCTCAGCATAGTGGTCGCGCGTAAGATCGCTATGCAGATGATATTGCTCTTCCCCCTGTCGGGCACCCCCCTTTTGCCCGACTTTCAAACGGGCGGAGCGCCGAAAGGCGCTCCGCCCGTTTTTTATGCCGATTCAGTTGAGGCCGCCTTCACTGGCGGCAAACAGCCGCCGGATGCGGCGCAGCAGCGGAGCGTGGGCCGGTGCGGCCAGCTGGGGGTCCTGCGTCAGCAGGGCGCGGGCCGCGGACTGGGCTTCGTCCAGCAGCTGCACGTCGCAGCTGAGATCCGCAGCCTTCAGGGTGGGCAGCCCGTGCTGCCGCTGGCCGAAAAAGTCGCCGGGGCCGCGGAGCTTCAGGTCCTCCTCGGAGATGCGGAAGCCGTCGTTGGTCTCCGTCAGCACTTTGAGACGGCGGCGGGTGTCGTCGCTGCCGCTGTCGGACAGCAGGATGCACCAGCTCTTGGCACTGCCGCGGCCTACGCGGCCCCGCAGCTGGTGGAGCTGGCTGAGGCCGAAGCGTTCGGCGTTCTCCACCACCATCAAATTGGCGTTGGGCACATCCACGCCTACCTCCACGACAGTGGTGGATACCAGAATATCGCTTTCCCCTGCGGCGAAGGCGGCCATGACGGACTCCTTTTCCCTGGACTTCATGCGCCCGTGGAGCACAGAGATACGCAGGTCAGGAAACACCTCGTTCTGCAATTTTTGGGCATAGGCGGTCACCGCCTTCCGCTCATCGGGGAGCTGGTCGTCCTCCGCCACCAGCGGGCAGACGATGAATACCTGATGGCCCTCGGCCACCTGCTTGCGGATGAAGCCGTTGAGCCGCTGACGGTAGGACTCCCCCACGGCGAAGGTGTCAACCTTCTGGCGGCCCGGGGGCAGTTCATCAATGATGGACACGTCCAGATCGCCGTAGATGATGAGGGCCAGCGTGCGGGGGATGGGGGTGGCGGACAGCACCAGCATGTGGGGCGAGTCCGCCTTTTTGGACAGGGCGGCCCGCTGGCCCACGCCGAAGCGGTGCTGCTCGTCGGTGATGACCAGTCCCAGACGGGCGTACTGCACGTCCTCCGTCAGCAGGGCATGGGTACCGATGCACAGGTCAACGGTACCGTCGGCCAGCCCTGCCAGAATGGCACGGCGCTCCCTGACGCGGGTAGAGCCGGTGAGCAGGGCACAGTGCAGCCCGAAGCGGGCGAACAGGGGGGCCAGATTCTCGTAGTGCTGGCGGGCCAGGATCTCCGTGGGAGCCATCAGTGCCGACTGCCAGCCGTTCCGGGCGGCGAACCAGACGCAGGCCGCGGCCACCATGGTCTTGCCGCTGCCCACGTCGCCCTGACACAGGCGGTTCATGACGCGGCCGGAGGTCATGTCGGAGACGGCCTGCTCCACGGCGCGGCGCTGGGCGCCGGTGAGGGCGAAGGGCAGGGCGTCGTAAAAGGGCGTAAGGCTCAGATTTTTGCAGGCGGGGCCGCGGCCTGTCTCCCGGTGGGAGCGCAGCAGCTGCAGGCCGCAGGCCAGCACGAAAAGCTCCTCGAACACCAGACGGCGGCGGGCGATGTCCAGCGCCTCCGGCGAGTCGGGGAAGTGGATGTTTTCATAGGCATAGCCGGTGTAGCACAGGTGGTAGGCGCGGCGCACCTCATCCGGCAGTACGTCCGGCAGCAGGTCGCGGCAGGCGTCCAGCCCCTGCCGCATGGCCTTGGCCAGCAGGGTCTGGCTGACACCGGCGGCCAGGGGATAGATGGGCATGATGCGGCCCGTCAGCAGCTGCCGCCCCTCCGGCTCCACCACCGGATTGGTCATGCGGCGGCGCAGCAGGTCGCCCTCCACCTTACCGTAGAAGATATAGGTCTCGCCCTTGTGGAGACTGGTGCGGCGGTAGTCCTGATTGAAGAAGGCTACATCCAGCGCGCCGCTGTCGTCCACGGCACGCACCTTCACCAGCGTGCGGCCGCCGGAGATGCGGCTGGCAGTGGGGTCACCCGCCAGCATGGCCCGCACACAGGCGTATTCGCCCACGGCCAGCTCCCGTATGGGGCGCTCCAGCGTCCGGTCCTCCCAGCGCCGGGGGAAGTAGGACAGCAGATCCTCCAGTGTGCGGATGCCCAGCTTGTTCAGGGCATTGGCGCGAGTCTCGCCAATGCCCTTGATATAACGGATGTCGGTGTCCGGATGTGCCATGGCGTTAAAACCCACTGAACACGGAGAAGTCGGCGGGCGGCGCAAACTGGGGCGGCTCCTGGGGGGCTTCCTCCTCTGATAGAAGAAGATCGTCCTCCTCCGGCGCGGCGGGGACGTACTCCACGAACTGGTAGCGCAGACCATTGTCCTCCATGATCTCGCTCTCGGTGTCCACCTGCCAGTGGGGATCGCTGTCCAGATCGGGGAAAAAGGCGTCGGCGTGACCGTCGGCAAAGATCTTGGTGATATACACGCGGTCGCACAGGGGCAGAAACCGGCGGTAGACGCTCTCGCCGCCGATGATCCATGCGTCCTCCCCGGCCTGAAACACCGCCTCCACGGGGAAATGGACGATCTCCGCATTTTCCGCGGAAAAGTCCCGGTCGCCGGTGAGGACAATGTTGCGGCGGTGGGGCAGCCCCCTGCCATTGGGCAGGGATTGCAGGGTCTTGCGGCCCATGAGGACGGTCTTGCCCTCCGTCAGGGCGCGGAAGCGCTTCATGTCGGCGGGGATATGGAACAGCAGGGCGTTGTCCCGCCCGATGCCCCAGTTCTGGTCTACGGCTGCAATGGCGTACATGGGCGCTCCTCCTTAAATGGCCACGGGGATCTTGTCGTCAAAGGGCTGGGGATCGTAGCCCTCCAGCGAGAAGCTGTCCCGTGTGAACCGGTAGAAATCAGTGACGGACTTGTCCATCACGAGCTGCGGAGCGGGACGCTCGTCCTTTTCCAGCAGCTTTTCGATGATGGGCACGTGGCGGTCGTAGATATGGGCGTCGGCGATGACGTGGACCAGCTCGCCAGCCTCCAGACCGGACACCTGCGCCATCATGTGGACCAGCACACTGTACTGCACCACGTTCCAGTTGTTGGCGGCCAGCATATCCTGGCTGCGCTGGTTCAGGATGGCGTTGAGGGTATGTCCGGAGACGTTGAACGTCATGGAGTAAGCGCAGGGGTACAGGGCCATCTCGTGGAGGTCCTGAAAGTTGTAGATGTTGGTGAGGATGCGGCGGCTGGCGGGGTTGTGCTTCAGGTCGTACAGCACGCGGTCTACCTGATCCATCTCCCCCTCGGGGTACTGGTGCTTTACTGCCAGCTGATAGCCGTAGGCCTTGCCGATGGAGCCGGTCTCATCCGCCCAGCTGTCCCAGATGTGGCCACGCAGGTCGTGGATATTGTTGGACTTCTGCTGCCAGATCCACAGCAGCTCGTCGATGCAGGTCTTGAAGTAGGTGCGGCGCAGCGTCAGGATGGGAAACTCCTGACGCAGGTCGTAGCGGTTGACGATACCGAACTTTTTCACGGTGTGGGCAGGCGTGCCGTCATCCCAGTGGGGACGCACCTGCTGGTCAGTGTCCCACACCCCGTTTTGCAGGATGTCGCGGCAATTCTGCTTGAAGATCTGGTCTGCACGGCTCATGGCTGTACCCCCTGAGAGTTTTTTCCCATTGTACCAGATTCAGCCGGAATTGAAAAGTTGAAAATGCAAATATGATGGATAATAGGAGAGATAAGGAAAAAAGAATTGTGTCCCGCCGCCGCTTCGGGTATACTGTACAATGGTTTACCACGTGACATGATACCAAACGAAGGAGGGTTTCTTCTATTATGAAATATGATGTTCTGATTATCGGCGCGGGCCCCGGCGGCATCTTTTCCGCCTATGAACTGATGCAGCGTAAGCCCGAGTGGAAGGTGGCGGTGCTGGAGGCGGGCAACCCGCTGGAGAAGCGGCACTGTCCCATCGACGGTGATAAGGTCAAGTCCTGCATCCACTGCAAGACCTGTGCCATCATGAACGGCTTCGGCGGCGCCGGCGCCTTCTCCGACGGCAAGTATAACCTGACCAACGAGTTCGGCGGCACACTGTATGAGTACATCGGCAAGCAGAAGGCCATGGAGCTCATGCGCTACGTGGACGAGATCAACGTGGCCTGCGGCGGCGCCGGCACCAAGCTGTACTCCACGGCGGACAGCGGCTTCAAGCGTCTGTGCCTGCAAAACAATCTCCACCTGCTGGACGCCTCCGTGCGGCATCTGGGCACGGATATCAACTACAAGGTACTGGAGAACCTGTACGCCCAGCTGAAGGAGCATATCGACTTCCACTTCCTGACGCCGGTGAAGGCACTGACCATTCTGGACGACGGCAGCTATCAGGCGGAGACGGACAAGGGTACGTTCAGCGGCAGCAAGTGTATCATCTCCGTGGGACGCAGCGGCAGCAAGTGGATGGAGTCCGTGTGCGAGACGCTGGATATCCCCACCAAGTCCAATCGCGTGGACATCGGCGTCCGGGTGGAGCTGCCTGCCGAGGTGTTCGCCCCCATCACCGACGAGCTGTACGAGAGCAAGATCGTGTATAAGACCGAGAAGTATCAGGACAAGGTGCGCACGTTCTGCATGAACCCCCGGGGCGCGGTGGTGAACGAGAACACCAACGGCATTGTCACCGTCAACGGCCACAGCTATGAGGACCCCGCCCTGCACACGGAGAACACCAACTTCGCCCTGCTGGTGTCCAAGCACTTTACCGAGCCGTTCCGCGACAGCAACGGCTACGGCGAGAGCATCGCCCGCCTTTCCAACATGCTGGGCGGCGGCGTGATGGTGCAGCGGTTCGGCGACCTGATCCGCGGCCAGCGCACCACCCCCAAGCGCATCGAAAAGGGCTTCATGACCCCCACGCTGGCGGCTACCCCCGGCGATCTGAGTCTGGTGATGCCCAAGCGTATCCTGGACGGCATCATCGAGATGATCTACGCTCTGGACAAGATCGCCCCCGGCACCGCCAGCGACGACACCCTGCTCTACGGCGTGGAGGTGAAGTTCTACAACATGGAGGTGGCGCTGGACCAGAACCTGGAGACGCCCCACAAGGGCCTGTTCGTCATCGGCGACGGCAGCGGCGTCACCCACTCCCTGTCCCACGCGTCGGCCAGCGGCGTCTATGTGGCCCGCTATCTGGCGGAGCAGGCGTAACACAAAAAAAGGAGCGCTCCGGCTCGGCCGGAGCGCTTCCGCGCGTTTACTCGTCCATATCCACGGTGATATTGTCGGTGCCGTGCTGCTCGAACTCCCCCAGATACGTCTCCATCCGCGCCATCACCTCATCGTAGTTCTCCGGCGTGATGGGGGGATCGTCCATGTCCCGCAGAGCCAGCTCCTGCGCCAGTATCTCAAAGAACGTGGTGTCCTCGTAGGCCATGATGGCCTCGTGGATGCCGCCGTCGGCAAAGGCGCGGGAGGGGATCAGCTCCCCCTGGTACAGCTCCGTCAGCGGGGCCATGCCGTGGTCCAGGCAGTGGGCGAACACCAGGCTCTCCACCTGGTCATACTCCTTGATGCGGTCATCACCGCGGGTGGAGTTCAGCACCCAGTTGCCGATATACACCAGATCCAGCAGACGCCGGAACTGCTTCTCCGCCATTTTCAGTTCCATCAGGCCACCTCCGTTTCGCGGTCAGCATTTTGTTTCCCTGATTATAACACGGCATTTCGCGGAATGCCATAGAAAAAGTGGGAAGGTCCGCCAAAATTTAGCTTGTGTCGGGCGGCGGTTCATAGTAAAATATATTGGTTACAGTATAAAGTTGAAAACTGCGAGAAGGAGCGTTTCTATGGATCTGCGTCCGATCGGGGTGTTCGACTCCGGCAGCGGCGGGCTCACCGCCGTGCGGGAGATCCGCAGCATCCTCCCCTCTGAGAACATTATATACTTTGGAGACACGTCCCGTGTGCCCTATGGCAGCCGCTCGGCGGAAATCCTGCTGCACTTTGCAAAGCAGGATGTCCGCTTCCTGCGGACCTTCGACATCAAGGCGCTGGTGGTGGCCTGCGGCACCGTATCCACCACGGCGCTGCCCCAATTACAGGCGGAGAACGGCGACCTGCCCATGCTGGGTGTGGTGGAGCCGTCCTGCCGCCGCGCCGCGGCGTCCACGCGGAACAAGCGGGTGGGGCTCATCGCCACTGCCGCCTCCGTGCGCTCCGGCGCCTATGAGCGCACCATCGCCGGACTGGACGGGGATATCACCGTTATCAGTAAGGCGTGCCCCCTGTTTGTGCCGTTGGTGGAGAACGGCCGGTTCCGGCCGGGCGATACCGTCATCGAAACGGTGGCGCGGGAGTATCTGGAGCCGCTGCGGGATACCGGCATCGACACCCTCATCATGGGCTGCACCCACTATCCGCTGCTGGCGGAGGTCATCGGCGGCATCATGGGGCCGGATGTGACGCTGGTGGACTCCGGCGCCGAGGCGGCCCGCAGCCTGAAGCGGCAGCTGACGGAGCGGGAGCTGCTGGCAGACCGGCGCGGCGGCGAGATGACGCTGTACGCCAGTGACCGGCCGGAGGATTTCGGCGCGCTGGCGGGCATGTTCCTGGGCCAGCCCCTGCAGGGGGCGGTGCGGCCTGTGGATATCGAGAAATATTGAGGTGAGCCATGGCAGAGCATGTACAGATCACGGTCCGGAGCACCAGCCGCTTCGGCGGGCAGGAGGATCAGCTGATCTTCCGCGGCACGGGCACGCTGGAAAAGCTGCCGGAGGGGTGGCACCTGCGGTATGAGGCGGCCAACGAGGCCGACGGCAGCGCCATCGTCTCCGATGTGAAGCTGGAGACGGCCATCCACCGCGCGGTGGTCATCAACGAGGCCGACAGCGGGGGCTACGGCCTGCTGCTGGACCCCAAGACGCCCACAGCCACCCGCATCGACGGCGGCGACGGCGGCAGCCTGACGCTGAATGTCGTCACTCAGGAGGTGGCGTGGCAGCTGTCCCGACAGGGCCACGGCTTTATCACACTGGCGTATACACTGCTCATCGGTACGCAGCCCCTGTCGGTGCTGTGGGTGGAGCTGACTTTAACGAAAGAGGAGAACAGAACATGAACATGATACAGAGCGCCAAGGATCAGGTGCTGCAGCTGACCGTTTCCGCCTACGAGAAGGCGGCGGCCGCCGGTGTTTTACCGTCCGGCATTACCGTGACCCCGGCGGTGGAGATCCCCAAGGACACCGCCAACGGCGACTATACCACCACGTTTTGTCTGGCCGCGGCCAAGGCCATGAAGATGAACCCCCGTCAGGTGGCCCAGACCCTCATTGACAACATGGCACTGGAGGGCAGCTACTTCACCTCCGTGGATCTGGCGGGCCCCGGCTTCCTGAACTTCCGTCTGGGCGGCAAGTGGTATGCCGACACTGTCTCCGGCATCGAGTCCGTCGGCGAGCATTATGGTGAGAACGATATGCTGGCGGGGAAGAAGTACATGGTGGAGTTCGTGTCCGCCAACCCCACCGGCCCCATGCACATGGGCAACGCCCGCGGCGGCGTGCTGGGCGACACGCTGGCCAGTGTGCTGCAGAAGTCCGGCGCCGATGTGACCCGCGAATTTTACGTCAACGACGCCGGCAACCAGATCGAGAAGTTCGCCAAGAGTCTGGAGGCGCGCTATCTCCAGATCATCCAAGACGAGGACGCGGTGGAGTTCCCGGAGGACGGCTACCACGGCGACGATATCCGCGAGCTGGCCCAGGCGTTCTATGAGCAGGAGGGCGATAAGTACCTGAACTGCGAGGAGCAGGTACGCCACGACGCGCTGGCCCAGTTCGGCCTGAGCCGCAACATCCCCAAGATGAAGACCGATCTGGCCCGCTACGGCATCCAGTACGACCAGTGGTTCTTCGAGTCCAGCCTTCACGAGAGCGGCTACGTGGCCGACTCCGTGCAGCTGCTGACCGACCGAGGCTGGACGTACGAGAAGGACGGCGCCCTGTGGCTCAAGACCTCCGAGATCCTGGCGGAGAAGCTCCGCGCCGCCGGCAAGTCCGACGAGGACATCGAAAAGCTGGCCTTGAAGGACGACGTGCTCCGCCGCGCCAACGGCTTCTACACCTATTTTGCCGCCGATATTGCCTACCACCGGAACAAATTTGCCGTCCGCGGCTTTGACAAGGTGGTGAACATCTGGGGCGCCGACCACCACGGCCATGTGGCCCGTCTGAAGGGCGCCATGGACGCGCTGGGGCTGGACGGTGAGCACCGGCTGGACATCGTGCTGATGCAGCTGGTGAAGCTGGTGCGGGACGGCGAGGTAGTGCGTATGTCCAAGCGCACCGGCAAAGCCATCAGCCTTACCGACCTGCTGGACGAGATCCCTGTGGATGCCTGCCGCTGGTTCTTCAACGCCAAGCCCGACACGCAGATGGAGTTCGACCTGGGCCTGGCCGTGCGGGAGGACAGCGAGAACCCCGTGTACTACGTGCAGTACGCCTACGCCCGCATCTGCACCCTGCTGAAGGCGCTGGCGGCGGAGGGCTTCGACGTGCCCGCCGCGGCGCAGGCCGATCTGGCACTGCTTACCGCCGACGAGGAGAAGGCGCTCATCAAGCAGCTGGCCCAGTACCCGGTGGTGGTGCGTCTGGCTGCCCGGGACTACGACCCCAGCTTTATCAATCGCTATCTGTCCGAGCTGGCCGCCGCGTTCCACAAGTTCTACAACGCCTGCCGCATCAAGGGCGAGGAGAAGAACGTGCTGCTGGCCCGCCTGAAGCTGGCGGATACCGCCCGGGCCGTGCTGAAAAACGGCATGACCCTTATTGGCTGCTCCGCACCGGAGAAAATGTAAAAAAGCCGCGAAAAGCGCACCCCGCGGGGTGCGCTTTTTCTATGCTCCGAAGAACAGACGCACACTCCACGCCGCCGCCATGAAGCCCGCCAGATCAGCGGTCAGCGCCGCCGGTATGGTGTAGCGGGTGCGGCGGATGCCCGCCGCGCCGAAATACACGGCGATGGTGTAGAATGTGGTCTCCGTACAGCCCAGCATCACCGCCGCGCACCGGCCAATGTAGCTGTCCGGCCCGTGGGCGGCCATCAGCTCGCTGCCCACCGCCAGCGCGCCGGAGCCGGACACCGGCCGGATGAGCAGCAGCGCCGCCGTCTCCGGCGGGATGCCCAGCTTCTCCAGCACCGGCGCCAGCAGCTCCGTCAGCAGGTCCAGCGCACCGGAGGCACGGAACATATACACCGCCGTTAAAAGCGCGATGAGGGACGGCACGATGCGCAGCAGCACCGTCAGGCCCTCCGATGCACCGGCGGTGAGAGCGTCGTACACGTCTACCCGACGACCCAGGGCCCACAGGGCCGCCGCCGTCAGCAGCAGAGGGATCAGGAGGGAGGCGATATCCACGGTCATGCCCTCCAGACCCGCTGCAAAAGGCGGGCGGCCAGCAGCCCTGCCGTGACGGACAGCACCGAGGACAGCCAGACCGCCGGCAGGATGTCCAGCGGCGCGGCGCAGCCCTGGGCACTGCGGACGGCGGCCACGGTGGTGGGCAGCAGTTGGATGGACGCAGTGTTCAGCACCACCAGACGGCACAGCTCGTCGCTGGCGGTGCCGCCGCAGCCTGTTGCCATCCGTTGTGCGGCGCGGATACCCAGCGGCGTGGCGGCGTTGCCCAGTCCCAGCAGATTGGCGGATACGTTGGCGGATACCGCCGCCAGCGTGTCGGCATCCCGGCTGGCGCGGGGGAGGATGCGACGCAGCAGAGGGCGGAACAGGCGGGCCAGCCCCCGCGTCAGGCCGCCCCGCTCCATCACCGTCATGACCCCCGACCACAGGCACAGCGCCCCTGCCATGGACAGTGTCAGCTCCACGGCGGCGGACGCACCCTTCATGGCCGCCGCTGTCACAGCGGGCAGCATTCCCTGCACCGCGCCGCACACCAGCGCCGCCGTCACCATCATCGTCCACACCAGACCCATCGCCATGAGATGTGCCTCCTCTCCCGCGCCCGCTGCGGGGCGTATTTTTCCTTGTGCAGGGAGAATATGCGCCGCCACAGCGCAATATTTGTGGAAACGACAGGGCTTTTGGCGAAGAGCAGTTGACAGAATTTGCAAAATATGTCATACTGAAGCCGCCTGTCAACCGCATATTTGGGACAACTGAATAGGGGGGATACCACAAGTGAAAGCGACGGGGATCGTCAGACGTGTGGACGAGCTGGGAAGGATCGTACTTCCCATCGAGTTGCGCCGGACGCTGGACATCACGGAGAGGGACGCACTGGAGATATATGTTGAGGGATCATCGGTCATTCTCAAGAAATATCGGCCCAGCTGCGTCTTCTGTGACGGTGTCAAGGACGTGTCGGTGTTCCGCGGAAAAAATGTCTGCGCGAAGTGTTTGAGGGAGCTTCGCGGGGACAACTGACAGCCGAAAAGCGCCGGAGACCATACCGGCGCTTTTCTACTGCTGAAACAAATGAAATGACGCAAAAATATATAAAAATACCTGCGAAGCCGTAAGCTTTGCAGGTATTTCCGCATTTTTTCGGGGAGGCTCAGCGCTGCAGCGCCGCGTTGTACAGTTCGTTGCGGCTCAGGCCCGTATCATCGGCCACCTGCCGCACGGCGTCCTTCATCTTCATGCCGCCCTCCCGCAGGCGCAGCACCCGCTCCACGCCTTCCTCCAGTGTCAGCTGGGGCAGATACTGACGGGGCCGTCCCGCCACCACCAGCACGTACTCGCCGCGGGGCTCATTGGCGGCATAGTAGGCGGCGGCCTGAGCCAGCGTGGTACGCACCGTCTCCTCATGGAGCTTCGTCAACTCGCGGCACAGAGCCACGGGGCGGTCGCCCAGAACCTCCGCCATGTCCGCCAGCGCGGACCGCAGCCGGTGGGGCGCCTCGTGGAACACCATGGTCCGTACCTCGCCGGTCAGTTCCTCCAGCGCGGCGCGGCGTTCCTTTTTGCCGGAGGGCAGGAAGCCCTCGAAGGTGAACCGCCCCGTGTCCAGCCCCGACACAGCCAGGGCCGCGATGGCGGCGCAGCAGCCGGGGATGGCCTGTACCGTCACGCCGTTAGCGGCGCACAGGGCCACCAGATCCTGGCCGGGGTCGCTGATGGCGGGGGTGCCCGCATCCGTCACCAGTGCGCAGGTCTCACCCTCCAGCAGGCGGGCCAGAATGGTCTGCCCTGCGGCGGCGCGGTTATGCTCGTGGTAGCTGACCAGCGGCTTCCTGATGTCGAAGTGGTTCAGCAGCTTTACGGACACGCGGGTGTCCTCGGCGGCGATGAAATCCGCCCGGGCCAGCGTCTCCACGGCACGGGGGGAAAAGTCTCCCAGATTGCCGATGGGCGTGGCCACCAGATATAACATACCAGCCATAGTGTTATCCCTTCTCCTTAAAATAGATGCGCCGCAGCTCCGGCGTTTCCGTGCCATCGTCGTTTTGCAGCAGCAGCGGCGGCTGCACCGCCAGGCCGGTGCGTCCGTCCTTGCGGCAGGCCATCAGCAGCAGCGATGGCGCGGATGCGGCGTTTTTCTGGACGAACCGCAGCACCTTCGGCTCCAGCCGGTGCCGCCGCAGCGTCTCCATCAGTTCCGCCAGCCGCTCCGTGCGGTACACGAGACAGAACTGCCCGCCGCTGCGCAGCAGGTACGCTGCCGCCGCACACAACTGCTCCATGGTGCATGCCAGCTCGGCACGGTGAATGCCGCGGCTGCCGGCCGCCGTTTTCCCGCCTCCGGCAGGGAAGTAGGGCGGGTTGGACACCGCCAGATCGAAGCGTCCCGCCGACGGCAGTTGTCTGCGGTCCCGCAGGTCGCAGGACAGCGTGATCAGCCGGTCCGTCAGGCCGTTGGCTGCGGCGGTGCGGTCCGCCAGAGCGCAGGCGGCGGGGGACAGCTCCAGCCCCGTGACGGTGAGGGACGGCTCCCGCGCCAGAAGCAGCAGGCCCAGCAGCCCCGTGCCGGAGCCCAGATCGCAGACCCGCCAGCCCCGCCGCAGCGGCGGAAAACTGCCCAGCAGGAAGGAGTCTGTGGAGGGCTTGAATGCGCCGTCGTCAAAGCAGAACGTCCAGCCGCCGTCCCACAGGGTATCCCATCGCTCCATACACCGTCCTCCTGCCATAAACTGCCCCTATTGTAATATAAACAGCCGCCGTCCGCAACAAAAAAGTGACCGGCCAGAGGGCCGGTCACTTTACCGCTCGTATGTAAATTACTCAGCGGGGCTGATAGCGCCATTGGGGCAGGTATCGCTGCAAGAACCGCAGTCCAGGCAGGCACCGGCATCGATGACGTAACGATCATCGCCCTGAGAGATAGCACCCACGGGACATGCGTCCGCGCAAGCACCGCAGCTGACGCAAGCGGAACCGATCTGATAAGCCATAGTAGCACCTCCATAAAGATTTGTAAGCCTATTCTATCATGAAAATTGAAAAATGCAAGGACATTTTCCAAAGGTTCAAAATCTGGTAACAATGGCTCTACATGCCGGTGACCGCCATGCAGAGCAGCGCCGCCGCCTCCCGCGCCCAGTAGCCCGCAGTGAGGAACCAGGGGCTGGCGCAGCCTGCGGCGTAGGGCGTCAGCCCGTCCCGCTCTGCCCAGATGGCGGCGCGCAGCTGGTGGAAGTTGTCGGAGGCGATGACCGCCTGCTGCGGCAGGCCCTGCTCCCGTATGATGGCGGCGGAGAAGGACAGATTCTCCTCGGTGGAGCGGGACCGGTCCTCCAGATAGATGCGGCCTTCGTCGATACCCATGGATACCAGCGTGCTGCGGATGCATTGGGCCTCCGTCACCGTCTCGCTGTCGTCCAGCCCTCCGGAGGCGACGCAGGCCGCATCGGGGTGGGCGGAGAGATAGCCGTAGGCCGCGTCGATGCGCTTTTGCAGCATCAGGCTGGGCCGCCCGTCCTCCAGCACCTGACAGCCCAGCACGATGACGGTGCAGGGCATGTCCTCCGGCGGACGATTCCCTGCCGCCCGGGCCATCATACCCAGCGTCACCAGCACCGCCGCGGCGCACACCGCCGCCAGCAGGCTCACGGCCCGCCGCAGCCATCGGGGCCGCAGCAGGCGGCGGAAGAAGTCCGGCCGCAGCAGCACCGCCGCTGCCGGCAGCAGTACCGCCGCCGGCCAGATCATGCCGAAGTGCAGGATGCCGCCAAAGACCGGCATCAGGAAGAACGCCGCCAGCGCGATGCACAGTACGGCGGCGATACGGAAAAGGGCGCGTTTCATGTCAGCTCTCCGCGATGTGGTTGGCGATGCGCTGCATGATCATGTCCAGCGCCACCAGATTGTGGCCGCCCTCCAGCACGATGATGTCCGCGAACTTGCGGGTGGGCTCCACGAACTGCTCGTGCATGGGCTTCACCGTGGTGAGATACTGGTTCACCACCGATTCCAGCGACCGGCCCCGCTCCTCCACGTCCCGCAGGGCGCGGCGCAGGATGCGGACGTCGGCGTCCGTTTCCACGGAGATTTTGATGTCCAGCAGGTCCCGCAGCTCCTTGTTCTGGAAGATGAGGATGCCCTCCACGATCACCACCTTGGTGGGCTTCACCTCCACCGTCTCCGCGGTGCGGTTGTGGATGGCGTAGTCGTACACGGGGCAGTGGATGGTCTCGCCCCGCTTCAGCGCCTTCAGGTCCGCAATCATCAGATCGGTGTCGAAGGCGTCCGGGTGATCGTAGTTCTGCTGGCAGCGCTCCTCAAAGGGGCGGTCCTGCCGCTTGTAGTAGTTGTCGTGGTGTACCACACTGATGTCACTGCCGAAGCGGGCGGCCAGATGCTCCGTCAGCGTGGTCTTGCCGCTGCCGGTGCCGCCTGCGATGCCGATGAAAATGGTGTTCATGTCACGGACCCTCCCAAGTGATCTCTGCCGCCATTATAGGAAATGTGACGGAGAAAAGCAAGCGGTGCAGGGTGCATCATGTAAAAAAAGAATGAATTTCGGCGATAGACGGTTGACGTGAGGGGGTGAAATGGGTATTATGTAAAATAGATTTTTTCTCGGAGGTATCCACATGAGTCTCATCAAGTGCAAGAAATGCGGAGAGATGTTCTCCGATAGCTATAAGACCTGCCCGTTCTGCGAAGAAGACGATGCTTATTACGGCGGCCGCGCCACCAAGCGCCGCCGCAGAGCGGAGACCCCCCGCCGCAAGGCGCCCAGCATCCTGGGCCCCGTGGTGGTGCTGGTGCTGATCCTGCTGGTGCTGCTGGTGGTATGGCTGCTGTTCGGCGACCAGATCAAAACCGCCATCGGCGGCCAGAAGCCGCCTGTGGAGGACGTGATCCCCGAGCCTACCCCCACACCGGATCCCGACCCTGTGAAGCCCGCCGATACCATCACCCTGAACCGCGCGGTGCTGGCGCTGGATGTGGGTGGCAAGGAGACGCTGAAGGTCAATGAGGAGACCACGGAGACCTGCGCCTGGAGCAGCAGCGATCCCGCCGTCGTCACCGTCAGCGATACCGGCGAGGTCACGGCTGTGGCCGCGGGCAGCGCCGTTATCACCGCCAAGGTGGGCAGCGCCGAGGCCACGTGCAGCGTCACCGTCAAGGCCGCCGAGGGCAGCGACACCACCGGCAGCACTACCGGCAGCACTACCGGAAGTACCGGCGGCAGCAACACCGGCAGCAACACCGGCAGCAACACCGGCAATACTACCGCCACGGTGGATATCAGCAAGCTGACCATCACCGCCACGTCTGAGGGCGGCTACGAGGGCGATCTGGCCTCCACCAGCGAGACCGGCGTATTCGAGATGAGCGCCAAGGCCGGCGAGGTCTGGACCCTGGGACTCAAGGGCACTGACGCGTCCGTGACCTGGGCCATGGACGGCGACAGCAACGGCGTCTGCAAGCTGGAGGGCACCAAGGTCACCGTCACCGGCACCAGCAGCGGCCGCTACGCCACCATTGTGGGCACCGTGGGCGGCGGCACGGTGAAGGCCATCATCCGCATCCGCTGACGCGGCACATTCCCCACCATCTCTGTACGGACCGCTGAAAGGCGGTCCGTACTTTGCGTTTTCCACAGGAAAACACAAAAAAGCACTACCAAAACGCCGCGCCCTGTGGTATGATATCAGGTGCAATTATAGGCGAACGGAGGGACCGCTGTGAAGCATACCGCGAAAAAGTGTATCCTGCTGCTGGCAGGACTGGCGCTGGCCGCCGTGCTGTCCGGCTGCACCTTCTTCGACTCCTCCGTGGAGCAGCTGTTCACCCTGCCCCGTATGGCAGAGGAGTATACCGGCCTGTCCCAGCAGATCGACAGTCTCATCGACCAGGGGTACGAGTACGCCTCGCCCTCCGGCGGCCGGAACACCCAGTCCGTCCAGATGGTGGATCTGGAGGATGACGGCATCCAGGAGGCGCTGGTGTTCCTGCGCCGCAGCAGCGATGAAAAGCCCCTGAAGATCATGGTGTTCCGGCTGGAGGGCGACACCTACCGCTGTTTCTGCACCATTGAGAGCAGCGGCTCCGCCGTGGACAGCGTCTATTATCAGGACCTCAACGGCGACGGATGCCGCGAGATCATCGTGGGCTGGCGCATCAGCGCCGATGTTCAGACTCTGGCCGCCTACACCGTGGAGTCGGAGCCGGTAGCCCTGATGTCCAGCGGCTACACCCAGTTCAGCGTCCAGGACCTCAACGGCGACGGCGTGCCCAGCCTGCTGGTGCTCCGCAGCGACGGCGAGCTGGGTCCCGTGGCGGAGTTTTACGGCTGGCAGGAGGAACAGATGGGCGTGTCCTACCGCTGCCGTCTGTCCACCTCCATGGCCGCCCTGAACCGCGGCAGCGTCGTCACCGGCATGGTGGATAAGGATACCCCCGCCGTGTTCATCACCGGCGTGGATATCACAAGCATGGCCGTCACCGACATCCTTATCTACCGTCAGGAGGCGGGCCTTGTCAACGTGGCGCTGGATAAAAACAGCGGCGTGTCCGCCGCCGTCTACCCCTACCGCCAGCTCTCCCCCCAGGACATCGACGGCGACGGCATCATCGAGCTGCCCTGCCCCGAGGCCGACAGCGCCGCCGAGCAGACCGACGGCTTCGTGGCCTGGATGAGCTGGAAGTCCGACGGCCGTTTTGAGCAGTCCGCCAAGACCTACCACTGTCTCTCCGCCGGATGGTACTTCACCATCCCTCTGAGCTGGTGGAACTGGGACGTGGACGCTCTTGTCACCGCCATCTCCAACGAGAACCAGATGACCCTCTGCATCAACGGCGACTCCGTGCTGTCCATCTACACCATCACCGGTGAGAACCGTGATTCCCGCAGCCGCATGGGCCGCCGGCTGGTCCTCCGCCGACAGACTACCACAGTCTACGCCGGCGAGGTCTTTGAGATCGCCCCCTATTACGGCATGGATGAGGACCTGCTGCGCCGCAGCTTCAGTCTCATCCAGGGTACCTGGAACAATTCCTGACGTCAGAAAGGAGCGCACTATGAAAAAAGTACTGGTCCTGGAGGACGAATCCAGCATCCGCAGCTTTATCGTCATCAATCTCCGCCGCGCCGGCTACGAGGTAATTGAGGCGGAGACCGGCGAGGAGGCACTGGAGAAGCTGAAGGAGCACGCCGATGTCCGCGTGGCCCTTCTGGACATCATGCTCCCCGGCATCGATGGCTTCGAGGTCTGCCGCCGCATCCGCGCCACCAACGCGACCATCGGCATCATCATGCTCACCGCCCGCTCCCAGGAGATGGATAAGGTCACCGGCCTTATGACCGGCGCCGACGACTATGTCACCAAACCCTTCTCACCCGCCGAGCTTACCGCCCGCGTGGATGCCCTGATGCGCCGCTCCGGCGGCGCCGCCGTGGATGCCGGTGAGATCGACCAGCCGCCCTTCCTGCTGAACACCCGCAACCGCACCCTGGAGAAGAACGGCCAGCGCATCAAGCTCACCCAGGTGGAGTACTCCATCATGAAGATGTTTATGGAGAACCCCGGCAAGGCCCTCTCCCGCGAGGAGATCCTGGATATGGTCTGGGGCCACGACTACTTTGGCGAGCTGAAGATCGTGGATGTCAACATCCGCCGCCTCCGCCTCAAGATCGAGGACAACGCCACGAATCCAACGTACATTACCACGATCTGGGGCTACGGCTACAAGTGGGGCTTCTGATGGCGGATCTTTTCCGCCGATACTGCGTTGCAAAGTCTGGCTGTACACAAAGTACAGCGGCGGCTTTGCGCCTTGTCTCGGCGAAAAATCTCTTGCCATCCGTGTTCTATTGACAACGCCGCGCCGCTTATTTTGACTTTACCACGAAAGGAGCTGAGGAACATGTCCCCCAAGCTGCCGCGGGTACAGGGCCTGCGCCGCCGCTGGCTGGCCGGAAGCATCGGCCCCGTGGCCGCCATATTGCTGCTGGTGGGTGCCCTCATCTCTGTGGGCTTCGCCAGCAACTACTACAACAGCGCCCGCTCCACCCTGCGGGCCAAGGCGGCCGCCGGCGCCGACTACTTCAATACCTATGTCATGATCGGCTACAAGGAGTATTACCGCAGCGCCACACTGTACGCCGCCACCTTTGACGACAGAGACCACATTGAGCTGCAATTTCTCAACAGCTCAGGCCGCGTGGAGGTCACCACCCGCGGCCTGACGGCGGGCACCTATCCCAGCACACCGGAGGTGGCCCGCGCCGTGGAGAGCGGCACGGTGCAGGATTACGTGGGCCGCGATGAGGCCACCGGCGAGCGGATCATCGCCGCCTCCAGCCTGCTGAAGTTCAACGGGCAGGTGGTGGGCGTCATGCGCTATGTCACCGCCATCGGGAACCTGGACCGTCAGGTGTTTCTGACGGTGCTGGTAGTCTGCGGCGTCATGACCGCGGTGATCTGCCTGATTTTCCTGTCCAGCTCCATCTTCATCAACAACGTAGTGGCCCCTGTCTCCGCCGTGTCGGAGACGGCCAAGCGCATCTCCGCCGGCAGCTACGGCATCCAGATCCCCAACAAATACACCGATGAGATGGGTGTGCTGGTGGACAACATCAACGATATGTCCCTGAAGATCAGCCAAAGCGAGAAGATGGAGTCGGAGTTCATCTCCTCCGTGTCCCACGAGCTGCGAACGCCCCTGACGGCCATCAACGGCTGGGGTGAGACGCTGCTGGAGGACGAGTCCGGCGACGTGCAGCAGCTGCGCCGCGGCGTGAAGATCATCCTCAAGGAGTCCCGCCGCCTGACCAACATGGTGGAGGAGCTGCTGGACTTCTCCAAGATGACCGATGGCCGCTTCACCCTGCAGGTAGAGGACACCGACATACAGGCGGAGCTGGAGGACGCGGTCTACACCTACCGCGAGCTGTTCCGCCAGGACGGCATCTCCCTGGAGTACGGCAGCGACAAGGCTCTGTACGACGAGCCCATCACCGGCGACCCTGAGCGGCTGAAGCAGGTGTTCTGCAACGTGCTGGACAACGCCGCCAAGCACGGCGGCTCCGGCAAGCGCATCGTGGTCCACCTCACCCAGCAGGAGGGGGAGTATATCATCTCCATCCGCGACTTCGGCCCCGGCATCCCCGAGGCGGAGCTGCCCTACGTGAAGCAGAAATTCTACAAGGGCTCCTCCCGCGCCCGCGGCAGCGGCATCGGCCTGGCGGTCTGCGATGAGATCGTCCACCTCCACGGCGGCCAGTTTGACATCGCCAATGCCGCCGGAGGCGGCGCTGTGGTGACTATCCGCCTGCCGCTGAAGCGGGAGACAGAAAAAGAACTGTAAATAATCGAACAACTGTTGCATTTTTAGGCGAGCTGTGGTATGCTTGTCACAGAAAGGATCATTCAGGCATATGGAAAAGAAACAGGGCGCGTTCCGCACCACTATCGGCGGGCAGGCGCTGATCGAAGGTATCCTCATGCGCGGACCGGAGAAGGACGCTATTGTGGTCCGCTCTCCGGAGGGACTGGTCACCAAGGTCACAGAGCGGAAGTTCATCAGGAGCAAGTACCCCATTCTGGGCGTGCCTATCCTCCGCGGCGCCGTGACGTTCATCAGCTCCATGATCACCGGCGTCAAGGCGCTGATGTTTTCGGCGGACTATTTCCCTGATGAGGGGGACGCCCAGCCCGGCAAATTCGACCAGTGGCTGGAAAAACACATCCCCGCGGAGAAGCTGCAATCCCTGGTGGTGGCGTTCTCCGTGATTTTGAGCCTGGGCTTGACACTGGTACTGTTTATGCTGCTGCCTACATTCATCGCCGGACTGTTCCACGCTAAGAGCGCCGCAGTCCACAACATCATCGAGGGCGTGGTGAAGGTGGCCATCTTCCTGGGCTATCTGATCCTCTGCTCCAAGCAGAAGGACGTTCACCGCGTGTTCTGCTACCACGGCGCGGAGCATAAGACCATCTTCTGCTATGAGGCGGGCCTGCCCCTGACGGTGGAGAACGTCCGTCCCCAGCCCAAGCACCATCCCCGCTGCGGCACCAGCTTTCTGTTCGTAGTGATCATAGTGTCCATTCTGGTGTCCAGCCTGGTGTTCCCCTACATCAACTGGCAGAACATCTGGGTCCGCATCGGCGTCAAGCTGCTGCTGCTGATTCCCGTAGTGGGCGTGACCTACGAGTTCAACCGCTTCGTGGGGGCCCATGACAACGCCGTGACCCGCATCCTGTCCGCCCCGGGCATGTGGATGCAGAACTTCACCACCAACGAGCCCGACGACTCCATGATCGAGGTAGCCATCGAGGCCATGAAGCTGGTGATCCCTGCCGAAAAAGGCAAGGATCAGTGGTAAAAGGGGATAACGCATCGTATTATGGCAATTACATATAACAATCTGTATTTGGATATTCGCCAGCAGCTCCACCAGGCTGGCCTGCCCGCCGCCACGCTGGAGGCCCGTGAACTGGTGTGCTGCGCCGCCGGTAAGAGCAGGGAGGAACTGAGCCGCGCCAGCCGTCTCTACGTCCCCGACGCCGTGGAGCAGCAGGCCAGAGCGCTGGTGCAGCGCCATCTGGAGGGCGAGCCGGTGGCCTATCTCATCGGCGAGTGGGAGTTTTACGGCCTGCCGCTGGACATCTCGGAGCGGGTGCTGATCCCCCGCCCGGACACGGAGGTGCTGGCCGCCGCTGCCATCGAGGGCCTGCAGGGTGTTGAGTCGCCCCGTGTACTGGATCTGTGCGCCGGTTCCGGCTGCGTTGGTCTTGCCGTGGCCAAGCACGTCTCTGGCAGCCATATGGTGCTGGGGGAGATCGACGAGGGTGCGCTGCGCGTCTGCCGCCAGAACATCCGCCGTACCGGTCTGTCCGGTCAGGTGGTGTCCATGCAGCTCAACGCGCTGGAAAAAGCGCCTCCGCGTCTGGGGGAGTTCGACTGCATCGTGTCCAACCCACCCTATATCCCTGACGGCGACATCGCGGGGCTGGACCCCTCGGTGCGGGACTATGAGCCCCATCTGGCGCTGAAGGGCGGCGCTGACGGCCTGGACTTCTACCGCGCCATCTGCGAGAACTGGCGCGGCGCCCTGCGTACAGGCGGACGGCTGTACTTCGAGGTGGGTATCGGCCAGGCCGATGATGTGCTGCGCATTATGCGTGCCGTGGGCTTCGGCGACATCGAGGTGATCCCCGATCTCAACGGCATCCCCCGTGTGGTCTGGGGCATTCTGCATACGGAGATCTGAACTGTCCGTTTTTTGGGACAGCAGTTCCAATAAAATAGGTATAAACCAACAGAGGAGGACGGAACAATGGCAGCGAAGAAAGAACCTGCGGTCCAGCCCGCGGCGGCGTCCGACAAGAAAAAGGCGCTGGAAACCGCCATGCAGCAGATCGAGAAGATGTACGGCAAGGGCTCCATCATGCGCTACGGCGCGGAGAGCGCCCTAAACGTGGAGGCTATCCCCACCGGATCTCTGTCGCTGGATCTGGCGCTGGGCATCGGCGGCCTGCCCCGGGGCCGTATCGTGGAGATCTACGGACCGGAGTCCTCCGGTAAGACCACGCTGGCCCTCCATGTGCTGGCGGAGGCCCAGAAGATGGGCGGCGAGGTGGCCTTTGTAGACGCCGAGCACGCGCTGGACCCCACCTATGCCAAAGCGCTGGGGGTCAACGTGGAGGATATGCTCATTTCCCAGCCCGACACCGGCGAGCAGGCGCTGGAGATCACAGAGGCGCTGGTGCGCTCCGGCGCCATCGACGTGGTGGTGGTGGACTCCGTGGCCGCGCTGGTGCCCCGTGCTGAGATCGAGGGCGAGATGGGTGACAGCTTTGTGGGCCTTCACGCACGCCTGATGAGTCAGGCGCTGCGCAAGCTCACCGGCGTCATCAACAAGACCAACTCCATCGTTATCTTCATCAACCAGCTCCGTGAGAAGGTGGGCGTCATGTACGGCAACCCCGAGGTCACCACCGGCGGCCGCGCCCTGAAGTTCTACGCCTCCGTCCGTATCGACGTGCGCCGCATCGAGACGCTGAAGTCCGGCGGCGAGGTCATCGGCAACCGCACCCGCGCCAAGGTGGTGAAGAACAAGGTGGCTCCCCCGTTCCGCGAGGCGGAGTTCGACATCATGTACGGCGAGGGCATCAGCAAGCTGGGCGACCTGCTGGATCTGGCGGTGAAGCTGGATCTGGTGCAGAAGAGCGGCTCGTGGTTCAACATGGGCGAGGTCCGTCTGGGACAGGGCCGCGACGCCGCCAAGCAGTACTTCCGCGACCATCCGGAGGAGGCGGACAAGCTGGAGACTGCTGTCCGGGAGAACTTCCACAAGCTGATGGGCGCCCAGTCCCGCACCGCCGCCAAGGCTGCGGGCCGTGCGGTGGACGTGTCCGCCGACGACTTCGACGACGCCGACTGATGCGCATCGAACGACTGGAAAATTCCAAACACAAGCAGGAGCGCGTGCTGGTGTATCTGGAGGATGGAACGCTCCTCCGGATCACCGGCGCGGAGCTTCTGCAATTTGGCTTATATCAGGGCCTTGACCTGCCGCCGGAGACGCTGGAGGAATTGCGGGCCGCGGCCCGCCGCTCCGACACCAGACGCCGCGGCGCCAGCATGGCCTCCGGCCGCATGCTGTCCAAAAAGGAACTGACGGAGCGCCTGACGAAAAAGGGCGCTTCACCGGATGACGCCGCCGAGACGGCGGACTGGCTGGAGGATCTGGGGGCGGTGGATGACACCGCCTACGCAGGGGTCATCGTCCGGCACTACGGCGCCATGGGCTGCGGCGCTGCCCGCGTCCGGCAGGAGCTGCACCGCCGCGGAGTTCCCAAAGAGCTATGGGACGAGGCGCTGAAGCAGCTGCCCCCGCCGCAGGAAGCCATTGAAAAATTCCTCTGCGCCAAGCTGCGGGGTCGCCCGCTGACACCCGAGGACAGCCGCCGCCTGGCCGCCGCCCTCCAGCGCCGCGGCTTTTCGTGGCAGGACATCCGCCCCATCCTCAACGGGCTGGGGCAAGAGATCGATGAAACATGAGGTAACAAGACGTGAAAGTTTCCTTTATTTCCCTTGGCTGTGCCAAGAATCTGGTGAATACCGAGCAGATGATGGCCCTGTGCCGCGACGCGGGCCACACCCTGCAGGAGGAGCCTGCCGGCGCCGATGTGGTGGTCATCAACACCTGCGGCTTCATCGACAGCGCCAAGGAGGAGGCCATTGACACGATCCTCTCCGTGGCGGCGCTGAAGGCGGAGGGTCAGGTGCAGAAAATTCTGGTCACCGGCTGTCTTACCCAGCGCTACCAGCAGGAGATCCTGACGGAGCTGCCGGAGGTGGACGGTATCATGGGCACCGGCAGCTACGGCGAGATCGTACCGGCGCTGGCGGAGCTGATGGCCGGCGGTCGCCCCTGCCGCTTTGCCGACATCCATGGCATGATCGACGAGTTCGATCGCGTCCTCACCACCCCGGGGCACTATGCCTACCTGCGTATTGCCGAGGGCTGCGACAACCGCTGCGCCTACTGCGTCATTCCGTCCCTCCGGGGCCGCTACCGCAGCCGCCGCATGGAGGACGTGCTGGCCGAGGCCCGGAAGCTGTCGGACGCCGGCGTCAGGGAGTGCATCGTCATCGCTCAGGACATCACCCGTTACGGCATCGACCTGTACGGAGAGCGGAAGCTGGCGGCGCTGCTGCGGGAGCTGTGCAAGATGGATTTCCGCTGGATCCGCCTGCACTATCTGTACCCCGACGAGTTCACCGATGAGCTGATCGACACCATTGCCGCCGAGGACAAGGTGCTTCCCTATCTGGACATCCCCATCCAGCACTGCAACGACAAGGTGCTGAAAGCCATGAACCGCCGCGGCGACAAGGCGGAGCTGCTGGCTCTGTTCCGGAAGCTGCGCGGCCGCATTCCCGGTCTGGTGCTGCGCACCAGCCTCATCACCGGCCTGCCCTACGAGGACGAGGCCGCCTTCGAGGAGCTGTGCGAATTTTTACAGGAGGTCCGGATCGAGCGGGCCGGCGTGTTCCCCTACTCCCCCGAGGAGGGCACCCCCGCCGCCAGGATGCTCAACCGCGTGGACACCGATGAGGCCGAGCGCCGCGCCGACCTGATCGTGGATGTCCAGTCCCGCATTATGGACGACTTCAACGACAGCCGCATGGGAACGGTGGCGGAGGTGCTGTGCGACGGGTTTGACAGCCAGTCCATGATGTTCGTAGGCCGCAGCTATGCCGAGAGCCCTGACATCGACGGCCGGATCTACTTCACCGCCGACCACGAGGTGGAGGCGGGCGAGTTCGTGCCGGTGCGCATCACCGGAGCCATGGACGGCGAGCTCACCGGCGAGGTCGCGGAGTAAAAAAACACTTTTCATTTCCTGCCGCCCGTGCTACAATACGGAAAGAATACAACGAAAGGCTGATACATACCATGACGACCGCGAACAAACTGACGATCCTGCGGGTGCTGATGATCCCCGTTTTCCTGGTGGTGCTGTACTGGGGCTTCCCCGGCTGCCGCTATGTGGCGCTGGGCATCTACATCGTCGCCTGTCTCACCGACCTGCTGGACGGCTACATTGCCCGTCACTACGACCAGATCTCCGATTTTGGCAAGTTCATGGACCCGCTGGCGGACAAGTGTCTGGTGATGGCGGCGCTGTGCTGGTTCGTAGAGGAAGGTACCTTTGCCGCGTGGGTACTGGCTATCGTGCTGCTGCGGGAGTTTGCCGTATCCGGCATGCGCCTTGTGGCTGTGGAGAAGGGGCGCGTTATCGCCGCCGGTTGGTCCGGCAAGATCAAGACCGCCAGCACCATGGTGTGCATCTGCCTGATCCTGTTCGGCATCCCCCAGTGGCTGAACTATGTGTGCCAGGGCGTGATCCTGGTCACCACCGTCTATTCCGGCATCGAGTATTTCGCCAAGAACGCCGACGTGTTCAAGGTCATCAAATAACTTGACACCGGACGAAAATCCTGCTACCATAGGATGCAATCGAATAGCGCGATGATCGGAAAGAGTATGTCCACCCCACGGGGCAAGAGAGAGAGGGCCGCCGGCTGTAAGCCCGCTCACCCGCTGCGGACAGAAAGTGCGTCCGGGAGCGCGGGGGCTGTGGATGCCCTCCGCATGGCCTGCGTCATGGGCCGCACCTGAGTGATAAACGAGAGTGGAACCGCGAAGCCTTTATTCGCCTCTCATGCCTGCGGGCATGGGAGGCGTTCTGCTTTCTGCGCATACTATTATAATGTAGATCATAGGAGGATCGTCATGTATCTGTATAATTCCGCCACCCATAAGAAAGAGGAGTTCAAGACCCACACCCCCGGCCATGTGGAGATGTACACCTGCGGCCCCACGGTGTACCACTTTGCCCACATCGGCAACCTGCGCTCCTACATCATGGAGGACGTGCTGGAGAAGTACCTGCGCTACGTGGGCTATGACGTGAACCGCGTCATGAACATCACCGATGTGGGACACCTGACCTCCGACGCCGACGAGGGCGAGGACAAGATGCTCAAGGGCGCTCGGCGCGAGCATAAGACCGTCATGGAGATCGCCCAGTACTACACCGACGCCTTTTTCGCCGACTGCCGGAAGCTGAACATCAAGCGCCCCGACGTGGTGCAGCCCGCTACCGGCCTCATCGATGACTATATCAAGATCATCTCCCGCCTGCTGGAGAAGGGCTATGCCTATGTGGCCGGCGGCAACGTGTACTTCGACACCTCCAAGCTGGAGCGGTACTACATCTTCAACGACCACAACGAGGAGGATCTGGCGGTGGGCGTCCGCGAGGGCGTGGAGGAGGACACCAACAAGCGCAACCGCAACGACTTTGTCCTGTGGTTCACCAAGTCCAAGTTCGAGGATCAGGCCCTGAAGTGGGACTCCCCGTGGGGCGTGGGCTATCCCGGCTGGCACATTGAGTGCTCCGGCATCTCCATGAAGTACAACGGAGAGTATCTGGATCTCCACTGCGGCGGTGTGGACAACGCCTTCCCCCACCACACCAACGAGATCGCCCAGTCCGAGAGCTACCTAGGCCATCCCTGGTGCCCTCACTGGTGCCATGTGGCCCATCTGAACACCGACCACGGCAAGATGTCCAAGTCCAAGGGCGAGTTCCTCACCGTCTCTCTGCTGGAGGAGAAGGGCTACGACCCCCTGGCCTACCGTTTCTTCTGCCTCCAGAGCCACTACCGTAAGAGCCTGGTGTTCACCTGGGAGAATCTGGACAACGCCACCGTGGCCTACAACAAGCTGCTGACCCGCATCGCCGCCCTGAAGGACGAGGGCGAGGTAGATCAGGCCGCCTTCGACGAGTACAAGGCCAAGTTTACCGCCGCCATGGACAACGACCTGAACACCTCCATGGCCGTCACCGTGCTGTACGATGTACTGAAGGCCAAAACCAACGATAAGACCAAGCTGGCCCTGCTGGACAGCTTCGACACCGTACTGGGTCTGAAGCTGCTGGAGAAGGCGGCGCAGCTGCGCAGCAAGCAGGCCGCGGCGGCTCCTGCCGCCGGTGATTTCACCGTCATCAGCGAGTCCGGCGAGGCCGATGCCGCCGTGGAGGCGCTGATCCGCGCCCGGGCCGACGCCAAGAAGACCAAGAATTTTGCCGAGGCCGACCGCATCCGCGATGAGCTGAAGGCCCAGGGCATCGAGCTCGCTGACATCCCCAACGGCGCCAAATGGAAGCGGGTGTAAGACCGCGCTCCCCAAAAACCGCCAAAAGAGCCGCCTTACGGCGGCTCTTTTCCTGCCTTGACCCCAGCAGGGGAGGGAGCGGCACGGCCCGCCGCACCCCATATCAAAACTTTGTCAGAACTACCGAAAACGCCTCGGAAATTTTGTAAACAAAATAGAAAAATCCCCTTGACACCGGCTGCATTTTCCTATATGATATACCGGTACGCGCGCAATGGGCATAACACGCCCGGAGGCGTTTACAAATGCGATGAACCGGGAGATTGCTCCGAAAGGAGGTAACTTCCGGGGAGTATGTCCGATAATCGGGCGGCTGAGAGATTTCTGTTCGTCGGCGTAGATCGCCGCGCCAGAAGGACACCGGCCCAAAGCCGGTGTTTCTTATGAGCCGGAATGATACGCACGGAACGGTGAACAAGAAATTTCCCGCCGTACGGCAGTAGGTCACGCAGAAAAAACCGTACGAAAACATGGAGGAAAAGACCAAATGGCAAAAGAAATGATTCGCATCCGTCTGAAGGCCTATGACCATCAGGTCATCGACCAGTCCGCAGAGAAGATCGTCGAGACCGCCAAGCGCACCGGCGCCACTGTTTCCGGCCCCATCCCTCTGCCCACCAAGAAAGAGATCGTCACCATCCTGCGCGCTACCCACAAGTATAAGGACAGCCGTGAGCAGTTCGAGCGCCGCACCCACAAGAGACTGATCGACATCACCAACTCCACCCCCAAGACCGTGGAGGCGCTGATGACTCTGGATCTGCCCGCCGGTGTGGAGATCGAGATCAAGCTGTAACCCACCTTATATAATTCCCCCGCAAACAATTTGCTTGCTACCCGACTGTCCGCCGACTTGCGTGAGGCGGGCGGGGGTTACGTCGGCAGAGCAAGCGATCTGATCCCAATGCAGATTGAATCTATGCCGACCAATAACCTTTAAGGAGGATCATACATGAAGGCAATCATTGGCAAGAAAGTCGGTATGTCTCAGATCTTCGACGAAAACGGCAAGGTGATCCCCGTCACCGTGATCGAGGCGGGCCCCTGCACTGTCGTCCAGAAAAAGACTGCCGAGAAGGAAGGCTACGCCGCCGTCCAGCTGGGCTACGAGGATATCCCCGAGCGCAAGCTGACCAAGCCCGAGATGGGCCATCTGAACAAGGCCGGCGTCGCCCCCAAGAAGTACCTGCGCGAGTTCGATCTGGAGAATGCCGCCGAGCTGAACGTGGGCGACATCGTGAAGGCCGACACCTTTAAGGAAGGCGACTTCGTGGATGTTACCGGCACCAGCAAGGGCCACGGCTACCAGGGCGTCGTGAAGCGCTGGAACGCCGGCCGTACTCCCATGAGCCACGGCGGCGGCCCCGTGCATCGTCACGCCGGCTCCATGGGCTCCACCACCGATCCCAGCCGCATTTTCAAGGGCAAGATCGGCGCTGGCCAGATGGGCTGCGACCAGGTCACCATCCAGAACCTGGACATCGTCAAGGTCGATCCCGAGCTGAATCTCATCGCTGTGCGCGGCGCCGTTCCCGGCCCCAAGGGCGGTCTGGTCCTCATCAAGAGCACCGTCAAGACCCACCGCATCAAGCACGCTGACAGCGGCATCAGCAACAACCCGCAGAAGGCTTCCGGTCGTAATCCGCAGAAGGCTTCCGCCCGTACTAAGTAAGGAAAGGAGTGCTTAAGGATATGTCTACCATCAAAGTTTTGAACATGGCCGGCGCTGAGGTCGGTACTGTTGAACTGAACGACGGCATTTTCGGCATCGAGCCGAACACCGCTGTTGTCCATGAAGTGGTGAAGAACCATCTGGCCAACTGCCGTCAGGGCACCCAGAGCGCTCTGACCCGCGCCGAGGTTTCCGGCGGCGGCAAGAAGCCCTGGCGTCAGAAGGGCACCGGTCACGCCCGTCAGGGCAGCACCCGTGCTCCCCAGTGGACCCACGGCGGCATCGTGTTTGCCCCCAAGCCCCGCAGCTACTCTTACGTTCTGAATAAGAAGGTCAAGAGACTGGCTATGAAATCCGCTCTGTCCGCCAAGGCTGCTGCCGGCGAGATCATCGTCATCGACAGCATCAAGATGGACAGCATCAAGACCAAGGACTTCCGCGCTTTCCTGACCGCCGTCAAGGCTGACGGCAAGTCTCTGGTGGTCACCCCCGCCAAGGACGAGGTCATCGTCAAGAGCGCCCGCAACATCCCCGGCGTCGTTACTTCCATGGCAAACCTGATCAATGTCTATGACATTCTGAACGCCAAGTATCTGGTGCTGGATAAGGAAGCCCTCGCAGTAATCGAGGAGGTGTTCGCATAATGGCTAACGTATACGACATCATCATCCGTCCGGTCATTACCGAGCGCTCCATGGCCGCTACTTCCGAAAAGAAGTACGTCTTTGAAGTGGCTCCCACCGCCGGCAAGATCGAGATCAAGAACGCTGTGGAGAAGATCTTCGGCGTGAAGGTCGCCAAGGTCAACACCATCAACTACGATGGCAAGACCAAGCGCATGGGCGCCGGCCGTCCCGGCCAGCGCAAGAGCTGGAAAAAGGCTTATGTCCAGCTGACTGACGATTCCAAGACCATCGAGTTCTTCGAGGGTATGGTGTAAGAGAAGGGAGTGTAGAGAATGTCTATCAAAACTTTTAAGCCGACCACCCCTTCCCGCCGGCACATGACTGTCTCCGGCTTCGACGGCATCGATAAGCACGCCAAGCCCGAGTCCAGCCTGACCGAGGTGCTGAAGAAGAACGCTGGTCGCAACAGCTACGGCCGCATCACCGTCCGCCATCGCGGCGGCGGCGAGAAGCGCAAGTACCGCGTCATCGACTTCAAGCGCGACAAGGTGGATATGGAAGCCACTGTCCTGCGTCTGGAGTACGATCCCAACCGCAGCGCCAACATCGCGCTGGTGCAGTATGAGGATGGCGAGAAGCGCTACATCATCGCTCCCGTCGGCCTGACCGCCGGTGACAAGGTGCTGTCCAGCGCCGCTGCCGACATCAAGCCCGGCAACTGCCTGCCCATCGCCAACATCCCTGTTGGTACTGTGATCCACAACATCGAGATGCACCCCGGCAAGGGCGCCCAGCTGGTTCGTTCCGCCGGCGCCTACGCGCAGCTGATGGCTAAGGAGGGCGCCAACGCCCAGATCCGTATGCCCTCCGGCGAGGTCCGCATCATCCGCACCAACTGCACCGCCTGCATTGGCCAGGTCGGCAATCTGGAGCATGAGAACATCCAGATCGGTAAGGCCGGCCGCAAGCGTCACATGGGTTGGCGTCCCACCGTCCGCGGTTCCGTCATGAACCCCTGCGACCACCCCCACGGCGGTGGTGAAGGCAAGTCCCCCGTGGGCCGTCCCGGCCCTGTCACTCCTTGGGGCAAGCCGGCTCTGGGTTACAAGACCCGCAAGAAGAAGAATCCTACCGACAAGTTCATTGTCAAGCGTCGCAACGTGAAGTAAAGGAGGCAAAAGAAATATGAGCAGATCTATCAAAAAAGGCCCGTATGTTGCCCCTGAGCTGCTGAAGCGGGTCGAAGAAATGAACGCCAAGGGCGAGAAGAACGTGCTGAAGACCTGGAGCCGCAGCTCCACCATCTTCCCCGCCTTCGTCGGCCATACCATCGCTGTCCACGACGGCCGCCGTCATGTGCCTGTCTACGTGCAGGAGGACATGGTGGGTCACAAGCTGGGCGAGTTCGCGCCCACTCGTACCTTCCGCGGCCACACCAAGAAAGCGTAAAAGGAGGATGCAGAGTAATATGGAAGCGAAAGCATATCTGAGATACGTCCGCATCTCTCCCCGCAAGGTCCAGATCGTCTGCGATCTGATCCGCGGCAAGGATGCCAAGACTGCTATGGCCATCCTGATGAACACCCCCAAGTCCGCCTCCGAGCCGCTGGTGAAGCTGCTCAAGAGCGCCTGCGCCAATGCTGAGAACAACTTCAGCATGGACCCGGACAAGCTGGTGGTCACTCAGGTGTTCGCCACCCCCGGCCCCATCCTCAAGCGCATGATGCCTCGGGCACAGGGCCGCGCCTACCGCATCAACAAGAGAACCTCTCACGTGACGCTGGCCGTCGCCGAGAGAGACTAAGAAAGGGAGGAACAGTTAAATGGGTCAGAAAGTCAATCCCCATGGCATGCGCGTGGGCGTCATCAAAGACTGGGATTCCCGCTGGTATGCCAGTAACGAGAAGGTCGGCGACCTGCTGGTCGAGGACCACAAGATCCGTGTGTACCTGAAGAAGCTGCTGTTCGCTGCCGGCGTCTCCAAGATCGAGATCGAGCGCAGCAACGAGGTCGTCACCATCTACCTGCACGTGGCCCGTCCCGGCGTGGTCATCGGCAAGGGCGGTGAGCAGATCGAGCAGTACCGCAAGGACGTGGAGAAGCTGATCGGCAAGACCGTGAAGCTGAACATCGTCGAGGTCCGCAACCCCGATATGGACGCTCAGCTGGTGGCCGAGAATATCGCCGCCCAGCTGGAGAAGCGTATTTCCCACCGCCGCGCCATGAAGAACGCCATGGGCCGCGCCATGCGCGCCGGTGCCAAGGGCATCAAGTGCAACTGCGGCGGCCGTCTGGGCGGCCGTGAGATCGCCGGCTCCGAGCATTATCACGAGGGCACCATCCCCCTGCAGACCCTGCGCGCCGACATCGACTACGGCTTTGCTGAGGCTGCCACCACCTTCGGCCGCATCGGCGTGAAGGTGTGGATCTACAAGGGCGAGATCCTGTCCCAGGCTCTGCGCACCACCCCGCGCACGCTGGACACCAGCAAGCCCTATCAGGAGCGTCGTGAGCGTCGCGGCAACCGTCGTGACGGCGACCGCCGCGGCGGCTTCCGCCGCGATGGCCAGAACGGCGGCTTCAACCGTGACCGCCAGAACGGCGGCTTCAACCGCGGTCCCCGTCCCGAGGGCGGCTTCCGCAAGCCCGCAGAAAAGAAAGAAGGAGGCGCTCAGTAATGCTTCTGCCCAAGAGAGTTAAGTACCGCAGAGTACACCGTGGCCGCCTCACCGGCAAGGCCATGCGCGGCAATAAGGTGACCTACGGCGAGTACGGTCTGGTTGCCCTGGAGCCCAGCTGGATCACCAGCAATCAGATCGAGGCCGCCCGTATCGCCATGACCCGCTATACCAAGCGTGGCGGTCAGGTCTGGATCAAGATCTTCCCCGACAAGCCCATCACCGAGAAGCCGGCCGAGACCCGCATGGGTTCCGGTAAGGGTTCCCCCGAGTATTGGGTCGCAGTAGTCAAGCCCGGCCGTGTCATGTTTGAGATCGCCGGTGTTTCCGAAGAGGTCGCCCGCGAGGCCCTGCGTCTGGCCAGCCACAAGCTGCCCATCAAGACGAAGATCGTCAAGCGCGAGGATCTCGAAGCCCAGGAAGTAGGTGAATGAGATGAAGGCAACTGAAGTACGTGCAATGACCGTGGAGCAGCTCAACGAGAAGCTGGACTCCCTGAAGAAGGATCTGTTCTTCCTGCGTATGCAGCACGCAACCAATCAGCTGGACAATCCTCTCAAGATCGCCGAGACGAAGCGCGATATCGCCCGCGTGAAGACCGTTATCCGTGAAAAGGAGGAGAAGTAAAATGGAAGAGAAGAGAATTTCCTCCCGCAAGACCAGAGTCGGCAAGGTCGTTTCCGATAAGATGGACAAGACCGTGGTCGTCGCTATTGAAGACCGCGTCGCCCATCCTCTGTATAAGAAGATCGTCGGCCGCACCTACAAGCTGAAAGCTCATGACGAGCAGAACACTTGCGGTGTTGGCGACATCGTGAAGGTGATGGAGACCCGCCCCCTGTCCAAGGACAAGCGTTGGCGCGTGGTCGAGATCGTCGAGAAGGCTAAGTAAGGAGGTGCCGCAAGTATGATTCAGCAAGAGTCCTATCTGAAGGTTGCCGATAATACCGGCGCCAAGGAGATCAAGTGCATCCGCGTTCTGGGCGGCTCCAAGCGTAAGTACGGCAACATCGGCGATGTGATCGTTGCTTCCGTCCGCAAGAGCACCCCCGGCGGCCAGGTGAAGAAGGGCGAGGTCGTCAAGGCCGTTATCGTTCGCTCCGCCAAGGGCGTCCGCCGCGCCGACGGCACTTACGTCCGTTTCGACGACAACGCCGCCGTCCTCATCAAGGACGATAAGAACCCCAGAGGTACCCGTATCTTTGGGCCGGTTGCTCGTGAGCTGCGCGACAAGGATTACATGAAGATCCTGTCCCTCGCTCCCGAAGTTATTTAAGGAGGGCCGGTCACATGAATAGTCTGAAGATCAAGAAGAACGACAAGGTCGTTGTTCTGTCCGGCAAGGACAAGGGCAAGTCCGGCAAGGTGCTGGGCACTGTCCCCAGCGAGCGCAAGGTCGTGGTGGAGGGCATCAACGTGGTGACCTGCCACATCAAGCCCCGCAAGCAGGGTGAAGAGGGCGGTATCGTCAAGCGCGAGGCGGCCATCTACGCCAGCAAGGTCCAGGTGGTCTGCCCCAAGTGCGACAAGCCCACCCGCGTGGCCTATGAGATCAAGGACGGCAAGAAAGTCCGCGTGTGCAAGCACTGCGGCGCCGCCCTGTGAGAAAGGAGAGAGGTTGTAAATGGCACGTCTGAAAGTTAAGTATACCGAAGAAGTGGCTCCCGCTCTCTTCAAGAAGTTCGGCTACAAGTCCACCATGCAGATCCCCAAGATCGACAAGGTCGTCGTGAACGTGGGCTGCGGTGAGGCTCGTGAGAACGCCAAGGTTCTGGACGCTGTGTGCAGCGATCTGGCCACCATCACCGGCCAGAAGGCCATCATCACCATCGCCAAGAAGTCCGTTGCAAACTTCAAGCTGCGTGAGGGCATGCCCGTGGGCGCCAAGGTCACGCTGCGCGGCGACAAGATGTGGGAGTTCCTGGATCGTCTGTTCAACGTGGCTCTGCCCCGTGTCCGTGACTTCCGCGGCATCAGCGCCAACGCCTTCGATGGCCGCGGCAACTATGCCCTGGGCATCAAGGAGCAGCTGATCTTCCCCGAGATCGAGTACGATAAGATCGACAAGATCCGCGGCATGGATGTGGTCATCTGCACCACCGCCCAGACCGATGAAGAAGCCCGCGAGCTGCTGACTCTGGTCGGCGCTCCCTTTGAACGCTGATTAGGAGGAGAACGAAATGGCTAAAAAGTCTATGATCCTGAAGCAGCAGGCGCCTGCAAAATTCTCCACCCGTAAGTACAACCGCTGCAAGCTGTGCGGCCGTCCCCACGCCTATCTGCGTGACTACGGCGTGTGCCGTATCTGCTTCCGCACGCTGGCGTACAAGGGCGAGATCCCTGGTGTCCGCAAGGCTTCCTGGTAAATCTTTTTCCGTCATACTTCGTGGAAGCTCCTTGCTGTACAAGAGTACAGCGGCGTCGCTTCGCCTCGTCTGACGAAAAAATCTTCACCAAGAGCAGGCGGAGGAACTGCGCTCCGCCGACCCAACGTACCTAAGAGCCGCAAGGCTCCCGGTAATATTATAGGATGGCGAAAGGTCACTGGTAATTAAACATCGGCGTCGTGAGGGCCGGCGGACTAAATTATCAGTGATACCTCGCTGCCTCAACAGGCATCTGCCTGTAACTCTAAAATAGGAGGAACTACAAGTATGCACATCACTGATCCTGTTGCCGATATGCTCACCCGTATCCGCAACGCCAACAATGCCAAGCACGAGACCGTGGATGTTCCCGCTTCCAACATGAAGAAGAGCATCGCTCAGATCCTGCTGGACGAGGGCTACATCAAGTCCTTCCAGGTCGTTGACGACGGTACTCAGGGCACCATCCGCATCACCCTGAAGTACAACGCCGGCAAGGAGAAGGTTATCTCCGGCCTGCGCCGCGTGTCCAAGCCCGGCCTGCGCGTCTATGTGGGCGCCGACGAGCTGCCTCGCGTGTTGCGTGGCCTTGGTATTGCGATCGTATCCACTTCCAAGGGCGTCATGACCGACAAGGCTGCTCGCGCGGCTCACGTCGGCGGCGAAGTCCTTGCATTCGTATGGTAAGGAGGTATTTGAACAATGTCGAGAATTGGTAGAATGCCCATTACCGTTCCCGCTGGTGTGGAAGTCACCATCGCGGAGAACAACGTCGTCACCGTCAAGGGCCCCAAGGGCACTCTGGTGCAGGCTCTGCGCCCCGAGATGATCCTGGAGCAGGACGGTAACGTCATCCACGTCAAGCGCCCCTCCGACGACAAGCTGCACTGCGCACTGCACGGCATGACCCGCGCTCTGCTGCACAACATGGTCGTTGGCGTCAGCGAAGGCTTCAAGAAGGAACTGGAGATCAACGGTGTCGGCTACCGTGCCGCCAAGGAAGGCAAGGAGCTGGTCATGAACCTGGGCTACTCTCACCCCGTGAAGGTGCCCGAGATCGACGGCATCACCATTGATGTTCCCGCTCCCAACAAGGTTGTGATTTCCGGTCCCGACAAGCAGAAGGTGGGCCAGTTCGCGGCGGAAGTCCGCGAGAAGCGTCCTCCCGAGCCTTATAAGGGCAAGGGCATCAAGTATGTTGACGAAGTCATCCGCCGCAAGGTCGGTAAGACCGGTGCCAAGAAGTAAGGAGGTGTGCCGATATGATTAAGAGACCCGATACCAACGCGCAGCGTCTGAAGCGCCATAAGAGAGTCCGTGCCAAGCTGTCCGGCACTCCCGAGCGTCCCCGTCTGAACGTGTTCCGCAGCGAGAAGAACATCTATGCCCAGGTCATCGACGATGTGGCCGGCAACACCCTGGTGTCCGCTTCCTCTCTGGATAAGGAGATCGAGGGCAACGGCGGCAACAAGGCTGCTGCCCGCGCCGTGGGCAAGCTGGTGGCCGAGCGCTGCAAGGCCAAGGGCATCGACCAGGTCGTGTTCGACCGCGGTGGTTACGTGTACCACGGCCGCGTGGCCGAGCTGGCTGAAGGCGCCCGCGAGGGCGGCCTGGAATTCTAAGGAAGGAGGACTTATCAATGGCAAGATTTGAAAGAGAGCAGAGCGAGTACATTGAGAAAGTAGTCGCTACCAACCGCGTATCCAAGACCGTTAAGGGTGGTCGTGTCATGAAGTTCTCCGCCCTGATGGTGGTGGGCGACGGCAAGGGCAAGGTCGGCTTTGGCCTGGGTAAGGCCGCCGAGGTGCCCGAGGCCATCCGCAAGGGCATTGAGGATGCCAAGAAGAACATGATCACCATTTCCCTGTCCGGCAGCACCATTCCCCACGAGATCATCGGCGAGGCCGGTGCAGGCCGCGTGCTGATGAAGCCCGCCGCTCCCGGTACCGGCGTGATCGCCGGCGGCCCCGTGCGTATCATCATGGAAGCTGCCGGTATCAAGGATATCCGTACCAAGTGCCTGCGTTCCAACACCGCCGTGAACGTGGTAGCCGCCACCTTTGAGGGCCTGAAGGCTCTGCGTACCCCGGAAGAGGTCGCCCGCACCCGCGGCAAGAGCGTGGACGAGATCGTGGGTTAAGGAGGAGAGAACATGGCTAATCTGAAGATCCAGCTCGTAAAGAGCCTCAACGGCAGACTGGAAAAGCACATCGCCACTGCCAACTCTCTGGGCCTGCGTAAGATCGGCGACACCACCGTGCAGCCTGACAACGCTCAGACCCGCGGCAAGGTCGCAAAGATCGGTTACCTGCTTCAGGTGACCGAAGTAGAATAAGGAGGTGCGAGAGCATGAAACTGAATGAACTGTCTCCCGCCGCCGGCTCCACCAAGGAAGCCTACCGCAAGGGCCGTGGACACGGCTCCGGCAACGGCAAGACCGCAGGCCGCGGCCACAAGGGTCAGAAAGCCCGCTCCGGCGGCGGCACCCGCATCGGCTTTGAAGGCGGCCAGATGCCTCTGGCACGCCGCATCCCCAAGCGCGGTTTCAACAACATTTTTGCCAAGCCCCTGGAAATCATCAACCTGAGCGCCCTCAACAAGTTTGAGGACGGCGAGATCGTCACCGCTGAAGCCCTGCTTGCAAAGGGTATCCTGAGCAAGTGCGAGTACGGCTACAAGGTCCTCGGTAACGGCAAAGTTACCAAGAAGGTGACCGTGCAGGCCGCTGCTTTCTCCCAGGCTGCTAAGGAAGCGATCGAAGCAGCTGGTGGAAAGGCAGAGGTGATCTAAGTGATCCAGACGATCAAAAAGGCATGGGCGATCCCTGAGCTTCGGAAGAAGATCGTGTTCACCGCTCTGATGCTGCTGATCTTCCGCATCGGCAACGCCATCCCTGTTCCCTACGTGAACACGGAGCTGCTGGGCGAGTACCTGAACCAGCTGAGCACCACGGTGCTGGGCCTGTACAACGTCATGTCCGGCGGCGCGTTTGCGAATGCCACGGTGTTCGCACTGGGCGTCCAGCCCTATATCAACAGCTCCATCATCATCCAGCTGCTGACCATCGCCATCCCTGCGCTGGAGCGCATGGCCCGCGACGGCGGCGAGGAAGGAAAGAAGAAGATCCAGTCCATCACCCGTTATGCCACGGTGGCTATCGCCATCCTGCAGGGCTGGGGCTACTACGTGCTGATGAAGAACTACGGTATCCTGACCGGTTCCGGCGTTTGGGTCGCTCTGGTCATCATTGTCTCTTTCATCGCCGGCTCTTCCTTTGTCATGTGGATGGGTGAGCAGATCACCGAGTTCGGTATCGGCAACGGTATCTCCATCATCCTGTTCGCCGGCATCCTGTCCCGTGTGCCCAGCATGGTCGGCAGCATGGGCAGCTCCCTGCGCAGCGGTACCATGACCTGGTGGATGGCCGTCCTGGTGGTGCTGGGTATCCTGGCCCTGATCGTCCTGATCACGTGGGTCAACGGTGCGGAGCGCCGCATCCCCGTGCAGTACGCCAAGCGTCAGGTGGGCCGCAAGATGTATGGCGGCCAGAGCTCTACGCTGCCGATGAAGGTGAACATGTCCGGTGTTCTGCCCATCATCTTCGCTCAGTCCATCGCCATGATCATCCCCACGGTGGCGGCATTCCTGCCCGCTCCCGAGAAGGGAACCTTCGGCTACGCGCTGGTCAACGCAGTGGACAGCAAGAGCGTGCTGTACATGATCGTCTACTTCCTGATGATCATCGCTTTCAGCTACTTCTATGCGACCATCCAGTTCAACCCTGTTGAGATCTCCAACAACCTGAAGAAGAACGGCGGCTTCATCCCCGGCTTCCGCCCGGGCAAGCCTACCGCGGACTTCATCAAGAAGGTCCTCAACAAGGTCACGCTGTTCGGCGCCATCTACCTGGGCGTTGTGGCGATCCTGCCCCTGCTGATCGGCAGAGTCGTGAACGTATCGTCCCTGTCCATCGGCGGTACCTCCGTCATCATCGTGGTGGGTGTTGCGCTGGAGACGGTGCAGGCACTGGAATCCCAGATGCTGATGCGTCAGTACAAGGGCTTCCTGGAATAAGAGGTGTATCATGAAACTGATCCTTTTAGGCGCTCCTGGTGCCGGCAAGGGCACACAGGCGGACATTATCAAGAAGACGCTGGGTATTCCCACCATCTCGACCGGTAATATCCTGCGTGCAGCTGTGAAGAACGGAACTCCCACCGGCCTGAAGGCCAAGGAGTACATGGACGCAGGCAAGCTGGTGCCCGATGAGGTCATCATCGGCATCATCAGCGAGCGTCTGCAGGAGCCTGACTGCGCCAATGGCTACATTTTGGACGGTGTGCCCCGCACCATCGCCCAGGCCGAGGCGCTGGAGCAGGCAGGTATCAGATTCGACGCCGTGGTGGCCATCGAGATCCCTGATGAGAAGATCATCAAGCGGATGGGCGGCCGCCGTGTCTGCGAGAGCTGCGGCGCCAGCTACCACATCGTCAACATCCCTCCCAAAAAGGAAGGCGTGTGCGATGTCTGCGGCGGCGCGCTCAAGCAGCGCAAGGATGATGATCCCGAAACGGTCAAAGACCGTCTCGCGGTCTATCATAAAGAGACGGAACCCCTCAAGGACTTCTATGAATCCCGCGGGATCCTGAAAACTGTGGAGGACCAGCCCACCGTGGCCGGCACCACCCAGTTGATCCTCCGTGCGTTAGGGGCAGAAGCATGATCACATTAAAATCTGCGCACGAGATCGAGTTGATGCGCCGGGCTGGCAAAATTACCGCGGCTGCCCGTGCCTTGGCACGGGATATGGTAAGACCCGGCGTCACAACGCAGCAAATCGATAAGGCTGTGTTCCAGTTCATCACGGAGCAGGGCGCCACGCCCTCGTTCCTGCACTACAACGGCTATCCGGCCAGCGTGTGCGTCTCCGTCAACGATGAGATCATCCACGGCATCCCCGGCAAGCGGGTGCTGAAGGAGGGCGACATCGTCAGCGTGGACGTGGGCGCGTTTATCGGCGGCTTCCATGGCGACTGCGCCGGCACCTACCCCTGCGGGCAGGTGTCCGACGAGGCCATGCGGCTGATCCGAGTCACGCAGCAGAGCTTCTTCGAGGGCATCAAGTATGCCAGAGAGGGCTGCCGTCTGTCGGATATTTCCGCCGCAGTGCAGGCTTACGTGGAAGCCAACGGCTTCAGCGTTGTTCGGGAGTATGTCGGTCACGGCATCGGCCGAAGGATGCACGAGCCGCCGGAGGTGCCCAACTTCGGCAATCCCGGCCATGGTCCCCGGCTTCTGCGGGGCATGACCATCGCCGTGGAGCCTATGGTCAACGCGGGCGGCGCCGCCATCAAGCAGATGCCGGACGGCTGGACCGTGAAGACGGCGGACGGCAAGAATGCCGCCCACTATGAAAACTCACTCCTGATCACCGCCGGAGAGCCGGAGCTTCTGACGGACCCGGAGAAATCGTTGGTGTGAGATGGACATAGCCAAATCAAACATTGTCAGATCAGTCGCCGGCAGAGACACAGGAAGCCTCTTCTTCGTCCTTGCGACAGAAGGGGACTTCCTCCTGCTGGCTGACGGGAAACAGCGCCGGCTGGAGAATCCCAAGCGCAAGCGCCGCAAGCATGTGGCGCTGGTGGGGGAGAGTCACAGTCTGGTGGCTGAAAAGATCAGAAGCAGCGAAAAAATCACAAATAGTGAGCTTCGTAAAGCCATAGCCGCGCTAAGCGGCGGTAATCAAGACCAGGAGGGATAGCACTTGGCAAAATCCGATATGATCGAAGTCGAGGGCGTGGTCGTCGAGTCCCTGCCCAACACCACATTCCAAGTTGACATTGGAAATGGACACACGATATTAGCGCATATTTCCGGAAAGCTCAGAATGAATTTCATCAGGATTCTGCCCGGCGACAAGGTGACAGTGGAAATGTCTCCTTACGATCTGACCCGTGGCCGGATTACCTGGCGCAGTAAGTAGGAGGTTTATCAAAATGAAAGTAAGACCGTCCGTGAAGCCCATGTGCGAGAAGTGCAAAGTGATCCGCCGCAAAGGCCGCGTAATGGTGATTTGCGAGAATCCCAAGCATAAGCAGAGACAGGGCTAAGTAGAAAGTGGAGGTGCTCTAAGTTATGGCACGTATTGCCGGTATTGACCTGCCCAAGGATAAGCGAATCGAGATCGGTTTGACTTATATCTATGGTATTGGAAGAAAAAGTGCGCAGGACATCCTTGCGCAGACAGGCATCAACCCCGACACTCGCGTAAAGGATCTGACCGAGGCCGACGAAGCGAAGCTGCGTGAGGCCATTGACCAGTCCTATGTGGTCGAGGGTGATCTGCGTCGTCAAGTGGCGCTTGACATCAAGCGTCTGACTGAAATCGGCTGCTATCGCGGCATGCGCCACCGTCGTGGCCTGCCCGTTCGCGGTCAGCGCAGCAAGACCAACGCACGCACTCGCAAAGGCCCCAAGAAGACTATCGCTAACAAGAAGAAGTAAAGGAAGGAGGAATAGATCATGGCAGCTAACAATGTAAAAGGCAAGAAGGTCATTCGCCGTCGTCGTGAAAAGAAGAACGTCGAGAAGGGTCAGGTCCATATCCGTTCTTCCTTCAACAACACCATGGTGACCGTCACCGATGCTCAGGGCAACGCTCTGTCCTGGGCCTCCTCCGGTGGTCTGGGTTTCCGCGGCAGCAAGAAGTCCACTCCCTTCGCCGCCCAGAGCGCAGCTGAGACTGCGGCCAAGGCAGCGATGGAGCACGGTCTGAAGACCGTGGAGGTCTTCGTGAAGGGCCCTGGTCAGGGCCGTGAGGCCGCCATCCGCGCCCTGCAGGCAGTGGGCCTGGAAGTGACGATGATCAAGGACGTCACCCCCATCCCCCACAACGGATGCCGCCCCCCCAAGCGTCGTCGCGTGTAATCGGAAGAAGGAGGATTAATAAATCATGGCTAAGAATATGCAGCCTATCGCCAAGCGTTGCAAGGCGCTGGGTATTTCTCCTACCGTCATGGGTTACTCCAAGAAGGAGACGAAGCGCAACCCCGGCGGCCAGATGAGAAAGAAGAAGAGCGAGTACGCCATCCAGCTCAACGAGAAGCAGAAGGTCAAGTTCGTCTACGGCATTCTGGAGAAGCAGTTCCATGCTTACTATGAGAAGGCTTCCGCCATGCCCGGCAAGACCGGCGAGAACCTGCTGAGCCTGGTAGAGCGCCGTCTGGACAACGTGGTGTACCGTCTGGGCTTCGCCATGACCCGCCGTGAGGCCCGTCAGCTGGTGAACCACGCCCATTTCACTGTCAATGGCCACAAGGTCAACATCCCCTCCTACCTGGTGCGCGTGGGCGATGTGATCGAGGTCAAGGAGAGCAGCCGCTCTTCCGTGGCTTTCAAGCGTCTGACTGCTGAGGATGCGCCCATGGTCAACGTCCCCAAGTGGCTGGAGCGTGACAAGAACGCCCTGAAGGGCACTGTTGTCACCATGCCCGCCCGCGAGGACATCGACATGCCCATCGAGGAGCATCTGATCGTCGAGTTGTACTCCAAGTAATAGGGTTCAAACCCTCACGAAGCACTGGAACCAAATAGGATGCGGCCCTCCAGGCCGCTCCGCCAAAAGAATGAAGGAGGGTACTGCATGATCGAAATTGAGAAGCCCCAGATCGAGTGTATCGAAACACCCGGCGACGCTTCCTATGGAAAATATGTGATCGAACCCCTGGAGCGCGGTTACGGAACGACCCTGGGTAATGCGCTGCGGCGTATTATGCTCTCGTCTCTCCCCGGCACGGCGGCCACCAGCATCAAAATTGCCGGTGTGCAGCACGAGTTTTCCACCATCCCCGGTGTGAAGGAGGATGTGACGGAGATCGTTCTGAACGTGAAGAATCTGTTGACCAAGCTGCACTGCGAGGGAGGCAAAACGGTTTTTATCGAGGCCACCGGTCCCTGCGAAGTGACAGCCGGCGACATCAAGAGCGACGGTGAAGTGGAGGTCCTGAACCCCGAGCTTCATCTGGCTACTCTGGACGTGGGTGCCACGCTGAGCATGGAGATCACGCTGAGCCACGGCCGCGGCTACGTGTCCGCGGACCGCAACAAGGCGCTCCGTCCCAATGTGATCGGTGTGATCCCCATCGACAGCATCTACACCCCCGTCTACAAGGTCAACTACACTGTGGAGAGCACCCGTGTCGGCGCCTCCAGCGACTACGATAAGCTGACGCTGGAGGTCTGGACGGACACCACCATCACGGCCCGTGATGCGGTGTCTCTGGGCGCCAAGATCCTGTGTGACCACTTTGCCCTGTTCACTGACCTGTCCGACACGCTGGGCGACAAGTCCACCGTGGTGGAAAAGGCCGCTGATTCTAAGGACAAGATGTTGGAACTGACCATCGAGGAGCTGGATCTGTCCGTCCGCAGCTTCAACTGCCTCAAGCGCGCCAACATCAACACCGTCGAGGACTTGATCTCCAAGACCGAGGACGAGATGATGAAGGTCCGCAATCTGGGACGCAAGTCCCTGGAGGAAGTTATCAACAAGCTGGCCATGATGGGTCTGTCCCTGGCCAGCGAGGACAACAACTAACTGATCTGCGCTTCTCGCGCATATCCTGACAAGGAGGAAACAGAAATGCCCGGAACTCGTAAGCTCGGTAAGACTACCGATCAGCGTATGGCGATGCTCCGTCAGCAGGTCACCGATTTCCTGGACAAGGGCCGTATGGAGACTACCATCACCCGTGCCAAGGAGATCAAGCCCATGGCCGAGAAGATGATCACCCTCGGCAAGAAGGGCGATCTGGCTGCTTACCGTCAGGCGCTGAGCTTCATCACCCGCGAAGACGTGGCCAACAAGCTGTTCAAGGAGCTGGCTCCCAGCTACGCAGAACGCAACGGCGGCTACACCCGCATCATTCGCACCGGCATCCGCCGCGGTGACGCTGCGGAGACTGCTGTCATCGAGCTGGTGAAATAAGCGAAGTCTAAACTGCAAAAACGCCCTTTCCCATGGCCTCTGCTATGGGAAAGGGCTTTTTTTCGCGCCGCCACTTCAGGTTGCGCCGGAAAATTTGCCCGCGCAACCTGAAGTTGATGGACAAATACCCCCATCTGCCTGTATAATAGGGCTGAAAAACGGAGAAAGGGAGGGCTTGCCATGGCAACCATCCGCTGCCGGTCCTGCGGCCGCATATACGATTACAACAAACAGGACATGTGCCCCAAGTGCGGCGCCTATAACCGTCCGCCCCACCGCGAGCGGGTGGACCCCGATGGCACCGTCCACTTCGTGGAGGACCAGTCCATCCCGCCCCGCCGCGGCAAGGTCTGCTACGAGGAAAAGACCTGCTATGAGGATCAGACCCGCCGCGGCTCCCGTGAGAAAGCCGCCCACACCGGGTCCGGCAGCGCCCGCGCACAGGAGGGGGAGAACACGAAGAACAGCGCCAACCACACCGTAAACCATGTGAGCGGTATGAATACGCAGAGTCGCGGAAGGACAGTGGTCCTGATCGTCGTGGCCGTCAGCGTCCTCATTTCACTGATAGGCTCCTGCCAGACCCACCTCAGCTACACCTCCGAGCCAGAGCCCGACTGGTCTGTCGAACCCGCCACAGAGATCACCGACCCCACCGATACCTACCGGTTTGGCTGTGCCTTTGAGCTGATGGGCCAGACCGGCACAGTCACTGAGGTGGGGACCAGTGGACAGCGCATTATGATCACCGTGGAGGGTCTGGAGCCCGACACCTATTACCCACCCTATCTGGTGGCCTACGACAGCGACGGCTATTTCGTGGATCTTGCATCTCCCGACGAGATCACGGATTGGGATTCCGGCACCACCTATACCTACGACCGCGACGACATGACCGGCCTCGAGGACGCGGCCCAATGGACGCTGGAGTTCGACGTACTGGAGGAGCAGGACGGCAGTATGGTGTTCACCGGCGACGAGGTAGTCGTGGACCTGACCGGCTACGTACAGTAACCGCCGCAGCCGCCCCGTCATACCCAGCCCTACCCCGCGCATATACTGCCACCGGTGATTTGATGAAGAAGCTCCTCCGCACCGCGCTGGCCGCATGGGCCGCAGTGATCCTGCTGCCTGCCTGCACCGTCCCCAGCTCCTACGACCCCGCCGTGCCTCACGCGGTGATCCCTGCCGTCTCTGCGGATACCCCGACGGATGCCGACCCCAGCGCCCCAAAATACGTGGCCCTCACCTTTGACGACGGTCCCTCGCCCCGCTGCACGCCCCGCCTGCTGGACGGCCTGGCGGAATACGGCGCCCGTGCCACCTTCTTCGTGGTGGGCTGCCAGACGGTGAAGGATCCGGACATCGTCCGGCGTATCGCCGCCGAGGGGCATCAGGTGGGAAACCATTCCTACGACCACCCACAGATGGACAGCCTGACCTGCGCGCAGGCACTGGCCGACCTGCAAAAAAACGACGACCTGCTGCGCCGGCTGCTGGGGGAGGGGGACTACTGGGTGCGCCCGCCCTACGGCCTGTGTACTGACCGGGAGGCGGCCGCCCTGTCCGTGCCGCTGGTGAACTGGTCGGTGGACACCGAGGACTGGAAGAGCAAGGATGCCGATAAGATCCTGGATATCATCTACCGTCAGGTGTCCGACGGCGACATTGTGCTTCTCCACGACCGCTACCAGAACACGGTGGATGCGGTGCTCCGCGCCGTGCCCCACCTGCAGGAGCAGGGTTACGTGTTCGTCACCGTGTCGGAGCTGCTGGCCCTGAAGGGGGTCACGCCGGAGTCCGGTGTCACCTACCACAGTGTAAAATAAAAAACCCTCCCGAAGCGACAGCCTCGGGAGGGTTTGATTCACTTTAGCCTTACGCAGCGGCGGCCAGCATACAGTTGATGACCAGCGTCAGCACGACGAAGATGGCGCCCACCCACTTGGTGGCCTTAGCCAGCTTGGCGTCGATGCTCTTGGCCTTGGACTTGGCCATGTAGCTGTCGGCGATGCCGCCGATAGCGCCGGACAGGCCCTGGCTCTTACCGGACTGGAACAGCACGATGGCGATCAGGATCAAAGCAGCCAGCAGCTGCAGAATGGTAACGAAAATCAGCATAACGGGAACCTCCACATCTATTCCGTGCCGCAGGGCACATAATTCACAGTACAAACGATTTTACCATAATACAACCGCCAATGCAAGGGGTGACGGCAGATTTTTTCTCCATTTTACCGAAAAAATGATAGAACAAATGTTGCAATCCGCGAAAACCTGTGGTACACTATATTTACAACTATCAGCCGTCGCGGAGAAAGGGGTATCCACATGGCGAAGCTGACTAAAATGCAGCAGAAGATCTACGACTATATCGCCGAGACCACGCGGCAGCAGGGCTATCCGCCCTCCGTCCGCGAGATCGGGGAGGCGGTGGGCCTGCGCTCACCGTCCACGGTACACTTTCATTTGAAGCATATGGAGGAGATGGGCGTCCTGACCAAGGGGGCCGGCAAGGGCCGCGCCCTGACGCTGACGCCGCTGGAGGGCGCAGCGCCCGCCGCACCGACTGCGTCTGCGTCCCACTCTGTCCCTGCGGAGCCGGAGATGCCCGTGGGCCGCGTCCCCATCGTGGGCACGGTGGCCGCCGGCGCACCCATCCTGGCTCAGGAGTGCATCGAGGACTACCTGACCTTCGACACCAATGGACGGGAGGGGGAGTATTTTGCCCTGCGGGTGCGGGGTGAGTCCATGCTGAATGCCGGCATCCTGCCCGGTGATCTGGTGGTGGTGCATCAGCAGCCGGAGGCCCATAACGGCGAGATCGTGGTGGCCCTGCTGGGGGAGGAGGCCACAGTGAAGCGGCTCAGCCGCCGTAACGGACAGGTCTGGCTCCTGCCGGAGAACGACGCATACAGCCCCATCGACGGCCATGATGCCGTCATTCTGGGTAAAGTGACCGCCGTGGTCCGCCAGTACTGATCCGCTGCACGGGTGCCATCGTCATTCCACACAGCGCGGCGTCCTTCCGCGCCGCTGTGCGTATCTATCACCCGTCGGCAGCGCCCTTTCGCAGCGCGGCGCAGCTTTGCGCCGCCGCGCATATGTCTGATTGAATAGAAAAGGCACGCCGGTTTTAGGGCCGGCGTGCCTTTTACACAGCGTGTTTTATCTGGTTCGCTCAATGTCTTCATCATGAAGCCGATCCGGAAGAAAAACCGGAAATTAACCGGAAATTATTTGGCCGCCTGGGGGGTGTCCAGGTGGACGGTCCACTGCTCCAGCGAGAAGAAGGGGTCCGTTTCCGTGGCAGTCAGGCCCTCCACCAATCCGGTGGTGGTCAGCACCGAATCGGACTTGAAGCACAGGGGGGCGATGGGCATTTTTTCCAGCAGGTCCTGCCACAGCGCCGTCAGCGCTTTCGACCGCTGACCCTCCGATGCCGTGCGGCAGGCGGCCAACAGAATGTCGGTGTCCTCATCGGAAAAGCCGCCGTAATTCAGAGAACCCTCCGTGCCGACAAGCTCCAGAATATCCCAGTCCGCCGTCAGGCGGCACTCGCCGTAATACAGGTCGAAGCTGCCGTCCTGCAGCCGCTGGAGGTACGTCTCCCAGGGCACACTGTCCACCGTCACCGTCAGGCCGCAGCGGCTCAGCGCGGCGGCGATCTCCTGAGCGGCGCTGACCTTGAAGGAGTTTTCCTCGTTGACCAGCAGCGTCACGGATACCCCGGCATACATGCCTGCGGAAGCGTTGTCATAACTGGTGTTTCCGGCATTTGCGGCATCGCCTGAGCTTCCGGCTTCTTCCTGCGTCAGCTGCTGGAGCGCGGCGATGCTGTACGGTGCCTCCAGCTCCGTGGGGTATTCCTCACTGGCGGGGGAGAGAGGGAACTGGGCGGCGCTGCCGTGGCCCAGCAGGCAGGAATCCACCAGAGCCTGACGGTCCGCGGCTGCGCTGACCGCCTGCCGCAGTGCAGCATCGCTGAAGGGCGCACGGCGGGTGTTGAAGCCCAGAAACTGCATCACAGACGTGGGGGCGTCGGTATAGTCGCCGCTGACAGACACGCCGGACGCACCGGTGGCGGTGAGGTCCAGCGGCAGCAGCTGGACCTCGCGGGAGGAAAAGGCGTAGAGCATGGTGTCGCGGTCCTTGCAGTGCAGCAGCTCGATGCGCCGCAGCGGCAGGGCCTTCTGCTGCCACCAGCTGGGATTTTGTTCCAGGTACGCGCCGCTATCCGATGCGGTGAACACGTAGGGGCCGGTACCCACCGGCACGGTATCCGACTCGGTGCCGGCCTTGACAATGGGGATGTCCAGCCGCCACGCCAGCGTGGCCAGATCGGTGCTCATGGTGATGCGGACGGTGTCGCCCTGTGCGCGGACGGAGGACACCTCCGCCAGCCGCGCAGCGTACCGCTGGGACTGCCGTGCCCGCTCCAGCGTGGCCGCCACGTCCCGTGCCGTCAGGGCAGAGCCGTCGGAAAAGGTGACGCCGCTGCGCAGTGTCAGCGTATAGACCCGCTGCTCCGCATCGTAGGTGCAGCTGTCCGCCAGCAGAGGACGGAGGACGTAGTGCTCGTCCAGCTCAAACAGCTTTTCATACAGCAGGGCCCCCACCGATGACTGCACCGTCTCCGTGGTGGTAACAGGGTCCAGACTCTCTCCGGCAAAATAGGGCAGGGTGAAGGTGGTCAGAGGCTCCGGCTCCGGCGTCTCATTCTCCGCGCCGTAAAACTCCGACAGCTCGCCCAGCGGGTCGGATGGCTCCTCCCAGTTGGCGCAGCCGGTGGCGGTGAGCAGCAGCGCCGCCAGCAGCAGACACAAGAGCCGCCGTCTCATGGCGTCACCTCCCGCAGGGAGATCAGCGCCGCCTGCTCGCCCCGCCGCAGGCCGGTTTTCCGGTGGCTCCAGTACAGATCGGGGCGGCAATAGGTGCAGTCACCGCAGAGGTCGATATGCCGCACGCCGGCCTTTTGCAGCCACAGGGCGTTGACGGCCTTCAGGTCGATGTGCCACTTTTGGCCGTTCCACGTCATGAAGGGCTCGGCCTCCACTCCCAGCACCTCACGGAGGGCGGCGGGCACGTCGTTGTCCGTTTCAAAGCAACACGGCCCGATGGCGGGGCCGATGGCGGCGCGGATATGGGCGGGATCGCAGCCGAAGGCGTCCTGCATGGCGCGGACGGTCTTGCCAACGATGCCGGCGGCGGTGCCCCGCCAGCCGGCGTGGGCGGCCCCCACGGCGCGGCGCACCGGATCGTGGAGCAGGATCACATTGCAGTCGGCGGAGAACACCACCAGCGGGATACCGGGCACGTCGGTGATAAGAGCATCGGCACTGTCGTAGTCCTGGGGGACCCAGAGGCCCTTGCCGCAGTCTGCCGCCGTCACCAGACGCACATCGTCGCGGTGGATCTGACGGCTCAGCACGGCGCGGCGGACATCCATGTCCAGCGCGGCGCACAGGCGGCGGAAGTTCTCCTGCACGTTGGCGATGTCGTCGCCCCGCCGGTCGTCCAGATTCAGGCTGTCCCACGGGGCGGGGGACACGCCGCCCAGACGGGTAGAGAAGCCGTGGCGGATGCCGTCCGATGCCAGTGCGCCGGCGGTGAGGAACGTGATGCCGTTTTTCATTTGGGTGTGGAACATGGCGGCTCCTTTCGGAAAGCAAGGCGGGGGGGGGGGGGGGGCGCCCCCCCCCCCC
>CDYZ01042903.1_pt1 | contig 161053 bp, 155 predicted proteins | sample 554921 | NCBI WGS metagenome assembly CDYZ01 (sample SAMEA3182058, study PRJEB8094) | gut metagenome | biome: human; feature: gut; material: Stool; isolation source: human stools | place: Canada | collected 2012-11-26 | reverse complement strand
GCGCAAAGCCGCGCACCTATGAGGAGGCTCGCCTCCTCATAGGCGAATACATTCATTTCTACAACTACCAACGTATCCAACTCAAAACAAAACTGACACCGATGGAATACCGATGCCAGTTCGTTGCTTGAAAACTTAACATTGTGTCATAGGGAGTCTTTTTTGTGCTGTCTGTATATTTTGGGGCAGTTCATTGGGTTCCCTGGCTCTCTTTTTAATGCAATTTTTCGTCCGTTTTCTCTGCTGTATTAAAGAATTTTGCAGTATCTTCTATACTCTTTTTGGTGGTGACTTGCGGTTGACGATCATAATCAAATTTGGATTTGAGAATATTTAAAAGTTCCGTTAATTTAGGAGTATCCAAATCTTCCCATTCCCGGATAAACGGATGTTTCTTTGCAAGGATATGCTTGTGCTGCCAACCTGTTGACTGCTCTTTGTAGACCTGCACTTCGCTTTGGTTCGCGGATTCCCAACCGCGGCTCAACATAAATCCATTCCATCTGGATTGTTCCAGAGCAGCCAAGTTTTCAAGTTTTTCTTTATACTTTTCCTCAAACCTTGTTTCAATACCAGATGTTTTGAAAAAACCAAAGTTCAAATATTTATCCTTATCATTAAATATTACACCTGCTGCAAAGAAACGATAGCACAAACCGATAGCCGTTGAAATCGAAGAATCGGAGTTGTAGGAATAACTGTAAAAATCGTTTTCTGCCGCCCTTTCTTTATCTCCATAGTATGATTTGTGAATGCGGAGAGCAAAATCGTTAAGTATAGGATGATTAATAAGATTTTCGTAAGAATAGGTTTGTGCTGAGATTCCGATCGGAAATAAATCGTATTTATTGAAGTATGAGTTCCCGGAAGCCTGTCCGGAAAGAGTCAAATGACTTGCTAGGTATGCGTTTTGTTCATCGGAACACTTTACACCAATGAACGGAGCACGCTTGAATGTACCCTTGCTTCTCAGCAACCATGTTCTGAGATCGGCAGAAAACTTTATATTCTCCAGATCATCTGCGTAATCCACCACAAAGTAATTTGCTTCAAGAAGTGAATTAACTATCTCGGTATCAAGGAAACTCTCACATTCTCCGCTGAGCACCTCAGCACATATCTTACCATAGATATAACTTGGGAAGTCCGTATCTTTTATGCTGCATTTAATAAACTTAGGTCTTATGCAAGAAATATGAGGATTTTCATTGTATATGCCGGGGCACTCCTGATACAACTTGTTTTCAAGAGCATCGGCCTTTTCTCCCAACAGGGTTATTCTTATTGTGTGGAATGGCTCAAGGTATGCACAGGCGACGCTCTCTTTTATGAAGTTATAGTTCATTTCCGAGCTTCCGAAAAGCACTACTTCGGTTTTATTGTTGTCTTTCTTCAACGCTGGAAGGAAAAGCGGTGCCTCGCAAAGCAGCTTGTGAACAGTGTCTCTGCCCTCATCCATAATATGCACTTTGAAATAGATGTCGGAACCCATATCACTGATGTTGGCATCAATTAGCATTGAGGCGGTTTCGTATTTTGCGCTGACAAAAATATCAATGGCGTCGATGATTTTCCATTTTTCATCTTCTGATTTATCTAGAACAATGTTGAACAGTTTATCCAGAAGAATAAGGCACTCGTTCAGATTTTTTTTCTCATCTTTGCTCATCAGGAGAAAAACAAGTCTCGAATGACCAAATCCCGAGTTGTTCTGCTTTTCCACAAATTCTTCTATTCCTCGAATCTGGATTATATCTTTTTTGTCCGTATTGTCCGGAGTGTACATAACCCAGGTTTCACTTGGGAATGTAGAAACTACCGCGTAATTGTTGCCTGTAAATGTGTTTGTATAGCAACAAGGCGCATTTTCATCGTTAACAAATGACGGAAAGGAGTTTCGTTCGTTACGTTTTTTGCGGGTGATTTCCTGTCTTGCTCTTTCGTTTCCTCTTTTTGAAGCTGCTTCAAAGTCTTCGTTGGCTTTCGTTTCATTGCCATGGCTTTTTGCAAATCTGCCGTGCAAATACAGGCATTTTCCGACATCGTCAACATCGTTCCTTCGCTCATGTTCAATGACATAATTGATTTTTTTGAGTAAAGTATCCTCTGTAACATCGTCAAATACATAAGTACCTTCTAAATAGAGGGATGCAACTTCAATAACAGCTTTTGCATAATTCAGTGCAAAGGCTGTTTTTAAATATCCTATTGCCTCTTCAAGTGAACTTTCCTTGAGCTTGTCATAAAGGGAATAGAAAACATACAGATCCGCCTCATCTGTGCTGATGCATTTTTTTAAGTATTCTATACCTTTTGACTGACCATCTTTACCCTTTTCATCGTCCGATGAGGAAAGATTATATAGAGAAGTTCCGAGAATCTGATACGCGAGTGCTTTAGCCTCATTAGAAGCTTCTTGCTCGTATTCTTTCAGCCACTCTTCAATAGTTTTTTTAGCACCTTCGTAGTTAGCATTTTCAAACAGCCTTCTAGAATCAAACAACCGCTCATAAGGGGGTGAGATTAAGTCGGGCCTCCAAATACGCTCCATTCCTGTGCTGCTCAGTATATATGTTTTTAACGATAACTTAGCGGTATATACTGGTTCATAACTCATGGATCTGAGTCCAAGAATACTTGAAATAAAGAAATTCGCAATAATAATTGCTATGGCGTTAGAATCTCCATTTTTTCCCTTATTAAGAAGATCTACAAAAGCTTCATTGGATTTTGGAGATTTTTCCTTTGGAACAATCGTAACAGATCCAACTTCGTCCAAATAGTCTATCAGATTGTTATTTCCAGAAAGATTTATACCCTCAAAACTCTTTATAATGTGCTCTTTGATCGATTCTATAAATTTACGCCATCCTGTTTCATTATATACATCATATAAGCAATCACTAAAAATGTTGTCTTTAGATTTGTAATTAAGGAAATATGCATAGTGATCTTGCTTAACTGAATGCCCACGTTTGTTTTTTTGAATAGTGTCCTTTTCTTTGATTCTGATTGCGACATTATTTAATAAGTTTTCTGGGAGAAGAAAGGAAATGATACTTTTGGCTGTTTTAGGGGTGTTGTTTAATTTGATGATGATAGGTGAATTGTACTTATTGAACCCACGAAAAAGGTCATCAAAAAGATGAGATATTGCAAAACATTTGTATTTACCATCTTCTGAACTTGATACGTTTTTGGTTTTCCGGATGTTTTCCTGTTTGTTTATTAAAGATATAGGATCTGATTTTGGACATTTTTCCACTATTCCGTCTTCGTTTTCTTTTGTTTTATCGCTCGGTTCAATCATCCTATATTTTTTTTCCATGTCAATCTCTCCTGGTCTCTTGAATGGTTTTCTTTAATCCTTTGACTATAATTCTACCCTATTTCAGAACCGCTGTCAATACCAAATGGATACATTGTTGCAAGCACTTATTACATTTTACGAAGATATTGGGTTAACGTATATTGCAATTTTATTACTATTGGTTTCACTGGTGTGTGCAAAAGAAGTGAGCATTAACTTTTTAGGAAAGTTTAATGTTAATTGGTAATACAGATTTTACTAAAGCCATTGGATATAAACAACAAACATTGGACGGCAATATGGATTTGATGGAGCCTTGACAAATTGCTCGTTGGATATCTTCTCAACTATAATTTAATCAGAAATGTGAAACGAAATCTTCGAAAAGAGGACTGAAAATGAAAACAGTTTGGACTGAAACCGCAATTCGTTCAGAAATGGCAAGACTGGACAAAAGAACAGGATTAAAAGGCGCAGAACTGCCGATCCGTTTTAATAATGCAAGATGTACTCTTGGACTGTACGATTCAACTGATGGAGGTTCTTTTAAGTTTTCAAACTATTATTTTCAAGATCTGGACTGGCCGATGGAGTCTGCCCTAGATGTAATCAAGCATGAGTATGCGCATCACATGGATCATATGATTTATGGCCACGGAGGGCATGGAAGCACATGGAAGTTGTGTTGCGGAATTGTTGGTGCTTCGCCAATTCGCTGCTATAACGAAAGTCGTGCAGATTATTATAGGCAGAAACATCTTGAAGAGTCAAAAATATCGGAGCGCTATGACACATATAAAGTCGGTGACAAAATTGCCCATCCACAATATGGTGTGGGAGTTATTGAAGAAATCACTGGGGTAGGCACTTGCCGTTGTATTTCTGTAAGATTTCAAAGTAACGATTGTAAAAGGCTTGGATTAGGGTGGGTAGACAGCAATTGTCACCGAATCGGATGATTGTCCAACGACAATATCCAATAGCACATATTGTTGCATCCAGTATCATCTTCCGCTGACCAACATGTTTATAATATGTTGACACATGAGTCCAATAGTGTATAATTGACACAAAGAGCAAGTCCAACAATAATTAAACCAACAAGGAGGGCCTTCCAATGAAAAAGATCAACAACTCTTCAGTAAACCAGAAAGACAGAATCGTGTGCGTATGCACAGTCCGGCGGCGATAATGCGCCGATATAATCTACACCGGAAATGTGCAGATATAACTGGATATATGCCGAGCATGACGGTAATATGTGACTACCATAAAACAAGGAGGTCACTGAAATGACAATTACAATCAACGCACAGGGTGCGGAGCGCAAGCGGCTGGTTAAGACCATCTCCGACTGTCTCGGTGTTACTGCAAAATACTGCGGTGCGCCCACATTCAACTATGAGGTGGATTACTTCACCATCGACCGAAACGGCAGCCTGTCCTTTGACGACAGAGCCGACAGCGAGGTCATCGAAAGATTGCTTGAGCATATCTACGATGAGGGCTTTGACATCGACCAGAACCACACTGAGGATGAGGATGAGCCCTGCGCCCTCTGCGTTTCCATGCCGAAGAGCCTGTTCACCGACAGCAATCTGGAAAACCTCAAGGCGCTCACCACAGCCAAGGGCAGTCTCATCAAGAAAGCCCTCGGTGTGAATGACCTGCCACTGGAAATCACGGACACAAAGGTATCCTTCCCTTGGTTCCCGGCAACGCCCACCCCGGACGAGATGAATGCCTACGATACCTTCATCTGCAAACTGTGCGAGATGGCACGGAATCAAAGCCGTGTCAATTCATCCGAGAAACCGATTGAAAACGAGAAGTACGCATTCCGTTGTTTCCTGCTTCGGCTGGGTTCCATCGGCGCGGAATACAAGACCGCTCGAAAAATACTGCTGAAGAACCTCTCCGGCTCATCGGCTTTCAAGAACGGAGGTACAGAAGATGAGATTTCCGAGTAAAGAGACGGTCGAACGTATCCGCAAGGAATACCCGGTCGGCACCCGTGTAGAGCTTGTTCGGATGGACGATCCCCAGGCACCGCCTGTCGGCACGAAAGGCACCGTGCGAGGCGTGGACGATATCGGCAGCATAATGGTCGCCTGGGATAACGGCTGCGGTCTGAGCGTGGCATACGGCGAGGATATCTGCCGGAGGTGCGACAATGAATGAGAAAATCCGAGAGCAGATTCTTGCCGTCCGCAAGACCGGATGCACGAATATGTTTGATGTGCCGATGGTGCAGTACATTGCCAATGAGATGCGGTTTTACGAACTGGTGGTATTCCTCGAAGAACACCGAGGCGAGTATGTGCATTTCATTCTCACGGGAGAAACGCTGTAATATATACAGTTTTTCTCACGAATGATTGTGTAGTATATTCTCCGAAATGACTGGATATATCCCGAACATGACGGTAATATACACTCACAACAAAACAAACGGAGGTACACGATTATGTGGAAAGAAGGCAGCATCAGAGTTAACGGTGAGGTTTTTCACTACTGGATGAAGCAGTACGACAAAGGCTCCGAGTGGGGTATCGACGGCGGACGCATTTCCAAACTCATGCTCAAGCGGGACGGCAAAATCGTCTGCAACTACGACAGGGGTCGGGACATTGAACCCGCCGATGAAAACACACGGTTAGCACTGGAACTTCTGCTCCACAGCGAGAACTGGTAAGCCACAACAACTCAAAGCAACGGCTCCGAGAGGAGCTGCTGCTCGTTATACGGAAGGTCGCACCGATTTCGGTAGCGGCTATTTTTATTTATGGGGGTCCCCGAAAAGTCACGGACTTTTTGGGGAGAGGACGAGCAATGTAATGAGCGTACTTTTTGCACTTGTGCGAAAACGAGGGATATGGAACTTGCGATGACGAGGAGGTGAGCATAACGAGAAAACCAAAAAACTACAAGCCGACAAGGTTCAAGGTGAACATCTCGCATCATTTCTGTCTCCGATTTTTGTCGGAGACCGTCGCAATACTAATTGAGAAATCTTCCTTGATGGGTCTATATTTTTTGACCGTTTTTCGTTCAAAACGCTTTCTCGTAGTCGGTGAAAAAAGGAGGTCCGGTAATATGACGAACGAACAGACAATTTTAATTTCCCGCCTTATGAAAGACGGAATGGGATACAGAAAAATCGCAGCCGAACTGGATTTGCCCGTCAACTCGGTAAAAAGCTGGTGCAGAAGACATCCCCGTGAAGAAGGAGATGCGAATCACTGCATGATGTGCGGAAAGGAAATATCTTCGACGCCGCACAAAAGAGTCCGCAAATTCTGCTCGGACAAATGCAGATACGCCTGGTGGTCGGCGCATCCGGAAAAACGGAAAAACAAAACCGGATACAAACACATTTGTTTTAATTGCGGCAGAGAATTTACCAACAACCGCGTCAACACCCGGTACTGCTGCAGGAAATGCTTCGGCGATGCAAGACGGAAGGCGGTGTGACATGGATATCAATCTTTACGCAAAAGTCAAAGAATACAATACCGCCCTCGCCGTCATCAGAGAAATGCGCTCCACCGGGATTATCACCGATGAAGATTTCGGCATAATATGCACAGTTCTGGCTGAGAAATACGGTCTAAGTTCGTGCAGTATATTTGCCGGAATCGACTTGATAACCGCCCGGACTGACGGTAATATCTGACCGATAGGAGGTATTATCTATGGATAGAATCATAGAAAAAATGCGGTTTGACGTGCCGACGCAGCCCAAGGCAAAACGGGTAGCTGCCTATGCGCGTGTTTCGTCCGGCAAAGACGCCATGCTGCATTCGCTGTCGGCGCAGATCAGTTATTACAGCGAAATGATACAGGAACATCCCGGTTGGCTTTACGCCGGGGTATATTCGGACGAGGCGCTGACGGGAACAAAGGAGAACCGCAGCGGTTTCCAATCACTTCTCGCCGACTGCCGTGCGGGAAAAATCGATATGGTTATCGTCAAGTCGATTTCCCGTCTTGCCCGCAATACGGTGACGCTGCTTGAAACAGTCAGAGAATTGAAATCCCTCGGCGTGGACGTCTATTTTGAAGAGCAAAATATTCATACGCTCAGCAGCGAAGGCGAACTGATGCTGACGATTCTCGCAAGCTATGCGCAGGAGGAATCACTGTCGGTCAGTGAAAACCAGAAGTGGCGCATACAGAAAAACTTCAAAGAAGGCAAGCCCTGGAACGGCACGATGCTCGGCTACAGGAATGTTAACGGAATGCTCACGGTCGTGCCTGAAGAAGCGGAGATTGTAAAACGGATTTTTGATATGTACCTTTCGGGTATGGGCATCCAGTTGATTGCCAACACACTTAACCGGGAAGGTATCTCTACAAGGCTCGGCGCAAAGTTCAAGAGGTCCGCAATCTCCAAAATGCTTCGTAATGAGGCGTATGCCGGAAATCTGCTGCTTCAGAAAACCTTCAAAGACAATCACATCGCAAAACGCACCAGAATCAACAGGGGCGAACTGCCGATGTACTATGTGGAGAATGCGCACGAGGCAATTATACCGTCCGAAATATTCCAAAAGGTGCAGGAGATGATTACACAGCGGGCAGAAAAATATGCGCCGCCGTCTCTTGAAAAGCCTGCCGTCTATCCTTTCACTTCGCTGATTACCTGCACAAAATGCGGAAAGCATTTCAGGAGAAAAACTGTGAGAGGCAAGCCCGTCTGGATCTGCCCGACATTCAATTATGAGGGAAAAGACGCCTGCGCCGCAAAGCAGATACCCGAAGAGATACTTGAGAAAATAACATCGGATATGGATATGGAAAATGTTGCCGGAATCACAGCGGATGACGGAAATCGGCTCCTGTTTCATTTTACCGACGGAACCGTTACGGAAAGGACATGGTGCGACCGCTCACGCTCGGAATCGTGGACGGATGAAATGCGGCAGAAAGCGAGAGACCGGACAAAAGCGAGGAATCAGAAAAAATGACGGAAAGGATTGTGACCGTAATACCGGCAACGAAAGCACCGATTCACATGATTGCCGGTTCGTCTGCAAAAAAAAACGCCGGGTTGCCGGATATGCAAGGGTATCCACGGAAAAAGACGAGCAGTACACTTCATACGAAGCGCAGGTGGATTACTACACACAGTTCATCCAGAGCCATGCCGGATGGGAGTTTGTTAAGGTCTACACGGACGAGGGAATCAGTGGCCTTGGAACAAGAAAACGTGACGGCTTCAACGAAATGATAGATGACGCCATGTCCGGCTCCATCGACCTTATCATAACGAAGTCGGTCAGCCGTTTCGCCCGGAACACCGTCGACAGTCTGGTGACGATACGGAAGTTGAAAGAAAAAGGCGTCGAGGTCTATTTTGAAAAGGAAAACATCTACAGTCTAGACGGCAAGGGCGAACTGTTGCTTACCATTATGTCAAGCCTTGCGCAGGAAGAGTCCCGATCCATTTCGGAAAACGTCACATGGGGACAGCGCAAGCGGTTCTCGGACGGAAAAGTCAGTCTGCCGTACAAACTCTCGGCTATGAGCGCGGCGAGAACAAAAACGATCCGCCCGTGGTCAATCCCGAACAGGCTGTAATTGTCAGACGGATCTACAGGTCCTTTATGGAAGGAAAAACAGCCGGAGCCATTGCAAAAGAGTTAATGGCGGAAGGCATACCCACTCCTGCGGGCAAAACAAACTGGCGGGCGTCCACGATAAACAGCATCCTACAAAATGAAAAATACCGCGGCTCGGCACTTCTTCAAAAGTGCTATACCACGGATTTTCTGACCAAAAAGCAAAAGGTAAACGAGGGCGAGGTTCCTCAGTACTATATCGAACACAGCCACGAAGCCATTATCGATCCGCTTGAACGGGATGCCGTGCAGGAAGAAATCAGGCGCAGAAAAGAAATCGGCAGAGCTTACAGCGGCACAAGCGTGTTCAGCGCAAAACTGGTCTGCGGAGATTGCGGCGGCTGGTACGGACACAAAACATGGCACTCGACCGACAAATACCGTTCTACAATCTGGTGCTGCAATCAAAAGTACTCTGACGGGAAGCGCAGATGCGGCACTCCGGTTGTTACCGAAGAAGATATAAAGGACAGATTTATTTCGGCGTTCAACCGTATCGTTTCTTCCAAAAAGCCTTACATCAAAGCCTGCAGAACGGCAAAGCAGGCACTCACGGATACAACCTCTATTGACACCGAGATGGCGGATTTGCTCAGGAAGATTGAAGTTGTTTCGGAGCTTACGAGAAAATGCATCGAAAAGAACTCAGCCGTTGCTCAAGACCAGAAAGAATTCAATTCGCGGTACAACGGCTATGTCGAAAAGTATGAAGCGCTGAAAGAACGGTATGACAGCCTTGCAGCCGAACGGGAAAGAAAAACCGAAATGGCAAAAGCCATCGACAGGTTTATTCACACCGTTGAATCAAGAGACGGTCTGCTCACGAAGTTTGATCCGCATTTGTGGCTGACGACCATTGAAAAGGTGACGATCGCATCTGACGGGAAAATGCTGTTCTGTTTCTTTGACGAGACAGAGGTATCCGGTTGAGAACACAGCAAAACGGCGGGATTTCGGGTTGTCCGATTTTCTGCCGTTTTAATTTTACATTGTAATCGTGTGCAATGCACCCCACCTTGCAAAAATGCACCCCACCTTGCAAAAATGCACCCCACGACAAAAACGCGGTGCATTTTACTGCAAAAGAATAAGAACGTCTATCGTATCCGAATAAGCGTTCTTATATGGCGGACAGGGTGGGATTCGAACCCATGAGCCGCTTGCGCGACTACCTGATTTCGAGTCTTTTATTTAACTGTGACGGGGGTGCCCATTTTGGGGTCGTTTCTGTAGGCCCCGTACCCGCCGAAAGCCGCTTGAAATCAGGCTTTTTCGCTCGGAAAGCCTTGCGGGACAGGCTTTTTTGAAAGTGGGTTCAAATCGGCATTTTTCCCGATTTTGGAGAGAAATGCGGGAAGATAGGAGAGAAAAATCGGGAGACGGCCATACACCGCAGAATAGAGCTTCCAACCGACGAAAATCTATTTTTGAGGTGTTACAAATGGATGTATTCCCCGTTAACTGGGACAGCGTTCCCGAGGTAATGAACAAGGAGCAATTCTTTCGCATCTGCCATATCAGCAAGTCCACGGCGCTGCACCTGCTCAAAAGCGGCAAGGTGCCCTGTGAGTGGTCGGGTAAGAAAACCCGGTGCTATAAAATCCGAAAAGAGGATGTGAAAGCATATTTGGAGGAGCGGGCGATTTTTCCAGAACTCTATTCTGCGCCGAAGGGATGGTACGGCACCCACTATGTGGCGAGGCTCTCTAAGGAGCTGCCGGAGGACACTCTGCGGCAGATGCACGGCTACTATGAAAAGCTGCTGCGCAAATACCCGGATGTGGTCACGGTAAAGGATGTGGTAACTCTGACCGACTACACCCTGACCACCGTCCACAACTGGTGCAGCCGCGGGTCGCTGAAAGCCTTTCAAAAGGGACTCAAGTTCTGCATCCCGAAAATTTTTCTCGTGGACTTCTTTTGCTCCCTGACCTTCCGCTCCATCACCCGTAAAAGCCTCTGGCATATCCAGACGCTGAACGATTTTAGCCGGAAGATGAAGCATAGAAAATAAAACTTAATATATTTCTGCATCTCCTTTGTGTTTGATAGCCACAAAGGAGATGATTTTTAATAAAATACTTGCATTGTTTTCGTGATAGAGGTATAATGATTATGCTTTAAGGCGTAATACATTAAATTTGAAACATTGTATCTTAGTGTTTATTCCTGTTTATGAAAGTGAACCCGAGTAAACAAACGGAAACAAAGAATTAAATTTAATGATATATGTCTGGCATTGTCTTTCCTATTCTCACAGGGAAAGTGTTTTTGTCAGGCTATTATTATGCCTTTTGGTAAAATACATTACCGAAAGGATTTTTTTATTATGGAAAAAGAATTAGTATGGAAAATGGTGCAGGGACAAATCGGGTATGATTTTAAAAATCTTGATTTGTTGCAGCAGGCTTTCACTCGTCGCTCATATACTGCAGAGAACGGCGGTGAAAACAATGAGGTGCTCGAGTTCATTGGAGACAAAGCACTTGATTTTGTGGTTGTTAAACTACTTATTCAGAAGTACGGGTATTTAGCAAATGGGGATCCGGTTGACGGAACAAAGCTTTCTGTTTGGGAACAAGAATTCAAACGTAATCAAGAGGGTTACGAAGCGCCGGTAGTAAATAGTTTCGGCTGTGACTATGACGAAGATGACCTATCTAAAATCAAAAGTCGAATGGTGAATAAAAAAGCATTGGCTCGCCGAATGGATGAACTTGGTTTTTCCGAACATCTTATTATGGGTAAGGGCGATATACAGAATAATATCAACCAAGAAGATTCCGTAAAAGAAGATTTGTTTGAAGCTATTATCGGAGCTGTTGCAATCGATTCAGGATGGAATCTGAAGGACTTGCAAAAAGTGGTTGAAGCAATGCTTATTCCCGAAGACTTTCTAATTAATGATACCGACACCAATTATGTGCGACTTATTCAGGAATGGGAAATAAACGAGAATGGGTGCATTCCTTGGTACAAATACAAAGAAGCTTCTTACTCATCGACTTGGTATTTAAAAGAGGATAACACTATATATCAAAGCTTTCCGTTAGGTTACAACTATTCTAAGCTTAAATATCATTGCTATCTTAAGCTGCTTGATTCTCTACCGGTGTTTTGCGGCTTCGGTGTGTCTATCCGTGAGGCGAGAATGGCTGCTTGCAAATTAGCGTATGAGTATTTAGAGAGAAATGATATGCTTCCATCTATCCGTGACGAAATTGAAAATCCTAACCGTGATGATGCAATTAACCAACTTGAAACATTGGCACGAAGAGGTTATTTTTCCATTCCTACTTATGAGTTCAAGGAAACATATGATGACAATGGAAACCCCATTTGGAATTGTGAATGTCATATAGCGGAAAGAGATTGTTACTTTGATGGGACATCCTCATCAAAAAAAGAGGCAAAGAAAGATTCTGCTTTTAGAATGCTTTTATATGTACTCGGAATGGAGGATGAATAAAAATGGCTAAGTGGTGTTTTAATTATGAGTCCGGCGAATATGAATACATCGAAAAGGATGGCTTCAGTATTGACCGAGGCGAATATGTTTACAATTGGGATGATAGCGAATATCGTCGTGAAGAGGAAGAACACCGTAATTCTTTATTTGATGATGAAGATGACGACTGACCCCAGATACTAAAACAATACCAATGTGCGATTTGAAAATTCGCATACTCGCACCTGCTTTTCGGTTCTGCTAAACTGTAATCGAAAGGCGGGTGCATTTTGCATTGCAGACCTGCCGGGGAAATTTTAAATGGGAGGATCACATATGGAATCGCTATTTGAGCAGCTGGGCGGCACTTACACAAGGCAGGGCGACTACTGCCTGCCGGATGTTCGTTTACCGCCCGAAGAAGAACGCCCCATCGGCATTTACGGCCAGCGGCGGCGAGCCTATCTGAAGGAGCATCACCGGGTACTGTATTATAACCTGCTGACCGCCGGGACGCTGGACGGGCACCTTGCAGACATCGAGGAGCAGGCGCAGGAACTCTTTCTTCGGCTGGTAAAACAATACGCAGACACCGAGGGCGTGACGGAGGCCTTGAAAGCCAATGGCCCGATGGCGTGGGTGCGAAAGATGAACGGCATCCTACATCGGGCAAACGAGGCCGTGATGCAGGAAATTGTATATGGGTAACGAGCAAGCGGGGGTCGATGACCTCCGCTTGTTTTATATACAGCTCTGACCGAACGAAAAAGAACAATGTTCGGAACAATATCAAAAATTTCCGGAACAATGTCATTGTTTTATCGGAACTATGTCAAACTAAATTTGATATTGTTCCGAACTTTATCAGAGCAAGAGGTCAGAAGCTTTCCGGTACAAGCGCCAGTTTGTTGATTGATTCGTGTGCCCGCACTAGCGCATCATAAACTGCCAAAACATCTTCGGAGTCCCAAGTTCGCAGAGATTTTTCATCAATCACACCGGCACTTTCCTGAATGATCTTCGCAAGCTGTTCTTCATCTGCAACGGCGACAACAGCTTGAACCGCTGCATTGCTCTGTGCCTTTTTCAGATTTAGAATAAGGCTATCGATGGAACCTTTAGACTGTACCTCAAAAACATAAATTGCTTTCCCCATATTGCCGATTTTAGCTTCCCAGACAGCATCCACAACTGCACCTGTTGCAATCTTTACTTCAGAGCGGCTGTCAAAGCCGAGCAGTTCGCCGATGGCAACCAACTTTTCCTTAATCTCATCGTGGAGAGATTTTGAATCCTTCACGGTAACAGGTTTCTTGACTTCAGGGGTAGCAGGAGATACGGGAGACTTCTTTTCAGCGAGTGGTAAAATTTCATCCCACATAAAGTAATCTACTGCTAAAAGATCATAATCATCTGCACCGGATTTTTTGAGTTCTGCGGCGATCTCTTTTGCAATAGCACATACTTCCGCATACTTCTTTCCGGTGTACTGATAGTTGTATTTCGGCATATCAGGGATATCAAGATAGCCATAACAAAGGATAGTTGTCTTATTAAAGATTACATATTCCTGCGGGTTTGCGTATGTAAGTAACTCGCTGATAGTTGCAGGCCCCATACCCTTTATAGATTTCAAAAATATATCCCAACGCTTTTCGATAGGATTTGTACCATATAACAATTCAGCCAAATGCTTTTTTAGCGTGGCAAAACCGTTGTCGGCAATCAGCTTGTCAACAACATATTTTTTATTACCCCAAATAAGCATAGACCAAAGCTTACTGATATACTCTAAGAACTCTTCTTCAGTCATTGCAATAAGCTTGTCCTTGGTAAATGACTGATAATAGTCCTTGCGCTCCTTGCGCTCAGCCCAATTTTCTTCGTAATATGCCGCATTGGACTTCTTTTTCTTTGTAAACTCAGCTATTGCTGAATTCAATTTTTGCGCGTTCATATTCCTTCCTCCGTTGATAACTTTACGATTTTGTCAAGCAAAGTAATAAAACCTTCAAATTCTTCTTTGGTGAAAGTCATGTGCTTATCTTCAAGCCCTTTCTTGATTCTGGACGAAAGTTTTGGAAGATTTTTTAAAGGATGGTGGCTATTCTCAATAGTTTTATCCACCATAGGTTTTACCGTTTTATCCCAGGAAAAATAATCTTCTATTAAAAAATCCCCTCTATTAACACCTGTTTTATACGGAATAAAACTTACGGTTAAGTTGTCTCGCTTTATATCATTATACTGTGCGATAGCTTCGTCCGAGGTAGTCAAGTTCAAAAGCGCCGCTGCCCCTTTTTGCCCCTCATCGTCTCTATCAAAAAATACAATTATCTTTTTATTGCTTGGGATAACCTCCAGCAAATCCGTAATAAAGAATTGCATATTATCGGCTCCACCAGCGCTCATATAATCGACCTGTATCTGCCCATATAATGGATTTTCATCCTTGAGCAAATCTATAGCCCGTTTTACGTATTTAATATCCGTTTTACCCTCAAATACGACAAGTGGTCTGTTTGATTTCAACATCATTCCTTGACCGATAACATCCCACGATGTTCCAGATAATTTCTTTATTTTCTCTATTTTTTCATCGGTTAAAATCGTTGATTTGCCCTCATCCAGTTCTAACATCAGCAATTCTTTCTCATTAGCTAGTTGAGCAAGAATTGGAGAATGTGTCGCAACAACCATTTGACGGTCAAATTTGCAATATTCGGCAAAAAGATTGTATATCTGTTGCTTACGTCCTTCATGAATATTTGCATCAGGCTCATCAAAGAGGATTAATGAATTTTCATCTGCAACAAAAGATAAAATAGACCTGATCAAAATTAGTTTCTTCTCGCCTTCGCTTAAATCTTTTGCCGAAAAACCATTGTAGATTAATTCAATATTCTTAATTACCTTTTTGCCTTTAGGCATATATGCCTGAACGAAGTAATCAAACAACTGTTTTTCGTAATAGTTGAACTCTTCAGGCTTGTTGTTAAGAAATTTGGCATCTGCAAACATATAAAAATTCTTCATCGCTGCAAAATCTTCAAAAACCCGAACGCCATATGTATCGAATATACTTTCTTTGGTCATTGCATATAAATAGACTGGCTCGCCATCAGGACCTTTGCTATGTTCGGAAAAAAGGTTTACAGACTGAAGAAATGATTTTAGCAATTCTGATTTACAGTGCCGTTCAACATTTTGTGTATAAAAGAGCAATATATGGTCTACGGTATCTCTACCAATAGTTTCTTTTAAAAACTGCTTATCATCTTCAGCAGTGCTATAAACGAGTGAAAGCAACGCAATATCCCAGTAATACTTGTTTATGTAATACATTTTGGGGGATAGGGTATTACTTGTACCTGCATTTATATCTCTTGTGAACTTTAAATAGAATGGCTCATAATAATTGTGCCACCAACGTTTATCCTCCCCGCTATACAAAGCTATAACATTAGTGGGTAATAAACCTCGTAAAGCAAGTTCCTTAACGGCAATTACTTTTCCATCCACATAGTATTGGCATCGGTATATTGTTTGCTCTAATTTAACTTCTTTTCCTTTTATCTCATAGGTCAATGAATATACAAACTTGTGAATGGCTTTAGCAGAATAGGCATTGACAAAAATACCACTTATAGCCTCTAAAACATTGCTTTTTCCTGAACCATTATTACCAATTAGGATAGATAAACCTTTACCTGATTCAAAATCAACTGTAAAATCTATTAAATTTTTATACTTTTTAATTTGTAACTTTTTGAGTTTCACCGAAAACGGCCTCCTCAAACTTTAATTTCGCAAAACCTTCCAGTTCTATGGATTTTTTCAGATATTGTTTACTTTTCTGTTCAATGCCTTTTAATAGAGTAACAATTTTTTTCTGCTCAGGCAGCGGGGGCAAGGGGAACTTTAAAGATTTTAATTCATCAACATTAATATTTGCTTGACCGAGAATTTGTCTACTAAACAAATCAATTTGAGATCTTATTATTTTTGATGCAAATAAATAGTTTATATAGTTCACATCAGCAATATCGGAGTTGATAACAACTCTAATCAAATAAGATGCAAAAACATATTTGTCTGTCAAAGAAAACACAGCAGTTTTTCCAACTAATTCTTTGCTATTAGTTCTGTTGAAAAGAAGATCCCCTTGATTTAATAGATATCTCTCAATCCCTTTAGTACTATCTGGCAGATATTTTAAATCAGAAGTATCAATATTAGATTTTTGCAAATTATTCATCCTTAGAACAGGAATGCCACATTTTTCTTTTGTTGCTTTATCCGATAAACCATATTGACATTCTTTTATAAACTGCCGAGCACGAACAACAGGATATTTAGTGGTGCCAATGAACTCACAACTATCTTTGTTAAGAAGATAATCTACAGACCATTTCTCACATTCGGAATATTTAATTAATTGCAACCCCTTTTTTACTTCGGCGCTCAATTGGGGTAAAGTAATGCCTAACAAATCGCAGATCTCATCATTAATACTATCATTCAGTTTTTCTGCTTCTTCCTGAATATTTTGTGCCTCTTTTAAAGTTGAATGATATTCATCCAATAAATTCCTTTGAGTTTCGATAGGCGGAACAGGAATCTTGATCGTTGCTAAGTTATCATAAGACAAAGTTTGACGCACTGAACCTGTTGTGTTTTCTCTAATTATTGAATTAAACACTGTGCTCTTAAGCACAAGGTATAAAAATTCTGGAAGTATAGTTTCTTTGCATTTAAAAACCACATATGCAGGACTAATATACTCATTTTTTTGCAAATCAGTTTTGAGTCCTATTGAGCCAACATTTATTCTGTATGGATTGTATGCCAAACATCCATTCTCAACATAAATGTAAGCTTGGTTAATGTTTTTTCCTAGCTCTGCATAAGCATCAAACATTCCTTTTTCATTGGAGATGCCTAATATTTTATGCTCTTTCTCTGGTTCGTTAAACAATTTGGTTTTCTCTGTAATATGAATAGTGTGTTTCCCAATAGATTCAGTTGAATATTTTGATATTATTGATGTTGCAAAAAAATGCTTGACATTCCACTGTTTGGTGTCTACAAAACGAACCGTTTTTAGCGAACAGCTATTTACCACGTTAGTTCAACCTCCTCTCCGTCACTAATACGGAAAAGATTGCCGACGGAATTTATGGTATAGGAAACAAAGCTGTTAGTTTCATTCCACAGCTCATTTCTAACTCTATACTTTTTGTATTCTTCTTGAAGTGCCGGTAACTGATTACCAGCTGATAAAGAACCCGTAGAAGTAATGCCGGCATCCTCAACCATAGCGATGGGTATTTCGTAATCAAAATACTCTTTGGTCAAAGGTTTCGCTTCTTCAACGATAGTTCTTTCAAGATCTCTGAGTTCTTTTTCTGCTCCTGCAATGAGCGCTTTAACCTTAAGTTTCTTGGATTTTTCTTCGACTATTTTTTCTTGCAAAGCTTTTATTTGGCCGATGTACTTCTGCCTAATTTCTTTTTCTGCCCTTGTTTTTGCACCTAAGTATTGAAGCTCTTCTTCTTCGGTAAAACGCTTGAAGAAAACAAGGCTGGGTTTTACTGTGGCACCGGCAGCGATAAATACATCTTGGGGGATTGAACAAATCAAAATGATTTTAGCCTTACCTTCAAAATACTCACGAATTTTCTGAAGGTTTGATGTGTTAAGCACACCTTCAGGCAAAACCATACCCATACGGCCACCTTTTTTAAGCAGTCTCAGACAACGTTCCATAAAGAGAACTTCGGTAAGACCGGACATGGAACCTACGTCGTACAATGAAAGCAAGGACTTACCAATGTTGTCATTTACCTGCTTAAGTGCTTTTTCATAAGCTTCGCCGTATTTTTCTTTATATTTTGCGATTAAAGCTTTATCGGTAAATTTATCTGCTTCGGTAATTTTTTGGGATTTATCAATTCTCGCACCAAAAGGAGGATTGGTTAATATAACGTCGAAACGCTCTTCAAAAATACCGTTAACATTCAGCAAGCCATCGTGATGATGAACGCCACCGTGTCCATCGCCGTGCATAATCATATTCATTTTTGATGTTCTTGCCATACGAGGGTTAGCATCTGTCCCGTAAATGCAATTTCGTGACAGATTATACATACGACTACCTTCTACTTGGGTATCAAGTTCTTTGTTAAGTGTGGATTGCATAGCTTCGATGCGTTCGTTGATAACTACCTGTTCTTTTTCGGACAGTGAATCGTAGTTCTCTCCTTCAATAACGGAACGCAATTCGGATTTAGCTTTCTTTACGTCTTCCTCGATTTTTTCACGCATATATTCGAATGCTTTGATTAAGAAGCCGCCACTACCGCAAGTAGGATCGCATACAGTTTCATTCTCTTTGGGATCCAGAATGTGTGTCATAAAATCAACTATAGTACGAGGCGTAAAGTACTGACCTAATTCGCCACGGAAAGTAGTACCCAAGAACTGTTCAAAGGCTATACCCTTAACATCATCCTGTGTGTCGGAAAGGTTATAGGTTTCAAGTTTTTCGAGAATTTGCTCAAAACTGTTTTGTCTAATTTTGATGATTTCGTTTTCCTCAAAAAGTTGGTCATCCTTAAACTCTTCCTTGGTGTTGTAAAACAAGAATTGCATATAAGGAAGGTCTTTGGGAGTTCCTTTCAGGCTTGGACGAATCTCTTTTTCGAACCATTTTTCTTTTTCTATAAACTCATTTTTCGTAAAAACTTTTGCACCACGTTGCTCACGTTCGTATTTGATTTTCATAAAGAGAATTTTGCTGATTTCATCAAATGCAGCTTCGGGAGAAAGCTTATCATTATTACGAATAATGTTATGGCAAGTGCGAAGAATCTTTGTAAAATCATCTCTCGTAAATGTTTTAGTTTTGGAAAGAATATCTTTTACTTTTTTATCATTCAGTGCTTCTTCAGCGGTAGGAATAGCAACAACCTCTACTAACTCCTTGGGAAGATAATCTTTGTCAACGTTAAAGTATTTTGTTTCTTTTTCGTTAGTGGTTACAAAGAAACTTGCACCAGCCCAAGAAGCATAATTGTATCCCTGATAATAATCTTCTTCACGAATACGAACATTTTCCGCTTTACATTCAACAACAATAAAAGCGGCTTTGCTTTCGATTTTATCCTGTTTTGATTTCCAAATAACAATATCTGCACGTGCTTTGCCTTGACCACGTTGAGAGTTATTGACCTTAATTTCTTGTGCCATTTGGTCAAGAGAATATCCATAGTCCTCTACAAGGATTTTTATGTATTCTTGGCGTACTTTCTCTTCGGGAGTTTCAATATGCCAAGAATCAGCTAACGGGCAAAAGATTTTTCCGTTTTCTCTTTTAATCTTTAATGTGCTCATAATAAAGCCTCCGTTTTTTGTTGTCCCTCAAGCATCAACAAATTTCGCATAAAAGATGCCATGAATATGGGCTTGAGGAAAGGATATATGCGGGATAATAAGATTAAATCGCTCATGTCCTAAGCCAAAACTTCCCATTTGCCGTAGCGTTTGCCGTCAACTCTACGGAGATATTGCTTCTCTTTCAGAGAGTCTGTAATGCGCTTTATACTTCTGACGGATTTTCCTGTTTGTTCTGCAAGCTCGGTTTGCTTAACAGACGGGTTCTTTTTTATTAAATCTAACACGGCAAGTTCTTCTAAAGTGCATTTCAAAGTGTTAATTTGGCACTTTGGCGTTTCGCTTTTGGCACTTTGGGAAATGTTTTCATCCACAAAATCAACATGCATATAGCGGTTCTTCAGGTCATGATTTGTACCGAGCAGAAGGTTTGAGAAAAACATTTCCAAGAATTTTGTGGTGGCGTGAACGCCCTTTTGCAGATTCGTGTAGTTTGCTCGGACCAAGGCGTTGCGGAAGTACCACGAATTCTTTTCAAAGGCGTCGTTGTTTACACGGAAGCCGAAAGTTTTCATATATTTGATCATAAAGACGGCGGTGGCACGGGTGTTTCCTTCACCGAAGGGATGGATTTGCCAAATGTCGGAGGCGAATTTCGCCAGATGCTTCACCGCCGCATCTATGGACAAACCCTCATAGGAGAACTGTTTTTCAGTGGCAAAATCGTAATCCAGCGTATCCTTGATACTGTTCCAGTCCGCATAGATTACGGTATCGCCGTTCAGCACCCACTCTTTCTTAGTGATGTTGTACTGACGAATCTGCCCGGCGTGACTGAACACGCCCTCAAACAGTCTGCGGTGGATGGAGAGCCACTCGGCAGGCGAGAATTGGAAGGCTTTTTCGCCCAACAACTTTGCGATTCTGGCAGAGACGATGTCTGCTTCTTTGGTTTCGTTCTCTATTTCGGTGCGGGTGGTACGCTGCTCATAATAGCTATGAATGCGCTGCTGGGCTTCATCAATGGTGATTTTGCCTTCAATGTGATCTTTGGCCGTATCCAGCAGATAGGCAGAGGTGTTCAGCCCGTCAACCGCCTGCAAGCCAATGGCGGTCTGCCACGCCTCGCTTTTTTCGGCTCGGTCGGGTTCACCCTGCTTGATATATTCTTCCAGTTCAAATTGCCAATTCTGATCCGGCATATTTGCACCTCATTCCTTGCTCAAATCTTCTGCCTTGAAGGTCGTGTACCCTTCGTAATAGTAGCTGTGGTCGATGCCCTTCATATACACCTCACGGCTGCCCACCTCGTCGGTCAGTGCCGCCTTCAGCAGCACCTTGATCTCCACATCCTTGATGGGGCTGCGCTCCATTGCAAGGAGATAATCCTCTTTATCCACCTTGCTCCAGTCCATGACCTTACCAATTTCGGTTTTCAGGATATGGTCAAGCCAAATGCGGGTACTGCGCCCATTGCCCTCCCGAAAGGGGTGGGCAATATTCATTTCCACATATTTTTCGATGATCTCGTCAAAAGTGGACTGTGGCATCTTGTCGATGTTGGCCAGTGCCGCCTCCAGATACATCAGCGGCGCAAAGCGGAAATTGCCTTTTGCCAGGTTCACCGTGCGCAGCTTTCCGGCAAAGTCGTAAATATCATCAAACAGATATTTGTGAATCGCCTGCAAGGTCGAGAATTTACCCGCCGGTAGGGTGTCAAGTACGCCGTTTTCAAACAGTTCTACCGCCTTTTTCTTGCTGAGGCGTTCTTCTTCACGGGCAAGGTCGGCGGAGCTTATCAGTCCCAATTTATTTTCCAGTGCCATAATGCACCTCCAAAATAATTACTTATCCGCCGCTACGCCGGACTTCATCCAGGAGTCTACTTCGCTGACCTTGAATTTCCAAAGGCGGCCTATTTTCGCAGCGGGCATATTTCTTTTCTCTATCCAGGCGAGTACCGTATCACGGCTGACGCCGAGGTATTCGCAAATCTCTTTCATTGAGTACCAGCGTTCGATGGTCGGTTCCATGGGAGTATCCTCACTTTCAGGTGGTTTTCGATAGCTATACTTATACAATTTAAGTATATCACAGCAAGGCGGATTTATCAAGGATTATTGCGGATTTACGAGGGATTCAGAAGAAAATCTTATAATTAAAAGTGAAAGGTTTCCCCGCTTAGTTTACTGATTTGAGCGGAGAAACCTTTTTTGCTGAGAATTTCAAATTGTTCCCGAAAACACCCCCACAAACGGAGCCTCTTATTCAAAGTAAGTGAAGGGAGAAATATTTTTGTGGGGAATTTTGAAAAGCACCCTGCCAAACGGCACCCCTTATTCAGAGTAAGTAGAAGGGTCCTTTTGAAAAATTGAGGGGACTTTTCAAATTACTTTGCCAAAATCTTGAAAAAGTTCCCAATTGGTTAGTAGGAAGGCCCTGAAAAATTTCCTTCAAAATCCTATTTGTTATTTGCCAGAAAAGTTCCCAGTTGATTAGTGGGAGGGGCGCTTAAAAATTTTCTTCAAAATTCTTTTTATTTTTGCCTGAAAAATTCCCAATTAAGTAGTAGAGGGGGACGCAGAAACATTCTCAAAAGTTTTTTCGTTCAAATCCGAAAAGTTTTCCCAGTTGGTTAGTAGAGAGGATTTCAAAGAAATTTTTCAAAATTCCTTCGTACAAATCAAAAAAATTTTCCCAGTTGATTAGTGAGGGGGTTAAAAAACAGGCCTTCTCGCTACCTACCTATTGAGGGGACTGTCTCCCTGTGTACCTTGAAAATTGAATCGCCGCCTCCAAAGGATATGCTTCCGGCAAGTGCCGCCACGACTTCCCGATAATTCAGGGCTCCCGCAAAATCGAAGATTTTGTGGGAAGAGGAGCAGCAGTGAAACGAATGAGCTTTCGCACGAGTGCGGAAGCGAATGATATGGAACTTGCTGCGACGAGAGCGCACCGAAGAAGCGATACGCCGTGGTGAGACTCCGGGGCAGGAACGATGCGGATGAGCGGCAGCAAGCAAAAACCGCCGCAGAAATGCGGTTTCAGAACAAGCAAAGGAGGTTCAAGCCTATGAAGAAAGGTGAGCTCAGAGAGCTTTATCAGATGATGTTTCCGGAATACCCGGACATTGTGACCGTTAAAGAGCTTCGGGAGATGCTGGGCATCAGCCGCAAGCTGGCGTACAAGCTGATCGACTATGGGTACATCCACGCCGTGAAAATCGGCACGACGCTGAAGATCCCGAAGATCAGCGTCATCAACTATGTGATGGAGAAGGAGGTGAAGAAAGTTGGATGAGATCAAGCGCCTGACGCCCGCCCAAAGGGCACGCTGTAACCGGTTAATCCGGCGGCTGTGCGCCAACTATGATGGCGGCAACTGCCTGCCGCTGGACGACGGCGAGGGCTGCGTGTGCGTGCAGATGATTTCCTATTCGCTGCTGTGTAAGTACTTTCGGCGGGCGGTTCTGCCCACCGACAAGGCACTTTACGCCGACATTTACCGGCAGCGCACACGGCTCTGCGACCGATGCGGAAAGCCCTTTGCACCCGGCAGCAACCGGCAGAAATACTGCCCGGAATGCGGGCGCTCCATCCGGCGCAAGCAGAAGGCGGACTCGGCCAGGCGGCGGCGCAGCGTCGAACATTAAGCGCCGAGAAAGCCTTGATTTCCGGGGCTTCTTTGAGGGCAAAGCGGGGGCGGGTGGCCGTTTCCATCCGCCCCCGCCAAAATCTACTTCTAACATTCTACAAAGGAGAATTCTATGGACAACAAACTGAAAACCGTGGACGCAGAGACCCTGCTGTCCACGCCGATGAGCAAGACGATGTTCATCGTAGACGGCCTTATTTCGCAGGGTGTCAATGTCATCAGCGGTGCCAGCAAGATCGGCAAAAGCTGGCTGATGCTGTGGCTGGGGTTGCAAGTGGCGCAGGGAAACTCCATTTGGGGTCTTCCTACACTGCAATGCGATGTGCTCTATCTGAGCCTTGAGGACACCCAGCGCCGCATCAAAGACCGACTCTACAACCTCACCGACAGCGCCCCGGACAACCTGTATTTTGCCGTGACCTCCGGGCTGATCGGCGGCGGGCTGGAGGAGCAGATCACGGACTTTCTGACCGAGCATTCCGCTACCAAGCTGGTCATCATTGACACGCTGCAAAAGGTGCGGGACTCCAAGGGCAGCGCCGGAAAGGCGGGAATGTACGGCAACGACTACGACGACATTTCCTCCATCAAGCGCATTGCCGACGGCTTCAACATCGCCATTTTGCTGGTGCATCACCTGCGAAAGCTGCAAGACAGCGACGATCCCTTTAACGATGTCAGCGGTTCCACCGGCATCATCGGCGCTGCGGACACCAACTTTATTCTGCGCCGCAAGCGCAGCGGAAACGCCGCTACGCTGCTGGTCAGCGGGCGGGATGTGGAATATCAGGAACTGACCTTGCAGTTTAACGACCTTGTCTGGGAGCTGGTGGAGCGCAAGAACAGCGAGGACATTCATAAGGCGGAGCTGCCGAAATTTCTGTTTCGGGTGGTTGACTTTATGGAGTGTCGTACCGAATGGGTAGGCACGGCCACGGAGCTGCTGACCGAAATGAAGGAGCGGGAGGTCACGCCCAATATGGTCACAAAGTATCTCGGCCAGTTCGCCTATGAGGTGCTGGAGCCATTGGGCATCGAGTATCGCACCAAGCGAACGGGAAAAAGCCGACTCATCAAATTTCTGCGCCGTGACGGCGATGACGCAAATGACGCCGGAATCGCTATATAAGAAAATCCCCGTCACAACCGTCACTGCCGTCACAAAACGAAGAAAGGGGGTGAACAAATGCGCAGCAAAAACTACGGGATCAATGTCCGTGTGACCGAGCAGGAGAAGCAGAAGTTGCTGGAAAATGCCCGGTTCTGCTCTCTGTCGCTGTCGGAATATCTGCGGCGGCTGGGGCTCGGAAAAGAGGTCAGAGCGGCCATCACGGAGCGGGATTACCGCCTGTTTCGGATGCTGAACGGCCTGAAAGCGGAGCTTCCACAGCTTCAGAAAGAGGAAATTCTGAGCAGGCTGGAAGCAATTTTGAATGAATTAAAGTAAGCAGGTATTACGCCTGCGCAGTCTAAGCGAGCAGACTGTTTTTACTCCTGTCGGAGCCAAACAGTGTATCCGCTTGCGATGCCTGCGTCATCTTAGCGAGCAGTGCGTTTTTACTCCCGGCAGAGCCGGAGCGCAAAAACACTCGTTAGGGCGTGCCCTAAAACCCCGAAAGAAAAAACTATGAAAGTGAGGACAACACAATGAGAAAATCGGATTTTACTTTACCCACGCTGGACGATCTGTTCTCCACGCAGGCGGAGCGGGACGATGCCAAACTGGAGCGGGTGCGGAATATTCCGCTGGCCGAGCTGCATCCGTTCAAAGGTCACCCCTTCAAGGTGCAGAACAACGAGGAGATGCAGCGGATGATCGAGAGCATCCGCAAGGTGGGAGCCATCACCCCAGCGCTGGCAAGGCCGCTGCCGGACGGCGGCTACGAGCTGATCTCCGGCCACCGGCGACTGGCGGCGTGTCAGGTGCTGGGCGTCGAGACGATGCCCGTCATCGTCCGGGAGCTGTCCGACGATGAAGCGGTGATCGCAATGGTGGACGCCAATTTGCAGCGGGAGACCATCCTGCCCAGCGAAAAGGCGTTCGCCTACAAGATGAAGCTGGATGCGATCAAGCATCAGGGTGTCACTTCTGCCCAAGTTGGGCAGAAGTTGCTCAGCGTAGAAAAGGTTGCTGACGATGCCGGCGAAAGCCGCAATCAAATTAAAAGATATATCCGCCTGACCTACCTGATTCCCGAGCTGCTTTCAATGGTGGACAACGGTAAGATCGCCTTCAACCCGGCGGTGGAGCTTTCCTACTTAGACTCGTATCAGCAGCGGGCGGTACTGGACGCGATGGCGCTGAACGACTGCACCCCGTCCCACGCCCAGAGCATCCGCTTGAAAAAGCTGGCGCAGGAGGGCTTACTGGATGACCAGATAGTCTGCACCGTGCTGGCGGAGACGAAGCCCAACCAGCAGGAGCAGCTGAAATTCAAGCGGGAGGAGCTGCGGAAATACTTCCCCTCCGGCTACACCGAGGAGCAGATGCGCCGGGACATCATCAAGGGGCTGGAATTGCTGAAGCGGCAGAGAGAACGGAACCGGGACGCCCGCTGATTCGTACCGATACGGCTACGATAAAACAATTCGCAGAATAGAGAGAACCCCAAACCGATGGTATACTGATACTGTCGGTTTGGAGTTCTGTTCTGCAAATACAAAGGACAGGAGGAAATGAAATTGGTAGCAGGACATCTGACATTGAAAAACGGCAGGTATTACGCCGTGCTGAACTATAGAAACACCGGAGGGCAGCGGAAAACGAAATGGATCTCGCTGGGGCTTCCCGAAAAGGGAAACAAGCGCAAGGCGGAGGCGGAGCTGGCGAGGCTTCGGGCGGAGTTTGAGCCGCCCAAAGAAGTGGGCGACCTGAGCAGTGATATGCTGTTCGCCGACTATCTGCTGGAATGGCTGGAGATCGCCAAGGGGCGGCTGGCTGTGGCAACATACAGCTCTTACGCCGCAATGATCAAGAAGCCAGTCGGGCCGTACTTCCGCCAAAGGAATCTGACCTTGCGGGAGCTGGAAGCCCGACACTTGCAGATGTTTTATTCCGAAATGCTCAGAAAGGTAAAGCCGAATACGGTCATCCACTATCACGCGATTATCCACTCGGCGCTGAAATATGCGGTCAAGACCGATATGCTGGTGCAGAATGTGGCGGACAAGGTGGATAGGCCAAAGAAAAACAGCTTTCAGCCGGTTTTCCTTTCGGCAGAGGAGATGCAGAAGATGTTTGAAGCTCTCCGGGGCACCAAGCTGGAGCTGCCGGTGCTGGTGGCCGCTTTTTACGGATTCCGTCGGGGTGAAGTGTTGGGACTGAAGTGGGATGCCATCGACTTTGAGCGTGGAACGATTTCGGTCATACGAACCGTGACGACGATTACTCTTGATGGCAAGCAGACGGAAATTGAACAGCAGTCTGCCAAGACCAAGTCCAGTCTGCGTACCCTGCCGCTGATCGGCAGCTTCCGGGAATACTTTTTGCAGGTGAAAGAGGCGCAGGAACTCAATAAGCAGATCTGCGGCAACTGTTACAATCACGAGTATGGTGGCTTTGTGTTTGTGGACGAGCTGGGCGAGCGGATGCGGGCCAATTATCTGACTTCAGCATTTCCGAAATTTCTGGAGAGTCACGGCCTGCGCCGGATGCGCTTTCACGATCTGCGGCATAGCTGTGCCAGCTTGCTGCTGGCCAACGGCGTGCCTCTCAAGCACATTCAGGAGTGGCTGGGCCACAGCGACTTCACCACCACGGCGAACATCTACGCCCACTTGGATTACAAGTCTAAAATCACCTCGGCACAGGCGATGGAGACAGGGCTTGCTCTACCGGAGGGCGGCGACTTCGGAAGTCGGTGGGGATCGATTGATGTTGGGGAGAACGGATGATTTTCTCTCCGAAAAAGTGAAAGAGCACGGAATTGCCCGTTTCGGAAAAAGGAAAGAGCCTGTAATCGGCTTGATTACAGGCTCTTGATGGCGGAGCGAGTGGGATTCGAACCCACGGTACCGTGAGGTACAACTGATTTCGAGTCAGTCCCGTTATGACCACTTCGATATCGCTCCGTGTCTATTTCCGCCCGCTATTCTCGTCGTTTCCAAAGCACTCAAAAATCCTTTGGAGAGAAAAGCAGGAGAGAAAGCTAAAAAATATTCGATTTGAATTTTTGAAAACCCAGAATTAGCAAGGGTTTTCGAGGAGACGAAATTCACAGATCCCGCCGAAATTTCGAGTGCTGCACCTTCGACCACTCGGACAACTCTCCGTGTATGTGATTCCGCATTTCTTCCAAAAACTTTTGGAAAGAACTGACGGAAAGAACAACAAAATATTCAATTTTCGAACCGAAGAAAACCCTTAATTTTACGGGCTTTTTAAGCGGAGCAAACAGCCAACTCTTCAAAAAATTTCGAGTGCTGCACCTTCGACCACTCGGACAACTCTCCGTGTCTATTTTCGTCCGGTTTTCTTTCCAGAAATTTGCTCAAAAACTCGTTGGAGAGAAAACAGGAGAGACGGCAAAAAATATTCGATTTTGAGATTTTCTGTGTTGAGGAATATCAAGGAGAATCAGGGGGACGAAATTCCCAGCTTCTGCCGAAATTTCGAGTCAGGGCCGTTATGACCACTTCGATACCTGTCCGTATTTTTAACGGCTATGATATTTTAGCAAATGTGCCGGGCTTTGTCAAGCGGATTTGCAATTTGCGGTGAATTTTATTTGCGCATTTGCGGTATGATGTGTGAGCTGCCGGGATTGTGGCTGCGCTGCGATGAAATGACCCCACCCGTTTTGGCGGGTGGGGCTTTGTGCTGTGGATTTTAGAAAGTGACTTTTACAGTCTTTATCTCGAAGGGCTTGAATCTGAGCGAAACGGTGTTGCCGCTGACTTCGAGCTGCTCTTCGTTTTCTTCGAGCAGGTTGCAGACATATACGCTCTTCGGAGCGCGGTCGAAGGTGTAGACGCAGTCGGTCGTCTTGTTCCATGTCTCATATGCGCGAATGACGACATCGTCGCTGTCCTCAGCCTTCTTGACGGTCTCGATGATGACGTTGTCCTTGTCGGTGCTCACGAGCGAGTAGCTGTCGTGAGCCGCCTTGCCGCTGACGCAGTAGAGCGGCAGGTTGAGCGAATAGCCCTGATTGACAACGTCGGAGGTGTCGACCGAGCCCGCGTGCGGGTAGATGGAGTAGGTGAAGCGGTGAACTTCTCTGTCCTGCTCGCTGTTCGGGTTGACAGCGCAGCGCAGGAGACTCGTTCTGATGTGACCGTCCTTTATGTCGTGACCGTACTTGCAGTCGTTGAGGACGGAGAGACCGAAGCTGTTGTCGCTGAGGTCGACCCACTTGTGACCGACGACTTCAAACTGCGCAAAATCCCAGAGCGTGTTGCGGTGGGTCGGGCGCTTGTAGTTGCCGAACTGGATATCATAAGTGGCCTCGGTAGCGTTGACATCAACGGGGAAGTCTGCCTTGAGAAGAATCTTCTTCTCTTTCCAGTCGACCGTGTAGTCAACGTCGATGCGCGGCAGGTCTGCGTAGAAGATAAAGCTCTGATCAATGGTCGAGGAGAGGAACTTGCGCGTGACCTTTATGACCGTGCGGACGGGTCCGCTCTCTGTCACATCGACTGCGCTGACATCGTTTATCTCGGTGTACTTCTGATCAAAATAGACCTTGATATCCCATGCCTCGTGGTTGAACGGTCTGTCGTCATAGGCATAAATTTTATTGAGAACTTCGCCCTCGGGCGCGACGGCTCTGCCGGTCGCCTTATGAATGAGCGACGCGATGTTCATGTCCTTGTCGAACTTGACGGTGAAGAACTTGTTCTCTATAGTCTTGTTCTCGACTTTAACGGTGTTCTCGCCGGACTCGCCGCCGTGAACAATACTGAAGGTCTTGTATCCCTTTGCGGGCACGCCCTTTGCGAAGAACACAAGGCGTCCGTCGGCTGATTTCTGCCACGGCATGACGTTACCGTCGGCGTCGACTATCGAGAAGTGCTCGGCTGCGGGCATATCGGTGATAACGACATCGTCGCGCTCAGCGCCGAAGGTGTTGAAAACGGTCAGGGCGCTGCCGTCCGGAGTGCAGACTATCTTGCCGAGAGTGTCGGCTATCTCAGCTTTGCCCTCGGAGATGAGCTTGTCGTACTGCTCCTTGGAATCCTCGTAGACTTCTTTTATCGAAGAGCCGGGGATTATATCATGGAACTGGTTGAGGAGTATTATCTTCCAGCCGTTGTTGATGAACTGACGGGGATAGGACGCGATGCCGTTTGAGTCGGCGATGGCGCAGATAGTCTCCATATCGTGATAGAGCAGCTCGCTCTTTCTGTTGTATCGCTTGTTTCTGCCCTGCGAGGTCAGGGTGCCGCGGTGGAACTCGAGATAGAGCTCGCCCGCCCATTTGGGCAGCCTGCGCGAACCCTTGACTTCCTTTTCGAGGTCGTGATAGAAGTCTATTGCAAACTCCTGCTTGACCTTCGGGCAGCCGGGGATGCCCTTTGCCATGCGGTGACCCATTTCGAGCATATCGCGGGTCGGTCCGCCGCCGCCGTCTCCGTGGCCGAAGGTGCAGAGATACTCTTTGTTGAGATCCTTCTGCGAGTACCTGTGCCAGCCGCCGAGGATGTGCTCGGGGTTGAGATAGGCGTTGTATGTTGTCTGCCAGCAGTCTCCCTCGTCGAAGCAGTCGGTGCTCGGCGAGAAGTGAGAGAGAATCTCCGTGCCGTCGATGCCCTTCCACATGAATGTGTCATAGGGCACTTTGTTGAACTCGTTCCAGGATATCTTTGTGGTCATGAAATAGTCAATTCCGGCTTTCTTCATGATCTGCGGGAGAGCCGCGCTGTAGCCGAAAACATCGGGGAGCCACATTATCTTGTTGTCAACGCCGAACTCGTCCTTGAAGAAACGCTTGCCGACCAGGAACTGGCGGACAAGGGATTCGCCGGAGGTGACGTTGGTGTCCGACTCGACCCACATGCTGCCCTCGACTTCCCAGCGCCCTGCGGCGATCATCTTCTTGATGCCCTCATAGACCTCGGGATAGTCCTCCTTGACAAAGGCATAGAGCTGAGCCTGCGAGGACATGAACTTGTATTCGGGATATTCCTCCATGAGCTTGAGGACGGTCGCAAAGGAGCGGCCGGCCTTCTCTCTTGTCTGGCGGAGTCTCCAGAGCCATGCGACATCTATATGCGTGTGACCGATGCAGCAGGCGGTCGCGTCCATGGCGTCTTTTGAATATATCTCCCTGTCGAGCAGGTCGATTGCCGCCTCGGCGGAGGCAGCGAATGTATCGTAATCAGCGGTGTTGAAATCGATAAGATTGACGGCGTCGTTGAGCGCCTTGACTATATCGATGCGCGGAAGATCGTCCGCGTTATAGAGGGAAGCGACTTTGAGCGGGGTTTTGAGATCGAAGATGAGGCGGTTGACAAGGTCATCGACGACCTTGAGGCGCGCGCCCATTCTGAGCTTGCCCTTGAATTCCCATGCGTCCGAATACGCGTTGAGGCAGCAGTCGAATTCTTCGCCGCCCTTGGCGCAGTCGAGCAGGCGTATCTCGCTGTGGTTCGAGTCGCCGCCCTGGCGCAGCTCGCCGTTAAAGTACATGATGAACTGCGGGTTGCTGCGATTCCACGGGCCGCTTGCGGAGGGGGTCAGCTGATAGACCACGGGTCTGCCGGCAAAACGCTCGGGAACTGTGAAGCTGTGGCGGAACCACGCATAGTCCTCTTTATAGCCCCAGTAGTCGTTCTCCGAGTCGAAGTCCGTCCATTCGCCCTCGTCGATCTGTGAAAATTTGTACTGCCCGTCGCGGAATTTGAAGCCGCCGAGCGTCTCGCTGTCAGGGTAGAGATATTCATTCTCAAGGTCCTCAATGACCTTGTAGACCCTTCTGGCGAGCATGAAGCGCTCGGAGTTCTTGTCCGTGAAGCGGATGTCTACATGACTCATTTGATTGCTCCTTTCGGAAAATTCTTTGATTTATCCGTCAAAATAATTTTAACTTGCGATACATGACAATTATATATTATTGCCGCGGGGGTTACAATAGATTTTTAGTTGTTTTGCCAAAAGATTTGAGCTGCAAAACAAAAAAAGCCCCGCAGACGAGTGCGGAGCTTTCTCTATATTATTTATGCCTGATTGTTGCGGATCATGTTGAGGATATTGCCGAGATTCGTCGTGCCCTTGAAGAACTGCCTGAGCTCCTTGAGGGACTGCAGGAAGTTGGGGTTCCAATCCGAGCGGGGAGCGGGTTTTATTCCCATCTCTTCGAGCATCGGGCGCAGAGCCTCAAAACGCTCCTCAAAGCTGTTGTAATCCATATTGGCTCTCTTCGTCCAGCCCGCCTCGGCGACAGCCCAGAAGCGCGGGAAGCACATATATGAGAGCTTGTCGAAGTCGCGGATATATTCGACCCAGATCGGGCACTCGACGCCGTAGACATTCTTCTTGCCCGCCTCGGTCAGTCCCTTTATATACGGGTCGAGGCTGTAGGTCTTTTTGAGCGAGGTCATGCCGTAGGGGTAGTCGCAGTAGTAATAGTAAAACTCGGAGACTATCATCTTTCCGCCCTTGTTCGCGAACTCGACGGAGCGGTCTTTTTTGTCCATCCAGCGCTGAACGATAATGTCGTTGGGCATCATGCCGCTGTTGAGGCTCTCGTTCCAGACTATAGCTGTCTTGCCGTGCTTTTTGAGGAAGTCAACGGCCTGAAGCACGAACCAGCCCTGAAGCTCCTCTTCATCCTTGAGACCAAGTTCTTTCATACGCGCCTGGCACTTCGGGCAGTTCTTCCAGCGAACCTTGGGCGCTTCGTCGCCGCCGATGTGGAAATATCTGCCGGGGAAGAGCTCAATCATCTCGCCGAGCACGTCAAAGACGAGCTTCAGCGAATCGTCGTTTCCGGCGCAGAGTATATCATCAAAGATGCCCTGCTTCGTACCGACCTCGAGAGGCTTGCCCTTGCAGGAGAGCTCGGGATAGGCGGCGAGCACGGAGAGCGTGTGGCCGGGCATATCGAACTCGGGGATAACTTCAATATAGTTGTCGTCGGCATATGCGACTACTTCGCGGATCTCATCCTTTGTGAAATATCCGGAATATTCCTCTGCGAAGTGGTACTGGCCGAAATCCGAGCTGCGGCGGCGGGAGCCGACTGTGATGAGCTCGGGGTGGCTGTCAATTTCAACGCGCCATCCCTGATCGTCGGTCAGATGCCAGTGCATGGTGTTCATCTTGACGAGCGCGGCGGCGTCGATGAGCTTTTTGATGTTCTCGACCGTCGTCATGTGGCGCGCACAGTCGAGCATGAATGCGCGGTATTCAAACGCGGGCGCGTCTTCGATTCTCACGCACGGGCAGATATCGAGCTGCTTTAGCTGCTTCAATGTCTGGCTCGCATAGAAGGCTCCGCGCTCGCCGCCGGCGGTGGCTTCTACACCGTTTTCGGTCACTTCGAACACATAGCCCTCTTCGGGCAGTTTGTCTGTCAGACGCGCGGAAAAGCTTTCGGAATCGATGTTTTCCATCTTGACGCTTCCGCCGAGATAGTCGATTTTGTTGGGATTGGGAATAATATTGAGCTGCTTCATTTTCTTTTCCTCCGAAGGGCTTTTATCAAGGGTCAGTATACAATAAACGTGATTCAAAAGCAAGGCGAAATTCAGCTTTCGGGCTTTTCTTCGGGTTCTTTATGCTCGCTGTGCTCGTTTTTGCTCTTCTCGGCTCTGCACGCCTCGGCGCACATCTCCTCCTGCTTTTCGAGCGTTATCTGCTTCATCGTGTTTTCGTCTATCTTCATCAGCTTCATCAGTATTGCCTGACGGGCGAGTATACGGTTCATCTTGCCGTGGATATCTTCGATCATTATCTCGGTTTTGAGATTAACTTTGTAGTCGTTCTCGGCGCGGCGGCGGTCTTTTTCCTCCTGGCGGTTCTGGCTCATCATTATCAGCGGAGCCTGCAGCGCGGCAACGCACGAGAGCACTAAGTTGAGCAGTATGAACGGATAGGGGTCGAACGCGCGTTTTGCGAGTATGACATTGCCGACCATCCAGAGTATCAGCAGGGCGGAGAACGAGAATATGAATGCCCAGCTGCCGGCGAACTTCGCGATTTTATCTGCGGCGCGCTGACCGAATGTGTATTTCTCCTTGTCGGGGTTTGCCGATATCCTGCTGTCGGCGAGCAGGGATATGATATCCTCGTTGCTCATGTCGTGCTTGACATCGCTGATTATTTCGTTGACAAGTTTCTTATTCTCTTTCATCTGGCACACTCCCTTGAAATTATCCGTATACTATTTTAACATAAGACGCAAGGATTTTCTATAGCTATATTTGCGTTTGCCGAGCGGCGGTGGTATACTGTGTTCAGACATAATTCAGTCTTATGCGCAGATAATATATATGAAATAAAGGAGAGAAGAAAAATGAAAGAGCTCATGAAAAATATTTCAAAATCCGAGGTTCTGACCCTGAGAGATCAGGTGCTCTGCCAGCCTGGGCAGGTGGTCAGCAAGACCCTCGCCCAGAATGACGCGCTGAGCATAACGCTTTTCGCGTTTGACAAGGACGAGGAGATAAGCACCCACGCCTCCGGCGGCGACGCATTTGTCACCTGCCTCGAGGGAGTCGGAAAAATAACGATAGACGGCGTTGACTACGAGCTGCACGAGGGCGAGAGCATAGTCATGCCCGCCGGACACCCGCACGCAGTCTACGGCAAGGAGCAGTTCAAGATGCTTCTCGTTGTGGTGTTTTGAAGATAAAATAAAATAAACAATGTCCGCCGTATGATATAAATGCGGCGGACATTTTTATATAATTTCACCCCTGCTTTGAAAACTCGCATCCGCAGTAGTTCTGTCTGTATAGATCATACTGCTTCGAAAGTTCTATCGAGCGCTTGTAGCCCTCGCGTTTCTTGAAATCTGCGGGCAGATGGCGCACTCCGTATTTTTCGCCCATCTCCTCGCCGATGCGGTTGAGTATCTGCGAATTCTTGTGCGGACTTACGGAAAGGGTGGTCGTGAAATAGTCGAAGCCGTGCTCCTTTGCCTCCTGCGCCGTGCGCTCGAGACGCAGATAAAAGCACTTTTCGCACCGCGAACCGCCCTCGCGCTCCTGCTCATATCCCTTTGCCGCGTCGGTGAACTGCGTATGATTATATTCACATTCGAGCATTTTTACATTGTGCTCCGCGGGCAGGAGAGATATTATCCTGCGCTGTTCGCTGAGCCGGTGTTCATATTCCTCTGCGGGGTAGATGTTCGGATTGAAGTAGAGCACGGTGACATCAAAATACTTTGTCAGATATTCGAGCACATAACTGCTGCACGGTCCGCAGCAGCTGTGCAGCAGCAGGGACGGCACGCGCCCCTGCTTTTTTATTTCATCAATTTCGCGGTCGAGTTCGAGCTGATAGTTGATTTTGTTCATCTCAACGCCTCCGCAGTATATGATACCGCAAAGGGGCTGATAAATCAACCGCTCAGTCGAGAATGCGCCCGTCGGTCGATATCGTCACGACCTGCCACGGGATGAATTTGTCGCTGTTCTGCAATGCTGTTTTTGCGGCGTGTTCGAGCCCGCCGCAGCAGGGGACTTCCATTCTGACGACCGTCACGGACTGTATATTGTTGTTTGCGATTATCTCCGTCAGCTTCTCTGAATAGTCGACGCTGTCGAGTTTCGGGCACCCGACAAGGGTTATGTGGTTTTTGATGAATTTTTCGTGGAACGCCGCATAGGCGTAGGCGGTGCAGTCGGCGGCGATGAGCAGCTTTGCGCCGTCAAAATACGGCGCGTTCACCGGCACGAGCTTTATCTGAACCGGCCATTGGCGCAGTCGACTCTGCATTTCGGCGGGCTGTGCCGACGAGGCGTTTTCCTCGCGGTTCATCGTCATGAGCCTTGAACCCGGACATCCGCCGTGATGTCCGCCGAGTTTTTTCTTCATCATGTTTTCTTTGACCGCTTCGGCGTTGTAGGCGGCTGCCTCGCGCTCGACAAAGGTTATCGCGCCTGTGGGGCACGCGGGCAGGCAGTCGCCGAGCCCGTCGCAGTAGTCGTCGCGCATGAGCTTGGCTTTGCCGTTGACCATGGCAATCGCGCCCTCATGGCAGGCGGCGGCGCAAGCTCCGCAGCCGTTGCATTTTTCTTCGTCAATATGTATTATTCTGCGCTTCATAAAAATTCCTCCGAGCGTAAAATTTGTTTTTTCTTGACCTGACGCGTTTATTATAGTAGAATCGGGACAAAAATACTGTTGCAAAAACAACGGAGTGATAAAAATATGTCGGAAAATTTTGAAAAAATAAAAGCGGCGCCGCTCTTTTTCGGAATAGACGAAGCCGAGCTGCCCGAACTGCTTGAAGCCCTCGATGCGCACAGCCGCAGATATCAAAAGGGCGAAATAATAATGCCCGAGGGCGAAAAGACGGACTCGCTCGGGCTCGTGATGAGCGGCAGCGTTCTGATAGTGCAGGACGATTTCTGGGGCAACCGCAATATCATGGCGCGGATAACTCAGGGCGGAATCTTCGCCGAGTCGTTCGCCTGCACGGGCGAAAAGCTGACCGTCGGCGCGGAGGCGGAGAGCGAATGCGAGATAATGCGGCTGAAAGTCGGACATGTGCTCGGCTCGTGCCCGAAGTCGTGCGCCGGGCACGCAAAGCTCGTCGGCAATCTGATATCCGAGCTTGCGCGCAAAAATCTGAATTTCAACTCGAAGCTCGGCCACATGGGCAAGCGCACGACGCGCGAAAAGCTGATGTCATATCTTTCGGCGCAGGCGATGAAGAGCGGAAAAAATGAATTTGACATTCCCTTCGACCGCCAGCAGCTCGCCGACTATCTGTGCGTTGACCGCAGTGCAATGTCCGCTCAGCTCTGCGCACTCAGGGAGGACGGAATATTGAAGTTCAAGAAGAATCATTTTATACTCAACAGAATATGAAAAAACGACCGCCCGAATAAACGGACGGTCATTTCAATTATCGGTTAAGATTATTTCTTCTTTCCGGTGCCTTCGTATTCCTTTATCCATGCGACCATGTCGGTGAAGGACTGCTTTGCGCCCATGGGGGCGTAGCCGAGCTCTTCCTTCGCCTTCTCGCAGCTGAAGTTGCAGTTCGAGGTCAGCTTGCGGATGGAGTAGCGGGTGAAGAGCGGGGTCTTCTTCGCGGCGTTGTAATAGACCTCCATGAGAGGAGCAAACGCATTTGCAAGACCGAGAGAAATCTTGAGGCTCGGAGCCTTGAAGCCGCAGATGTCTGCGAGCATATGTATCAGCTGGTCGACGGTGACGACCTCATCGGTGAGGATATAGCCCTCGCCGGGTCTGCCTTTTTCAGCAGCACCGATCATGCCCTTGGCAACATCGCGCACGTCAACGAAGTTATATGCGCCGAAGGAGAGCGATACGGGGAACTTGCCCTTGAGGAACATTCTGACCATCTCGCCGACGGAAGAGACCTTGAAGTCATAGGGGCCGCAGCAAGCGCCGGGATAGCAGACAACTGTCTCAAGCTTGTCGTCGTTATTCTCAAACACATAGTTTGTGGCGGTAGCCTTAGTCTTTGCATAGGTGCCGTCAAGAATCTCGGGATTGAAGTGAGAAATCTCACGCATAACCTGATTATCGGGGAGCGGTGGGTAAGCGTCAACGGAGGAAGCGTAGACAAGGCGTTTTACGCCGCACTTTTTGCACGCCTCAACGACGTTCTTTGTGCCGTCGACATTGACCTTCCAGGTCATGTCCTCGTTGCCCTTGTTTATCTCGATAACGCCTGCAAGGTGATAGACGACGTCCGCACCTTCAAAAGCCTTTTCAAGAGAAGCGGGATCGGTGACATCGCCGAATACGCGCTCGCAATTGATGCCGTCAAAAATCTTGCTGTCTTTTCTGATGAGTATTCTGAAGTTTTCGCCGCGTGCCTCGAGTTCTTTAACGAGTGCATAGCCGACGTGACCCGTAGCGCCCGTGACGACTGAAAGCTTGTCTCCCATGATTAATTAACACTCCTTTAATTTTTAAGCTTACGGAACTTATTATATATCAGAAAAGCTTTTTAATATTTACGGTAAAGAACTATTTAACAGTAAAAAGATAATTATTTATTTTTTTAGTCAAAGTGCCGAAGTGTTTCGCCAATAACATTGACTTTTTGTATGTTTGGAGCTATTATTTTATAGTGGTATTTTGCTCTGCACGGCGGCGTATAACTTGAACGGACGCCCGCGCAGAGAACGGACATATATATTTGAAAGGAAGGATACAAGTGGCAAAATACGTCCTTGCACTCGATCAGGGAACGACGAGCTCACGCGCCATCGTTTTCGACAAAAAGGGCAATATCGTAGCCAAGGCGCAGAAGGAGTTCGATCAGATCTATCCCGCCGCAGGCTGGGTCGAGCATGACCCGATGGAGATACTTTTCAGCCAGTTCCAGGCGGTGACTTCCGTCTTTGCTTCGGGCGGGATAAAGCCTGAGGATATAGCCGCTATCGGCATAACGAATCAGCGCGAGACCACCATTATGTGGGACAGGGAGACGGGCAAGCCCGTCTACAACGCCATCGTCTGGCAGTGCCGCCGCACAGCGGAGCTCTGCGAGCAGATAAAGGCGGACGGCATGGAGGAATACATAAAGGATAAGACCGGCCTTGTTATAGACGCGTATTTCTCCGGCACAAAGATAAAGTGGATCCTTGACAACGTTCCGGGCGCACGTGCGCTCGCCGAGGCGGATCAGCTGCTCTTCGGCACGGTCGAGACATGGCTCATATGGAATCTCACCGGCGGCAGAGTGCATATAACCGACTACTCCAACGCGTCGAGAACGATGCTCTTCGATGTCGATAATCTCTGCTGGGACGAGAAGATGTGCGAATATCTCAACATCCCGATGTCCATTCTGCCAGAGGTCAAGCCTTCGAGCATGGTATACGGCAAGGTTGCAGGCGGCATAATCGGTCTTGAGGATCTCGAGGGTATCCCGATCGCGGGGGCTATAGGCGATCAGCCGGCGGCTCTGTTCGGTCAGGCATGCTTCGAGCCCGGTCAGGCGAAGAACACCTACGGTACCGGCTGCTTCCTGCTGATGAACACGGGCGAAAAGCGCGTTAAATCAAAGAACAACCTGCTCACAGGCGTCGCATGGGGTATCGGCGACAAGGTCGAATATGCCATTGAGGGCTCTGCGTTCAACGCGGGCTCGGTCATAAAATGGCTTCGCGACGAGCTGCATATGATAGACAACGCAAAGCGCTGCGATGAGCTCGCCGAGAGCGTGCCCGACGCAAACGGCATATATTTTGTCCCCGCGTTCACGGGACTCGGCGCGCCCTACTGGGATATGTACGCGCGCGGCTGCATAGTCGGACTCACGCGCGGAGTCAACCGCGCTCATATCGCGAGAAGCGTCCTCGAGGCTATTGCCTATCAGATGACCGATCTTCTTGAGGCGATGGAGGACGACTCCGGAATAACATTCACTGAGCTTCGTGTCGACGGCGGCGCGAGCGTCAGCGATATCCTGCTCCAGATCCAGTCGGATATGATACGCACGATAGTTGACAGACCCAAGACCGTCGAGACGACCGCTCTTGGCGCGGCATACCTTGCGGGTCTTGCCGTCGGCTACTGGAAGGACAGGGACGAGATCGCGCAGAACCGCGAGATCGAGAAGATTTTCACTCCCCAGATGGAGAAGTCGCACCGCGACGAGCTCTACAAGGGCTGGAAGCGCGCAGTCGAGCGTTCGCGCGACTGGGCGAAGGACTGATATTATCTGGCCGCCGACCGGTTTTCTGATCGGCGGCCGTAAAAATAACCGGGTATTCTCGAACACGAAAGGAAAACGAAAATGGATTATCTGAGCGAATCACTCAAACTGCACTATGAACTGCGCGGCAAGCTGGAGATACAGCCGAGAGCCGGGGTCAGCAACAAGGACGAGCTGTCCCTTGCCTACACCCCCGGAGTCGCGGCGGCGTGCCTCGAAATAAAGGACGATGTCAGCAAGAGCTATGACCTGACCCGCCGCTGGAACACCGTTGCCGTCGTCACGGACGGCACCGCGGTGCTTGGTCTCGGGGATATAGGTCCTGAGGCTGGCATGCCCGTCATGGAGGGCAAATGCGTGCTCTTCAAGGCGTTCGGTGGAGTCGACGCGATACCGCTTTGCGTGCGTTCAAAGGACGTTGACGATATAGTCAACACCGTCGCCCTGCTCGCAGGTTCGTTTGGCGGAGTGAATCTCGAGGATATCGCGGCTCCGCGCTGCTTTGAAATCGAGCGCAAGCTCAAGGAGCGCACGGATATACCGATTTTCCACGACGATCAGCACGGCACTGCGGTCGTCTGCCTTGCGGCGGTTGTCAATGCATTAAAGATAGTCAAAAAGCAGCTCTCCGACTGCACCGTTGTTTTCAGCGGCTCGGGCGCTGCGGGCGTTGCGATAGCGAGACTCTTCGACTCTATGGGTGCAGGCGAGATTATCATGTGCGACCGCAAGGGCATAATCTGCGAGGGCGGCGATCTGACTCCCGCAAAGGCGGAAATTGCCGCGTTCACAAACAAAAATCACCGCACCGGCACGCTTGCCGACGCGATGAAAGGCGCTGATATATTTGTCGGCGTCTCCGCTCCCGGAATCGTTACAGAGGAGATGGCGGCGTCGATGGCTGAAAATGCAATAATCATGGCTATGGCGAACCCCGTACCCGAGATAATGCCCGACCTTGCAAAGGCGGCAGGCGCGGCGGTAGTCGGCACGGGCAGAAGCGACTTCCCGAACCAGATAAACAACGTTCTCGCGTTCCCCGGAATTTTCCGCGGCGCGCTCGATGTCCGCGCGAGCGACATAAACGAAGAGATGAAGATAGCCGCCGCCAAGGCGATAGCTTCGCTCGTCAGCGACGATGAGCTGAACCCCGATTATATCCTGCCTGCGGCGTTCGATGAGCGCGTCGGCAAGGCAGTCGCCGATGCGGTTGCGCAGGCGGCGAGGGACAGCGGCGTTGCGAGAATATAATTAAAATTTCGTGGTGTAGCCGCCGTCGAGCTTTATTCCGCTTTTTTCGCAGCGGGATTCAACAAAGCTCTGCGTCCGGTCGATGACTGTTCTGAAGCTCATAGGCATTTTTGCGGGAGCGCGGCGCGGCGAGTGGCTGCCCTGCGTTATCAGCTCGCTTTCGATGCAGTCGAGAATATGCAGATAGGCGGGGTCGTTGAGAATATCTGCGTTGGGCACCCAATCGCCCGGGAGATTGCCCTTGGCGGTCTCCGCGATTATGATTCGGTACATCATGAGGCTGTATATCCTGTGCAGGGAGTCGACGGTTGAGTCATTACTCTCCTGCGGGAAAGTCAGGAATTTGCGCAGCTTTCCGGCGACGCGGAATATAGTTAATGTGTTGAGCTCCGAGTCGGAGGGCAGGTCGCCTTTGATACCGAATGCGCCTTCAAATCCGCGCTTCGATTCGCTCAGCCCCAGCAGGTAGTCCGTGGTGACATTGTAGTAATCCGCCGCGCGGCAGAGAAAATCGAGCCCGCATTCGCGTATGCCGTTTTCGTAGTGTGAGAGCAGCGCCTGCGAGACTCCGAGTCCTGCGGCGGCTTCCTTTTGGCTCAGTCCCTTTTCTTTTCTGAGCGAAGACAGGCGCGCGGTTATATTTGTTGCCATAACGATACCTCTTTTATACAGTCTGTATAATCATTATATCAGAAATTCAAGAATTTTCAATCATACAGTTCAACAGAATACTCAACGTATTTTTGGAGGAAACATGAAAAGCTATATAGTCTATATCATAAGAAGCGGCGCGACAAAGGAGGAGACCGAGGGAAAATATATCGGTCACACCGACGTTGAGCTCAGCGAAGAGGGCAGAAAACAGCTCGAGAATATGCGCTCTGAGCTTGTCTATCCGCCCGTCGGCGCGGTCATATCGAGTCCGCTTAAGCGCTGCACCGACACCGCGGCGATACTCTATCCCGACAACAAGTGCATTACTATAGATTCGCTCATAGAGTGCAACTTCGGCGAGTTCGAGGGCAAGGATGCGGAGGAGCTCAAGGACTATCCGATGTTCCCGCGCTGGCTCGCCGGCGAGCAGGGCGTTGAGCCGCCGTTCGGCGAGAGCAACGAGGCGTTCGCAAAGCGCGTGTGCGAGGGATTCATAAAAATAATCGACGGTCTGATAAAGACCGAAACCGACCGTGCGGCGATAGTCACACACGGCGGCGTGATGATGGCACTGCTCACAAACTTTGGTTTGCCCCAGCTGCCGATGCACGAGTGGATAACTCCGAACGGCTGCGGCTACACTCTGCGCATAACCCCGTCGCTGTGGATGCGCGGGCACAAGCTGGAGGTTGTCTACGAGTTCCCGTATGAGAAGAACGACGAGGAAGGCGAAGAAGAATAAAATTTGACGGGAGGCGGCAATATGCAGTACAGAACCATAAGAGCGGCGGCGAGCGCCGAGTTCGTTGAAAAGCGTTCGCGGTTCATCGGCTATATATCGCCCGTCACGACTCAGCAGGACGCGATAGCGTTCATCGATTCGATAAAGTCGAAGCACTGGGACGCGACGCACAATGTCCCGGCATATATAATCAGAAATGGCAACATCTGCCGCTTTTCGGACGACGGCGAGCCGCAGGGCACGGCGGGAATGCCGGCACTCAATGTCCTGCAAAAAGAAGAGCTGACCGACTGCGTTCTGGTTGTCACCCGATATTTCGGCGGAATACTTTTAGGCGGCGGAGGGCTTGTCAGAGCCTATTCGCACGCAGCGAAAATCGCAGTTGACGCGGGGGGCATAGTGACCCGCGCGGAGTGCAGCATAGTGAAAATCCGCTGTGACTACACATTTTACGGGCGGCTCGCCTCGCTTATCCCGGAGCAGGGCGGCATAGTTGAGGACACGGCGTTCGAGGACGCGGTGACGGTGAAAATGAGAATACCGCAGGAGCTTGAGCCTGCGTTTGAGGCGCGGCTCGTTGACCTTAGCAACGGCACTTGCCGCGGAGAAATAACAGACACGGTTTTTGCGGATATAGACTGAGGAGGAGAAAAATGAAGATACTTTTTCAGGGCGATTCGATAACGGACGGCAACAGATACAAAGAGCCCGAACGCCGCCACGATCTCAACCATCAGATAGGGCACAGCTACGCATTTATTGTCAGCGGTATGCTCGGCGCGGAATATCCGGATGCCGGACTTCGATTTGTAAACCGAGGCATTTCCGGCGACACGACGCGCGGACTGCTCCGCCGCTGGCGCGAGGATGCGCTCGATATAGAGCCGGATGTTTTGAGCCTGCTCATCGGCACGAACGACTGCTTCCTTGAGGGCGAAAATCATGTTGAGCCAGAGGAATACGAAAAGAATCTCGAAAGCATACTCTCGCAGTCGTTTGAAACGAACGGGGAGCTGAAAGTGTTTCTCATGGAGCCGTTCTTTCTGCCGACAAAGGACAGATTCAAGGCGGAAGAGAATACTTGCCGCGAAGAGATAGGCAGATATTCGCAAATCTGCCGCCGCGTTGCCGAAAAGGACGGCAGGATATTTTTCATTCCGCTTCAGCATCTGTTCGACGAAGCAGCAGAGGGACGTGACTGCGCCTACTGGATTTGGGACGGCATCCACCCGACGGAGAGCGGGCACGCGCTGATAGCACGCGAGTGGATAAAAGCATTCAAGGCGATGTTTGAATAAAAATCTAAACCAAACAAAAAATCCTCCGTATGAATCCATACGGAGGATAACTTTTTGCTTTGATTATTTCTCGGCGGCTGCGGCGGCGGTTCTTCTTGCCTGGAGCGCGTCGGATATCTCCTGCTTCTTCTTGCCGACGATATCGTATTTGAATATCGGAATAGCGGAGAGCAGGGAGAGAATACCGGGGACAACGGCGTAGGCGAAGAACACGATGTCCTTTGTCTTTGTCGCGAATCCGGCGGCGGTGCCTGCGGCGATCTCGCGCACGGTGTCCGAATAGCCGGAGACCTGAACGAACACAAGACCGAGCGCCGTGCCGAGCGCAAGGCAGATTTTTATAGTCAGCGTGAGCACCGAATATGCTGTGCCCTCCATGCGCTTGCCGGTCTCGTACTCATAGTAGTCAACGCAGTCGGCGGTCATTATCATGGGCATGAGGTTGACGGACGCAAACTGGAGACCCATGAGGAACAGTGAGAAGTAGAAGAGGACGGTGAGCACCATGTTGTCGGGGTTCGTGAACCAGAAGTGGGCTATCACGAACGAGAGCACGGATGCGATGAAGCCGTAGACCGAAAGTCCGATAAAGACCTTTTTCTCGTCGAGCTTCTTTATAAGGAACGGGCAGGCCGCCATGCTTATCATCGTGCCGATGGCGGTCGAGATGCCGAGGACTGCAACGAGGTTCTGCGAGCCGAGAAGAATATTTGCCGCCTGAACCTGAATTCCCATTGCCATCTGGCGTCCGAAGCCGAGGAAATACGAGATTATGACGAGCATGAACGGCTTATTCGATTTGAGCGCGCCCATCATGTCCTTGAAAGATATCTTGTCGCCCGCGGTGTAGGGTACGCGCTCTTTGTTGAGGAGCGGGATGAGCCCGAACAGCACGCAGCCGAAAACGGCAGTGAGCACGGCGGTGAACAGATACTCGTTCGCTATCATGGGCAGGTCGGTTTCGCCGCTCTTGACGAGCACCTTGGAGCCGCCAGGGATTATAAGGCAGGCGATGGGCACTATCACGACGCAGGCGGAGAAGCCTATCTGCTTGAACGTGTTTGAGATGGAGACGACATTCGTGCGCTCCGTCGGGTCGGGAGTGAGGACGGATGCGATGCCCTGCGAGGGCACGTCGCCGAGGGTCATCGCGAAGCTCCAGAGGAGATAGGTCGCGAAGATCCATATGTAAGTTGCCGCTTTGTTCGTCTTGAACGGCACGTCGATGAACACAACCGCGGACATGACGAGCAGGGGCAGGATCGACTTTGCAATCATCGATTTGAACTTGCCGTTTTTGCTCTTCGAGCGGTCGATCATGTTGCCGACGAACGGGTCGAAAACTGCGGAGAGAATCTTCGCCACGAGCACGAGAATACCGACAACTGCGATGTCCGCGCCGAGAATCGAAGCGTCAAACTCCGCCTGATATGAATTCAGGAGTCCGACTATCGCCTGGAAGCCGAAAAGACCGAGCGAATAGGCGGCAATTTCCTTGAAGTTCATATACTTTCCTTTTGATGAACTCATTGTTATTCCCCTTTCAGCAAGCCCCGAATCGGTCTTTGCCTCAGATTTAAGGCTTTACTGTACTAAATTGATTTTATTATAAACTGTGAATTTGCCCGTGTCAATATGGATGCTGTAATTTTTGCCGCCAGATTCAGCTTTTCTGTTGCGCGCCGGTGCGCCGTTCGGCTTGACACTTGTCTTTATTAAATGTATAATTTACCATGAGTTAATATAACAGCAGGAGGATGAAATCAATGATTTCAAAGAAACTTTTCGGTACTCTTTCCGACGGCAGAGAGGTCGATATATACGAGCTCAAGAACGCAAACGGCGTCAGTGCGTCCGTCATTACATACGGCGCAACTTGGCAGTCGCTTTTTGCGCCCGACAGAGACGGCAATTTCGAGGATGTTCTCATCGGCTTTGACGATCTCAAGGGTCATGTCGAGCGCTCGGACTATCAGGGTCAGATCGTCGGCAGATATGCGAACCGTATCTGCGGCGGACATTTTACCGTTAACGGCAAAGAAATTGATGTTGTAAAGAACGAGAACGGCAAGACCTGCCTGCACGGCGGCGGCGAGTTTTCACACGCTGTCTGGGCGGCAAAAGTCGAGGGCGAGAGCCTTGTTCTCGAATATAAGAGCGACGAGGGCTCGAACGGATTCCCCGGCGAGATGAGCGCAAAGGTGACTTATACTCTTGATGACAGCAACGAGCTTTCGATTGCATATGAGGCTGTCTGCACCGAGGACACGCCGATAAACATGACGAACCATGCGTATTTCAATCTCGGCTCGTATAAGCGTCCGAACGTGCTCTCTCAGGAGCTTCGCCTGTCCGCGTCGCGCTACACTCCCATTGATGAGGACAGCATACCGACCGGCGAGATAAGAGATGTCACCGGCACGGCATTCGATTTCAGACAGATGAAAGCTATCGGCAGGGATATAGATCAGGACGACGAGCAGCTCATTATCGGATGCAACGGCTATGACCACAATTTCTGCATCGATGAGGGCACGCAGGGCGCGTTTGCGACTGCATATGACCCGGAGAGCGGGCGCATTATGGAAGTTACTACGGATATGCCCGGCGTTCAGCTCTACACCGGCAACTTCCTCGACAAGATCCCCGGCAAGGGCGGCACGGTGATGAATAAATATGCCGGCTTCTGCCTTGAGACCCAGTTCTATCCCGATTCTCCGAACCAGCCGAACTTCCCGTCCTGCATTTTCAAGGCGGGCGAAAAGTTCAGAAGCCGCACAAGCTTCAAATTCTCGGTAAAATAAATTTTTTCAGAGGCGTGTTTATGAATTCAACGGGTGCGCGGGCGCTGATAGATGTGCTGCTCGAACAGGGAGTCGATACGGTTTTCGGTTATCCCGGCAGTGCGGTGCTCGATATCTACGATGAACTTTACAAATGCGATAAAATTCGCCATATACTCACCTGCCACGAGCAGGCGGCGGCTCACGCGGCGGACGGATACGCCCGCGCGACGGGCAGAACGGGAGTCGTTATCGCAACCTCGGGACCCGGTGCCACCAATCTTGTGACGGGCATCGCCGCGGCATACATGGATTCGAGCCCCGTTGTTGCAATAACGGGGAACGTCAAGACCTCGCTGCTCGGCAGCGACTCGTTTCAGGAGGTCGATATCGCGGGCGTTACGATGCCGGTGACGAAATATTCGTTCATCGCGTCGGGCGAGCACGGAGTGGCGCAGGATGTCCGCGAGGCATTCTCGATAGCGCAGTCCGGCAGAAAAGGACCTGTCTTAGTCGACATCCCGGCGGATATCGCGGCTCAGAGCGAGGAATATGAACGCGCACCGAAGAGCGAGCCCGCCCCGGCAAAAGAGCCGGAGAAAGCCGAGCTCGAACGCGCGGCGCAGATGATAGAAAAAGCCAAAAGACCGCTTATCTATGTCGGCGGCGGGGCGATAAGCTCCGGTGCGTCGGACGCGCTGAAAACATTTGCTCAAAAACTGCATATCCCCGTCGCGTGTTCTATGATGGGGCTCGGCGCTTATCCGTGCTCGGCGGAGCTGTTCTTGGGGCTCGTCGGCATGCACGGAAACCCGGCGGCAAATATGGCGGCGTTAAACTGCGATTTACTCATTGCCGCGGGCGCGAGATTTTCAAACCGCGTCGCCGCGAGCAAAGAGAGCTTCGCCCCGAAGGCGAAGATAATACATATTGATATAGACGCGGCGGAGTTCGACAAAAATATAATTTCCGACGCCCACATTCTCGGCGACCTCGGAAAGACGCTCGAAAAGCTAAGTGTTATGCTGCCACCCGGTGAGAATTCCGAGTGGCTCGACGAGATAGCCGAGTTCAAAAGGCGGATTCCGCGCCCGAAGCCCTATGCTCCGTACACGGTTCTGCACACTCTGAGCGAGCTGACGAAGGGCGAAGCGAATATAGTGACCGATGTCGGTCAGAATCAGATGTGGACGGCGCAGTACTATGATTTTGAACGCCCGCGTTCGCTGATAACCTCGGGCGGACTGGGCGCGATGGGCTTTGGCATGGGTGCGGCGATAGGCGCGGCACTCGGCAAACCCGAGCGAAAGACCGTTTTGATAACCGGGGACGGCGGATTTCATATGAGCCTGAGCGAGCTTGCAACGCTCAGCAGATATAATATCCCCGTCGTTGTTATCGTTATGAACAACGGCGTGCTCGGCATGGTGCGCCAGTGGCAGAAGGTGTTCTATGACGGACGCTTTTCCGCGACTCAGCCGGGTCGCGGTACGGATATAGCCGCCGTCGCAAAGGCGTTCGGCGTCAAGGGCATGAGAATAAAGAATCCGTCGCAGGCGAAGCGCGTTTTCAAAAAGGCGCTCTTGATGGACAAGCCCGTAGTTATAGACTGCCGCATCGACCCAGACTGCGCGGTGCTCCCGATGATACCGCCCGGCGGCGATATCACGACGGCTATCTACAAATAAGGAGAAATTATTATGACTCAGAAGCTGACCGTTTCGGCGCTTGTCCGAAACCGCTCGGGCGTTCTGCTCAGAGTGGCGGGACTTTTTGCGCGCCGCGGATATAATATACGAAGCCTCACGGTTTCCGAGACCGAGCATCCCGAGTTCTCGCGAATGACGGTTGTCTCCGAGGTCGAGCCGGAGCAGGTAAAGCAGGTCGAGGCTCAGCTGTTGAAGCTCGAGGATGTCATAAAAGTGGCGCATCTCGAAGAGGGGAAGCTCGTTTCGAGCGAACTTCTGCTGATAAAAGTCCACTGCCTCAACAAGGACAGACCGCAGGTCCTAAAGACCGTCATAGCCTACGGCGCGAGGGTCAAGGATATCGGTCACACGATGCTCACGGCGGAGCTGACGGGCGAGCCGGAGCGAATAGACGCGTTTATCGCGGACATGAGCGTCCACGGAATAGCCGAGCTTTCGCGCTCGGGCATAACCGCTCTTGAGAGCGGCGACACGGTCATAAACGACTGACACGGGAGGGAGAGAGTTGAAAAAAATCGAATTGCTCGATTCGACCCTGCGCGATGGCGCTCAGGGGGAGGGCATATCCTTTTCCGTCAACGACAGGCTGGAGATAGTCCGGGTGCTGGACGATCTCGGCATACCGATAATCGAGGCGGGCAACCCGACCTCCAATCCGCGCGAGCTTGAGTTTTTCGAGCGGGCGAGCAGGCTGTGGCTCAAAAATTCCCGCCTGTGCGCATTTGGTTCAACGCGGAGAAAGGGCGAGAGAGTCGAAGAGGACGCGGCGTGTGCCGCTCTGCTCAAGGCGGGAACCCCGTGCGTTTCAATAGTCGGCAAGAGCAGAAAAGTTCAGGTCGAGGGCGTTTTGCAGACGAGCCTCGAAGAAAATCTGTCTATGATAGAGGAGACCTGCCGCTTTTTCAAAAACCACGGCAAATATGTCGTTTTCGATGCCGAGCATTTCTTCGACGGTATGTCGGACAATGACGGCTACGCGCTCGAAAGCCTGCGCGCGGCTCTGCGCGGCGGTGCGGACTGCCTGACGCTCTGCGACACGAACGGCGGCTCGTTCCCCGATTATATTGAAAAAATCACCGGCGAGGTCGTAAAAGCCTTTCCGGGTACAGATATAGGAATCCACACCCACAACGATTCGGACATGGCGTGCGCGGGCGCACTCATGGCGGTCAGAGCGGGCGCGAAGCAGGTGCAGGGCACATTTATCGGCTTCGGCGAGCGCTGCGGAAACGCGAGCCTGACTTCGATAATCCCGAACTTGCAGATAAAATCCGACTATGAGTGTATCCCGCAGGAGAATTTGAAAAATCTGACCTCATCGGCGATAAAGATAGCGTCGATAGCGAATGTAACTTTGCACAGGGATGTGCCGTTTGTCGGGCGCAGCGCATTCGCCCATAAAGCGGGAATGCACGCCGACGGCGTTTTGAAATTCAGCGAATCGTTCGAGCATATCGACCCCGAATCCGTCGGCAACAGAAGACGCTTCCTGCTTTCTGAAGTGACCGGCAAGGCGGCGGTGCTCAAGAAGATACAGAAGCTCTATCCCGATTTCGACAAGGATTCGCCGCAGGTCGCGGAGCTGCTCGATATCCTGAAGCAAAAAGAATACGAGGGCTATCAATATGAGGGCGCTGATTCGTCGTTCGAGCTGATAGTTCACCGCCTCGTCAGAAAATACAAGCCGTTCTTCGATCTCATCAGCTACAAGGTGCTCGACGAGCTGCCCTATGACAATGACCACAGCGCAACCGCCACGATAAAGCTCAGCGTCGACGGCAGAGTCAGAATAGCGGCGTCGGACGGCGACGGCCCCGTCAATGCGCTCGACCGCGCTTTGCGTGAAGCGCTCGAGGTGTTCTATCCGTGTCTTAGAAAATTGAGGCTCATCGACTACAAGGTTCGCGTCATGGAGCCGAAAGACGCCACGGCGGCGAGCGTCCGCGTTCTTATAACTTCGTCCGACGGCGAGGATATCTGGACAACGGTCGGCGTGTCGCAGGACGTTATCAACGCGAGCTGGATAGCGCTCGTCGACTCCATCGAGCATAAGCTCGTGAGCATGGGCGAGAATCTGCACAGGTAAATATACGAAATTTTGTAACAAAATGTTATTTTGCCATTCACACAAACTTTTGCGAATGGTTTATAATAATTACAATGGGTTCGTTTAAAACAAAGGAGAGGTACTTATGGCTAACGAAAAAATACTTGTCGTTGACGACGACGTTAATATCTGCGAACTGCTGCGCCTCTATCTTGAAAAAGAGGGCTACACAGTCAGCATAGTAAACGACGGCGAGAGCGCCGTGAAGAGCTTCGGCGAGATTCAGCCGGATCTGATGCTGCTTGATATAATGCTGCCCCGTCTTGACGGCTGGCAGGTCTGCCGCGAGATCAGAAAATTCTCGGACAAGCCGATAATCATGCTCACCGCAAAGGGCGAGACTTTTGATAAAGTTCTCGGTCTTGAACTCGGCGCGGACGACTATGTCGTCAAGCCCTTCGACGCAAAGGAAGTTGTGGCGCGCGTCAAGGCAGTCCTCAGACGCAGCGCGGGCGCCCCGGCGGCGGATATAAAGCAGGTCGAATACGACAAGCTCAAGATAAACCTGACGAACTACGAGCTCTGGGTCGACGGCAAGCGCATCGACACTCCGCCCAAAGAGCTGGAGCTTATCTATCACCTTGCCAGCAACCCGAACAGGGTGTTCACCCGCGATCAGCTGCTCGACGAAGTCTGGGGCTTCGACTATTACGGCGATTCGAGAACGGTCGATGTCCATGTCAAGAGGCTCAGAGAGAAGCTCGAGGGCGTGTCCGACAAGTGGGAGCTCAAGACCGTCTGGAGCGTAGGCTACAAGTTTGAGACCAAGGATTGATGTGCATGAAAAAAGCACGCAAAAAGTTTGAAATAAAAGATGCAAAGAACGCAGGCTCGAGAACAAAAAGCTCGGGTCTGTTTCACCGTTACTTTTATGTGACGGTGCTGATACTGTTTATCGGCTTCACCATTCTCGGCTCGTCGTTGTTGATATTCATCGCGCGCTACCAGTCTGAAGAGAAGACGGCGCTTTTAAAGCAGAACGCGCAGACCGTCTCGCAGACTGCCGCGGCGCTTATTCAAAAAGGCTACTCGCTTGAAGAGAGCAACAAGAATTCTACTCTGCTCATGAGCGTTTCGACCGCCCAGCTCTCGCAGGCGATAGATGCGGACATCTATATATGCGACACCGACGGCAAGATAATCTGCTGTAAGGATATATGGCAGTCCAATCTCGTGATGTACATGGGCGAGTGCATAGTCCACAGCAAATATACAGTCCCCGAAACAGCTCTGTCGAAGCTCAGCAGCGGCGGATATACCGAAACGGGCACGCTCGGCGGAATGTACAAAAGCTCGCATTTTATAAGCGTTGAGCCGATAGTGGCATCCGGCAAGCTTTGCGGCGCGGTCATCGCTTCGCAGGATACGGATTCGCTGCACGAGCCTGTCAGGGCGATGCTCAAGATGTTCCTGTTCTCGGCAATTCTCGCGCTCGCGATAGCATTCGTTGCAACATATGTTATGACTTATCAGATGACAAAGCCCCTGCGCGAGATGTCGGCGGCGGCAAAGCAGTATGCAAAGGGCGATTTCAGCAACCGAATCTCGGTGCCCTATCATAAAGTGCTGGGCGGCGACGAGGACGAGGTCGCGGAGCTTGTGACGGCGTTCAACTCGATGGCGAACGCGCTTTCGGCTATCGAGACTTCGAGACGCAATTTCGTCGCGAATGTCTCGCATGAGTTAAAGACCCCGATGACCACTATCGGCGGATTCATAGACGGAATACTCGACGGCACGATAGATTCGTCGAAGAGCACATATTATCTCAGAATAGTCTCCGACGAGGTCAAGCGCCTTTCACGCCTTGTCACGGGTATGCTCAATATGTCGAAGATAGAGGCGGGTCAGTTAAAAATCCAGCCCAAGGAGTTCGACATTTCGGCAATGACCTTCAAAACGATGCTCGGCTTCGAGCGCGCGATAGATGAAAAGAAGATAGAGATACGCGGCCTTGACAAGGTCGAGCCGCTCAACATCTGCGCCGACGAGGATATGATAAATCAGGTCGTATATAATCTTATCGACAACGCCGTGAAGTTCACGAACGAGGGCGGCTATATCGAAGTCGCGATAAAATCGGACAGTGAAAAGATGATATTCTCCGTCAAGAACAGCGGCAAGGGAATCTCGCGCGAAGAGGCGGGCAAAGTCTTTGAGCGCTTCTATAAAACGGACAAATCGCGCAGCTACGATGTCAAGGGAGCGGGTCTCGGACTGTATATAGTCAAGACCATAATCGATATGCACGGCGGTCAGATAACCGTCAACAGCGAGCCGGGCGAATATACGCAGTTCGTGTTCTGGCTTCCGCTGAGATGAATTTTTGCGGAAAAAAGTTGAATAAAAATCCAAAGGTTATTTACCCGACGTTCAAGAAATCGTAATATTGAAAGTCCATAATAGTGTCAAAAGATGAAGGATATCCCGAAGGCAATGGATGGAGGTAAACTCAGTTTATGTACAATGATGATTATGTGAACAACTTCGGCAGCTCCGGCGGGACGCCGCCCGAAGACAACTCGGCAGACACCGCACAGCAGTCTGCACCGCTTGAGCCGGATCAGGTTTATTCTGCTCCGCAGCAGCCCGAGCAGGGCAGCTATAACAGCCAGAATTCATATAATTCCGGCAGCTACACGCCGCCTCAGCCCGAGAAAAAGAAGAAAAAGATGAGCGCGAAGAAGAAAGGCGTTGCGGTTTTCGCCGCAATCCTCGCAGTTGTTATCGCGGTCTCCGCGACCGTCACCGTGCTCGCAAAGAGAAATAATAACAGCAGCTCCGGCGGCACTTCTGTGACCGGCACTTCCGAGGGCGACGCTCAGCTGAACATTGCCGAGACCCCGAAGGCGACAACGACTTCAAAGGGCAACGGCGTGCTCACCTCGGCTCAGATATATGAAAAAGTTTCGCCGAGCAATGTCGGCATAGTCGTATACAGCCAGTCGTCAAGCTCGGCTTCCGGCGAAGGCTCCGGCATAGTCATGGGCGAAAATAAAGATCACACTTATACCTATATAATCACCTGCGCCCATGTTATCAGCGGCGAGGGAGTCAAAGCCGTCGTTCAGCTGCATGACGGCACTCAGTATGACGCCGAGATAGTCGGTTACGATTCGCGCACAGATATCGGCGTGCTGAAAATAAAGGCTACGGGCTTCACAGCCGCAGAGTTCGGCGATTCAACGAAGCTTTCGGTCGGCGAGACCGTGTATGCCATAGGCAACCCCGGCGGCACCGAGTTCTTCGGCTCGTTTACCAACGGCATGGTCTCCGCGATTTCGAGAACCGTCAGCAGCCAGATAGGCTACTCCATGGAGTGCATCCAGCATACGGCGGCTATCAGCCCCGGCAACTCCGGCGGCGCTCTGATAAACGAATACGGCCAGGTGGTCGGCATCAACTCGCTTAAAATCAGCGACAGCAGCTATGAGCTCATGGGCTTCTCTATCCCGATCTCGTCCGCAAAAGAGATAATCGACGATCTTATCGCCTACGGCAGAGTGCCGAACCGCCCGAAGCTCGGCATCAGCTACTTCTCCAATACATCGAATCAGCAGTATAACATGATAGTGCAGATAAAGGGTCTGCCGGCGGGCTCGCTCATAATCGCGGACATCAACGAGGACAGCGACCTTGCAAAGAGCAGCGCCCAGGTCGGCGACCTCATAACTGCGGTCAACGGCAAGGAGCTGAGCACTTCGGAAGTTCTGCTCGAAGCGATTGAAAACGCCAAAGTCGGTGATACGCTGACCCTGACCCTGTGCAGGATATCGAGCAACTATCAGACAAAGGAATTCAATGTCAAGGTAAAGCTCGTCGAGGATACCGGAAACACCACTTCCTCTTCCTCCCAACAGCAGCAGGAGCAGACAACCCAGCAGGACAACAGATCATTCTACTACAACCCCTTTAATTGATACATCACCTTTCTAACGAAAACGCGGGTGCAGCGAAAACTGCGCCCGCGCTTTTTTTGTTGCAAGGATAGGAATGCTGTGATATAATTGTCTCAAATATTGCGGAGGATAATTAAATATGATCTATGTTCTGGCAGCTGCGCTGTTTGTGTTTTTGTGCGGCGCAAAGTTCGTCAAATCGGGTGAGTTCAATTCCGATTATATGTCAAAAGATACGACCGGCGCCATAAACGGAATCTTCGTGCTGCTCGTTTTCATGTGCCACATCAGCGGGTATATGAAGCTCGGCGGCTCGTCCGATACGATATGGCTCGACCTGAAAAGCTGGCTCGGTCAGCTCGTCGTTGTGACTTTCCTGTTCTATTCGGGCTATGGCATGATGTGCTCTATAATGAAAAAAGGCACGCCGTATGTCAAGGGTATTTTCAGGCGCAGGTTCCTGAGCCTTTTTGCGCATTTTGATATCGCGGTTCTCCTGTTCCTGCTGATGAACCTCGCGCTCGGAATAAAGACGAAGACGAGAACGACTCTGCTCGCGTTCACTACATGGGAGAGCATAGGCAACTCGAACTGGTATATTACCGCGGTTCTCTGCCTCTATCTGATACTTATAGTGTCGTTCCTTATCTTCCGCAAGCACCATATCCCGGGGCTTATCGCGATGACCGTACTCACCTGCGGACTCGCTTTTGCGCTTATAAAAGTCGGAAAGCCCGCGTGGTACTACAACACGCTGATTCTCTTCCCGCTGGGTATGTGGTATGCGTATCTCAAGAAATATATAGACAAATTCGTGATGAAAAACAACTATATCTATATGCTCTGCATTACGGTCGCGGTTGCTGCCTTTGTTGTCGGACATAAATATCGCTCGGCAGGGCTCCCGGTATACTGGGCGTGGGCGAGCGCGTTCATGCTTATAGTTGTGCTCGCATCGATGAAGATAAAAATCGGCAATCCCGCACTTTCGATGCTCGGCAAGCATGTTTTCAGCGTCTATATTCTCCAGCGCATCCCGATGACGATATTCAAGAGACTCGGACTGGTCAACAACAATCTGAACTATTTCATTCTCTGCTTCGCCGCTACGCTGCTTATGGCGATAGTGTTCGACGCGCTGATGAAAAAGCTTGACGCAAAGGTTTTCACCCCGAAAGCGAAGGCGTAAAATAAATACAGCAAAGCACCCGGCAGGGATTTCTCCCGACCGGGTGCTTTTTATGTGCTTAATTATTTTTTCTTGAGTCTCTTGTCTGTCTTTGTTGCAAGGTGGGTGCCGACACTCTGGAAAATCTGAACGAGCGCTATGAGCAGGATAACCGCAAAGATCATGACGAGATATTTGTAGCGGTAGTAGCCGTAGTTTATGGCTATCTTGCCGAGTCCGCCGCCGCCGATTATTCCGCTCATTGCGGAGTAGCCGAGGATGGTGGTTATCGCTATCGTGAAGTTCGAGAGCAGCGAGGGCACGCTCTCGGGAATCATGACTTTGATAATTATCTGCATGGGCGAAGCTCCCATGCTCTGCGCGGCTTCAATTATATTCGGGTTGACCTCGCGCAGGCTGCTTTCAACAAGACGCGCCACAAACGGGAACGACGCGATGACGAGCGGGACTATCGAGGCGACTGTGCCGACCGCCGTGCCGACGATAAGACGGGTCAGTGGGAAGACGAGAATCATCAGAATCAAAAACGGCACCGAACGCAGAAGATTTATAATAACATTGAGAACCTTCATCAGAGCCTTCGGCAGGGGGAGAACGCCGCCCTTTTCGCCCGCGACGAGCAGCACGCCGAGCGGCAGGCCGATAATTATCGCGAAGAGCGTGGAGAGCAGGGTGACATATATCGTCTCCCAGATAGCCAGCGGGAAATCATTTTTTAATATATCGAGGGCTTCCGTCAGCGCCTCGGAAGTGAATGCATTGTCAAACATCTTTTAAACCTCCTCAACAAGAATATCCGGCATACTCTGCAGATATTTCGACGCGCGTTCAAGCTCGTTGTCCCCTCCGGGGATGCCGAGGAGCATGTTGCCGTAGACCTTGTCGCCGATGCAGCGCGTGGAGGCAGCTAAAATATTCGCCGCGATTCCCTCGTCCATAGCCATCTTGGTTATCAGCGGGGTGTTGGTCGCGAACGCGCCGTTGAAGACGACTCTTATCCTGTGCTCGTCCGAAGCGGGAGCAAAAATCTCATCCGAAGCGTCGGGGAATACGAGGCGTTTTGCTGCCGCCGACTGCGGATGGGCAAAGACGGTGCTGACTTCGCCCTGTTCAACGACCGTGCCGTTGTCAAGAATGGCGACTCGGTTGCAGGTCTCTTCGACAACGCTCATCTGGTGGGTTATTATAATAACCGTTATGCCGAGCTTTTTGTTTATGTCTCTTATGAGGTTGAGGATCGAATGTGTGGTGTTCGGGTCGAGCGCGCTTGTCGCCTCGTCGCAGAGCAGAACTTTCGGATTTGTAGCGAGTGCGCGGGCTATCGCGATTCTTTGCTGCTGACCGCCGGAGAGCTGAGCGGGGTAAGCCTTCGCCTTGTCGGGCAGACCGACTATCTCGAGCAGTTCGAGCGCGCGTTTCTTCGCGTCCTCTTTCTTCATGCCCTCAAGCTCGAGCGGAAAGCAGATGTTTTTCAGGCAGTTGCGCTGCATGAGCAGGTTGAAGCCCTGGAATATCATGGTTATATTGCGGCGGGCGTCCCTGAGCTGCTTGCTCGAAAGCGAACCCATATCGACCCCGTCTATGAGTATCTGGCCCTCAGTCGGGCGTTCGAGCATATTTATGCACCGCACGAGCGTGCTCTTGCCCGCGCCGCTCATGCCGATAATGCCGTAAATATCGCCGTCGTTTATCGTCAGAGAAACATTCTTGAGCGCGTCGAGCGAGCTGTCGGCGGTCTTGAAAGTTTTTGACAGATTTTTAATCTCGATCATTTTATGCCTCCGAACTTCTGGATAAAAAGATAATGCCGGCAAGCAGCCCGATTAAGAGCAACTTAGCCCGGCATTATATTTTATAACATTTACTTCACTGCGTCAAGAGTGGTCTGCTTGCCGCCGTAGAGAGCCATGGGCTCGACATGGACATAGCAAACGGTGACGATGTTCGTGTTGTTCTGCTTGTTGAAATCGTCGAGGTAAGGCTCGTGCTGGAAGTAGTTCGCGTCGATCTCGCCGGACTCAACAACATTGTTGGGCTGGACATAATCTTCGAACTCTTTGATGTCAAGGGTGACGCCCTTAGCGGCAAGGATCTCCTTGGCAACGGCGAGGATCTCGGCGTGCGGTGTGGGGGATGCAGCGACGGTTATGGTCTGACCCTTGAGTGCGTCGTAGTTGACGGAGGGATCGTAGCCGTCACCGGGGTTTGAAACAACGCTGATAACTGCGCCGTTATACTTTGAAGCGATGAAATCGGCGACCTTCTTGCTCTGGAGAGCGGCGGAAAGAGCCTTTATCTTGTCGGAATTCTCGTTGCCCTTCTTGGCGGCGAGGATGTTCGAATATGCGCTCGAGGAGCCCTCAATGGCGAGATTGTCCTTTACGGGGTTAAGACCCGCGGAGATAGCGTAGTTCGAGTTGATAACAGCATAGTCAACATCCTTGAGAACGTTGGGGAGCTGAGCGGCTTCAACCTCTTTGAAGGTGATGTTCTTGGGGTTGTCCTCAATGTCTCTTACGGTTGCGGTGATGCCGGCGCCGTCTTTGAGCTTGATGATGCCCTGCTCCTGAAGAAGAAGGAGCGCACGGGCTTCGTTGGTCGCGTCGTTGGGAACCGCTATGGTGATGCCCTTGCTGCCCGAAGAGCAGGCGGCGAAGCCGAAGATGCAGCCCAGCGCGAGGACCGCTGCGAGAATGATAGATATTGTCTTTTTCATGTTGGTTGTCTCCTTTGTATTTTAATTTATAAGGTATCGGTTAAGACGGACTTTTTAATCATGCGCCTTGCGGCACATTCGCCAATGCCTTATATCAAAGGGCGAGAATAATTTCAGATACTGCACTTTTCTTCCTCCTCAATGCAAATAAAAAACGGGAAACTCCTCACGAAGCTCCCCGAATCTCTGCATATATCAGATTTATTCGTTTGACGGAAGCTCGTCGGAAAAAGGCATGCACATGCACATGCGCATGGAGAACATGCACATTTCCATCATCATAATGTTGCTGTCAAACTTTTTCATGATGCTTCCTCCCTGTTCAGTATCTATGAGCGTATTATAGTCTCTTATACCTACGCTGTCAATAGGCTTTTACAAAAAATTCCCGATTTGTCCCGATGCACAAAAAAGCAGGCGAAAATGCGCCTGCTTTTGAACCGGTTGACTTAAAATTTGCTGTTATATATCGCGGCTGCGCCTGAAATTGCGCTCCGCCTTGCGGCGCGCGGCGGTCTTTCGCTCTTCGGCGAGCTTCTTTTCGTGTATCTTTTTGCGCACAGACGGGCGGTTCGGATTCTTCGTACCGGTTATCTTCTTCTTTTTATCTTTCGGTTCGTGCAGCTCCGGATTCTCCTTAAAGAATATCAGGCTGCCGCCGACGACCTGAACGACCTCGGACTGCGTCTTTGCCGCTATCTCCTCGGCGATCTCGCGCGGGGGCTTGGGTGCTGTCTCGAGCAGTACCTTGAGCTTGAGCAGTTCACGGGAGCGGAATGCGTCGAGCGTCTGGGCTATCAGTGCGTCATTGACGCCGCCCTTGCCGACCTGAAAAAGCGGCTCGAGCGAATTTGCCTGCGCGCGAAGCGCGGCTCTCTCTTTGCTTGTCATATAATTTCCTCCAGTTTTTTCGTAAGGAGTCTCAGCGCCTTGCCTCTGTGGCTGATGCTGTCTTTTTCTTCTGCGGTGAGTTGCGCCATCGTCTTGCCGGGAAACTCGTCGGGCAAAAACAGCGGATCGTAGCCGAAGCCGCCCTCGCCTGCGGGTTCAAAGGCAATCTTGCCCTCGCACTCGCCGCGCACGGTCATGTGCCTGCCGTCCGGGAAACAGCAGCAGACGGTCGAAACGAATCGTGCAGTGCGCTTGTCCATAGGAATGTTGGACAGATTTTTGAGCAGGAGCTCGTTGTTCTTCTCGTCGTTACCGTGCTCGCCCGCGTATCTCGCGGAATACACTCCCGGCGCGCCGTCGAGCGCGTCAACGGCAAGCCCTGAGTCGTCGGCGATGCAGGGCATACCGCTCTCTTTGCAGCCGCTGTCGGCTTTTAAGAATGCGTTCTCTTCAAAGGTGACGCCAGTCTCCTCGACATCGGTAAGCTCGACTCCCGCTTCTTCCGCGAGCAGAACGCGCACGCCGATGGGTTTCAATATGCGCTCAAGCTCGGCGCGTTTTTTCATGTTATGTGTAGCTATGAGAAAATCCATTATTCGTCCTCTTTTTCCTCTTCTTCGTCTTCAATCGGCTCTGCGTCAAACAGACCCTCGGCGAATGCGCGGGCGTTGAACGGGCGGAGGTCGTCCACCTTTTCGCCGACGCCGATGAACTTGACGGGTACGCCGAGCTCATTTTTGATGTTTAATACAACGCCGCCCTTTGCGGTGCCGTCAAGCTTCGTTAAAATGATGCCGGTGATCTCTGCAACATTCTTGAATTCTTTTGCCTGATTGACTGCGTTCTGTCCTGTAGTCGCGTCAAGCACGAGCAGGCTCTCGCGGTCGCTGTAGGGCAGCTCGCGGTCGATGACGCGGTATATCTTCGCAAGCTCCTCCATGAGGTTCTTCTTGTTGTGAAGTCTGCCGGCGGTGTCGCAGATAATTATGTCGGCGTTTCTTGCCTTGCCCGCCTGAATTGTGTCATATATAACAGCCGCCGGGTCTGCGCCCTCGCGGTGCTTGACTATCTCGACTCCCGCGCGGTTCGCCCACTCTTCAAGCTGCTCGATTGCAGCGGCTCTGAAAGTGTCCGCCGCGGCGAGGATAACTTTTTTGCCCTCGTTTTTGTACATTGCGGCGAGCTTGCCTATGGAAGTGGTCTTGCCCACGCCGTTGACACCGATGACGAGAATGACGGAGGGGAGAGTGATAAGGCTCATTTCCTCGCCGCCCTCAAGCATCTCGGCGACTATCTCTTTTATCTCGTTCTTGACGGCTTCAGGCTTGCGCAGATGCTTTCTCATAACGCGCTCGCGGAGCTGTTCGACTATCTCCGATGCGGTCATGCAGCCGACATCGCCCATGACGAGTATCTCTTCGAGCTCGTCATAAAATTCGTCGTCAATCTCGGTCTTGCCGTGGAGCATCGAGTCGATGGCTCCCGACATATTCTCGCGGGTCTTTTTGAGTCCCTTGTTTATTCTTGAAAAAATGCCCATTTTTATCCTCCGTGCGGTCTTATTTCAGACCGTTTTTTATTCTTTCAACTGCTTCGAGCGTGCGCTTCAGCCCTGCGAACGCGGTCAGGCGAAAATATCCCTCGCCCATCATGCCGAAGCCCGAGCCCGGTGTGCCGACCACCTGAACGGTGTTCAGAAGCCTGTCGAACATCTGCCATGAGGTCAGCCCGTTCGGCACTTCAAACCAGATATACGGCGAATTTCTGCCGCCGAAACAGCGGATATTAATACTTTCGAGTCCGTCCGTTATCTTCTTTGCGTTGCCGAGATAGCAATTTATATTTTCTTTTATCTGCCGCCTGCCCTCATCGGAATAGACGGCTTCGGCGGCGCGCTGGGTTATATATGACACGCCGTTGAACCGCGTCGCCTGCCTGCGCGCCCACAGCGCGTTGAGGCTGACTCTGCCGCGTGAGAGCTCGCGCGGTATAATTGTATATGCGCAGCGAACACCGGTAAAGCCCGCAGTCTTTGAAAAACTCCTGAACTCAATGGCACATTTCTTTGCGCCGTCAAGCTCGAAAATGCTGTGCGGAATGTTGCTCTCTGTGATAAACGCCTCATATGCGGCGTCAAAGAGAATGACGCTGCCGTGCTCATTAGCCCAGTCGACCCACTGTTGGAGCTGCTCTTTATTCATCGCCGTTCCCGTGGGATTGTTGGGGGAGCAGAGATATATTATATCGACATTTTGCTCCGGCAGGGGAGGGATAAATCCGTTCTCTGCGGTGCAGTCGAGATAAGCAATATTTGAAAATCTGCCGTTTTCGAGCGGCTTGCCGCCCCTGCCCGCCATGATATTTGTGTCTATATAGACCGGGTAGACGGGGTCGCAGACGGCGACTTTGCACTCGGGCGAAAAGATATCGCCGATGCTGCCGGTGTCGCTCTTTGCTCCGTCGCTTATAAAAATCTCGTCTCTTTCGAGCGTTATTCCACGCGCGGCGAAATCATATTTCAATATCTTGTCGATAAGAAAATCATATCCCTGCTCGGGCGGGTAGCCCCTGAATGTGGCGGCGTCCGCCATTTCGTTGACTGCCGAGTGCATGGCCTTTATGCACGCCTCGGGCAGGGGACGCGAGACATCGCCGATGCCAAGGTCGATTATATCCGCCTCGGGGTGAGCGATTTTATATTCTTGAATTTTTCGGCTCATCGTCGAAAAAAGATAGTTGCTGCGGAGAAGCGAAAAGTTTTCGTTTATTTTCATCTTGCGCCTCCGCCGGAGGCAATTTCGCCTGTAAAGACGGTCTGTGCCGAACCGGTCAGGTACACATTTCCATCGGCGCTCCATTTTACCGAGAGCTCGCCGCCGCGAAGCGAGATTTTGATATCTGTATTGCGCTTGCAGTAGCCGTTCAATATGCAGGCGACCGCCGCCGCGCACGCGCCCGTGCCGCAGGAGAGGGTCTCGCCCGCGCCGCGCTCCCAAACGCGCATTTTGATGCGTGAAGCCGAAATCGGCTGAACGAATTCCGTATTTATCCTGTCCGGAAATGCGGGGTGATTTTCAAACTCGGCGCCGATTTTTTGAATATTTATAGAATCAATATTTTTAGAGAAAACCACGCAATGCGGGTTGCCCATCGAAAGGCAGGTGACGGAATAAACTTTTTCGCCGACTTCGAGCGGATGAGAAATCACGGTGTCCGATTCAATAAGCGCGGGGATATCCCTGCTTTTCAGCATTGGTGACCCCATGTTTACCTGCGCCGAAGTGACCTTTCCGTCCGTCTTATATATATTAATGTATTTTATTCCGCTGAGAGTCTCCAAAGATATCATATCTTTGTCGGTCATTTTGCTGTCGCAGACATACTTTGCGACGCAGCGCGCGGCGTTGCCGCACATCTTCGCCCGTGACCCGTCGGAATTGTAGATATCCATTCTGAAATCCGCCCTGTCGGACGGCAAGATCAGCACAAGCCCGTCTGAGCCGATACCGAAATGGCGGTCGCTCAAAAATTTCGCCGCAGCGGGAGGGTCGTCGATCGATTCATCAAAACAGTTGACATATATGTAGTCGTTGCCCGTGCCCTGCATTTTGGCGAAATTCATTCACAAGACCCTTTTCATTTATATATTAGCGAGCTCGCTGAGCAGATGCCGCGCGGTGGCGGTTATAGAACTGCTCTCGTTCATGCTCCTTCTTCTAATATATGCGTATGCGTCCTCTTCAGACACACCGTTTACTTTCATATACAAATGTTTTGCCTTGTCGATTATCTCCTGATCCGCCGTGTTGCGCTGACCGCCCGAGCGTATGCGCGACTCGGACGAGGAGCGGAGCAGCTTTTCTATTGCACTGCGAAACTCTGGCCGTGAGAGCGGCAGGGTCATGCACTGCACGTTGCTCATGCCGAACAGCGGGGACTGGGCGGAGGATATAAGCAATATCATATCGGCGCCCGGCGGGAGCAGACGAAGCATGGCGGCGGGCGCCATGTCGGTCAGACGGTGGCAGATTATTATAGCCGAGGGGAGACGCTGAGCGAAATCGAGGGTCTGCGAAGCAGAGCGGCACTCGATGACGCCCATTATTCCCATTTCCGCAACGAAGCCGCGCAGCTGCGCGCGCACCTTGTCGGATGACGATGCTATAATAATATCGCGCACCATTTATCCCTCCCTCGCGGTGCGTTAGTCTGTTAGAAAAATCAGCTCTCCTGCACGTTCTTTATGATATCGTTGATAGTCGTTCTGAGCGCCGAGTCGGTGTCGCTCTCTTTCTTTATCTCGTCAAGGGCGTAGAGCACCGTTGAATAGTGCCTGCCGCCGAACTCCGCGCCGATAGCCTTGGCGGAAAGTCCTGTGACCTCGCGCACGATGTACATCGATATCTGGCGGTATTTCGAAGTCTGTGCGTCCTTCTTCTTCGAGCGCAGATCCTCGGGATTTGCGCCGTAGGTGCGCGCGACCTCGGTTATTATCTTGTCCACAACGACGGGGATAGGCTTGTTGTCGCTGAGAATATCCCTTATCGCCTGCTGAGCTGTGGCGGTGTTGACATGCGCGCCCTGTATTTGGACATAAGCCTGCATCTTCTTGACCGCGCTCTCAAGCTGGCGGATGTTGTTCTTGAGCTTCTGCGCTATGTATTCAACGACATCGTCGCTGATATCGAAGTTGAGTGCGTCCGCCTTGCGCTTGACTATGAGCATACGGGTCTCGAGATCCGGCGGCTGAACGTCCGCGAGCAGCCCCCACTCAAAGCGGGTGCGCATTCTGTCCTCAAGCTGTGGCATGTCCTTCGGCGGGCGGTCGGATGACAGAACGATCTGCTTGCCGTCCTGCGTCAGGGCGTTAAAAGTATGGAAAAACTCCTCCTGCGTGCGCTCCTTGCTCGCGATGAACTGAACGTCGTCCATCAGAAGAACGTCGACTTTGCGGTATTTGTTCTGGAATTCCGTTGTTGTGCGGTGGTTGAGCGCCTCGATAAACTCGTTGGTGAATTCCTCGCCGTCTGTGAGGACTATCTTCATCGACGGGTCGTTTCTTTTTATCTCGTGGCATATGGCGTTGAGCAGGTGCGTCTTGCCGAGTCCCGAGTTGCCGTAGATGAACAGCGGGTTATACGCCTTGCCGGGGTTCGCCGCGACCGCCTGCGCCGCCGCATGGGCGAACTTGTTTGACGCGCCGACAACGAATGTGTCGAATGTGTTTTCAAAATAGTTCGAGGCGCGCGTGCTGCCGTCTATCTCCGATGAGCCCGCCGCAGAGCCCGAGGAGTCAGACTGCGAATATCCCTCGCCCGGCGCTATGAACTCGACATCGACATCGAGACCGAGCGCGTTCAAAAATGCGCTGTGAAGCGTGCCGCCGAACTTCTGCGCGAGGATGCGACGCTTGAATTCCGCCGTTGTCATGAGCACGGCGCGGCTGCCGTCAAAGCTTATCGGCTCAAGCTCGCTGAACCAGACGTTGTAGATAGATTCGGAGTTTGTCTGCTTGAGATAGTCGGAGACTACCTGCCACAGCTCGTTGAATGAATCCATTAGTTAACTTCCCCCATCATAATACTTTATAATAGGATAGAGTATATCATAAAACCCCCTTTTTTTCAACAAGCAGTTTGCACAAGGACGCAAAAAAATGATTGACATTGATGTGAAGTATGATATATAATAGTAGCTTGCAAGGGTAGGCGAAAGCGTTATACCCATATCTGCACATAAGATCACGGCGGTACGAGTGCCACCAAAGCGCCCGCCGGTGACTAATATCCTGTGAAACGGAGGTTACCGCAAATGAAAAGAACTTACCAGCCCAAGAAGCTGCACCGTAAGAAGGAGCACGGCTTCCGCAAGAGAATGTCCGACAGAAACGGACGCAAGGTTCTTTCCCGCCGCAGAGCGAAGGGAAGAAAGCAGCTCACCTATTGATTTACCTTTTTAACGGTCTTTTAACAGGTCGAGCGGATTATTGCCACGGATGGATTGATTGCTTTGGCAGAATATCAGACGCTCAAGCTTAACAGCGATTTTCGCAGGACTTACGGGCGCGGCAAATCAGCCGCTGACCCGGTGCTTGTCACATATGCGCTCAGGAACCGTTACGGTGTCATGCGCATCGGGATAACCACCGGCAAAAAGCTCGGAAATGCGGTGGAGCGCAACCGGTGCCGCCGGATAATTCGCGCGGCTTTCCGGCAGCTCGAAGGCGAGTGCTGCGGGGGATGGGACATTGTATTTGTCGCCCGTCATAAGACGGTCTCCCGCAAGAGCACCGACATCGAGCGGTCAATGCGCAAACAGCTGGGAGCCTTGGGTGTTATCGGTATATCTGCAGGAGTGAAAGTTGTGAAGTGAAAATGAAGGACATACTGATAAAACTTATTCAGTTTTACAGAAAGCATATCTCACCGCAGCTGCCCGATATGTGCAGGTACTATCCGACCTGCTCTCAGTATGCGATAGAGGCTCTCGAAATACACGGAGCGTTCAAAGGCTCTCTGCTGACTGTTGCCAGACTTCTTCGCTGCAATATCCTATTCCCCGGCGGTTATGATCCCGTCCCTCCCAAGAGGGACAAAAAATCCAACCGGAGGACTCACAAATAATGGACGCCATTTACACGACATTGGGTATCCCGTTCGGATATGTTCTCAGATTCATATTCGAAGCTGTTAACAATTACGGTCTTGCACTCATCCTCTTCACCCTCTTCGCAAGACTTCTTATGATTCCCACTTCTATCTACCAGACTAAGGGTACCGTCAAGACGCAGCGCCTTCAGCCCAAGATCCGCAGAATAAACGCCAAATACAAGGGCGATCAGAAAAAGATTCAGGAAGAGACTCAGGCTCTCTACCAGCGCGAAGGACACAATCCCATGAATATGGGCTGCCTGCCGCTCGCCATCCAGTTCATCATCATCTTCGGTCTTATCGGCGTTATCTATCACCCTCTCAAGTGGGCGCTCGCGATCGATGATACAACAATCAATTCGCTGACAGAAATAGCAAAAGGACTCGCTGAATATAACGCAAAGACAGGTAAGCAGACTATCGAGCTTTTTGTTATCAACCATATCAATGAGATAAGACCCATCGCGCTCTCAAAGGGCATCAGCTCGGGAGTTATCGACAGCATCGCGAACTTCAACTTCACCTTCCTCGGCATACCGCTGGGCGAGGTTCCGTCGATAAAAGAGCCCGGAATCCTCTGGGTCGTCCCCATCCTCTCGGGCCTTACTTCTCTCGCAACGAGCCTCTTCTCAATGCTCCAGCAGCGCAAGAACAACCCCGAAATGGCGAAGAACCCGTCTATGGGCTGCATGACTTTCGGTATGCCCCTGTTCTCGCTCTATTTCACCTTCCAGTTCCCCGCCGGTATCGGTATCTACTGGATTGCATCGAACGTTTTCGCGCTCATTCAGACAGTTATCCTTTCGTTCACCCACAGCCCGAAGAAAATGATTGCAAAGGCTATGGTCGATGAGACTGTCGAGCGCCGTTCAAGGGAAGAGAATCTCAAGCGCGCACTTGCGCAGAAAAAAGAAGAAAAATAAATTTTCCAGGTGGTGGAAACAGAGATGTTAAAAGAAGCTATCGGAACCGGCGCAACAGTCGATCTTGCAAAAGCTGACGCTATCGCGCAGCTCGGCATATCCGCCGATTCGGATTTTGAAATTGAAGTTCTCGAGATGCCGACGAAGAAGATGTTTGGTCTGCTCGGAACAACTCCCGCAAAGGTCAAGGTGAGCTATGATGCTCCGTCCGAGGCCGGCGCGAAGGAATATCTTGAAAAAATTCTTGCAAGCCTCGGCATCGAGGGCGCAGAGATAAAGATCGAAGAAACTGACGAAGAAGTCAGTATCGCGGTCGAATATGACGGCGACTACGGCGCGGCTATCGGCCGCAGGGGAGAGACACTCGACGCTATCCAGTATCTCGTCCGCCTTGTTGTCAACAGAGGCGCGGACAAGTCGAGAAGAGTCTCGCTCAACATCGGCAACTACCGTGAGAAGCGCGAGGCAACCCTGCGCGCACTCGCTCAGAAGAGCGCCGCAAAGGTCAGAAAGTACGGCAGAAATGTTGTGCTTGATCCCATGAATCCCTATGAGAGACGCATCATTCACACGGCTCTCCAGGATGTTGAGGGCGTGACCTCCCACTCTGTCGGCTCCGAGAATGACCGCAAGGTCGTTATCACTCTCGAAGAGGGCGTGAAGCCCCTCAACGGCGGCTCCAGACCGCCCCGCTCAGGCGGGCGCGGCGGATATCAGAACCGCGACAGAGGCGGCAGAGGCAGAAATGACCGCCCGCGCAGCGACCGTCCCGCAGCTCCCTCCCGTCCGCCCAGATCCGATGCGGCTTCCGCTTCGAGATACGGCAGGATCGAGCCCATCGCTAAGCAGAACAGCGAAGACTGATAAAAAACAAAAGCACGGTGTGTCAAAAGATGCACCGTGCTTTTTTGTTGCCCATAAAAACACCCCGCAGACTTGAGCCTGCGGGGTGCTTAACTATTTAATTTTTATTCCTTGCCGAACATTGCTTTGACATTCGAGCCTTTGCAGATGAATATCTCTCTGAAGATTATCATGCTCACGAAAGCTATCGTGCCGCCCATGAGGACGTCGCTGAAGAAGTGTGCGCCGACGATTATGCGGCTGACCGCGACCATGCCGGTGTAGGTGATGGCGGCGATCCAGCTGACAGCTCTCTTGCCCTTGCTCTTGACGTTGAAAACATCGAGGAGCATAAGCAGGCAGTAGACCGTGCCGGCGGAGCAGGTGTGTCCGCTCGGGAATGATTTAAGAGCGTCGGTCGTGCCGAAGAGTGCTCTCATCTCGTCCTTGGTGAGGTGCTGTCCGTTGGCGACATACCAGCGGGTGAAGTTATCAAATCCGCCGATCGACTGGCCGCCCTCGCAGTTCATTGCGCGATAACGCATGCGGCCGACGGGCTCTTTGACAGCGGCGATAATGCCGTTGGAAACAGCTGCAACGCAGAGCACCGCGACTGCGAACATAACCATCTTGTTGACCGATTCCTCGGAATAGTTTCTGATGGCGAAGGTCGCAAAGAAAGTCATAAGACCCGCGAAGAACAGCGATATGCCCTTGAGGAAGCCCGCGCCCTTGAACGCCTCGGCAGTAGGCCCGATGTGCTGAAGCGCATATTTGACGGCGTCGTCAAACAGTACGAAGTATGCTGCCGTTCCCGCGACGAGCAGGAGTATCGCGAGGATCTCTTTCCACGGATGCTTTTTCATCTTGCGCATGACCTGCCAGAAGAGAATCTGGAAGCTGAATGCGAGCATGAGATAGACGGGCGACGAGCCGACGGCCTCGAGCACAACGCCGTATACGGTCTCGTTTGTGTAGTAGGTGTGGGCGGCGAGCGCCTTTGCCGTGAGGATGTTGCTGACCTGGAGGTCAGTGAACGTTGCGGTCACGAGCAGAGCGCCGAACACTGCGATGAAAAGCAGCAGGGCGACCCACGATTTTGTTCGCTTTGTCAATGTCAACTCTCCTTTATGTAATGGGTTTCATTTGCAGTTTAATTATAGCAAATTGCATATTTTTGTCAATCTTTATTTGCTGTCCTTGTTGCACTTTATATCATATAATGTAGCGGGCGGGCTTTTTATGTGCAGACAGGAAAAAACTTGCCGCGCGCAGTATCGCCGCAATCCGCTCAAATATATTGCAAGTCCGGTGATTATGTTGTATAATATAGAATATATAAGTATAATTGGGAATCGTGCGGTTTGGAGTGATTTTTCTTATGACGGCGTATCTTGACAACAGCGCCACGACCCCCGTGTGCAGTGAAGCTGTTGAAGCGATGAAAACCGCTGTAACAGAGCTTTGGGGCAACCCATCGTCCCTGCATCAAAAGGGGATAGAGGCGGACGAAATGCTCGAAAACGCGCGCTCGAATGTGGCGCGCAGGCTCTTCTGCCGGGATGACGAGGTGTATTTCACCTCCGGCGGAACGGAGAGCAACAATCTTGCCGTTCAGGGCGCGGCTCATGCCATGCGCCGGCGCGGCAGACGGATAGTGACGACGAGCGTCGAGCATCCGAGTATAGATGAGACGGTCAAGCATCTCGAAAACGAGGGCTTTGAAGTCATACGCCTCGGCGTTGACAAAAACGGACGTATCAGCGAGCGCGAGCTTTTTGAAGCCGTGACTCCCGATACGATACTCGTGAGCATCATGGCGGTCAACAACGAGACGGGCACTATTCAGCCCGTCGAAGCGGCGAGAACTGCGGTAACGCGTGCGAAGTCGCCCGCACTTGTCCATTGCGATGCGGTGCAGGCTTTCGGAAAACTGCCGCTCAAGCCCGCGGCGATGGGCGTTGACCTGATGACGGTCAGCTCCCACAAGATACACGGACCCAAGGGCGTCGGCGCGCTCTATGTCAAAAAGGGCGTGCGCCTGTCGCCGATAGTTTTCGGCGGCTCGCAGGAGGAAAAACTGCGCCCTGGCACTCAGCCCATGCCTGCAATAGCGGGCTTCGGCGCGGCGGCTGCGGCTCTGCCGAATCTTGCGGCTGAGCTCAAAGAAGTTACTGAGCTTCGCGACTATATGCGGGACAGACTTCTGGCTCTCGGCGGAGTTGTTATAAACTCGCCCGAGGACGCACTGCCGTATGTGACCAATATTTCGGTGCTCGGCATAAATTCCGAGCCGATGCTCAACTTCCTCTCTTCGCGCGGCGTCTATGTCTCGAGCGGCTCGGCGTGCTCAAAGGGACATCAGAGCTCGGTGCTCAAAAATATGGGGCTGAGCGACGAAGTCAGAAAGAGCCCGCTCAGAATCAGCTTCTCGCGCTTTACCACAAAAGAAGAGATAGATATGCTCATCGACGGCATTGCCGAGGGGCAGAAAACAATAAGAAAAAATAAGTAAAATAAATAAAAAAGGAATCACAACATGAAGGAAGTTATTCTCATCAAAAACGGTGAGCTTGCACTCAAGGGACTCAACAGGCGCACTTTTGAAGATATGCTCATGGCGAATATCCGCCGCAGACTCGCGTCGCTCGGCAAATTCACCTGCACCCCCGCGCAGTCGACGATAATAGTCGAAGGACCCGAGGATGCCGATCTCGACGAAGCGACCGAAAGACTTCTCAAGGTCTTCGGCATAGCCGGACTCTCTCGCGCCGCCGCAGTCGAAAAGGATATGGACGTTATTCTCAACACCTGCGTTGAATATACGGCTCCCCTGCTCAACGCCGCATCGACTTTCAAGGTCGAGGCAAAGCGCGCGGACAAGAAGTTTCCGCTCAATTCTCCCGCGATATGCAGAGAGGTCGGCGGAAAGATACTCTCGAAATTCCACCATCTGAAAGTCGATGTTCATAACCCCGATGTTATAATAAACGTCGAGGTGCGCGATAAGTGCGCGTTTATCCACGGCAACCAGCTCAAAGGCGCGGGCGGTATGCCCTCGGGCTCCGCAGGAAAGGCGGCTCTGCTCGTCTCCGGCGGAATAGACAGCCCCGTTGCAGGTTGGATGATGGCAAAGCGCGGCGTGGAGCTGATAGCTATTCACTTCGCTTCTCCGCCCTATACGAGCCAGCGCGCCGAGCAGAAAGTTCACTCGCTTCTGCGCCAGGTCGCAAAATACAGCGGACGCATTATGCTCTTCGTTGTCCCGTTTACCGAGATCCAGGAGCTTATAAAAGATAACTGCCCCGAAGAGGTGTTCACGCTTATCATGCGGCGCATGATGATGCGCATCTCGCAGGAGATTGCGATAAAAGAGGGCTGCCAGGCGCTGATAACAGGTGAGAGCGTCGGTCAGGTCGCGAGCCAGACCATGCCCGCAATAGCCTGCACAGACGCTGTGACCTCGATGCCCGTATTCCGTCCGCTTATCGGCATGGACAAGGACGAAGTCATCGCGATATCGAGAAAAATTGAGACATTTGATATATCCATCCAGCCCTATGAGGACTGCTGCACTGTGTTCACCCCGAAGCACCCGCGCACCCATCCGACGATAGCCGGAGTCGAAAAGGCGGAGCGCGGCACCGAATGGGACGAGCCCATAAAGCGCGCGGTCGAGGGCACAAAAGTTACGGTTATAAAAGCTTTTTCAAAAGGTGAGTAACAATGGCAGTGTGTGAAATTCTCTGTGTCGGAACCGAGCTTCTGCTCGGCGATATCCTCAATACCAACGAGCAGTTTCTCTCGAAAGAGCTTGCGGCGATGGGCATATCCGTCATGCACCGCAGCTCAGTTGGGGACAATCCCGAGCGCCTCGCGCAGGAGCTGAAAACGGCTCTCGGTCGCAGTGATATTGTTATTACTTCCGGCGGACTCGGCCCCACGGACGACGATCTGACAAAAGAGGTCTGCTGTGAGGTCATGGGTTTCGAACTCAGGGAGGACGAAGACACGGCGGAGCGCATACGCTCATATTTCAAATCAAAGGGCGGCAATATGCCCGAGAACAACCTCAAGCAGGCGATGCTGCCCGTCGGCGGCACCGTGTTTGAGAATAACCACGGCACGGCACCCGGCGCGGCGCTCGAAAAGAACGGCAAGTGCGTTATTATCCTGCCCGGCCCTCCCGGCGAGCTCGTCCCGATGTTCAATGAGAGCGTGCGCGGATTTTTGAAAAAATATTCCGACGGCGCGATAGTCTCACACACGGTCAATATAATCGGCATGGGCGAGAGCTCGGTCGCCGAAGAGATAGAGGATATGTTCGACGCAAAGAATCCGACCGTCGCACCGTATGCAAAAAGCGGCGAGGTGCGGCTGAGGATAACCGCGAAGGCGGAAACCGCCGACGAGGCGGACAAAATGTGCGCGCCTGTAGTTGATGAGATATGCAGCAGGCTCGGCGATGTCGTATACGGCACCGATATGAACAGCATCGAAGAGCGCGTTGTCGCTCTGCTCAAAGAAAAGGGCAAAAAGATAGCGACTGCCGAATCCTGCACGGCGGGATATATCCCTAAAAGGCTGACTGATATCCCCGGCGCGTCCGAGGTTTTCGAGTGCGGAATAGTCAGCTATTCGAATGATATAAAAACAAAGCTCCTCGGCGTTTCGCCAAAGACGCTTGAGACCTACGGCGCTGTCAGCGAACAGACGGCGCGCGAGATGGCGCTCGGCGCAAAGCACGTGAGCGGCGCGGATATAGCGATATCCACAACCGGTCTTGCAGGACCGGGAGGCGACGGTGTTCTGCCCGGAGGACTGAGCTTTGCGGCGGTCACGGACGGCGAGCGCACAGTCGTCGAAAAGATAGTCACCGGTCATGGAAATGACCGTGAATATAACAGATATGTCACGGCGTCGCGGGCACTTAACCTTGCACGCCTGATGCTGGAAGAGAAAATGAAGTAAACCTGTATCGGAGGAAAGAGTATGTCTGACAAAAACAGAAAAGACGGCGAGTTTTCGCTGCCCGATATGAGGGAGATGTTTGAGCACTACACATCGGTTGAGGACGACGAACCTGCGGCACAGCGCAGCGAAATGGAAGATCTCGCGCGCAGATATCTTGACTGCGGCGACGATGAAACCGGGGTGGAGTCACGGCAGGAAAGCGGCGCCGTGACCGAAGAAAAGGAGCCGGTATCCGAGCCGGAGTCCGAGCTCGAGCCCATAATCGAGTCTGAGCCGGAGAAACCCGCCGAGCCGAAAAAGGACAATTTGTATAAGTTTATCCCGCCCGACGATCTGAGCGGCGAGGATATTCCGAAAGTGACTGAGCCGGAATACCCGACAGAGCAGGCGCTCGACGATTTCGATATGCCGACAGATTCTACCTTTGCCGTCAACCTCAGCGAGCGCGACCGCAGCTCACTGCGCGAATATGAGCGCGAGGTCAGCGAGAACGAGAAGAACGGCGGCAGCGAAAAGGGCTTCAAAAAATTTATAAAGGGCATCATTCCGATGAAGGGCGACGCTGTCTCCGAGATAGTCCGCAAGATAGTCTTTATGGCGGCTATAATCACGGTGTTCGTCAGCGCGGGAATGCTGATAAACACATATCTTGTTCAGCCCAACATCGTTGACAACGACATAAAAGATATCAAGCCCAGCGAGGAGCTGACCTGGGACGAGATAAAGGAGAAATACCCGAATGTCAAGTTCCCCGAGGGTATGCAGCTAAAATACGCCGAGGCGTATGCACAGAACACCGACCTCGTCGGCTGGCTGAAGATAGACAAGCTCAAGATGGACTTCCCGATTCTCCAGACCGACAACGATTCGTATTATCTCAAACGCAGCTTCACCCACAGATACACGGATCTCGGAAACCCGTTCCTGGCTCATGCCAATTCAATCGAGCCGCTTGACCGTAACAGCATAATCTACGGTCACAGCACCCGCAGCTCGGACAAGATATTCAGCAAGCTCTTCGATTACCGCACCACGCGCGGATTCATAAACAATCCGATAATCGAGTTCAACACCATCTATCACGACTACAAGTGGAAGGTCTATGCGGTGTTTATCACAAATGCGACCACCGCCGAGGACAACGGATATTTCTTCAACTATGTCTGGACGAATATAAGCGAGGCGAGCTTCGAGCAGTATATAGCCGAGCTTGATTCGAGAAAGCTCTACACAACGGGCGTCGACATCAAGCCGACCGACAAGATTCTTACTCTTTCGACCTGCCTGTATGAGTTCGACAACGCACGCCTTGTCGTTGTGGCACGAATGGTGCGCGACGGCGAGAGTGAAGAAGTTGATACTTCGCTCGTCAAGACCAACCCCAACCCGAGATATCCTCAGGCTTGGTATGATAAAGACAAGAAACAGAACCCCTACAAAAACGCAAACAGATGGTATCCCAACTAATGAGGTGATATTTTGAAAAATAAGATCTCGCTCCTGGCTTTTGTCAATCAGCCTCTCCCGCGCAGGGCGATAGCGGAATATGAGTCCGTCTTTGCCGCAGCCTACGGGGAGTGCCGCTTTGAGCAGTTCACGGACAGCCGCGAGCTGTTTTCTGCCCTTGCCGGAGCGTTCGGAGATTCGGAGACTGTGGTTCTCGCGGCTTCCGAGCGGCATTATATCGAGATAAAGAAGCTGCTTTTCGACGCGCTCAGAACAAAAACCGCGTCCTCCGACAGAATAGCCGAAGTGCTTGAAAAGGCGGATGAGGATCAGTGTCTGATGCCTGCCGACGCACAGATACTTGTGACCGACGACGGCAAATACAGCGGCTTTATAGAGAAAAGCGGCAGCCAGACGCTGGTTTTTCTGCCCCTTTCCGACGGCAGATGCGCCAAGGTCGCCGAAGAACTGAAATTGGTGTTCCTGCCCGTTGAAAAAGCTGCCGAAAGCGCAAACACTACCGAACCGGATGCGAACGGCGCCGGCGAGCCGAGTGCTGAAGAAAAGTGCGATCCGGAAGAGGTCGTTGCGCTCTTGAAAGAGCGCGGACTTTCCGTCGCGGTTGCTTCAAGCAAAAACAGCCCGTTCGTGTTCTCTGTCCTGCCCTATGACGATGAATCGGATTTCGGCGATGCTATATTCGCCCGGTCGGTCGATATCAAGCGGCAGGAGGACGAGAGTCACGGCGAATATATAGCCGCCATGGCGGGACGCGCCAGAGCGAAGAGCGGCGCATCAATCGGTGCGGCGATATCGAATGTGTTCCGCAACGACGATGAGGACAGCAAGCATTTCATGCTCATCTGCATAGCGGACGAGAATAAAGCGCGCGTGTTCAAGGTCTTCAGCCGCAAGGGCGAGACCACGCAGGAGTTTATCTACGCCTGCGTCCGCAGGCTCTATTCCGCGCTCGCCGACTATGCGCGCAACGGCTTTGTCATGCACGATGTCAGCGACGATGCGTCAATAATAATCACGGACGGCGAACATCACTCTCATCATAAATCGGCTCCGGTGCGCTCGGGCAAAAAGACCGCGCTCATTGTGGCGGCTATTATCCTGCTCGCGGTGCTTATCGGAACTGCGATTACATTTTTGGTCAATGGCTACGGTTCGCAGGCGGGCACGTCGCTTATCGGCGCACGCACTCAAGACACCACCGAGAGCGGGACGGGCGACATAATCGGCGTTATAGATGATATTATCATTGCTGATGTCGAAGATCCCAACGGCGATACAACCGACGAATATAGTTCTGACAGCACCGACTCGCAGAGCACCGACTCCGGAAAAACAACCGGGGAGCAGACAAATGGCACTGCGCCCGGCTCGATAGCCGAGGGCTCAACCGTCCTGACGACGGTTATCTCGACAAAGCCCACGACTCGCCCGAACACGACTGGAAAACCGACCACTAAGCCCACCCAGAAACCGACCGAGACTACGACAAGGCACAGCTCTTCAAAGACGGGTACTTTTGTTTTCACCGTCTACGGTTACGGCCACGGAGTCGGCATGAGCCAGAACGGCGCGTCCGAATATGCGCGCCGCGGCTGGACATACAAGCAGATTTTGCTTCATTATTATAACAACCCCGGCATCAGCCTCGTTAAAGATTCAAATTTACCGAGCAAGGTTACATATAACGGCAAGAGCTATTCGCTCGCCGAATATCTCGGCAAGACTGCATATGCCGAGGTCGGTCCGTCTGCGCCGCTTGAGTCGATAAAGTCGCAGATGGTCGCGATTTACACCTACGCAAAGCGCCAGAATTTTAAGATGACTACCTCAAACCACGCGTTCCGCGAGAGCTACGCCGGTACAAGCTCATCTATCGAAAACGCAATAAAAGCGACGCTTGGCGAATATCTTGCATATTACGGCTCGCCTGCGTTCACCCCGTATTTTTCAACGGCGGCGGGGAAGACGGCTTCGAGCGCGAATGTCTGGGGCGGCAGTCAAAGCAGCTATCCTTATCTCGCGGGCGGCAGGACAAGCCCCGAGGGCAATGTCAAACGCACGCTGACCATTTCGAGCGAGGAGCTTCGCAAGAAGGTCGAAGCGTATAACGCAAAGGTTGATTCATCAAAGCGAATAACGCTCCAGAGCGACCCCGCGCAGTGGATAAAGATACTCGAGCATGACAGCGCGCGCGGCAGCAGCTGCGGATATATTTCGAGCATGAAAATAGGTAATAAGACGATGCGCGGCAACGCGTTCAGGCTCAACATAATGGGCGCGGCGGTGCTCCGCTCGCATTGCTTCACCTTCACTTATACGCCGGACTGATATAAAAGCAAGAGGGCTGCCCGATGCGGCAGCCCTCTTTAAATAGAGGATGAAATTATGAATAAGCAGGAAGTATATGATTTCCTGACAAGCAGGGGAATAGAATACGAAGTGACCGAGCACGGCGCGGTGTTCAATATGGAAGAGATGTCGCATGTTGAGCTGCCGCACCAGGAGGCGGACGCGAAGAACTTATTTGTCAGAGACGACAAGAAGCGCAATTATTATCTCATAACTGTCAGGGGCGACAAGCGCGTTGACCTGAAAAAATTCAGGGAGGAACACGGCACACGCCCGCTGAGCTTCGCATCGGAAAACGATCTGATGAACCTGCTCGGTCTGATACCGGGCGCAGTGACGCCGCTCGGTATACTCAACGACAGCGAGAAAAAAGTGAAATTTTTTCTTGACGAGGAACTCGTAAACGGCGGACTCATCGGAGTCCACCCGAACGACAACACCGCAACGGTGTGGCTGAAAACAACCGATCTTATAGATATAATAAAGGAACACGGAAACGAAATTGAAGCAGTCAGAATATGACTGCAAAAATAAAAATCAAGCCGGGAGAGTTATAAAAAACTTTCCCGGCTTGATTGTCGGTTACGGTGGAAAAATCATTTGCAATAACAGCGGTTTCAACTCATGCAATTGTAAACTTTAGTGAAATCGCTCGCACTGCTCGCGGTGAAATAATTTACTTCGTAAATTGTGAAATTTGATGCTGCACATAAAGTGAAAAAAATTCGTTCCTTTATATGCCGCAGGCATATTTCACTCGTTCCGAAGAACGAATTTCATTGAAAAAAGCACTTGCAACAGCAAGTGCTTTTTTCATGGTGGAGATGGCGGTAATCGAAACCGCGTCCGAAAAGGGCTCCCCACAGCTTTCTACGGGCGTAGCCTGTCTTTTAAGATTCCCTCGCCGGAGCGCCGTCAGGCAGGCTCACCGGTTCGGTAGTTCCGTTGTTCATGACGGGTTACGGAGCACTCACCCATGCACGTTCACTGCTAATCGACGCCTTGTACCGGGCCGCAGTACTCCCGGCAAAGACGGCTGCTATTTAAGCAGCTTGTAAAACTGTTTTGTTGTCGTTTATTATTTAAACGTATGGGTTTTATAGCGGTCCCACACCGCTGCCCGCTTACCGAAGTTCAACCTCCCCGTCGAAATCCTTTCATCCCCATATATCAAACGGCTTTTGCCGATTGAATCAGAAGTTTTTCATGCTGCGCTCGATATTGCGCGCGGCGTCTTTCTTCGCTGCCGTCTCACGCTTGTCATAGAGCTTTTTGCCCTTGCACAGCCCGACCTCAATCTTTGCGCGCCCCTTGACAAAATATACGCTCAGCGGCACGAGGGTCAAGCCCTCCTGCTTCGTCTGACCGAGCAGGCGCATTATCTCGCGCTTGTGCATCAGCAGGCGGCGTACCCTCAGCGGGTCGCGGTTGAAGATGTTGCCGTGCTCATAGGGGCTGATATGCATTCCGTTGACGAACAATTCGCCGTCGACTATCGAACACCATGAGTCCTTGAGATTGAGCTTGCCCTGGCGGATGGATTTGACCTCCGTGCCGCAAAGCTCGATTCCCGCTTCGTATCTGTCGAGCACGAAATAGTCGTGAAAAGCCTTCTTGTTCTGGGCGGCGATCTTTTTCTGTTCTGTGCCCATGGCTTTCACTTCCTTTCCGCACGGGCAGTTTTCGGGAGAATATTATAACGCCCGGCAGAAATTTTGTCAAGGCAATCGACTCTCTTCGACTTATATCCTGCTCTTGAGCCTCACTGCGTCAACGAGCAGTGAGTATTTTTTATTTCTCAGCAGCGAAAATTTAAGATTCTCCGGTTTTGAAGAATATTTGTCCGCCCTGCGATCGGTGCACAGCTTATAGATGCCGAGAGATTCGCTCTTTTTTATCAGCTCAACGGTCTCTTTTTTAGATAGAGAGACGGCGTTGGGATAGAGAAAATTGCGGTAGATCATCCTCGCGAGGGAGCATATGAGCGCTTCGCACTCGCCGTCGAGGCAGCCGTCGGCTGATATCATTTGGCGAATCTCCTCTGTAGCGCGGGAGGACATGACGAGATTCTCAAACGAATATGTCCGCGTCAGAGAGGAAGCCGAGGTGCGGTAGTTATAAAGTGCCTCGGGCAGGTAACAAAAAGTGTTGAGCCGGCTCAGCATATGCGCCGAGACGAGCCTGTCCTCGCCGCGACTGTAGCCTTTGTAATAAGCCGTGTCTATATCATAGTCGAATTTATCGCGCCTTATGCACTTGCACCAAAGCGAGTTGAATTTCGAGCGCAGCAGCAGCTCCCAAAGATCTTTTTTGCTGTCTTTATTAAAAGAACGCTCGCCGTCGAATGTCTTTTCATGCGTGATATTTTCGCCGTTTATTTTATTATAGTCAAAGAATATCATGTCCGGCGCGCACTGCTCGATTTTTTCGCTCAATCTCGAAAACAGCTCGGGCGAGACGGTGTCGTCCGAATCAAAGACGATGAAATAGTCACCGCGCGCATTCTCAAACGCAGTCTTTCGCGCGAGCAATACACCCTGATTCTCCGTGTGAATGACACGCACACGGCTGTCTTTTTCTGCGTATTCGTCGCAGATGCAGCCGCTTGAGTCCGTCGAGCCGTCGTCAACTATGAGCAGTTCGAAATTTTTGTAGCTCTGATTGAGAACGGAATCCAGACATTCGCGAAGATATTTTTCCGTGTTGTATACGCACACCGCGGCGGTAAAAAATACAGACATATTTATCCTCCGTCAGATGTCCGCGCAGCAGCATTTCGAGCGGCGCTTTTGCTTGCTGTGCTCGTCGCGCAGGGTGCTGTCTATGGCTATTCTGCGGATGATATCCTTGACGGTTATGTCAAGCTCGCTGTTTTCTGAGTAGTCTGCCGCGAAGGCGAAGTCAACGCGGTTGTGATAGAGCAGGTCACTCACGCCCTCGAGCTGGCGCGGTTCGTTGTTGTGGACGGCTATAGAATATCCGCCGTATGCCTTGACCATCTTCATGCACGGGACATCGGAGAGCCCGTCGCCGATATAGAGCATATTGGAAAACGGAACGCGGCGCTTGTTATCGGGTGTAGAACGGTTGAGATCTTTGTCGTTAGATACATCGAGCACGCCTTTGTTTATGCGATAGACAAACTGGGTCTTTGCAGTATAGTTGACAGCGGTTTTCGGCCAGACTGCCTCGCCGTTCTCGCCGTAAAGGAACTCGCAGGCGAAAATTTCTTTGAAGCATTTGCCTATTTCGGATCCCTCGATTATCTCTTTAAGACCGGAGGAGAGGACATAGTGCTCGACGGTCACGCCGTTCTCGCTGCCGAAGCGGTTGAGGCGGTCGAACCAGCCGGGCAGACCTTTATACAGTTCTATCGCGCGTCCGCACTCCATGACGCTCTTGCGCGTCAGCGGAATCCCGCACTCCTGCGATTTTTTTATCATGATGTACATATATGACAGGATTTTGTCCATATGCTCTTCCTCGGCGTAGCTGTTGGCGAGCCCCCAGAAATCCGCGGGCTCCATGCCGACGCTCGGAATGAACTGATATTCCTGCATATCCTTTGTGCAAAGTGTGCGGTCGAAGTCATAGAGTATCGCCGCAACAGGTCTTTTTCCAGCCAATTAAGACACCTCCGCAGTTATACATATATATTGGGATTGTATTATACTATGAGTGTATCAAATTTTCGCGGAAAATGCAACATATATGTATCGCGGCGATAATATGCACATTATTTTGTGGTAATCTTTGTGCAATTTTTCAAGATGTTTTTGGTGACAAGAGCGCTTTAGTGGTATATAATAGATTTTGCCGGGACGGAAAGACCGATTTTCTCCGTCTCGATTTTTACGGCTTGAAAAGGGGTATCGGTATGCGCGTCAGAGGTCTGCAAAAACTTACATTGCTCGATTTTCCCGGCAAGATGGGATGCACTGTGTTCCTCGGCGGATGCAACTTCCGCTGCCCGTTCTGCCAGAATTCGGAGCTGATTCTTCCCGGCGGGGACGAATATGAGATTCCGGAGGAAGAATTTTTTGCGTTTCTCAAAAAACGTCAGGGCATGCTCGACGGCGTGTGCATAACAGGCGGCGAGCCGCTTGTCAATAAAAACGTCGATGACTTCGCAAGGCGCATAAAAGACATGGGTTATCTCGTAAAGCTCGACACCAACGGCACTTTCCCGGACAAGATGCAGTCGCTTATAGACGCGGGGCTCGTTGACTATGTGGCGATGGATATCAAAAATTCGCCCGAAAAATATGCTGAGACGGTCGGACTCGAAAAGTTCGACATGGAGCCGATATATGAGAGCGTGCGCCTGCTCATGGGCGGAAAGACCGATTTTGAGTTCCGCACGACCGTTGTGCGCGAGCTGCACAGCGCGGAGGACTTCGAGAAAATAGGCGAGTGGCTCAAGGGCGACGAGAAATATTTTCTCCAGAACTTCACCGATTCCGAGTTCGTTTTGCAGAAGGGTCTCGGCTCGCACAGCCGCGAAACACTGCGCTCTTTCGCGGATATAGTCCGCAAAAATGTCCCGAATGTCGAGATAAGGGGAATATAACGGACACTGAAACTCGGAACATCTTGGGGTAGAAAAATAAATTCTACACAATATCTTGTATTTTGCTGTTGACATTTGCCACGGTTGCATCTATAATTGTAGGCAGACAGCGCGAATAAAGCGTATATTTGGAAAAAGAAAGAAAATGGAGGCATGATGATGTACAAGGTTATCAAAAGAGATGGCGCAGTCGCCGATTTTGATATAGCGAAGATATCTTCGGCTATATCAAAGGCTTTCGACGCGCTCAACAAGGAAACTCATCCGACGGTCATTGACCTGCTCGCACTCAAGGTCACTTCGGACTTTGAAGGCAAGATCAAGGACGGACTTATCGCCGTTGAGGACATTCAGGACAGCGTCGAGTCGGTGCTCAGCCAGGCGGGCTACGCCGATGTCGCAAAGGCCTATATTCTCTACAGAAAGCAGCGCGAAAAAGTCAGAAACATGAAGTCGACCATCCTCGACTACAAGGAGCTGGTTGACAGCTACGTCAAGGTTTCCGACTGGCGCGTTAAAGAGAATTCGACCGTCACATATTCCGTCGGCGGACTGATTCTCAGCAACTCCGGCGCGATCACCGCGAACTACTGGCTCTCCGAGGTCTATGACGAAGAGATAGCAAACGCCCACAGAAACGGCGACATCCACCTCCATGACCTCTCCATGCTCACCGGTTACTGCGCGGGCTGGTCTTTGAAGCAGCTCATTCAGGAAGGTCTCGGCGGCGTCCCCGGAAAGATAACCTCTTCTCCCGCAAGCCACCTTGCGACCCTCTGCAACCAGATGGTCAACTTCCTCGGCATCATGCAGAACGAGTGGGCGGGCGCTCAGGCGTTCTCCTCGTTCGATACCTATCTCGCTCCGTTTGTTAAGGTGGACAACCTCTCTTACCGCGAGGTCAAGAAGTGCATTGAGTCGTTCATCTTCGGCGTCAACACCCCCAGCCGCTGGGGCACTCAGGCTCCGTTTTCGAATATAACCCTTGACTGGACCGTTCCCAACGACCTTGCCGAGCTCAACGCCATTGTCGGCGGCAAGGAGATGCCCTTCAAGTACAAGGACTGCAAGAAAGAGATGGATATGGTCAACAAGGCGTTCATCGAGACCATGATCGAGGGCGACGCCAACGGACGCGGCTTCCAGTATCCCATCCCGACTTATTCCATAACCCGCGACTTTGACTGGTCGGATACTGAGAACAACAGACTTCTCTTCGAGATGACCGCAAAGTACGGCACACCTTATTTCTCTAACTACATCAACAGCGATATGGAGCCGAGCGATGTCCGCTCCATGTGCTGCAGACTGCGCCTCGACCTGCGCGAGCTTCGCAAGAAGTCCGGCGGCTTCTTCGGCAGCGGCGAGAGTACCGGTTCTATAGGCGTTGTTACGATAAATATGCCGAGAATCGCATATCTTGCAGAGGATGAGGCGGACTTCTACCGCAGACTCGACAAGCTTATGGATATCTCCGCCCGTTCGCTCAGCGTCAAGCGTACAGTTATCACAAAGCTTCTCAACGAGGGTCTCTATCCCTACACCAGACGCTACCTCGGTACTTTCGAGAACCACTTCTCGACCATCGGCCTTATCGGCATGAACGAGGTCGGTCTCAACGCCAAGTGGCTCAGAGCGGATATGACCCACGAGAAGACCCAGCAGTTCACCAAGGAAGTCCTCGACCATATGCGTGAGCGTCTCTCCGACTATCAGGAGAAGTACGGCGATCTCTACAACCTTGAGGCAACTCCCGCCGAGTCCACCACTTATCGTTTCGCAAAGCACGATGTCGCTCAGTTCCCGGATATCATCACCGCGGCGAAGGACGGCGGCACTCCCTATTACACCAACAGCTCGCATCTTCCTGTTTCGTTCTCGGAGGATATCTTTGAGGCGCTCGACATTCAGGATGATCTTCAGACGAGATACACCTCCGGCACAGTCTTCCACGCCTTCCTCGGCGAGAAGCTGCCCGACTGGACCTCGACTGCTTCTCTCGTGCGCAAGATAGCCGAGAACTACAAGCTGCCCTATTACACGATTTCCCCGACCTATTCCGTGTGCAAGGATCACGGTTACATCGCGGGCGAGCACTTTACCTGCCCCGAGTGCGGCGGTCAGACCGAGGTCTACAGCCGTATCACCGGTTACTATCGCCCCGTCCAGAACTGGAACGACGGCAAGGCGCAGGAGTTCAAGGACAGAACCGTCTATAACCTCGGCGCGTCTCATCTCAAGAATGAGCGCACCGTCAGCCACACCGTGGAGGACGGCAAGCACGAGGAGACTCCCAAGGCATCAAACGGCGCAAGGGTCATGCTCTTCACCACAAAGACCTGCCCCAACTGCAAGATAGCCTATACTCTGCTTGACAAGGCGAATATCGGCTACGAGAAGATCGATGCAGAGGCTCAGGAGGATCTGACGATGAAATACGGCATCAGACAGGCTCCGACTCTTATCGTCACCGACGGAGACGGATATGAGAGCTTCGTCAATCTTTCAAACATCAAAAAGTTCATTGAGCAGTGCTAATGCACTGATAAACGCTGGAAGATCGGGTGGAGCGCGGCTTCACCCGGTTTTCGGCGCATTAAAGAAAAATTTTGCCATATTCAGAGGGAAAAGAAATGCAGCAATTTGATATCGTTATCGTCGGCGCCGGCACAGCCGGACTCACGGCGGCAATCTATGCGCTCAGAGCGGGAAAAACCGTGCTCGTGACCGAGGGCGAGTCCTTCGGCGGTCAGATAACCTCTTCGCCGAGAGTTGAAAACTATCCGGGAATATCGCAGATAAGCGGCAGCGAATTTGCGGATAACCTCGTTTCGCAGGCGATGGAGCTCGGCGCGGATGTTGAGCTCGAGAAGGTCATAAAAATAGTCGATGGAAAGATAAAAACCGTCATAACCGATTCAAACAGCTACCAGTGCAAGTGCGTTATAATCGCCACCGGAGCGCGCCACAGACCGCTCGGAGCGGACGGCGAGAACGACCTCGCGGGCAGGGGAGTGTCCTACTGCGCGGTGTGCGACGGAGCTTTTTATAAGGGCAAGAATGTCGCCGTTGTCGGCGGCGGAGACAGCGCTCTCCAGTCTGCGCTCTTCCTCGCGTCTTACTGCAAGAGCGTCACGCTTATACACAGACGCGGTGAGTTCAGGGGCGAAAAGGCTCTTGTCAAGAAGCTCGGCGAGAAAGATAACATAAAGGTTCTCATGAACACGAAGGTAGTCAAACTCATCGGCAGCGACGAGCTCGACGGCATAAAGATAGCGACGGGCGACGAGGAACCCCGTTCCATTCCGATGGACGGCATTTTTATTGCGGTCGGTCAGATGCCGAACAACGAGAGCTTCAAGGATGTTGCAGACCTCGATGACTACGGCTATATCATCGCGGACGAGAGCTGCAGAACAAAGACCCCCGGCGTCTTCACCGCGGGCGACTGCCGCACAAAGGAAGTGCGCCAGCTGACCACCGCAGCGGCGGACGGCTCCGTAGCCGCACTCGCAGCCTGCAGCTATATAGACAATATGGAATAAGAAAAGTGCCCGGAACATAAACGGGTGCCGTAAAACAGTAACCGACCGCAGCAGATATGCTGCGGTCGGTTTTGTGATTGATGAATTGGGATTTGTCGCAGAATCTATTTAGGCTCCCCCTGTAGGGGCGCTGGCTCGGCGTAAACCGAGACTGAGGGGTTGTTTCGCTAACGCTCAAAGTAATAAGTAAAAGTGAATAGTGAAAAAGTGTGCGGTAGGGGTGGATATCATCTGCACGCAAAGTGAATAGTGAAAAGGTGCTCGATATGGGCAGATACTATCCGCCCGCGAAATCTGCACGAATTTTTTTTGATGCGCAACTTGTAGGGTGCGGCGACTCGACGCACCGCTGCCGCGCAAGCGGCACGAAATTTTCGCAAAAGTTTATTTTACAGACCGTAGGGGCGAACTTTGTTCGCCTGCTTTTAAAATCTATAATAGTGACAAGTAACTAAATGATCGCTTTACTTGCATCATCTCCAAAAAACACCGTGACGCTCACGCGTCAAAGGGTCGTCGAGGTCGCCGACCCCTACAACTCACCTCCTCCTGAAATTCCGCGCCGCAGTACCAAGCTCGCGGCTATCAATCAGTTGCTCGGCACATTCGCCCGTAAACTCGCTTCGCTCAAACAATACGGGCTCGTGCGTCTTGCTTCGAAAGCCGTCCTCTCGTCCAACTCAGCTGGTTTCTACCACTGCGGCGCGACTATTGAAAGTTTGATTATAAAAATTAGCTGAGTTACATGCTTTTACTTTGCTATGGTTCAAGTGATTGACAAATCCCAATTGCCAATCACACACCACAACACAAAACAACGCTGCCATGTATTTCAATGGACAGCGTTCTTTTATTTGAGAATTCTGCAAATCGGGAATCCGATTTGATATGGACTTTACACTCCCGAATAAGCGGAGAAGCCGCCGTCGACGGGGAGAATAACGCCGGTTATGAAGCCGGACTGGCTCTCGTCGCAGAGGAACAGCAGAGCACCCGTCAGATCCTCGGGCACGCCGAAGCGACGCAGGGGAGTGTGGGTGATTATCTTGTTCGAGCGCGCGGTGAGCGAGCCGTCCTCGTTGAAGAGCAGAGTCTTGTTCTGGTTCGTCGAGAAGAAGCCGGGAGCTATCGCGTTGACTCTAATGCCGACATCGGCAAAATGAACCGCCATGAACTGGGTGAAGTTCGAAACAGCCGCCTTCGCCGCAGAATATGCGGGGATTCTCGTGAGCGGTCTGTAGGCGTTCATGGAGGAGATGTTGAGAATCGTCGCGTTCTCCTTGCCTATCATGTCCTTTGCAAAGCACTGCGTGGTGAGCAGCGTGCCGAGGAAGTTGAGATTGAAAACAAACTCAATGCCCTTGGGGTCGAGGTCGAAGAAAGTCTTGACTCCCTCTGCCTTGTGGGCTATGTCCTCGAGCTCGAGTGTGTCTTTGGTCGTCGTGCCGAGCGGAGAGTTGCCGCCCGCGCCGTTGACGAGGATATCACATGAGCCGAGCACTGCGTTTATCTTTTCGCGCGCCGCCTCAAGGCTCTCGCTCTCGAGCACGTTGCAGCCGACTGCAAGAGCTTCGCCGCCCGCTGCTTTAATCTCGTCCGCGACCTTCTGAGCCGCCTCTTCGCGCAGGTCGAGTATCGCGACCTTTACTCCCTGAGCCGCAAGATCCTTTGCAAATCCGCTGCAGAGAACTCCGCCGCCGCCCGTTATGACCGCAACGCGGCCGTTGAGATTTTCGTGTACCATGGTTATCTTCCTTCCCTTTCGGACTTTGAAACAGCTTCCCAGAGTCCGTTTATATATGCCGCTCCGAGCGCACGGTCATAGAGGCCGTAGCCGGGGCGTGCCTTTTCGCCCCACAGCATTCTGCCGTGATCGGGGCGGATATAGCCGTCAAATCCGCTCTCGTAGAGAGCCTTGACTATCTCGTACATGTCGAGCGAGCCGTCCGAGGACAGGTGGGAGGTCTCGTTGAACCAGCCGTCGCGCCTGAGGACGTTTCTCAGATGCGCGAAATATATCCTGTCGCCGAATTTCCTTATCATCGCAGGCAGGTCGTTGTCTTTAGACGCGCCGAGCGAGCCCGTGCAGAAGGTGATGCCGTTTATGTCGCTGTCAACGAGCGAGAGCAGACGCTCAAGATCTGCGGTGTTCTTGATTATCCTCGGCAGACCGAAGATGCCCCATGGCGGATCGTCCGGATGAATAGCCATTTTGATTCCGCAGTCCTCACAGACGGGAGCTATGCGGCGTAGGAAGTGGCGGAGATTCTCAACGAGATCGTCTTCGGTCACGCCCTTGTACTTTTGGAACAGCTCCTTTATCTCGCCCATGCGCTCGGTTTCCCAGCCGGGCATCGCGTAGCCGTTCGAGTTCTCGTCGATCTCGCGGAACATATCCTCGGGGCTCTTGCCCTCGATCTGCGCGCCGTTATATGACAGGCAGGTCGCGCCGTTGCCCATATCCATGGCGAGGTCGGTGCGCGTCCAGTCGAAAACGGGCATGAAGTTGTAGCATATCACCCTGACGCCCGCCTTGCCGAGATTGCGGATGGATTCGATATAGTTGTCGATATATTTGTCTGCGTTTTCGTTGCCGAGCTTGATATCCTCATGGACGTTGACGCTCTCGATGCACTCCATCGTAAGACCTGCCGCCTCGATCTCGTGCTTCATGTCCATGACCATATCGAGCGGCCACACTTCGCCTGCGGGCAGGGTGTGCAGCGCGGGGACAATGCCCTTGACGCCGGGGATCTGCCTTATCTGTTCGAGCGATACCGTGTCCTTGGTGTCGCCGAACCAGCGAAAAGTCATCTGCATTTCAATCTTCCCTTTCTTTTTTATAACTCTATGCGTTCGCCTGTTTCAGAGCTCTTGTACACGGAGAGCAGGAGCTCGATCGCCTTGCCGCCCTCGTCAGAGTCTATTGCAAACTGGCGGTTATTTCTGACCGCGTCGTAGAAATCGCGTATCAGCGCGGCGTGACCGCTGCCCCAGCAGGCTTTGCCGTGGTTAATAAAGCTGTCCGCGTCGAGCACGGGAGTGAGCTTGCCGTCCCTGAGTTCAAACACGCTGTCGCCCTCGATGCGAACCGAACGGTCGGCGAAGTTTGCTTCGAGCATTATTGGCGAGGTGACGGCGTTTGCGGTTGTTGCGAAGAACACTCCGCGAAAGCCCTGCGAAAATTCGGCAAATACGCTCACCGTGTCCTCAACTTCTATTATGCCCTTGAGATGGTCGTTTGAAGCATGTGCGGTCACGGCTTTTACATTTCCGCCGAGCATATTCATCAAATCGAGCGTGTGCAGAGCCTGATTTATCAGCACTCCGCCGCCCTCGGTCGCTTTTTTGCCGCGCCAGTCGCCGCTTGCGTAATAGTCTGCGTCGCGCTTCCAGGTGACAAAAGCCCTCATGCCGATAAGCTCGCCGTATGTTTTTGAATCAATGATATTTTTGAGATACTGCACCGAGCGGTTATATCTGTTCTGAAAACAGACTCCGAACTGCCGCCCCGTCCTGCGCTGACATTCGCGCAGCTCATTGAGCTGATTTTCCGTCATGGCGCACGGCTTCTCGCACAGCACATCGACTCCGCGCTCCATCGCGTAGACCGCCATCGGAACATGGAGATAGTGCGGGGTGCAGATATGTAAAACATCCGGCTTCTCGCCCGCGAGCATGTCTTCAAGGCTCGTATATGCCTTCGCGCCGCACTGCTTTGCCGCCGCTTCGGCGCGCTCGGGAATGCAGTCCGCAACGCTGATTATCCGTGCGTACGGTATATCGCGGACGGCTCCGATGTGGGTGCGGCTTATTCCGCCGCAGCCCACGATAGATATCTTCATATTCTACCTCTGTTTTCTTTCGATTATGAGCCGTAGGTCGAGGACATATCCTCAACGACAACTTCCTTCACGGGCTCTTTCTTGCCGGAAGACGAGGCAATTTTCTTCTGGAGTTCGGCGTAGAACAGATCCTCGTCTATCGGGATGGTAACTTTCTTGCCGAGCCATGAGGATAGATGCGCCGCGTTCGAGATAGTCAGACCGTTGATGCCCTCTTCGCCGCGCGCGATGAGCGGAGTGCCGTGCAGGATATGCGCCGCAAATGCGTTTGTGACTGCGACATGCTGCTCGGTGTCCGTGTCGACGTAGTCGATATCCTCCCAGTGACCGTTGGGCTTCGCGAAGCCCTCTTCGGCGGTTTTGCTGAACTCGGTCATGGACTGGTCGAGGACATAGGCTCTTATCCTGTCGTTCTCGCAGACTATCTTCGCACGGTCGAGCGTTATTTCGAGTCTGTTCGTGCCGGGTGCGTCACCGGTGGTCGTGATGAACACGCCGGTCGCGCCGTTGGGATATTCGGCGTATATGGTCACATCGTCCTCAACTTCAATGTTGTGCCACTTGCCGATGGAGCACTGCGCCTGAATGGATGCGGGCATGCCGGTTATCCACTGCCACAGGTCGAGCTGATGCGGGCACTGGTTGAGCAGGACGCCGCCGCCCTCGCCGCTCCAGGTTGCGCGCCATCCGCCGGAATTATAATATGCCTGCGTGCGGTACCAGTCGGTGATGAGCCAGTTGAAGCGGTGCAGTTCGCCGTATTCGCCGCTCTGCACGACTTCGCGCAACTTGATATACATGGGATTTGTCCTCTGATTGAACATCAGTGCGAACACTTTGTTGCTCTTTGAGGCGACTTCGTTCATCTCGCGAACCTGCTTTGTATAGACGCCTGCGGGCTTTTCGCTGAGCACATGGACGCCGTGAGTCAGACCGTATTCGACTATCGGCGGGTGAGAATAGTGCGGCGTTGCAACTATAACAGCGTCGACCTCGCCCGAGTCAATGAGGGCTTCGGCGGAGTCAAAGCATTTTATCTCGCAGCTTCTGTCATGGCATTTCTTCTCGGCGCGCTCAAGCTTTGCGGGATCGATATCGGCTATCGCGGTGAGAACCATCTCAGGGATGAGTCCGTCGAGATAATAGCCGAGGTGAGCGGAACCCATGTTGCCAACGCCGATTATGCCGTAGCGCAGGGTCTTGACTCTTGCGACAACTTCCTTTATTCCGCCGACCGCGGCGGCAAAGGACGCGTTGTTGTCGGGATAGGTGAATTTATCCATTTTCAGCGAGAGGCTGTCGTCGCGCTCTATGGTCTTTAAAGCGTCAAACACCTTGAGGTGCGGCTCGACGGAGAGGAATCTCTCGCCCTCTTTTTTGTTGAAGCGGCGGATGAGCTCATCAAAATGAGCATCGCCATGACCTGCGGGGACAACTGTCTCCTCGGCGCCTATCGCGTCTTTTACATGCATATAGGTGATGTAGGGCTCGAGCAAATCGTATGCGGGGAGAATTTCAACGCCGTTGAGAATATAGTTCGCGGGGTCGAAAATTCCGCCGATGACATCGCCGAGCTCCTTGTGGAGATCAAGGCATCTCTCGGGGATATCGCCGTAAATACCGCGCTCGTTCTCGTGGCAGCAGAGGACTCCGCGCTCCTTTGAATATTCAGCCATGGCTCTGACTCTGCGCATGACCTCCGGGCGGTACTCTTCGTAGCTCTCGCCCTTTGTGAAATAGAAGCTGAACAGGCGGATATACTTCGCTTCGAGTATCTTCGCCACTTCAACTGTGTTCTTGAAGCCCTCGAAATGGGGCTCAAAATCGTCGGTTATCTCGATCTTTCCATAGTAAGAGCCTATGGAAGAGACCTTCATGCCGTTTGCGTCAAGCTTTTCCTTGAGTGCCTTTGCCTCGTCAACGGTGAACTCGGAGATGTTCTTGCCGTCGACGCCGCGCAGTTCCATGTGCGTCACGCCGTTTGCTTTGCAGGCGGCTATCTGACCGTCGATGCTGTCGGCGGCTTCGTCGGAAAAGGCGGAGTAGAGAAATCTTGCCATCTTTGCACGACCTTTCTTGTTGTGCCGTATAAAAAGCAGCACTTGATTTACAGTCTTATTTTATACATTATTTACTCCTATTTCAAGCCCGAAGAAGTAGGATTTACAAATATTTAACCGTTAAATAAAGAACAAACAACCGACAGCGAAACATATGGCCGTCGGCTGTTGCAATTTTCTCTTATGAGCGTTTGCGCCGCCTTGAAACAACTCCGGCGGGCAGGGCAAACAGGAGCGGGATAACCGCCGCAAATGAGGTCGAACCGGTCTGCGGGGTCAGAGGCTCTTTCGAGCTGCCCGAACCGCCGTTCGATGCAGCGGGTCTTGCCTGAGTGCCTATGGGAGTGAGCGTCTTTGCGTTTACATCGTTTTGCAAAAACTGCGGATATTTTTCGTTTGACCAGACATCGGGCTGAGACTCTGAATAGAAGAACCAGTTGTACATCGCCTTGTGTCCATCGTGAATCTTGCAGTGGAGCATATCCTTTATGAACCAGGTGTTCTCGGGCAGGAGGCAGGTCGATGCGTCTATCACGCCGTCCTTCGAGAGGTGGTCGTGAACGCCCGTCTCATTCTTCTGAACATAGCCTTCGGGGAGCGCGGAGCCGAGGTCTGCCACAGTCGCGCCGACGGAGGCGTATTTCGTGTCGACGGTCGCGTCGCTGTTTGCCATATAGGACTCGACGAGCGGCGTGCGCTGCTTGTTGTAGCCCGCGACTATCATTATTTTTACGCCGTTGTTCTTAGCTCTGTTCAGTATCTCGCCCGCCTTGCACTGGACGTTGTAGTGATATTCGTCGAGGCGGGAGATGAGCTTCTTTGATGTGTTCTCGTTGAAAGTCATTTTCTTCGCCTGCTCGTATTCGTCGTCCGTCACGAAGCTCCATATTCCGGGCATCGAGCCGAACACGGGGTACATGAGCTCTTCAAAGACCCTGTCCGTCAGATTTTCGAGCAACTTGTCGGCAACTCCTACGAGAGCCTTGAAAACTCCCGCAAAATTGAGCATATCGAGAACAACGCCGAGCAAATCGGACTGCCACTGCTCATCGGTCGGGAGCTGGGAGGCGTAGCGCACGAGGGCGTCCGGGTCGATAGTGATTTTCTTTGTGAAGAGGTCACCCGCCACCTGTGTGCCGAGAATCGGGCAGCACTGGAATATGCAGGCGTCTATGCCGTCGGTGCCGTATTTGTAGAAATACGCCATGGTCATAACGCCGCCCATGGACGAGGCACGCAAAAGCACGGTGTCATGTCCGGTCAGCTTCTTTACGCAGGCGATGTACTCGTGCAGCTTGTCCGCAACCGTGAGCGGGTCCTCACGGAAATCGTAGGCGAAATAGTAGCTCTTGTCAACGCCGTGGTCGGGGTTGTCGGGCAGCTTGGCGTCCGAGGTTACGCGGTCTGTGGAGTCGCCGTTTTCGTCCATCTGCAAATCGCCGAAGACGCCGCGGACTCCATCGATGAGCGCGTCGCCGAAAGCGTCATAGTTCTTGTCTATGGCGAGACGCGCTATTGCCGGCGCGAGACGCGCGGCGAGGCGCAGATAGGCGGCGGTGTCGGGTCTGAAGAGCAGACGCTCGTTCTCCGTGCCCTTGTCAAGATAGAGCTTCGCGCTGCCCAAGGCCGCGACGTAGATTACGGGCGGCGTGCCGCAGGTGCATTTTTCGCTCTTTGCGAAAACGGGCAGGCTCGCGCAGAGCAGCAGTATCGCCGCAAGAATGATGCTGAAGATTCGCCGGATGTTTTTGCGCATGGGGTTTCCCTCCGTTGTATTTTATTTTTATCGGAGACTTTTGACAAGCTCTCCGAAAGCTTCGGTTACAGTCGACCCCGCGCGCTTTCCCGCCGAGACCGCCTCTTCGTAGTGGTCTTTTGCTATGACGCTGCCGTAGTCGTTGTCGGGCAGGATATATCCCATCGCGTCGTTGCAAAGACCTATAACGCTGAGCTCTCTGCCCTCGGGAATCATGTCGCGCATGGGCGGATACTCCCACGCGGTGCGGTTGAAGCTCTCGTCCGCGCCGTAGGCTCCGCCGAGCAAAATCTCGGGCGCAAGCTCACCGGGGATGAGCGCGAGGGACAGCTCCTTGCCAATTTCTGCATAGCCGACCTCGCTGACGAAGCAGTAGCCGGATTTTTCGCTCGGGTCGTGCAGAACGGTGTTGTCAACGAGTCCTGCTTTTGCGGCGGCGATGAGTATCGGGTTGTCCGCCGGGATAAATATTTCGCGGCTTTTAATATTTATAAAAGTCGCGACGCGTCTCTCGTCCTCTTCTGGAATAGAGAGCAGGAAGCGTCCGAGCGCCTTGCCGTATTCCTGCCAGCCCTCCGAGCCGTCATGCTCGGTTATGCAGTCGCGCTGTTGAGCTATCGCAAGCTCCGCGCCCTGGAAGAATATAAAATTCTTGCCCGCTTTGTTTATCTCATGCTCCATCGATGCGATGTAGTCGGAGCTGAGCAGGGTGTTCTTCGCGCCGAGCGCGGTCGGGTGAGCTGCCATGAACGCAGCTACAGTCTCTTCCGAGCCGTTGTCAGGGATGAAGCGCAGGCGGACTATGTCTTTGTCCCAGACATAGGGCGGGCGCTTGTCGCGCGCGAAGTCGATAGCGTCGGTGCGCACATAGGTGAGCTTTCCGCGCTGCATGGAATCAAACGCCTCTTTTATCGCGTCTGCGGTCTTTTCAAACAGATTCTCCATGAACTCGGGGTCGCGCCCGGAGATAATATCGTCATACCGTCCGTCCTTGATAGCCTTGACATTGTTCTTGAGCATCTTCGGCAGATCGCCCCAAAGACCCTGCGTGTCAATCGCGCTGTGGCAGTGGATGGAGGAAATATTAATGGAAACTATATTATTTTCTTTTGCGAAGTCCGCCAGTCTCTCACGTATGCGGCGTATGTCCGTGCCGGATATTCCGACGCAGTCAATGACGGCGAAAACTACGCTCCCGCGTCCGCTCGAATCGTCGAGGCAGATAACGCGCACCGCCTGGTCGTCGATAACCCCGCTCATTATATTAGGCGGATAGGAAAGATAGCCCGCTATGTAGTAGTTCTTTTGATTGTAGTCGTCGGGGACAAGGCTGCGGCGGGCGTAGCCGAGACGCCATCTTGAACCGCGCTTGCCCGATGATGCAAATTCGCTGTGACCGGGATAGAAATCACGGCTTTGATAGTTCGAGACATCGCCGAAATTCGGCTCGGGGAGCTTGTCGGCAATTTTGCCGACGGCGGCGAGGATACCTTTTCCGACAGCGTCGTCAAAGTCGCGGCGGAAAGCCTTGTCGGTCTTTAATTTTCTGCCGACCGCCGCGCCTGCGCCCGCAGCTGCGGCGAGGACGGCAAAGGGGATGAGACTGCATTTTTTCATGCTTTTTCCTGCCTCCGAAATGTGAAATAAGTTACAGTATAATATTACCATTTCAGCAAGATTTGTCAACCGTGATAAAGCGGGAGAAATGAGCATATATATCAACTATCTTTATAAGCGCGAAGGGGCGGAGAAAAGTGTTTGTGTTTTCAATCAAATCCTCAAAGCTGAAAATTGCCTTGACTGCGTTCTCGGCGGTGCTCGCCGTGGCGGCGGTGGTGCTGCTGATAAATCGCGGCAAGCCCGCGGTCAGCGACAACGCGATAAGCCTCAAGGCGTCGAACGCCTCGGAACGCACGGCGTTTCTGTCCCAGTTCGGCTGGGATATCGAGGAGGACCCGGTCGAGGTCGCAGAAGTTATAATCCCCGCCGAATTCGACAGGGGATATGAAAAATACAATGAGATTCAGAAAGCGCAGAATCTCGACCTGACGCCTTATGCGGGAAAGCGCGCAAAGCGCTGGACATACAACATAAAAAATTACCCCGGCTATGAGGGCGACAGCGGGACGGTGCAGGCGAATATCCTCGTCTACGAGGGTGCGGTGATAGGCGGCGACATCTGCTCGACCGAGCTCGACGGATTCATGCAGGGCTTCGATTTCCCGACAAAAAATGCCGCGCAGAGCGAGAGCACAACATGATAAAAACAGCCGGACGGATATCCGCCCGGCTGATATTTTATTGAATTTCCTGCTCGAGGGTTCTGAATATGTCATCGTCAAAGAACTCGGTTATCGTCATGTCGAGTCCGTCGCAGAGCTTTTTGACCGTTATGACCGACAGGTCGCGGCGGCTCGGGTCGAGCATACTGTAAATCGTTGACGGCGTGACGCCGGAGCGGGTCGCGAGCTCGTTATATTTCATGCCGCGCTCAAGGCAGATATTTTTTATCCGCTTGACGATGGCTTCTTTGATCTGCATATCCTCACCTCGCACTCACGTCTTTATGCTCTTGTAAAAATCCAGCGTTCTCAGCTTATGCCCGAGCTGAAGAAGCAGGTAGCGTTCGGTGATATCGCCGAGGATTTTCAGCGAGCTGTCCGGCATACGAAACGCGAAAAGCGCGCGGTCATCGCAGGTGCAGATATGGCGCATGGCGTTTATCACGCCGGGCGTCACGGGTATTCCCTCGCCGTCGGGTGCGCAATTACGGCAGAAAAATCCCGCATGGCGCAGGCTGAAAACAGGCTCGTCTGGCAGCTCATTTCCGCAGGATTGGCATCCGGCGAGGTCGGGCATATAGCCCGCGAGCGCGAGCATACGAAGCTCGCCGACGGGCTTTAAGAAATCCGCGCTTCGCTTGTCTTCGGACAGCAGATGCAGTAAATTCAGCGTCAGACTCAAGAATTCGTGAGCCTCGGTGTTCTCGGGCGAAAACTCGCCCGCAAGCTCGCAAAAATAATTTGCAAGCGATAATTTTTCAATGTCCTCGCGCAGCCCGAAAAATACGTCTATCGCCTTTGCGTCGTCAACTATGTAGCTCTCGCGCCCGCAGTAGAGGGTCAGACGGGAGTATGTCATCGGCGAAACGGCGGCGCTCGCGGTTCGGCTCTTCACTTTCTTCGTGCCGTTGGCAAAGGCGGAGATGAGCCCGAGGTCGCCTGTCAGAATTTTGACAACTGTATCGTTTTCATTGATATCGCGGGACTTGATTATCAGCCCCTCTGTCTGCGTCTGCACTTGCCGTTTCACCTCCCGCGCGGATATTCGTCTTTGCATAGCGGAGATAGTCCTCGACCCTGCCGCTAATTTCAAAGGCGTTCCATGCATTCTGAACCGTGTTTTTGTCCGTATTTTTCATCTATGATAAACGCGCGATGTGCGCTCCTCCGTGCAGTGTAAAAATATTTTTTTCACTGCGCGGCGCATTTATGATAGGAAAAATTTTATTCGTTGTCGAGCCCGAAATTGTGGATGAGTCCCTCTCTGTTGCGCCAGCCCTCTTTGACCTTTACCCAGCAGTGGAGGTTGATTTTGCACATGAAGAAGCGCTCCATATCCTCGCGCGCCTTTGTCGAGACTTTTTTGAGCATCTCGCCTTTTTTGCCGATTATTATGCCCTTGTGGCTCTCGCGCTCGCAGTAAATCGTGGCGTCGATATCGGTTATATTCGAGTCCTCGCGCTCATGCATTCTCTCTATGCATACCGCAACGCCGTGCGGCACTTCGTCGTCGAGGAGATTCAAAAGCTTTTCTCTGATTATCTCGGCGGCGAGCACGCGCTCGGGCTGGTCGGTCAGGGTGTCGTCGGGGAAGAAATGCGGCGAGGGCTGAGCCTGCTTGAACAGCTCGTCTTTTAGATCGCCGAATCCGTCGCCCTTGAGCGCGGAGCAGGGGACTATTGCCTCGAAATCATAGAGCGCGGAGAACTGCGCCATGCGCTCAATAAGCAGCTCTTTCTGCTTGACTGAATCTATTTTATTTATGGCGAGAATGACGGGCATTTTCTCGTCCTTAAACTTCTTGAGAAGGTCTTTTTCCGCGTCGCGCAGCTCGCCCGAGGGCTCAACAACAAATAGACATGCGTCAACGCCCGAGATGCTGTCGCTGACCGCCTTTATCATTTTTTCGCCGAGCTTTGTGCGCGGGCGGTGGAAGCCGGGGGTGTCGGTGAAAACGAGCTGAACTTCGTCCTCGGTCAGCACGCCCATTATTTTTGTGCGCGTGGTCTGCGGCTTGGGCGACACGACGGCGACCTTCTGGCCGAGCAGGCGGTTGAGTATCGACGACTTGCCGACATTCGGGCAGCCGACTATTGCGATGAAAGCGGTTCTTGTCTGAGTCATAACTTCTCCTCATATAGATGACCGCTGATATGACAGTCAGCGGTCATTGATTTTTTATATATTATTTGTCTTTTTTCTTGAAATTGAAGCCCGTGAATATGAAAGTGAAGCTCAGCACAAGGCTGGCGATCAAAACGGCTATCATATACGGCTTCTCTGCGTAGTAGGCGAACATCGCCCTGAACGCATCGGGCTGAGCGAGAATCGCAATGCCCGTGCAAACGGCGAATATCGCGCCGACGAGCACGGCTCCCGCCGCGGTATCTTTCGATATTTTAGCAAGGCGGTTGTATTTCTCGCTGAACTTCTCCTCCGCCATGTCAACGACCGCTTCTATAGCGGTGTTGAACAGCTCGCCCATGACAACTATCGCGTTCGTGATAAAAATTATCGCAAACTGGGTGCGCGAGACCTCGAAGAAGTCATAGATCAGGAGATATGAATACATATATATCATGCACACGAGGTGCACGCGCATATTTCTCTCCTGCCTGATGCAGGTGATAATACCCGACCCCGCATAGACAAAGCTCTTGAGCAGACCTTTCATTTATTCGTCACCCATATAGTAGCTTCCGCTTCTGGGCAGACCGAGCTGGGTCAAGACGGTCTCCTCCTTTTCGCGCATGCGCACGCTCTCGATTCCGCCTTTTTCGTGGTCATAGCCGAGCAGGTGGAGCATCGAATGTACGGTAAGGAATGCTATCTCGCGCTGGAGCGTGTGGCCGAAACGCTCGGCCTGGCTGACTGCGTGGGGGATAGAAATGACTATGTCGCCGAGCATCTTTGCGCCCGTGTCAAGATTTGTGTCATACACTCCGTTTTCGCCCAAGGGGAACGAGAGCACGTCGGTGCTCCTGTCCACGTTGCGGTATTCGCGATTGAGTCTGTGTATCTCCTCGTCGTCCACAAAGCGGACGCTTATCTCGGCAGGATCGTTAAATTCCTCGAGTGTCAGAACCGCGGTGCATGCGCGGCGCACGAGCATTCTTACTCCTGTCGGTATTTTGACCTCATGCTGGTCGTTTGTGATAATTACCTTAACTTTGCCTCTCATTTTCTTTTTTTCACATCCTCGTGTTTTTCGTAGGCTTTGATTATATCCTGAACGAGCTTGTGTCTGACCACATCGCGCTCGTTGAACCTGACAATTTGAATATCGTCGACATCTTTGAGAATCTTCACCGCGTCGACGAGACCGCTTCGCCTGCCGTCAGGCAGGTCGATCTGGGTGATATCGCCCGTGACGACCATCTTCGAGTTGAAGCCGAGACGGGTCAGGAACATCTTCATCTGCTCGACCGAGGTGTTCTGCGCCTCGTCGAGGATAATGAAGCTGTCGTCAAGCGTGCGTCCGCGCATATATGCAAGGGGCGCGACTTCTATATTTCCGCGCTCGAGCTGCTTTTGGAAGCTCTCCGCGCCGAGCATATCGAACAGCGCGTCGTAGAGCGGGCGCAGATAGGGGTCGACCTTCTGCTGAAGATCGCCGGGCAGGAATCCGAGCTTCTCGCCCGCTTCAACTGCTGGGCGGGTAAGAATTATACGGTTGACTTCCTTTGCTCGAAAAGCCGTCACCGCCATGGCGACCGCAAGATAAGTTTTGCCGGTGCCGGCGGGTCCGACGCCGAGAGTGACCGTATTTTTGCGGATGGCTTCGATATATTTCTTCTGACCGAGCGTTTTCGGCTTGACCGGTCTGCCCTTTGAGGTGATGCAGATGCAGTCCGCAGTCATCTGCGGGAGCTGATCCTCGTTGCCCTCGTTGACGAGCGAGATGACATAGCGGACATTCTGGTCGCTGAGCGCCTCGCCTCGGTTGATGAGCATCAAAAGCCCATTTATTGCGCGCACGCCCTTTGAGACATTCTCCGCCTCGCCCGTGACCTTTATCTCCGAGCCGCGGCTGACAACGCCGACATCGAACTCTTTTTCTATCATTTTAATATTTTCGTCGAAACTGCCGAACAGGCTGACCGCCTGCTCCATTCTGTCGACGCTGATTGACTGTTCAAACATAGATTATCTCCGAAATTTGCTTTATATTAGCGTTACGGCAAAAATAAATTTTCGTCATAACTGATAATATTATCGAAATATTTTGTTAGATTATACCATATTTTCTTAGTTCTGTCACCATAAAAAGGACGAAATTTTATTAAGTTTCAATAAAATTTTTGTATTTTTTTGTACATCGAGCTTAAAAAGCAATTTTTGTATCGATAAAGAAATATTTCTATATTTTTTCGCCGTCGGAAATGACAATTTTAAGTCCTTGAAGTTTGAAGAAAAACAATGTAAAATATATATGTTATAGGTATATGGAAGTTTTGACTGCGGAGGGAGACCGATGAAAAAAAGCTCGAAAAAGCTGATTATCGCGCTTTTGTGCGCGGCGGCTGCCGTTTTGGTCGGTCTCGTGGCATACGACGGCATAAAGCAGAGCCGTGAGTTCTCGTCTTCGTCTGCGATGATGAACACCGCCGTCAGCGCGGACATTGAGGGAAAAGACGCGAAAAAGGTCGGCAAGGCGGTTTTTGACTGCATATCGGAGCTCGAAAACAAGCTCCTCTCGCGCCATATCGAAACATCCGCCGTCAGCGAGATAAACGACGCGGCGGGACAGAGCGTTAAGATAACTCTCTTTTCGTATTCTGCGAACGGGAAGATAAACGACCCCGAAAAGAAGATGGAGGATATACTCTCGAAGTGCGAAGAGCTGAGAAAGTCGAGCGGCGGCGCGTTCGACCCTCTGCTCGGCAGACTCAGCGACCTTTGGGGATTCGGCACGGGCAATGAGAGAGTGCCCGACAAGGATGAAATAAACTCGGCGCTCAACGGCACTGGTTCCGCCATAGAGATAAACGAGAGCGGTATAAAAATACCGTCGGGTACGGTGCTCGACCTCGGCTCGGTCGGCAAGGGCATTGCCTGCGACGAGGTGCGCGGAGTGCTCGAAAATTCAAAAATAAAGCGCGCGGTCGTCTCCGTCGGCGGGAGCATACTTCTCTACGGCGAGGGAGAAAAATTCACTGTCGGTATAAGAGATCCTTTTTCGGAGAGCTCGACTGAGAGCTTTGCGGTTTTGACTCTGCCCGCGACCTGTGTTTCGACCTCCGGCAGCTACGAGCGGTATTTTGACCGCGACGGCGTGCGATATCATCATATACTCGACCCGAAAACGGGTTATCCCGCAGAGAGCGGACTTGTCAGCGTGACGGTCGTTTGCAGCGACGGCTTTATGTCCGACGCGCTTTCGACTGCGTGCTTCGTGCTCGGCTACGAGAAATCGCTGCCGCTGCTTGAAAAATACGGTGCGCAGGCTGTGTTCGTGTTCAATGACAGGAGCGTCAGGGTCACGGGTTCTCTCGCGGACAGCTTCAAACTTGAAAAGGACGGATTCAAACTTTTATAACGGGGGAGACAGATGCAGCGCAGATTCATAAAAAAAGCCGATATCGCATTGATAGCGGTCGTACTCTGCGTCGGCGCGGCTCTTCTGATATGGCGATTTTTGCCGTCGAACGGAAAAACCGAGGCGGTCATCTATGCGGGCGGCGAGGTGTATCGCCGCGTAACGCTCGACAAGAGCGCTGATATGACAATAACACCCGACACCGACCCCAAGGTCGTGATAAAAATAAAGGACGGAGCTGTCTGGTTCGAAGACGCGGACTGCCGCGACAAATTGTGCGTAAAATCGGGAAAACTCACCCGCCCGGGCGACACCGCAGCGTGCCTGCCCGCAGGAATCGTGATAAGGCTCGAGGGCTCGGAGAAGCGGCACGACGCCCTGACCGGGAGGATATGCCCATGAAAGCGAGAAAGACCGCTCTTTTAGGTATCCTTTGCGCCCAGGCGATCGCGCTCTCGTTTCTTGAAAATCTGATTCCTTCTCTGCCGTTTCTGCCGCCGGGAGCTAAGCCGGGATTTTCAAATATAGTGACGATGTTCACTGTTCTCACTCTCGGACTGCCGCAGGCGATGTGCATAACCGTGTTCAAGGCGCTCTTTGCGCTGATGACACGCGGCGCGACGGCGTTTTTTATGAGCCTCGCGGGAGGAGTGCTCAGCACCCTCGCGATGTGGGCGGCAACAAAAATAAAATCCGATCCCTTCGGTCTGCTCGGCGCGTCGATAATCGCCGCCGTATGCCATAACGCAGGTCAGCTCGCCGCCGCGGCGGTGCTCACGGGGACAGGAGCCGTGCTCGGCTATGCGCCGGCACTGCTGATATTTTCGCTTATAACCGGAGCTGTTACTGGAACGGTGCTGCGCATAGTCATGCCGGCGCTCGAAAAACAGACGCGGTTTATAATAAAGAAGTAATAATTAATCATAAGGAGTTGAAGAAATGAGCTCGGTTAAACTCGACGGTGTTCTCAAAGCTGTCAAGCAGGTACGCGGCGGCGTGCATGTCAACCACAACAAGAACACCGCAGACTGTGAAGTCGTAAGAATTCCAGTCCCCGAAAAAGTGCTCCTGCCCATGCAGCAGCATATCGGTGTACCGTGCACACCCACTGTAAAAGCGGGCGACAAAGTTTCGGTCGGACAGATAGTGGGCGACAGCGACAAATTCCTCAGCGCGCCGATCCACGCATCTATATCCGGTACCGTCAGCGCAGTCAAGCAGGCGACGCTTGCAAACGGCGTTATCACTCAGGCGGTGGAGATAGAGTCCGACGGCGAGATGCGCCTTTTCGACGGTCTTGAGCCGCCGAAGGTGACGGGCAAGGAGAGCTTCCTTCGCGCCGTCAGGGATTCCGGTCTTGTCGGACTCGGCGGAGCGGGCTTCCCCACGCATGTCAAGCTGCGTATCCCGCCCGACAAGAATGTTGACACACTCATAGTCAACGCCGCGGAGTGCGAACCCTACATAACCGTTGACTACCGCGAGTGCCTTGAAAATTCGTGGGACATCCTCTCGAGCATCTATACTTTGAAAGAGATACTCGGCTTCAAGCGCGTCGTTATCGCCGCAGAGGACAACAAGCCCGAAGCTTTCAAAGTGCTCAAGGCTATAGCGGACAGAGACGTTGCGGAGGATAACGTGGTGCGCCTCATGACGCTCAAGTCGAAGTATCCCCAGGGCGCAGAGAAGATGATGGTGCTCTCCGCCACGGGCAGAAAGGTTCCGCCCGGAAAGCTGCCCGCCGATGTCGGCTGCGTTGTTATGAACGTTGCCTCCGTCGCATTTATAGCAAGATATCTCAAGAGCGGCAAGCCGCTCGTCAGCCGCTCGCTGACCGTTGACGGCTCCGCGATAGCTGACCCGAAGAACGTCCGCGTGCCAATCGGCATGAACGTCGGTGAAATAATCGACTTCTGCGGCGGCTTCAAAGCCGAACCCGGCAAGATAATAACCGGCGGCCCGATGATGGGACTTGCCGTTGTCAACACGGATATTCCCGTTCTCAAGCAGAACAACGCCATTCTCGCCTTTGCCGACGATGCGTCGAAGGTCAAGAAAGAGCGCGACTGCATCCGCTGCGGCAGATGTGCGGCGGCATGTCCGCTGAGCCTTATGCCCACGCTTGTTGAACGCTATATAAAGGCGAAGGATATAGACAGGCTTGAAAAATCCGGCGCCATGGTCTGCATGGAGTGCGGCTCATGCGCTTATTCATGTCCTGCGGCAAAGCCGCTTGTCCAGTATATGCGCCTTGCAAAACAGATGCTGAGAGAGGAGAAGAGCAAAAATGCCTGAAATGCCTGAAAAGAAACTAACAGTCAGCGCATCTCCCCATGTGCGCTCGGCTCAGACGGTCAGCGGAATAATGCTCAATGTTATTATCGCGCTGATCCCCGCCCTTGCGGCATCCGTCTGGCTCTTCGGTCCGCGCGTCCTGCTCATCTGCCTCGTAACGATAGGCACATGCATGCTCTCCGAGTATCTGTCGCGCAAAATCATGAAGCGCAGCAACACGCTCGGTGATCTGAGCGCGGTCGTCACCGGACTTCTGCTCGCCTTTAACCTGCCTGTGTCTATTCCGCTGTGGCAGGCGGCGATAGGTTCCGTTATCGCGATAGTTGTTGTAAAACAGCTCTTCGGCGGAATCGGTCAGAACTTCGTCAACCCCGCGATAACCGGAAGAATCATTCTCATGGTCTCGTTCCCGACCGCCATGACAACATGGATAAAGCCCCTCTTGTGGCTCGACAAGGGCGCCGAAGCGGTCACCACCGCAACACCCCTTACCATGATGACAAAAGGCGGCGAGCTCTCCGACGGACTGCCGAGCCTTGTTGATATGCTCATCGGCATCCGCGGCGGCAGCCTCGGCGAGACCTGCGCAGTGGCGCTGATAATCGGCGGAGTTTATCTGATGATAAGAAAGATAATCTCTCCCGCAATTCCGCTGTCGTTCATCGGCACTGTAGCCGTTATAATGCTCATAGCCGGCAAGGGCAGTTTCACTTTTGTCGCCTATCAGCTGCTCAGCGGCGGACTCATGCTCGGCGCGTTCTTCATGGCTACCGACTACACCACCTCGCCCATCAATCTCAAGGGCAGGATAATCTTCGGCATCGGCTGCGGTCTGCTGACCTCGTTCATCAGACTCTTCGGCTCGCTGCCCGAGGGCGTCTCGTTCTCAATAATCCTTATGAACATACTAGTTCCCCATATAGAGCATCTGACCACCCCGAAGCCTTTCGGCACGGTCAAGGAGAAAAAGAAGAAAGGGGCTGAGAAGGCATGAAGAATTTCAAGGAATTTGCCATCCCGACTGTAGCGCTCTTTCTGATATGCCTCGTCGCCACGACTCTTCTCGCCGTTACAAATAAAGTCACGGCTCCGAAGATAGCGGAGCTCTCGGCGCAGACCGAGGTCGAAACAAGGCAGAAAGTCCTGCCCGCCGCGACTCAGTTCGGCGAAACGCAGGAGATGAAGGGCGGCAGCGGCACTTACGCTGTCGGCAAGGATGCAAGCGGCAACGAAGTCGGCTATGTCTTTGTCACCGTTTCCAAGGGCTACGGCGGAGATGTGAAGATAATGACCGGAGTCGACAAAAACGGCGCAGTCACCGGCATTTCGCCGCTCGAACTCAACGAGACCGCCGGTCTCGGCATGAAAGCCCAGAATGCCAGCTTCCTCGACCAGTTCAAGGGAAAGGTCAAGGATATTGCAGTCAACAAAAACAGTGCCTCCGGCAACGAGATCCAGGCGCTCACCGGCGCTACGATAACCTCGAAAGCTGTCACGGCGGCAGTCAATGAGGCGCTGAGCTACTATGATTCCAATTTAAAGGGGGCTGAGTAAAAAATGGCAAAGAAAAAGAGTCTTTTTCAGGAGTTTACCAAGGGCATTCTCGTTGAGAACCCCGTTCTCCGTCTGGTGCTCGGCACCTGCCCGACGCTCGCGGTTTCGACCTCGGTCGAGAGTGCGCTGGGCATGGGCGTTGCAGCTTCGATAGTCCTTGTGTGCTCGAACATCGCTATTGCGGCGCTCAAAAAAGTGATTCCGCAGAAGGTCAGAATTCCCGCTTATATAGTTATAATCGCTTCGTTCGTTACAATAGTCCAGATGCTCGTCAAGGCGTTCGTCCCGCAGATCGACGCTCAGCTCGGCGTTTACCTGCCGCTGATAGTCGTCAACTGCATCATCCTCGGCAGAGCCGAGGCGTTCGCCTGCAAGAACTCCGTTGCGGCCTCCGCCGTTGACGGTCTCGGCATGGGCGTCGGCTTCACCGCGGCGCTGCTCCTCATGGGCGCAGTCAGAGAGCTGCTCGGCACGGGCGCTATCGCCGGACTTCAGATAATCCCGGCTTCCGTCAGCCCCATGCTGATATTCATCCTGCCTCCCGGAGGCTTCTTCGTCTTCGGCATACTCATGGCGTGCGCCAACAAGCTTGCCGACAAGAAGGGTCTTTCAAAGGCGGAACTCAAGGGCTGCGAGGCTTGCCCGATGGCGGCTTCCTGCTCCCTTCGCGGCGAAGTTGAAAACAAAAAGGACGGAAAGGAGGCGGCAGGCAAATGAAAATAATGCTTTCAATACTGCTTACCGGTATCCTTACGGAGAACTTCATTCTCGCAAAGTTCCTCGGCATCTGCCCGTTCCTCGGCGTGTCGAAGAAGCTCAACACCGCAGTCGGAATGAGTGCCGCCGTTATATTCGTCATGCTGCTCTCGACTGCCGTTACATATCCCATCAACGCGAAGCTGCTCGTGCCCAATGATCTCGAATATCTCCAGACGATAGTATTCATTCTCGTCATAGCGGCTCTCGTTCAGCTCGTCGAGATAATCCTCAAGAAGTATATGCCCGCGCTTTATAACGCGCTTGGCATCTATCTTCCGCTGATAACAACGAACTGCGCGGTGCTCGGCGTCGTGCTTATAAACGTTGAGAATAACTACAATTTCGGCCAGTCGATGATGCGTTCGCTCGGCGGCGGTCTCGGCTTCATGCTCGCCATGGTCATGTTCGCGGGCGTCAGAGAGCGCCTCGAGAGCTGCGACGTGCCGAAATTCCTTCAGGGTCTGCCCATAACGCTCATTGCCGCATCGCTCACCTCGGTCTCCTTCCTCGGATTCTCGGGCGTTGTCGACGGCATATTCGGTTGAGAAAGGACGGGATAATATGCATCTTATTATAATTGCGGTTGTCATCGTCTCCGTCATCGGACTTATAGCCGGTCTCGGTCTCGCCGTTGCGTCAAAGGTTATGGCTGTCCCGGTCGACGAAAAGGCTGAGGAGATTCAGGCGGCGCTGCCCGGCGCAAACTGCGGCGCGTGCGGCTTCTCCGGCTGCTCAGGCTATGCGGCAGCCCTCTCTCAGGGCAAGACCACCGACACCGGACGCTGCATGCCCGGCGGCGCGGAGGTCAGCAAAGCTATTGCAAAAATAACCGGACTCGCGGCGGGGGATGTCGTTCCCATGACTGCCGTTGTCCTCTGCCAGGGCAACATGCACAACACGGACACGAAGCTCAACTATGTCGGAGTCAAGAGCTGTAAAATGGCAACTCAGCTTTTCGGCGGACCGAAAGAGTGCGTCTACGGCTGTATCGGCTTCGGCGACTGCGTTGAGGTATGTCCCTATGACGCGATTCATATTTGTGAGGGCGTTGCGAGAATAAATCCGCTCGCGTGCCACGCCTGCAAGATGTGCGTCAACACCTGCCCCAAGGGCATTATCGATCTTATGCCCCTGCACGAGGCAAAGGCCGCCGTCATGTGCAAGAACCATGACAAGGGTGCCCAGACCAGAAAAGAGTGCAAGGCGGGCTGCATTGGCTGCATGAAGTGCGTCAAGACCTGCGAATACGGCGCGGTCACGGTCGAGAACTTCTGCGCTAAGGTCGATTACGAGAAGTGCGTCGGCTGCGGCAAATGTCACGAGGCGTGCCCGGTCAAGTGCATCGATGTTATCGAGCCCGGAGTGAAGATAACTGAGACGAAAGTCAACTAAATGAATACGCGAGAGCACCCGGAGCTGTGAAAAAATAGCTTCGGGTGTTTTGCTTTTTATTATAATTTGTAGGGGTTGGCGACCTCGACAACCCTATGCCGCCAACGGCGGCACTGTTTAAAAGAAAAGTAGATCGTGGACGGAAAATTGACAATGACAATAATGTCTGATAATATTAAATAAAAAGAGATATACGGAGGGATGCCTATAGCCGATTGAACGCAATCTTCAAAGGGAACAGGGCGCGGAATAAATATCAAGCCCGGAGGCGAAAGCTATGAAAAAAGCAATACTTTCTATATTAATATCGGTTCTGCTCATAACGAGCTTTGCGGCGTGCCGAAACAGGGATACGCCGGAGACGGCGGGAACGACCGTTCCGGAGAACACCACGGCAGAAAGTACAGCCGAAATAAGTTCAGCTCCGCAGACAATCGAAAAAACTCTCGACGGAGTGACGCTGAAAGTTTATATCGAAAATCCGAAAGTCAAATCGGGCGGCGAAGTGCATATCACGGCGACCGTCACGAACAACAGCGGAAAAGATATAATTTCAACGCTCCCGATATATAATCAGCAGCACTATGAGATACGCACGAAAATTCTGACGCAGGGTGGAAAAGTGTTCTACGACAAAGATTATCCTGTAGAAATGACCGAGGATGCCACGCGACAATTTATTATCAGGAACGGGGAGAGCTATGTCCAGGATATGTATCTCGTCGCCGCCGAGATGGACTCCGGCATGAGCAGCGCCGCCGATGCCGTGCCTTACGGTGCGGGAAAATGCGCGGGAACTTCAACTTTCAAATGGGACGGCGGCAACGGCGCAGAGAAGTCGCTGACGGTTTCGTTTGAGATAGAAATAGCCTGAATTTTATAATGAAACCCGACCCGAGGATATAATTTTTTGGGTCGGGTTTGCAATTTTTAGCGTAAAGTTATATGACTTTACACAGCGCTCAACTGTTAAATACGCTTTTTGGGTCAATATCGCAGAACACTTGATATTGCTGCGATTCAGAGACGATTTTATATAAAATCCGCTGATATAACAAAAATCCATATGTAAAGTTAAATCGCTTTACATATGGATTTATCACTTAATCGAACTTTGTCTCCCAATGTTTGCTCTCATTTGCGTCGAAGCACATCAGTATCTGCTCGCGCGAGGTCTTTTCGCCCGCGAGATTCTCCGGCAGTTCGTCTCTGCCGAAATATTTTGTTTCGGTTGTTTCGATGTTCGGAATGAATTCGCCGCCGACAACGGATAGGTCAGTCCCGCCTGCGCGAGACTCTGGAGCTCAATAGCCCAGCTGAGCCATCTGTTCTGTTCGTCCATATTTTCTTCTTTTTTAAAAGGCTCTGTCAGATCCACTCCTTGATAACTTCCGGGTGCTTGAAAGTCTCATCTATAGACTTCAGGAAGGGGACTACATCGCCCATGTCGAGCGCACGGTGGTCGAAAACGACGGTGAAGACGAGCTTCTTGCCGACTGTTACCGTGCCGTCCGGGTTTGCAATCGCCGTGTCGCGCGGAGCGCCGACGCCTATCGCGGCGACCTGCGGCGGGATTATCTCAAGCAGTGCGCAGATGCCGTCCCAGTCCTTGTAGAGCGAACCGAGGTTCGATACGGTTATCGTGCCCTGCTCAATGTCGTATTTTGTGAGCCTGTCGTACTCGGGTATATCATAATATTCTTTCTTGCTCTTGCCGGAGAGGGCTTTTACTTTGTACTTTCCGGTCTTTGAGCCGATGAGGCGGGATATCGTCTGAACCAATTTGCCTTTTGCAAGCCCCTGCAGCGTGTCGTTGAGCGAGACGTCGTACATGACCTGCGACATGTTTGAATTTTTCGCTCTGCGTTGAACATCGGCGAGCGTATCTCTGATATCCCTGAGGTTCTTGTCCTGCATGTTGTGCAGATTTACTGTCATCATCTCACCTGAGTCGAGAAGCATGGGCATCGAGATATTTATTTCGTCGAACTCCGTCACGCATCCGCGGACAAGGCGGGGTTTGAAATCGATATGTGCATTCATCGCGGGGCACTTCTTGAGCGCCTCTGTTATTACTTTTAATATAACTGCGTTGAGCGTGATCTTATCTTCTTTTGCGCGCCCTTCGTTGATTTCTTTGAAAACTTTCAGAAATTCGGACGCCTCAGGCTCGTTTGTAACAACGACATGGGGAATGTCGTGCCAGCTCTGCGCGGTCATGTTTGCGATTATCTTCCTGTTTATGCCGAAGTGCTCAGCTCTTCTGACTGTGAGTGACTGTCTCATTCTGAGGACTCCTTTCATTTTAGCGGTTATGCCGCATTAATAAAAGTATATATTGTCCTCAAACTTAAAAACAAGGAACAGTATCTGGAAGCATGTGCAAAAAGCGACACAAAAAGTGATTTGTGTCGCCAAAAATTATAAACAGTTTAGAAATATTTTCTGAAGCCGTTGAAATATATGCTTGTGGTGAAAGAGACGATAGTCGATGGATCTTCGCGGAAGTCGGAGTTTATCCACTCTGCAATAACGCTGACGATGCCGTTGAAGAACATTATATACATCCAGCGGAACTGCTTATCCGTGATCTCGGGGAAAAACTTCTTCCACTTTATCTGCGTCCTGTCGTAGTTCTTTACGAACAATGAATTGATGAAGCCCTTTCGCGGGCCGCATCTCATCATGTAGCAGCACAGGTCGGAATTATCCCTGACAATATCAAACAGACCGACCAATACTGCATCGAAAACCTCGGGATCCATTCTCTCGATCTGATTATCGATATCGGAGACGAACTCAGCCTCGATGCTCTTCATCAGCGCGTTGATGTCGTCATAGTGGCGGTAGAAGGTGCTTCTGTTGATGTCTGCGCGCTGACATATCTCTCGCACGCTGATCTTGTCGAAGTCCTTTTCTTCAAGCAGTTCGAAGAAGGTGCGGCGTATTGCCGTTTTTGTGTATGCCGTGCGCCTGTTGTGCACGGGCCTTCCGGTTGCCGGGCTTGTCATGAAAATCACCTGCGTTCGTTTCTGATTCATATAAATATTACCACTAATATGCCTGATTGACAAGAGTTAGCGCGATTTTACTCATGTAAAAAAATATGTTGACAAAAGTGCTAAACACTGTTAAAATAACTAATTGCCGCAGGAAAAAGGCGGCTAATCCTTGCTGCGGACGAACCGCAGCCAAAAGACCAGAAGGAGGTGCTTTAAGAATGTCAGCAAACAACAGCTATGAAGCAATGATGGTTTTCTCCGTCAAGAACGGTGAGGAGGGCGTTCCCGCTCTCATCGAGAAGTTCAAGGCTCTCATCGAGCAGAACGGCACTCTGGACAGCATTGATGAGTGGGGCAAGCGCAAGCTCGCTTACGCTATCGACGATGAGCCCGAGGGATTCTACGCTCTGTTCAATTTCAGCGCTGCACCTGAGTTCCCCGAGGAGTTCTACCGTATCGCCGGTATAACCGACGGCGTTCTCCGCTCACTCGTTGTCAGAAAGTGAGGAAACAAAGATGCTTAACGTTGCAATAATTATGGGCAGACTCACTGCCGATCCCGAACTGCGTACCACCGCTTCCGGCGTCGCAGTCACCACTTTCTCCGTTGCGGTCGATCGCCGCTTCCAGAGACAGGGTGAAGAGAAGCAGACCGATTTCATTAACGTTGTCGCCTGGAGACAGACTGCAGAGTTCGTCTCCCGCTACTTCCACAGAGGATCTATGATCGCCGTTCGCGGAAGTATCCAGCAGCGCAACTACGAGGACAAGAACGGCAACAAGCGCACTGCGTTTGAGATAGTTGCCGAGGAAGTCAGCTTCTGCGGATCAAAGGCAGAGACCGGCACGGGTGCCCGCCAGAATGAGCAGCCCGCGCGCGTTCAGCCCGCAGCGTCCTTCGCCACAGGCGGAGCGGACGATTTTGAGGAGATCCCGATAAGCGACGATCTCCCGTTCTGAGAAAAAACTTGAACTCGGCGTCTGACGCCGAACGAATAGCCCCGAGCCGCGAAACGGCTTTCGGCTTCCACCTTAGCCAAAGAGGAGGTTAACATCATGGCATATGAGAAAAACGACAGAAGACCCAACCGCAAGGGCCGCAAGAAGGTTTGCGCTTTCTGCGTCGACAAGGTTGAGTGCATAGATTACAAGGACACAGCCAAACTTCATAAGTATATCTCTGACAGAGCGAAGATTCTTCCCAGAAGAGTCACCGGCAACTGCGCCGCTCACCAGAGAGAGCTTACCACCGCTATCAAGCGTGCCCGTCACGTTGCTCTTCTTCCTTACACGAGCGACTGATAAACAGCTTAGAAGCATTTAAAGACTCGGCTTTTTGTCGGGTCTTTTTGTTTTTTGCACTTTACACGGCGGCGCAGATGTGATAAGTTTATATCAATGTAAGACAAGCCATAACATACGAGAGGAATAGAGATGCCCGAAAATATGAACCGCCATTTAACGGCTTTGGAATTTGATAAAATATTGGAGCGCCTCGCGCAGTTCACGGCGTGCCCCGACGCGCGAGAGCTTGCGCTGAGCCTCCGCCCGGAGAGCGATATTGATCTCGCGCAGGCGCAGATGAATCAGACGCGCGACGCGCATATGCTCCTTGCTCGCTTCGGCGGTCCGTCCTTCGGCGGGCTTCGCAATGTCAATAACGCCGCAGCGCGAGCCGGCGCGGGCAGCACGCTCTCCATGCGCGAACTGCTCGATGTTGCCGAGGTGCTCAGAACCGTGCGCGCTCTCGCTCAGTGGCGCAGCACGAACGCGGGAGTCGAGACCGTTCTCGACCCGCTTTTCTCGGCGCTTCAGCCGAACAAATATCTCGAAACTAAGATAACCTCTGCCATAATCTCCGAGGAGGAGATTGCGGACAGCGCCTCGCCCGAGCTCTTTGAAATAAGGCGCAAGATTCGTGTGCAGGAGTCGAAAGTTCGCGACCAGCTCGACAAGATGACCCACTCTGCGCACTATTCGAAGTTCATGCAGGAGAATATCATAACCCAGCGAAACGGGCGCTATGTCGTGCCCGTCAAGGCGGAATACCGCGGCGAGGTGCAGGGACTTGTCCATGACACGTCTTCATCGGGTGCCACTGTGTTTGTCGAGCCGATGCCGGTCGTCGAAGCGAACAACGAGATAAAAGTCTTGCGCTCTAAAGAGCAGGACGAGATTGAACGCATACTTACAGCGCTCTCCGCGATGGTCGGCGAGTTTGAGCAGGGGATAAAAAACAGCTATGAGTGCGCCGTTGAGCTCAATGTCATCTTCGCAAAGGCGCAGTATGCCTATTCGATAGGCGCGACGGTGCCGCTACTCAACTCCGACGGCGAGATTGAGCTGCGCGCCGCCCGCCATCCGCTCATTGACAAAAACAAAGTAGTCCCCGTTGATATAAGGCTCGGCACGGACTTTGACACGCTTGTTATAACCGGTCCGAACACGGGCGGCAAGACCGTCTCGATAAAGACTGTCGGTCTTTTCACGCTCATGGCGATGTGCGGACTTATGATTCCCGCAGGCGACAGGAGCAGGCTCTCCGTATTCGACGAAGTCCTCGCCGATATCGGCGACGAGCAGTCGATAGAGCAGTCGCTCTCGACCTTCTCCGCGCATATGACCAATATAATAGATATCATGGGTCAGGCGGGCGACCGCAGTCTTGTGCTCATAGACGAGCTCGGAGCGGGCACAGACCCCGTCGAGGGCGCGGCTCTTGCAATGGCGGTGCTCGAAGACCTGCATTTCAAGGGCGCGAAAATAGCCGCGACAACACACTATGCCGAGCTCAAGGCTTATGCCCTCGAGACTCCGCGCGTCGAAAACGGCTGCTGCGAGTTCAATGTTGCGACTCTCAGCCCGACCTACCGACTGCTTATCGGCGTCCCCGGACGCTCGAACGCGCTTGCGATTTGCGAACGCTTGGGCATGGATATGCGCGTTGTGGACAGGACGAAAGAGCTCGTCAACAACGAGAATGTTCGATTTGAAGATGTTGTTGACAAGCTCGAGGAAAACCGCCGACGCATGGAGGAGGAGCACGAGCGCGCCAAGGAGCTGACCGCAAAGGCGCGCGCCGAGCTGGAGAAAGCCGAAAAGCGGCTCGCCGAAGTCGATTCTCTGCGCGAAGCGGAGATAGAGAAAGCCAAGGCGCAGGCGGCGAAGCTGACCCAGCAGGCGAAGCGCGAGAGCTACGCTCTGCTCGACGAGCTCGACAGGCTAAAAAAAGAAAAGGAAAAGACGAAGGACGCCGCCGACTTTGCACGCCGCGCACGCGCCGCTGTGCGTAAAGGACTCGGCGCGATAGACGAGGCGGTTGATCCGGTGGTGGCGATGGGCGTCGAGGATGACGGCTATGTCCTCCCGCGCGAGCTTAAAAAGGGCGATGCCGTGCTCATAGCGGATCTCGGTAAGGAAGCAACCGTACTCTCACCCGTTGACCGAAACGGAAATGTCGAGGTTCTTGCGGGCGCCGCAAAGACGCGTGTAAAGCTCAAGAACTTGCGTCTGATAGAGAACGCGCCCAAAAAACGCAGCCCCAACTCCGGCGCTCGCCGCACGGGAGTCGAGAGCAAGATGAACATGGATGCCTCCGCACGCCTCGATGTCCGAGGACTGACTGTCGACGACTGCATTATGGAGCTCGACAGATATATTGATTACACGCTGCGCATGGGACTCGGCGAGTTCACCGTCGTCCACGGCAAGGGCACGGGCGCGCTCAGGAGTGCCGTCAACCAATATCTGCGCAAGTCGCCGTATGTCAAGCGCTTCAGGCTCGGAGTCTACGGCGAGGGCGAGGACGGAGTGACGATAGTCGAGCTCAAATAATAAAAAAGTTTTCCACACGGTTTTCCACATATCGGCGGGCGAGAAACGGCACATTTTGTTGTCTTTTGCCGCCCCGGGCACAACCGGTTGACAGAAAAACGCACTTAGGGTTTTTCCGCCGCTTTTCCACATTCGGAATGTTGAAAAAAGTCCGCTTTCGGCGAAAAAATGTGCTTGACAGCCGACGATATTTTTAGTATAATAACCCCCTGTAAAGCGTTTTGACTTTACAGAGGGGTTTAGCCTTTACGCGATCTTATGAAAAGGGGGAGAAAACAAAGTGGCAAAAAATCTGGAAATAGCGGTTTTGCTCGATCTTTACGGCGATATGCTGACAGAAAAACAGCGCGATTTTCTGGGCTATTACTATAACGACGACCTGTCGCTCTCCGAGATCGCTGAAAACGAGGGAATAACCCGCCAGGGCGTGCGCGACGCCATAAAACGCGCCGAGGCTCAGCTTCTTGACATGGAATCGAAACTCAAGCTCGCCTCGAAATTTGACGAGATACACAACGGACTCAGCGAAATCATCGACTGCGCCGGCGAGATAGGGGACTACAATCTCAACCACAGCCTGTCGCGCGAGGTGAATGATTATACCGTTAAGATAAAAGCCATCGCCATGTCTCTCATGGAGTGATCGGACTGCGGAAAAATCCGCCGGAGCTGCGTTGTGAGAACCTGCGAATTCAGTCACGCACACAAAGTGCGCTCCTTCATTCACAGAACCCCACGCCTTGCTCCGACAAATTTTTCTCAGTCCTCGATTGTGCGGATATGATTGCGGAAAAAGTTTGCCATAGCTGCGTTGCAGGAACCCGTTCGCTCGGTTGCTGCTGTAGGGGCGGATATCATCCGCCCGCGAAATCAGCACAGTCCTCGATTGTGCGATGTGATGCGGAAAAATCGCTCGGTACAATTCGGCTTGAAACGATAACATAAAAACTACTTACTTTTTATACAGAGGTGAAAACATTGGCATTTGAAGGTCTTTCGGAACGCCTTGAAGCGGCGTTCAAGCGTCTTAAAAGCAAGGGCAGCCTCAACGAGGCGGATGTCCGCGCGGCGATGCGCGACGTGCGCATGGCTCTGCTTGAGGCGGACGTCAGCTACAAGGTAGCCAAGGATTTCACCACCAAGGTCACCGAGAGAGCTATCGGTGCGGATGTTATGGAGAGCCTTACTCCCGCGCAGATGGTCATAAAGATAGTCAACGAAGAGCTTATCGACCTCATGGGCGGCACGAAGACCCGCCTTGCGACTGCGGCGCATCCGCCGACAGTGATAATGCTCTGCGGTCTTCAGGGCGCAGGTAAAACGACGCACTGCGCAAAGCTTGCGCTCATGCTCAAGAACCGCGGCAGCAGACCGATGCTCGTCGCGTGCGATATCTATCGTCCCGCGGCTATCAAACAGCTTCAGGTGCTCGGCGAAAAGGTCGGCGTGCCGGTCTTTGAAAAGGGTACGCAGGATCCGGTTGAAACAGCCAAACAGGCGGTCGCGCTTGCAAGGGACGAGGGCAACGACTATGTCCTCATCGATACCGCAGGCCGATTGCATATAGATGAGCAGCTCATGGATGAGCTCAAGCGCATCAAGTCGGAAGTCCGCCCGCACGAGATCCTCCTCGTGGTCGACGCGATGACCGGTCAGGATGCGGTCAATGTCGCCTCGACTTTCAACGAGACGCTCGGCATTGACGGACTTATCCTGACAAAGCTCGACGGCGACACCAGAGGCGGTGCGGCGCTCTCCGCGCGCGCTGTCACGGGCAAGCCGATAAAGTTCGTCGGCGTCGGCGAAAAGCTCGGCGATCTCGACACCTTCCACCCCGACCGCATGGCTTCGAGAATCCTCGGCATGGGCGATGTCCTCTCGCTTATCGAAAAGGCGGAGACCGCTATTGACGAGAAAAAGGCGGCGGAGCTCGAGGAGAAGATAAGAAAGAACAAGTTCGACCTCAACGACCTGCTCGATCAGATAACTCAGCTTCGCAAGATGGGCTCGATTCAGGACACGCTCGCAATGCTCCCGGGTATGGGCAAGAAGCTCCAGGGCGTGGATGTTGACGAGAAGCAGTTCGACCGTCTCCAGGCGCTCATCCGCTCGATGACCCCGAAGGAGCGCGAGAATCCCGACATAATCAACCCCTCCCGCAAAAGGCGTATCGCTGCGGGCAGCGGACAGAAGGTCGAGGATGTCAACAGGCTTCTCAACCAGCACAAGCAGATGCAGAAGCTCTTCAAGCAGTTCAACGGCAAAGGCTCAAAGAAAAAGATGCGCCGTATGGGCTTCGACCCGAGCAAGCTCGGAATGTAAAAACGGATGTTATCCTATAGGTCAGCCTTAGGGTTTACATTATATATTAATTTTGTATTATTTTTCGGAGGTACAATCATTATGGCAGTTAAAATCAGACTTCGCCGCATGGGCGCAAAGAAGAACCCTTTCTACAGAATAGTCGTTGCAGATTCGAGATATCCCCGTGACGGCAGATTCATCGAGGAGATCGGCACCTATGATCCGCTCAAGACTCCCGCTGATGTGAAGATCGACGCAGACAAGGCAAAGCAGTGGATCGCCAACGGCGCTCAGCCCACCGATACCGTTAAGGATATCCTCAAGAAGAGCGGCGTCATCGACTGATAACGCTCAGCGTAAAACATGGCTCTCGGCAGTCTGCGGGGAGTTTTGTTTTTCTATGAAAGGAACATCGAAATGAAGGATTTACTTATATCCATCGCTCAGGGTCTCGTTGAAGAGCCCGATGCAGTTACCGTCACCGTTGACGAGCCGGATGATGAGGGCGTTACAGTCTATCATCTCCACGTCAGCGAGAATGACATGGGCAGAGTTATCGGCAAGCAGGGCAGAATAGCCAAGGCTATCCGCACTGTTATGCGCGCTGCCGCAACGCGCTGCGATGAGAAGGTCGCAGTTGAGATAGACTGATGATAAAGGACTATCTTGAAATAGGGCAGATAGTCGGCACCCACGGCGTGCGCGGGGAACTGCGCGTTCAGCCGTGGTGCGATTCGCCCGAATTCTTTAAAAAGTTCAAAACACTCTACTACGACGCACACGGTGAAAAAAGCGTGGGCGTTGTTTGCGCTCGCCCCCACGGGAATATTGCGCTGCTGCGCCTCGACGGCTGCGACACGGTCGAAAAGGCGGCCTCGCTCAGAGGCAAGGTGCTCTATATGCGCCGCAGCGACGCGCATCTCAAGAAAGGCGACTGGTTCATAGCCGAGCTTATCGGCTGCCGCGCCGAGGATGCAAACAGCGGAAAAGTCTACGGAACCGTTACCGATGTCAGCCAGACCGGCGCAAACGATGTCTGGCACATAACGGATGACAACGGCACCGAGACTCTTATCCCCGCAATTCCCGATGTTGTCTCGAGCGTCGATGTAGAGAACGGAATTGTCCTGATAACACCGCTGAAAGGGCTGTTTTCAGATGAGGATTGATATTCTTACCCTCTTCCCGGAGATGTGCTGTGAGGTGCTCAGGGAGAGCGTCATAGGCAGAGCGCGCGAGCGCGGCTGCGTTGAAATAAACTGCCGCAACATCCGCGACTATACGCTCGACAAGCACAACCGCGTCGACGATTCGCCCTACGGCGGCGGGACGGGCATGATAATGCAGGTGCAGCCGATATATGACTGCTACGAGTCCCTTTGCCGCGACACGGGCACGCGCCCGCATCTTATATATCTGACCCCGCAGGGAAAGACGCTGACCCAAAAGCGCGTGGTCGAGCTGTCGAAGCTCGACAATATCGCTCTGCTGTGCGGTCACTATGAGGGAATTGACGAACGCGTTATAGAAGAGATAGTCGACGAGGAAATTTCGATTGGCGATTTCGTGGTGACGGGCGGCGAGCTGCCCGCGCTTATGCTTGCGGATGCCGTCGCGCGTATGCTCCCCGGTGTGCTCGCTAACGAAGATGCATTCGAGCTTGAGAGCCATTTTTCGTCCCTGCTCGAATATCCTCAGTACACCCGCCCTGTCGAATGGCACGGCAAAGAGGTGCCGCCCGTTCTGCTCTCGGGTCACCATGCGAACATCGAGAAGTGGCGCAGGGAACAGAGCCTTGAGCGCACCTACCGCCGCAGACCCGATATGCTCGAAAAGGCGGAGCTGAGCCGAAAAGACCGAGCGTTTCTCTCGTCTTTGAAGAGTGAGGACTGATTTCCGAGGCAATAATTTAATGTGCAACCTGCATTAAAAAGATGTGCCTTGTATGGTCAAAATACACAACAAAGCCCCCGCCCGAATTTTTAACTTTGGAACAGGCAACGAATTATCGCCTTTGAGGGCGAAAGTCGCAAGTAAATTGTTGACGGGGACAAGTTTTATGATATAATATATAAGCAGTAGAATAAAATTTGAATTTGTGTGTGGGAGATTATATATTATGTATGTTAAAGATGTTATGGTACAGAATCAGGTAGGACTTCATGCACGTCCGGCAACTTTTTTCATTCAGAAGGCTAACGAGTTCAAGTCTTCCATCTGGGTGGAAAAGGACGAGCGCAGAGTCAACGCCAAGAGCCTTCTCGGCGTGCTTTCTCTCGGCATCATGGGCAACACCCAGATCCGCATCATCGCAGGTGGTCCCGACGAGGAGCAGGCTGTTGATGAGCTTGTGAAGCTTGTTGAGTCCGGCTTCGCTGAGTAATATCATTTTAATACAGATAAGCAGGCTTAGGCCTGCTTTTTCTTTTTGTCTATTTTCATCGCTTTGCGGCATATAATATCTTTGAGAAGGATATTTTCGGCGGTGGTAGTATGTTTTCGGTTCTCGTTATTGCTGACGATGCCGGCTTTTTCAGGCGAAGGCGGCTGTTCAGGGCTCCGCAGGTGCGCGATGTGCGCGTATACGGCGGTCTGCCGTTTCGCGAGATAATTTCAGCCAGGCGGCGCGGAAAAATAAACCGCGCGGCGATATGCGAAGCGGCTGGCAGATGTTCGGGCACAATGCTTCTGCCTGAAGATATAGCGCCCGGCGGCGGGATAGACGAGCCCGATCTCTCCGATTACAGAAAGCTCGTTTTCTTCAACACTGCGTGCTCTATATTGCGCTCGTCCTGCGGGTGCGGAGTACGCGGCGAGCTGCTGATAAAAGACAAAAACGCCTCCGCTGCCCAGAGGCTCGGCATTGCAGTGCCGCTGTTTTCGGATATCCGCGTCGCGACTTCGTGCCCGGACGGGTATTCGCGCCCGATAGAAAACGCCATGGACGAATTCGGCGCGGCGGTTCTCGACGGAATCAGCGACAGCGCGGATGCAGTTATCGATCTCGATTCATCGCCCGAAAAGCTTGTCTGCGGCGGCGAAGTTTTTACGGCGGGAAAAATAACGCTCCCGAGCGCATATGCGCGTCTCATGCCGACGGGCGCGGGCTTGCTTGAATTCGCGGGTGCGCTTTATCTTATAAGCCGAATCCACTCGCTCGCGCAGCTTTGTTTTTCCGAAATATATCACGGCGGAAAACCGCTTTCTCTGCGCGCCGCGTCGGAGCTTATAAGGCTCTCGGCGGCGCCGTAAACTATTGACAACAGGCGATAAAATGAATATAATAACAATATTGTGGATAAGTGCCTGAAAAGGCCTTAGTGTATCAATTTTTAAAATTTAAGGAAGAAGGATGGCCTTAAAATGGAAAAGCAGATCGTATTGACAAGAGAGAGCTACGATGCCAAGGTCAAGGAGCTCGAACAGCTCAAAACCACCGGCAGAGATGAGATAGCCGAGCGCATCAAAGTTGCGCGTTCTTTCGGCGACCTTTCCGAAAACTCCGAGTATGATGAGGCGATGAACGAGCAGGCGAAGCTCGAAGCTAAAATCGCCCGCCTTGAAAACGACATCCGCAACGCGAATATCCTCGATGAGGACAATCTGAATGCGGGCGTGGTTCATCCCGGCTCAAAGGTCAAGGTCGAGAATGTCGAGACCGGCAAGAAGAGCGAGTATACTATCCTCGGACCCAGCGAGTCGAACCCCTCTCAGGGCATAATCTCCGACCAGTCGCCCATAGGCAAGTCGCTTATCGGCAACCGCAAGGGTGATGTAGTCGATGTTCCGCTGCCGACCGGAAAGATTCTTCAGCTCAAGATTCTCAGCATTGCAAAGTCAAAGTAAAAAAAGCACAGTTCACATAAATCCAAGGAGTGAAAAAAATGCCGGATGAGATAAACACCAACCCCGTCTCCGCCGAGAGCGAAGAGGCTCAGGAGGACATAAACGCCCTGCGTCAGATCCGCCTGGACAAGCTCAACGAGCTTTGCGCCGCAGGGGAGGATCCGTTCAAAATAACAACAGCGGATCAGTCCGCCCATGCACAGGAGATAGTTGACAATTTCGAAGCGATGGAGGGCAAAGAGGTCTCCATATGCGGACGAATGATGTCAAGACGCGATATGGGCAAGGCGAACTTCATCGATATCCGTGACCGCTCGGGCCGTATTCAGGTCTATGTGCGCATAAACGATGTCGGCGAGGATACATTTGCAAAGTTCAAGAAGTGGGATATCGGCGATATCCTCGAAGTGCGCGGTACGGTGTTCAAGACCCGCAGGGGCGAGATATCCATCCACGCAACCGCGCTTCGCCTGCTGACGAAGTCGCTGCTCCCGCTGCCCGAAAAGTTTCACGGTCTGCGCGATACGGACACCCGCTATCGCCGCCGCTACCTTGACCTCATAGTCAACCCCGATGTCAAGGATACATTTATAAAGAGAAGCCTGATAATCCGCGAGATAAGAAACTATCTCGATTCCAAGGATTTTATCGAGGTCGAGACGCCCATTCTTGTTCAGAATGCGGGCGGCGCCGCCGCGCGTCCGTTTGTGACCCATCACAACGCCCTCAACGAGGATCTCAACCTGCGCATTTCCCTTGAACTCTATCTCAAGCGCCTTATAGTCGGCGGACTTGAGCGAGTCTACGAGATGGGCAGAGTTTTCCGCAACGAGGGTCTCGACGTGCGCCACAATCCCGAGTTCACGCTCCTTGAGATATATCAGGCGTATACAGATTTCCACGGCATGATGGACCTTGTCGAAGAGCTCTACAGAACCGTTGCTCTCAAGGTTCTCGGCACTGCCGTCGTCACCTATGACGGCGTGGAAATTGACCTCTCCAAGCCCTTTGCCCGCATGACGATGGTCGAGGCTGTCAAGAAATATGCAGGCGTCGATTTCGCTGAAATCGATCTTGAAACTGCCCGTTCGCTCGCTAAGGAGCGCGGCATTGAGTTCGAGGAGAGACACAAGAAGGGCGACCTGCTCAACCTCTTCTTCGAGGAATATGTCGAGGACAAGCTCGTTCAGCCGACCTTCATCACGGAGCACCCGGTCGAGATTTCCCCGCTTGCAAAGAGAAAGCCCGACGATCCGAACTACACGGAGCGTTTCGAGCTGTTCATAACCTGCCGCGAGATGGCGAACGCCTTCTCCGAGCTCAACGATCCCATCGACCAGCGCGGCCGCTTTGAGGCTCAGGAAGAGCTGTTTGCCGCCGGCGACGATGAGGCGAACCACACCGACGAGGACTTCCTCATGGCTCTCGAATACGGTATGCCCCCGACAGGCGGCATCGGCATCGGCATCGACCGCTTTGCCATGCTCCTGACCGACAGCTACTCAATCCGCGACGTTCTGCTCTTCCCGACGATGAAGTCGCTTGACGGCGATGCGTCCAAGAAGACCGCGGTTGTCGAAGAGGAAAAAGAGGAGGAGACTCCCGAGACCATAGACTTCTCAAAGGTCGAGATAGAGCCTCTCTTCAAGGATTTTGTCGATTTCGAGACTTTCAGCAAGTCCGATTTCAGAGCCGTCAAGGTCAAAGAATGCACCGCAGTGCCCAAGAGCAAGAAGCTGCTCAAGTTCGTCCTCGACGACGGAACGGACACCGACCGCATTATTTTAAGCGGTATTCATGCCTATTATGAGCCAGAAGAGCTTGTCGGCAAGACGCTTATAGCCATAACCAACCTGCCGCCCAGATCGATGATGGGCATCGATTCGTGCGGAATGCTCCTGAGCGCCGTACATTCGGAGGAGGGCGAAGAGAAGCTCAATCTTCTTATGGTCTCCGGCCGCATCCCCGCGGGCGCAAAGCTCTATTGATATATGAAAATATCGGTTGCTCTTGCCGCATATAACGGCGAGAAATATATAGGAGAACAGATCGAATCCATACTCCCTCAGCTCGGCAGGGACGACGAGATAGTCGTCAGCGACGATAACCCCGCGGGCAAGACCCGCGCGGCGGTCGAATTCTATTCGGCATACGACGGGCGCGTTAGATATGTCGAGGGCACGGGCGAGGGCGTATGCAGAAATTTTGAAAACGCTATTCTCAACTGTTCGGGGGATGTAATCTTCCTGTGCGATCAGGACGATGTCTGGCTCCCGAACAAGGTTGAGCGCGTCATGAAAGCGATTGAAAACGGCGCAGACGTCGTGCTGCATGACGCAATGATGACGGACGGGGAACTGAACGTCACCGACGAATCTTTCTTCAGCCTCAACGGCTCGAAGAGGGGATTTGTCAGAAACTTTCTGAAGAATTCATATATGGGCTGCTGCATGGCGTTCAGGCGCGATTTCGAGCCTGCGTTTATGCCGTTCCCCAAAGATCTCGCCATGCATGACTGGTGGATAGGACTCAACGCCGAGCTAAAAGGCAAGGTCGAGTTCATATACGAGCCTCTTATCAAGCATCGCTGCCACGGCGGCAATGTGACAGGAGGCAAGACCACCGCCGCGCAGAAGATATCCTGGCGTATTCAGATGGCGGGAGATATACTGCGATACAAAAACGCAGACTGACGCTGACCGTGATAAGTCAGCACTTTAAAGAGGTGTGAAATTGGGAAAATATAAGGTCACGGGGTGCATAGTGACGCACAACAATATGCATTCCATCAAAAAGACCCTTGATTCTCTGCTCGAGTTCACCCGTGCCGATTTCAAGCTCTATGTTGTGGACAATTCCTCAACCGACGGCACCCCGGAGTTTATCGAGCAGAACTACCCGCAGCTTGAGCTTATCCGCAACGCCGGAAACACCGGCTTCGGAGCGGGTCATAATCTGGTGATGGACAGGCTTGATTCAAAATATCATGTCGTCATAAATCCGGATATTACAGTAAAGAACGACGCGATATCCGCCCTTGCGGACTATCTCGAAGAGCATGAGGATATAGGTATGCTCGCCCCGAAAATCTGTTTCCCAGACGGGCGTATGCAGATCCTCGGCAAGCGCGACCCGAAGATAAAATATCTTTTTGCCAGCCGCCTGCGCAACGAAGAGAAGCCGGGCAGGCTCCTGCGCGAATACGCAATGCTCGACGAGGACTACACAAAGCCCTTTGACATTGAGAACGCCTCCGGATGCTTCTTCATGATAAGAACGGAGCTGTTTCGCAAAATCGGCGGCTTTGACGAGGGATATTTCCTCTATTTTGAAGACAGCGATATAACCCGCACCGTGCGCAAATATGCCCGCGTCGTGTTTGATCCGTCGGTTGTCGTCTATCACGAATGGGAGAGGGAGTCGAAACATAACTTCAAGCTCCTGCTCGTCCATATCCGCTCGATGTTCTACTATATGAAAAAGTGGAGGTGATCCGGATGAAGAAATACTTCAAGAATTTTTATAAGTACCGTTTCCTTTTCACCGAGATCGTTCGCAAGAACATTAAGCTCCAGTACAGGAACTCGGTTCTCGGTATGTTCTGGACATTTCTTCAGCCGCTTCTGACGATGATCGTGCTCGCGTTCATCTTCGGAAATATCTTCGGACGCGATGAGTCGAAGGTTCTCAACTATCCCGTATATTTGCTCTGCGGTCGTCTGCTCTATGAGTTCTATTCCCAGGCGACCAAGCGCGCCATGCGCTCGATAAGAAACAGCGCATCGGTCATAAAAAAGGTGTATGTGCCCAAGTACATATACCCCATGGCGAATGTCGCGTCGAACTTCATAACGTTTTTGATTTCGCTTCTTGTGCTTGCGGTCGTTATGGCGTATTACATGATATTCACCGACACCGCCATGCGCCTGACTCCGTATATCCTGCTCTCCTTCGTGCCGATACTCATCCTCTTTGTGCTGTGCGTCGGCGTCGGAATGATACTTTGCACCATGGAGGTTTTCTTCAAGGATGTCGAGTATATGTACGAAGTTTTCTGCATGCTGCTGTTCTATGCGACTCCCATATTCTACAATGTCGAGACCCTGCATATAACCAACAGGTATGCACAGTATGCGCTCATGGCGAACCCGCTCTATTCGATAGTCTCGATGTTCAGGGACTGCGTGCTTTTCGGCAGGGCGATGAATCCGAATCATATAATCTACTCCGCCGTCTTCAGCGTTGCGATGCTGCTCATAGGCGTGCTGGTGTTCTACAAGAAGCAGGATGATTTCATCCTGCACATCTGATGGGAGGGCGTAATTATGGGCAACGTAATGGTTGATGTAAATCACGTCAGCATCAGATTCATTCAGAATCAGGAAAAGGTAGACAATCTAAAAGAATATTTCATAAAGCTCGTCACCCGCAAGCTCAAGTATGACGATTTCTGGGCGCTGACCGATGTCAATTTCCAGATCGAAAAGGGCGAACGCCTCGGTGTTCTCGGCTTCAATGGAGCCGGCAAGAGTACACTGCTCAAGACTGTCGCAGGCGTTCTCAAGCCCACCAAGGGCACGGTCACGACAAAGGGCGTTATTGCCCCTCTGCTTGAACTCGGCGCGGGCTTTGACATGAACTACACCGGCAAGGAGAATGTCTATCTCTACGGCGCAACGATGGGCTATTCGAGAAAATACATCGAGGAGCGCTATGATGAGATAGTCGAATTCGCCGAGCTCAAAGACTTCATGCATGTCCCGGTCAAGAACTATTCCTCCGGTATGCGTGCGCGTCTTGGCTTCGCGATAGCTACTGCGGTCGATCCGCAGGTGCTTATTCTCGACGAGGTGCTCTCTGTCGGCGACGCCCGTTTCAGAGCCAAGAGCGAGAAACGCGTCATGTCGATGTTTGAAAACAATGTAACGGTGCTCTTCGTCTCGCACTCGACAGAACAGGTGCGCAGACTCTGCAACAAGGCCATAATCCTCGATCACGGCAAGATGATAGCTTCCGGAACGAGCCAGGAGGTCTGTGATATCTACGACCGTATGGTCAAGGGAATAAAATAAGAAAGGGTGTTTTTCAGATGGTCATAGGAGCGATTTTTGCCGGCGGTATCGGCAGCAGAATGGGCAGCGCAGATATGCCCAAGCAGTATCTCCAGCTCGGCTCAAAGCCGATAATAGTCCACACGATAGAGAAGTTTGTCGTCAATCCCGGAATCGACCGCATAATAGTCCTCTGCCCCAAGGCATGGATAGCCCACACGAAGGATCTCGTGAAGAAATATCTCGGCGAGGCTATCGCAGAGAAGATAAATGTCGTTGAGGGCGGCTCAACAAGAAACGGCACGCTCGAAAACGCGCTCAAGTTCATCAACGAGAATTTCGCCATTGACGATGACAGCGTTATTGTTACCCACGACGCAGTCCGTCCGTTTGTCACCCACAGAATAATTGACGAAAATATCGAGGCTGCGAAGAAATACGGCGCGTGCGACACTGTTATTCCCGCAACGGATACAATAGTCCGCAGCGAGGACAGCGAAAATGTCAGCAGCATCCCGACCAGAAGCGAGCTGTATCAGGGTCAGACTCCGCAGTCCTTCAGAATAAAGGAGCTTGAGAGCGTTCTCAACAGCCTCACCGAGGACGAGAAGAACACGCTGACCGACGCGTGCAAGATTTATACAATAAAGAACAAGCCCGTCCGCATCGTCGACGGCGAAGTGTTCAACATCAAGATAACCTACACCTATGATCTCAAAGTTGCAAACGCACTTCTGGGGGTTGTGAACAATGATAAATGAAGTATATCAGCTTATAGCGCCCAAGCTCATTGACACGGCGTACAAGGAGATAGACCTCTCGAAGAACGAGGTTATTCTCCGTCCCGTCAAGATGTCGATATGCAAGGCGGATCAGCGCTACTATCAGGGCCTGCGCAACCGCGCCGTGCTCATGAAGAAGCTGCCCATGGCTCTTATTCATGAGTGTGTCGCCGAAGTAATATATGACCCGAGCGGCGTGTTTTCGGTCGGCGAGATGCTCATTCCGATACCCAATACACCCACCGAGACCGACCCGGTCATCGCCGAGAACTATCTGCGTTCGAGCCACTTCTGCTCGAGCGGATATGACGGCTTCATGCGCGACTATATCCAGATGCCCCACGACCGTCTTGTCAAGGTGCCCGAGGGCTTCGATATGCGCGTCGCTTCGTTCTCGGAGCTCGTCAGCGTCAGCGTGCAGTCCATCTCGCGTTTCGAGAAGTTCGCGAATTCCAACCGCCGCAGAATCGGTATCTGGGGCGACGGAAACGTCGGATTTATAACCGCATTGATGCTGCACTATCTCTATCCGAACGCCGAGCTCTATATCTTCGGCACGGTTGAGGACAAGCTCAATTTCTTCACCTTTGCAAAAGAGACATTCCATGTTGACGCGGTGCCTGAGGGAGTCAGCATCGACCACGCGTTCGAGTGCGTCGGCGGCCCCGGCTCAAGACCCGCGATAAATCAGATGATAGACCTCATTGAGCCCGAGGGCAGCATTTCGCTCATGGGCGTCAGCGAGAACTTCGTCGATATCAACACGAGAATGGTGCTTGAAAAAGGTCTCAATCTCTTCGGCTCTTCGCGCAGCGGCAGGAAAGATTTCCTGCGCACGATGCAGATTTTCGCAGAGCATCCGGAGGTCGGACACTACCTTGAGAATCTTATCGGCGATGAGTTCAAGGTTCGCGATATCCCGGATATCCACAAGGCGTTCAACGCCGACTATATGAGAAACTTCGGCAAGACCGTCATCGATTGGGACAAATAATGAAAAAGCTGTTTTATACTATTTACGCAGTGATATTCAGAATATGCCGCCTTTTCCCTGTTAAAAGGGGAAGGGTGGCTTTGGTATCTCCGCACAACGCGGATTTCAACGATTCGCTCGGCGCGGTTAAGGCGGAGCTTGAGAGGCGCGGGGGCTATGATATAAAGCTCATTACCCGCCGCGACATCGAGCTTTCAAAGAACCCGGCGAAGCTCATAAAAGGCGCATTCAGGTTCTTTTTCGTCAGTTCATACCGCCTTGCAACAGCGCAGTATGTCTTTTTGAACGACAATTTTATGCCCCTCGCCTATATAAATTTCAGCCCGGAGACGAAAGTTGTCCAGCTCTGGCACGCCGAGGGTGTGTTCAAGCGATTCGGGCTCTGCTCGGCGCTTCCGCCGGAGATTGAGGAGCTTGAAAAACGCTGCTGCAAGCGCTATACCCATGCGGTCTGCTCGTCGAAGAATGTCGTGCCGTATTATGCCAAGGCGTTCGGCCTGCCCGAGGAGCGCGTACTGCCGCTCGGGAGCGCGCGCACGGACAGATTCTTCTTGCCCTGCGACACCGAAAAGCTCAGAGCGGAGTTTGACGAAAAATATCCGCAGTGCAGGGGCAAAAAACTCGCACTCTATGCTCCGACATTCCGCGACGACCCGAAGCGCGACGGCGAGATAATGAAAAACTTCGACGCGAAGAAATTTGCGGAGCGTTTTTCTGATGAATATGTTCTGCTCATCCGCCTGCATCCGCAGGTTCACACGGGCGAAGTCGAAGCGGGCGAGAGCGCGATAGACATGACGGGATATCCGGATGTCGGCGAGCTCGTTCAGATATGCGACCTGCTGATAACCGACTATTCTTCAATATGCATGGACTTCGTTCTGCTCGGAAAGCCTTGTCTTTTCTATGCATTCGACCTCGAGGAATATGAGCGCGAGCGCTCGTTCTTCTTCGATTATGAAGACTATGTGCCCGGCAGAACGGCAAAAACTTTTGACGAACTGCTCGATGTGATATCAGGCGGCGATTTCGGAAAAGACAGGCAGGAGAAGTTCAAAAACTTCAATTTTGACACCCTCGACGGCAAAAGCGCCGCGAGAATAGTCGATGCGATATTCAAATAAAGGCGCAGCACTTGACAGACTGCGAGCTTTTATTGTATAATTAACCGTTAGAAACAAGCTTTATCAGATAGTCAAAGGAGGGACGCGCCCGGGGCGCGGCTTATATGTCAGGACATTCAAAATGGAGTACGATCAAGAGAAAGAAAGAAAAAACGGATAACCAGCGCGCGAAGATCTTCACGAAGATCGGCCGCGAGATAGCTGTTGCGGTGCGTGAGGGCGGCCCCGATCCGGCGTCGAACTCGAAGCTCAAGGATATCATTTCCAAGGCTAAGGCGAACAACGTTCCCAACGACAACATAGACCGTATTATTAAGAAAGCTGCCGGCGACGGCAATGCGGACAACTACGAGGAGATCATGTACGAGGGCTACGGCCCGTCGGGCATCGCCGTTATAGTTGAGACCCTTACCGACAACCGCAACAGAACTGCGGGCGATATGCGCCATTATTTCGACAAGTTCGGCGGCAACATGGGTCAGAGCGGCTGCGTCTCGTTCATGTTCTCGAAGCAGGGCGTTATCGTTATCGAAAAGGACGACGATATCGACGAGGAGAAGCTGATGGAAGATGCGCTTGAGGCAGGAGCTATCGACTTCCTGACCGACGACGGCGTTTTCGATATCCGCACCGAGCCCAACGATTTCTCCGCAATATGCGAGGATCTCGAGAAGAAGGGCTACACCTTCCTCTCCGCAGAGGTCGAGTATGTTCCCTCGAGCTACACCAGACTCGAAAACGAGGACGATATCAAGAACATGAGCAAGATGCTCGAGATGTTCGAGGATAATGACGACGTTCAGAATGTCTGGCACAACTGGGAAAACGCCGACGACGCAGAGTAAAATCAAAAAAAGACGAGAGCCGCCAATATGGCGGCTCTTTTTGTGTTAACTAAAATGGACTTTTGCCTTCGCTACGTACTATAATCAAAAGATATATACTACCTGCGTTTCGGCATTTTCTTTTTATTTGAAAAAGAAAACGTCTGCAAAAGAAAAGCAAAACAGGGGGAATCCCCCTGTACCCCCGACAACGCCGCGCCGCGGTACATAGCTTGCGGCTCTCAGTTAGTTGCTCGGCACATTCGCACGCAAACGCGCCGGAGCTTGAACGAGTGCGTGCTCGTGCGTCTTGCTTCGCAAGCCGTTCCCTCACCTGTCTCAATTGGCTTATCAAACACTGCGGCGCGGCTATTGAAAGCAGGATTAAATAGGGCGGATAGTATTTATATTTTAGCATGAGCGGGGAACGGTATATTCGTGTAAATAAATTCGGGGTCACGAAGCATGAGTTATATCGTAGAGACTAATATTCTTTTCTGCCGTTTTATAACGAGTTACGACTGCATTGTTTTGATGACGTAAAATTTAGTTTAAAATGGGAAACCCCCAGAGCACCGGAAGCCCTGGGGGTGATGGGGAACTGATTTGCCGTCGCCCGCACAAGCGGCGGCAATCGAGAAGTTGTTTTGTTTTTTTATCCGTTCAGAACACTTTTACGGTTCAGTTCTGCCGGAGGTCGAACTGCTTACTGCCGCCACTGACATGACGACTGCCAATACCAAGATGATTCCTAATGCCTGTAATACCATTTTGTTGTCCTCCTTAACCGTTTCGTAGTTTCTCTTTCCTACGATACATAGTATATACCGAACAGGGGGCTAAAGCCACCACAAAACGATTACAGTTGAATACAAAATGGTTACAAAGAAAGATTAAATTGTAACATTTCTGTAACAATTTCAGGCGAAATTGTCAACTTGTCAGCTCGATGAGGTCTTTTATGCTCAGCTCCGGCTGCAAAGCGCGGTTTACGGCGAGCGAGAGCAGTCCCGAACAGCGCTCAATAAGCAGGTCTATCTCTTTCGGTGTGACCATCATTTTTGCGTCCTCGGCAGGTTCATTTGTGTTATTGCCCGACACATCGCGGGCGAGCGTGTGCGCATCAACGACCGTCGGAACGCCCACGGATATGACCGGGACGCCGAGCGTTTTTCGGCTTATCTCGGCGCGGGAGTTGCCGACACCCGAGCCGGGGATTATTCCGCTGTCAGATATCTGAACTGTGCTCCCGAGCCTGCCGAGCTTGCGCGCGGCGAGTGCATCGACGACTATCACGGCGCAGGGCTTTATCACATTCACCGCGCCGAGCAGCAGCTCGCCTGTTTCGACTCCTGTCTGACCGAGCACTCCGGGGGCTATCGCCGCGACCGGGCGCAGCCTGCCGAGCCCCAGCTGCTCGCATAGCTCGCGCTTTAGGTGTCTTGTGACAAACACGCCGCCGATAAATTTGGGGCCGAGCGCATCGGGGGTTATATTCGTGTTGCCGAGCCCTGCGGCGAGCACCGTGCCCTCGGACGGGAGCAGGCGAGAGAGCTCCTGCGCCACGGCATCTATAAGCTCGTCGCTTATGCGCGAGGAGCGCGCAAACGACTGCGACTGCACGGTTATATATTCTCCGCGCGGCTTGCCCAATGCTTCTTCGCCGCGCCTGTCCGTGACCCGCAAGCGGGTTATTTCCGCGCCCGCGCTTTCAAAGCTCGTGCATTCCACGCCGTCGATTCTGCTGCCCTCTAGATTTTCGCGCACTTCGAGCGCAAGGTCTGTTCTGAAGTTCATTTTTTCGTCTCCGTTTCGCTTTCGCAGGGGTGCGAAAGGCAAAAATTTTTTCTTTTTCTCTTGCATTTTGGCAAAGTCTATGATAAGATTATTAACTGTATGATGAAGGAGGTGCAAAAATGCCTAATATCAAGTCAGCTAAGAAGCGTGTCATCGTCAACAAGACAAAGGCCGCCCGCAACAAGTCCCGCAATTCAGCCCTTAAGACTGCCATAAAGAAGGCTCACACTGCTGCTGAGACCAACGCGGCAGATAAGAAGGAAGTTGTCACCGCAGCTATAAAGAAGGTCGATCAGGCAGCCGCCAAGGGCCTTATTCATAAGAACAATGCTGCTCGCAAGAAGTCCGCTCTTGCAAAGCTTCTCAACGAGGCGTAAGATTGCAAACAAATTATTAACGGTTCTGGCTTTTGCCATGACCGTTAATTTTTTTATTTTTTACTCTTTTCGCTATTTTTCTTTTTGATGCGGCATAATATCCATTTGTAAATTTTTATCGTATGGTTTGACTTTTGCCTGCGTTTGGCGTATAATCATAATCGATAAGAATCAAACAGGAGGTGAGACCATGGACAAGGCCAAGAAGATAATCAAGATCGTCGCTATCATCATCGCTGTTGCCGCCGCTGTTGTCGGTATAGCGTTTGCCGTCAAGAAGATCATAGACAAGAAGAAGGCTGCTGCCGACGAGCCGGAGAATTATGTCTCCTGCTCCTGCTGCGATACCTGCGCACCCGCAGCCAACTGATTTTTTGAAAAAATTTCACCTGCTATACGCTATTGTGTATGGCAGGTGACTTTTTCTTATTTTTCCTTGGGTCTCGCAACAAATGACGCGATAAGACCGCAGAGCACCGCCGCGGTTATCCCCGCGCTCGATGCGGTCAGAGGACCCGTCAGGATGCCGAGCGCGCCTTTTTCGGCGATAGCCTCCTTTACTCCTTTTACCATGGCGAAGCCGAAGCCCGTCAGCGGAACCGTTGCCCCCGCGCCCGCCCATTTTGCGAGCGGAGCATAGACTCCGACCGCGCCGAGCACGACTCCCGCCACGACGAAGCAGACGAGTATGCGCCCGGGTGTGAGCTTTGTCAGATCCATTATTATCTGACCCACCGCGCATATCGCGCCGCCGACCGCGAACGCCTTGAGAAAGCTGAGAAATATATCCATATCATCACCCGAAAGTATTTTTTTCAAATCTATTTTTTCCCCGCGGCGCGGCTATATTCACGCCTTTTGTATCGGGGAAAAATACACACTGTGAAATTAATAAAATTTTTACAGATAAAGTATTGACAAACGGCGATAATATTAATAATATCTATACTATAAGAGGCACGGAAATTAATTCCGCTTTCCTCGAAAACAAAAGGTTGATTTTAAAATTACAGTATAAGGAGAAATAAAAATGTCAACTTTTGAAAGAGTCCAGAAAATCATTTGCGAGCAGCTCGAGATAGACAGCCATCTTGTTACCGAGGATGCATCTATTTCCGGAGATCTCGGCGCAGACAGCCTTGATCTTGTCGATCTCTCTATGTCCATCGAAGAGGAATTCAACCTCGAAGTTCCCGACGATGTTCTCGATCATGTCAGAACTGTCGGCGATATCGTTAAGTTCATCGAGGACAACGCGTAAATATAATCAATAACAAAGGGGCTGTTTTGTATTGGATTCAATATGAAACAGCCCCTTTTGCCGCAACGGAGGGATATAAAATGATACTGAAGAATGCGGATATTTTCGATTCCGAGTTTGCTCTGCGCCGCGCGGATGTGCGCGTTGAGGACGGCAAAATAGCTGAAATAGGCGAAAATTTAAACAGCGGGGATGAGCACGATCTTTCCGGATGCGTTATCCTGCCCGGCTTTATCGACATACATATCCACGGCTGCGGGGGAGCGGATTTCTCCGACGCTCAGCCGGATACGCTCGAAACCATGTCGCGGACTCTCGCGAGTTTCGGCGTAACTTCGTTCTGCCCCGCGTCGATGACTCTGCCATATGACAGGATAGAAAAGGCGTTTGAGAATGCGGCGGGATATCTCGGCAAGGAGTGCGGCGCATATATCCACGGCATCAATATGGAGGGACCGTTCCTCTCATATGCAAAGCGCGGCGCGCAGAATCCCGAATATCTGCATGAGCCGGACATAGACGAGCTCAAAAAGCTCGATAAAATCTGCAAAATAAGACTTGTGTCGCTGGCGCCCGAGCTTCCGGGAGCCATAGAATTCGCGCGCGAGGCGTCGAAGATATGCACAGTGTCCGCCGCGCACACCGCCGCGACATTTGAGCAGGCGGAGCTCGGCTACAAAAACGGAATAACCCACACGACGCATCTCTTGAACGGCATGGATCCGATATATAACCGCAAGCCCGGCGCGGCAGTCGCGGCGCTCAGAGCCGAGAACGCCACGGCGGAGCTGATAAGCGACGGGATGCATATCCACCCGGCGTATCTCGCCCTGCTCTATAAAATACTCGGCGAGGATAGGAGCGTCGCGGTCAGCGACTCCATGTGCGCCTCGGGTCTCGGCGACGGCGAATATGAGCTCGGCGGCACGACAGTGTATGTAAAAGACGGCAAGGCTCTGCTCGCCGACGGTACGATAGCCGCGAGCACGACAAATATTTTTGCTGAGTTCAGGAATATAATCAGCTTCGGCGTGCCAGTCCGTCAGGCGGTGAAATCCTGCACGATAAATCCCGCCCGCGCGATAGGCGTTGACGGTGTGACGGGCAGTATAGCAGCCGGCAAGCGCGCCGATTTCACTGTTCTTTCGTCCGATTTGAAAGAGCTCGAGTGCGTCTATATAAAGGGAAAAAGGATATAAAAAAGTATGCAAATCGCCGCTTGTGTGGTATAATATAGTATCTTAGACTCAAAGCTCGGAGGCTGAACATGAACTTTCTTGTTATTGACGGCAACAGCATATTGAACCGCGCGTTTTACGGCATAAAGGTGCTCACGACGAAGGACGGCAGATTCACCAACGCCATCTACGGCTTTATGAATATCTTCCTGCGCCTCAAGGATGAGTGCCAGCCGCAGGCGGTGGCGGTCGCTTTTGATGTCAAACAGCCGACTTTCCGCCATGAGATGTACGGCGGCTACAAAGCGACAAGAAAGGGTATGCCCGATGAGCTCGCGCAGCAGATGCCCGTGCTCAAGGAGCTGCTTGAGGCGATGGGCGTGCCGATAGTTGAAAAGCCCGGATATGAGGCGGACGATATCCTCGGCACTCTTGCGCGCCACAGCGGTGACGCAGTCTGCACGATAGCCACTGGCGACAGAGACAGCCTGCAATTGGTCTCCGACAGCGTCAATGTTCTGCTCGCCGCGACGAAGATGGGCAGACCTGTGACCGACAGATACACGCCCGAGGCAGTGCGCGAAAAATACGGCGTTGAGCCAATAAAGCTCATTGATATAAAAGCCCTCATGGGCGACAGCTCGGACAATATCCCCGGCGTTGCGGGAATCGGCGAAAAGACCGCCGGCGATTTGATAGCCCGCTTCGGCTCGATAGAATATATCTACGACAATATTGACACGATAGATATCAAACCCGGAGTGCGGGACAAGCTGAAAAAAGACAGGGACATGGCGTTCTTGAGCAAAAAGCTCGGCACGATAAACTGCGATATCCCGATCGACAATGACCCGCAGAGCTATATTCTCAGAGCGCCCGACAATTTCAAGGTCACAAGAATGCTCGCGGATCTCGAGATGTTCAAGCTCATCGACCGCCTCGGACTCGAGATATCAAACACAGTCTCTGAGCCGCAAAAAGAGGAGAAGCCCGTCCTGGTCTGCGCCGAGGACGATTTCGGCCAGCTGATGACGCGCCTTAAATCTGACGGCGAGAGCTATTTTCTCTGGGACGGCGAAAAGTGCCGTTTCGATCTCGGGGACAAAGTGCTCGTGTGCGACTGCGAAAACGAGAATTTTTATCCGTTTTTTATAAAGCTGCTCGAAGATAAAAATATAAAAAAATACACGGCGGACATAAAGTCGCTCTATTCATTCGCGCAGGGCTGTTCGGCTCAGTGCAGGAATATGTGCGGCGATCTGGAACTTGAGGGCTATGTCCTCAACCCATCCGCCTCGTCCTATGACGCGCTGCGCCTTGCGGGCGAATATTCGGCGGCAGTGCCGGTTGAAAACGGCGACGAAAACGACTGCGCCGCAGCGTCGCTGAGAAGATTATTTGCGGCGATGGACAAAAAAATTGAGGAAAACGGACAGCAGCAGCTGCTTCATGATATAGAGCTTCCGCTCGCGCATGTGCTCTCTTCAATGGAGCAGACGGGCTTCGCTGTTGACCGCGACGGAATCGCGGAATTCGGCAAACAGCTCGGCGAGAGGATAGCCGAAATTGAGCAGGAGATATACGCTCTAGTCGGCTATGAGTTCAATCTGAACTCGCCAAAGCAGCTCGGCGAAGCGCTGTTTGAAAAGCTCAAGCTGCCCGCGAGAAAAAAGACAAAAAGCGGATATTCGACCGACGCGCAGGTGCTCGAATCGCTCGAAAACAAGCACCCCGCGGTGCGCGATATCCTCGAATACAGAACGCTTTCAAAGCTCAGGTCGACCTACTGCGACGGTCTGCTCAAGGTTATCGGCGAGGACGGGCGTATCCGCTCGACTCTGAATCAGACCGAGACGAGAACCGGCAGAATCTCATCGACCGAACCGAATCTTCAGAATATCCCCGTGCGCTCTCCGCTCGGGCGCGAGATGCGGAAATTCTTCGTCGCGCGGGACGGATATGTGCTCGTTGACGCGGACTATTCGCAGATTGAGCTTCGCGTTCTCGCCCATATTTCGGGCGACCAAAACATGATAAAGGCGTTCAACGACAACACGGATATCCACACTGTGACCGCGTCCGAGGTCTTTGATATGCCGCCGCAGCTTGTCACTCCGATAATGAGAAGCCGCGCGAAAGCGGTCAATTTCGGCATAGTATACGGCATCGGCGCGTTCTCGCTCGCCAAAGATATCGGAGTCAGCCGCAGCGAGGCGGATGAGTATATAAAAGGCTATCTCAGGCACTATTCAGGCGTTGACAAATATATGCACGATGTAGTCGAAAAGGCGAAGAAAGACGGCTACGCCGAGACGATGTTCGCGCGGCGCAGATATCTGCCCGAGCTTACGGCGTCGAACGCCAACACGCGCGCTTTCGGCGAGCGTGTGGCGCGAAATATGCCCATTCAGGGCACGGCGGCGGATATAATCAAGATAGCGATGATAAGAGTCTACGAACGCCTTGAACGCGAGAATCTGGCGGCGAAGCTGATAATGCAGGTGCACGATGAGCTGATAGTCGAAGCGCCGGAGAACGAAAAAGAGCGCGTGAGCGCCTTGCTCAAAGAGGAAATGGAAAATGCGGTCAAGCTCTCCGTGGCTCTCACTGCGGATGTCCATTCCGGGCGCACCTGGTATGACGCGAAAGGCTGATAAAACGGAGGAAACATGAATCTGGTTTTTGTTTGCACGGGCAACATCTGCCGCAGTCCGATGGCGGAGGGGATGTTCAAAAAACTGCTCGAAGAAAAAGGAGAGAGCGGTATAGACTGCTCGAGCGCGGGACTTGCGACCTTTGACGGACGCCCCGCGAGCGACAACGCGCAGGCGGTCGCCCTCGAATACGGAGTCGATATCTCGGAGCATAAATCTCGTATGCTGACCCGCAGCATCGCGCGCAAGGCAGACCTGATAGTCTGCATGACCGATGAGCAGTATGAGATGCTCAACCGCATGATTCCCGACGAGAGACTCTATGTGCTCGCCGGCGGAGTTGACGACCCCTACGGATGCGATATCGAAGTTTACCGCGAGTGTGCGAAGAAGATAAACGGCGCGCTGCCGGAGCTTTACGAAAAGATAAAGAGCGGGAGCTGATCGGTATTTTTGAAGTTGAAACGGTCCCGATGACGGAAGAATATATAGGCGGCGTCGTGTCGCTCGAGCGCGAATGTTTTTCGCATCCGTGGAGCGAGAAGTCGCTTCGGGAAGAGCTTGATAACGATCAGGCTCATTTTCTCTGCGCGGTTGCCGACGGATGCGTCGCCGGATATATCGGCGTGCAGGAGATAGTGGGCGAGGCGTATATAACCAATGTTGCCGTGTCCGAAAAATTCCGCCGCCGCGGGATAGCGGAAAAGCTGCTCGAAGAGGCGGAGCGCGGCGCAATAAAACGCGGCTGCGTGCTGATAACGCTCGAGGTCAGGGCTTCAAACGCCCCGGCGAAGGCACTCTATAAAAAACGCGGCTTCAAAGAAGTCGGAACAAGAAAAAATTTTTATTCCGATCCACGCGAGGACGCGGAGATAATGACAAAGTTTTTTGACAGATGAGGGTGAGCGAAATGAAGATACTTGCAATCGAATCCTCCTGCGACGAGACCGCTGCGGCGGTCGTCGAGGACGGCAGGCGTGTTATTTCAAGCGTCATAGCGTCGCAGGTAAAGGAACATATACTCTACGGCGGAGTCGTGCCGGAGATAGCGTCAAGGCGCCATGCGGAGGCGATATCCGGCGTTGTCGGCGAGGCGCTCGACAGGGCGGAGATGAATGTCGGCGATGTTGACGCGATAGCCGTGACCTATGCGCCCGGGCTTATCGGTGCGCTGTTAGTCGGCGTGAATTTTGCGAAGGGACTCGCATTTTCTGCGAACAAACCGCTCGTGCCCGTGCATCATCTGCGCTCGCATATCGCGGCGAACTATATAACCCACCCCGACCTTGAGCCGCCGTTTCTCGCGCTCGTCGTGTCCGGCGGTCACAGCCACATAATCGAGGTGCGCGACTACACGGATTTTCATATCATCGGCAGAACGCGCGACGACGCTGCAGGCGAGGCGATGGACAAGGCGGCGCGCGCCATGGGACTCGATTATCCCGGCGGCGTGAACCTCGACAGAGTGTCCAAGGACGGCGACCCGAAGAGCTACAAGCTTCCGCGCCCGCATGTTGACGGGAGCGAATACGATTTCAGCTTCTCCGGACTCAAGACTGCTGCCGTCAATATTATCCACAACGCAAAGCAAAAGGGCGAGGAGATAAGCGTGCCCGATCTCGGCGCTTCGTATATCGAGGCGGTCGTAAGATGCCTGCGCGAAAACACCGAAAAAGCGGCACTGAACTTCGGTTTTGACAAGATAGTCCTGGCAGGCGGAGTGTCCGCAAACTCGCGCCTGAGAGCGGAAATGACCGATATCTGCAAGGCTCATTCATGGTCGCTGTTCATGCCCGAGCTGTCGCTTTGCGGCGACAATGCGGCAATGGTCGGCGCCCAGGGCTACTATGAATTCAAGGCTGGAAATATCGCCCCGCTGACCCTCAATGCACGAGCTTCGATGCCTATTGATGAAATTGATAAATTTTTATCAAAAAAGGTCTGAAAGTTAACAGTTTCGTCATTGAAAAACCGAGTTTATTGGGGTATAATACATACTGGGTAAAGATGGTACCTTTCTTAATAGATTAGACGAAAGGAGTCAAATATCATGAAACATTTGACACAGAACAAGACAGTGATCGACTGGATCGAAGAGAAGATAGCTCTTGTATCTCCCGACGAAGTCATGTGGATCGACGGCAGCGAGGAGCAGCTCGACGCTCTGCGCGCCAAGGCATGCGAGACCGGCGAGATGACCAAGCTCAACGAGGATCTCCTCCCCGGATGCCTGCTTCACAGAACCAAGCCCAACGATGTTGCGCGTGTTGAGAACCGCACATTCATCTGCGCCGAGAGCGCGGATCAGGCAGGTCCGACCAACAACTGGATGGATCCCGCTGAGGCTTATAAGATGCTCTACGATATAGCCAGAGACAGCTATAAGGGCAGAACAATGTATATTATCCCTTATTCGATGGGTCCTGTCGGCTCTCCGTTCTCGAAGATCGGCGTTGAGCTGACTGACTCCATCTATGTCGTTCTCAACATGGCTATCATGACGAGAATCGGCAAGAAGGTTATGGATACTCTGGGCGACAGCAACGACTGGGTTCGCGGACTGCACTGCAGCTGCGACATCGACCCCGAGAAGCGTTATATCTGCCAGTTCCCGCAGGATAACACCATCATCTCCGTCAACTCCGCTTACGGCGGAAACGTCCTCCTCGGCAAGAAGTGCTTTGCTCTTCGTATAGCCTCTTATCAGGGCTGGAAAGAGAGCTGGCAGGCTGAGCATATGCTTATCCTCGGCCTCGAGAATCCGAAGGGTGAAGTCAAATATATCTGCGCGGCATTCCCGTCCGCCTGCGGCAAGACCAACCTTGCCATGCTTATCCCGCCCGAGGGATACAGAAACAAGGGCTACAAGATCTGGTGCGTCGGCGACGATATCTCCTGGATTAGAAAGGGTCCCGACGGCAGACTTTATGCTATCAACCCCGAGAACGGTTTCTTCGGCGTTGCCCCCGGCACGAACGAGAAGTCCAATCCCAACGCGCTTGCCGCGACAAGAAAGAATACCATTTTCACAAACGTTGCGCTTAACCTTGACAACAACACCGTCTGGTGGGAAGGCCTCGACAAGAATCCGCCCGAGAACGCCATCGACTGGCAGGGCAGACCGTGGAACGGTAAGACGAGCGAGGAAAAGGGCGCTCATCCGAACAGCCGCTTCACCGCTCCCGCTGTCAACTGCCCGTGCATCAGCTCCGAGTTTGAGAATCCGGCAGGCGTTCCGATCTCCGCTATCGTCTTCGGCGGCAGAAGAGCTAAGCTCGCTCCGCTGGTCTATCAGTCAAGAAGCTGGAATCACGGCGTGTTCGTCGGCTCGATAATGGCTTCCGAGACCACCGCAGCAGCAGCCGGCGCAGTCGGCGTTGTCCGTCGCGATCCCATGGCTATGCTTCCGTTCTGCGGCTACAACATGGCTGATTACTGGCAGCACTGGATTGACATCGGCGCAGGCCTCGACGAGGATAAGGCTCCGAAGATATTCAACGTCAACTGGTTCCGTAAGGACGACGACGGCAACTTCCTGTGGCCCGGCTTCGGCGACAACATGCGCGTGCTTGAGTGGATCATCAAGCGCTGCGAGGGCAAGGTCGACGCAGAGGAGACCGCTATCGGCTTCGTGCCCAAGGCTGAGGACATCAACCTTGAGGGCATCGAGGACGAGGTCAGTGAGGATCAGCTCAAGGAGATCCTGAGCGTTGACAACTCCCTTTGGGAGGACGAGGCAAAGGGCATCGAGGAGTTCTACGCTAAGTTCGGCGACAGACTTCCCAAGGCTCTGAGTGACGAGCTCAACACCCTCAAGGCTAATCTTGAGAAATAATTAAATAAAATTGCGGCAGACAGGTTTTGTGCTTGCCTGCCGCTTTTTATTTCGGACAGCGCTTTTGCTCGCGAATTGCAGCACAAATTGTAGGGACAGCCCTTGCGGCTGTCCGATATCGGCGCAGCCGATACGAAGCCGCGATAACTCAAGTCGCTGAATGTCAGATAATTTTTTGTGCGCTGTCGGCGTAGTTTGTTATATTTATTTACTTCAATATTTTAATTTATCGCAAAAAACAACAGCCGTGATTCTCAACGAACCACGGCTGCTGATATTTAATTTTGCTTACAGTGTCTCAAATCTCTTTACGCCCTTGCGCTTGAGCCTTGAAAAGGATATCACGGTTATTATTGCTATGACCGCCGTCGCGATCATCAGCGCGAATACATTCGGCAGCACCTGCACCGCGAACAGATAGACTGCGATGAGCACGATGATATACGCCCAGCCGAGGCACATCGCGAGCATGATGCCGAGACTCTGCTTGACCGCTCCGCTCTCACTGCTCCAGGTGAGATTAGGCATCCTGATGTTCACTCTGAGCCCCGAAACGGCGCATAGGAGCGTGAATATCTGCGGTAGGATAATCATGACCGCCGCCGTGAGAAGCTCCGGCTTGAGGGCAATACAGAAGCATATGCTGCATATCAGTGCGGGGACGGCGGTGAAGAGCATATGGAGCTTCAGCTTCGCTCTGAGAATCTGCCACGAGGTGACGGGGAGCGAACGGGCTATCCAAAGGCTCTTGCCCTCGAGGGATATCGCGGGCGCGGTGAGTATATTCATAGAAGAGAGCAGGCATAAAAGTAAGCACGCGAAGGTCGGGGCATATTCCAGCAAATCCTCATCCATTCGGGTGACAACGCCGATAAACCAGTCGCTTTTTATCAGCGAGAAAACAGCGACGGCTATCATAAACAGCGCCCCGAGCGAGCAGTTGAGCATATAAGACGGGCTCGAGAGGAAGTGGTTTATCTCGCGGCGCAGAAGCGCGCGGTCGGTGCCCTGCTGCTTGACCGTCTTCTCTTTGTAGACTGTCTTTGCGGTCTTTCCGCTGCTCGTGACGAGTTTTAAGAATGTGCGCGACATTATGAGCCATGTCGCGGCGAGCAAGGCGAGAATGATGAGTGAAATTATAATTGTCGGCAGAACATCGCCCGCGAACGCCTTGCCGAAAATATAGAGCAGATAGGCGGACGTGCGCACCTTTGCGGCAACAGCCGCGCTATTTGCGACGATGCCGGTGATTATCTCATTCGCTCTGAAGTAGACATAGTAGTAGCCGCCGAGAAACGCTATTGAAACTATAACTGTTATAATGCTCTTGTTTTTTAATTTAACTGCGATTTTTGCAACGACCCAGCCGAGTATGCACGACAGTATAAGCACGAGAACAGTCATCATAACGGCCATTATAACGGCGGTTATGCCGGATATTCCGGGATGCGCGGTTATGAAATACACGCCGACGGCGGGTATTACCACAACGCCCGAATACATCAGCCCCATGAGATAGACTCCGATGAGGCGCGCCGCCATAATATCGCGCACTGGAATGGGCATCGAGAGCAGAAGGTCGTTGTCCTTTGCGTCATAGAGGCTCGAATATGTGTTGAACACGCTGCCGAAAACGCCGAAAAGCGCAGCGGTAGCGCCCATAATGGCAAAATAGAGCCAGCTCATGCCGTAGGTTATCAGCGGGCGCATCGAATATGACATATAGCAGAACATTCCGCCGATAGCAAAAATCATGAGCAATATGAACAGCACTATCGAGAACGTCGCCGAGCGTGCAGACTTGCCCTTGCCCGTCTTGCGGTCAACGAAGAAACTTTTATTGAGTTCGAGAAGCTGTTTTTTTATCAGTGTTTTCAGCATTCTTTTCCCTCCAGTTCGAGGAACACGTTCTCAAGGCTGGAGTCGCCCTTGACCTCTTCCATTGTGCCGGAGCGGATGAGCTTTCCGCTTTTTATTATCGCGACCTTGTCGCAGAGCTTTTCGGCAACTTCGAGCACATGGGTCGAGAAGAATATTGCGCCGCCGGAGTTGCAGACCTCGCGCATCATGCCTTTTAACAGATGCGATGCGGCGGGATCGAGACCGACGAAAGGCTCGTCCATGATAATTAACTTGGGCTCGTGGATCCATGCGGAGATTATCGCGAGCTTCTGCTTCATGCCGTGGGAATACGCCGAGATGGGCTGCGCGAGGTCGGCGGTCAGCCCGAACATATCGGCATATTTATGTATGCGCTCGCGGCGGTCGTCAGCGCTGACGCCGAAAATATCCGCGATGAAGTTCAGATATTTTATTCCCGTCATGTATTCGTAGAGGTCGGGGTTATCGGGAATATAGGCTATGATTTTTTTGCAGGCGAGCGGGTCATCTTTTATCGAGATGCCGTTTATCGTTATCTCGCCCTCATCGAACTGCAAAATGCCGACAACGGATTTTAGCGTTGTGGTCTTGCCCGCGCCGTTGTGGCCGATGAAGCCGTATATCTCGCCGGGCGCTATATGCAGCGTCAGGTCGTCAACAGCCTTTTTCTCGCCGTAGGTTTTGGTCAGGTTTTTGATGTTAAGCATAATGTCTCCTTTTCGTCCGCTGGGGCGGACAGATATCTTTTCCCTTTTCTATATTAGTATATTTTACGCTGCCGGTCAATCCGGCGGTGTTTTATTTTACGAACTCTTCATAAATCGCCGCGAATTTCTTTCCGCTCGGTATCTCGTGCGTTATGAACTTTCCGTTATAGAACAGCGAAAATGCGGTGTAGGCGCAGGGCGCGTTTTGAGCCTGCTCGCGCGATGAGATATGCACGGCGCTCAGCGGAAGATTCATATCGTTTGCCATGTTTTCAATTAGCGGAACATATTTCGCCGTAAACGGGCACTGGCTTGTATAAAATATCTCGAACCCGTTGCCGTCAGTCTGAGCGCTCTTTGCCTGCTCACGAAAGCGCGGAGCGGGCGCGGACGGATCAAACGGCAGATACATCAGCTCGAAATACGGCTCTGCCGAATCGGTTTTTATGAAGCCCTTATATTTCAGATATTTCGGGTCGGCAAGAAAACTGCGCTTCTTCGCCGACGAGAGTATGCAAAGCCCCAATTTGCCCTTTTCGCGGCTGTCGCGGATACATTCGTTGAGCAGGTCGTTTGAATATCCGTGTCCTTTGAAAGAGCCGGAGACCCAGAGACAGTCGATGAACATATAGCCGGGCGCGTCTATCGGCGCCCATGCGTTTTCGGCGGGGATATACTCAATAAAGCACTTCCCGCGCGCGTCGGCTTTTAAAAATACCAGACCCTCGCCGAGCCTTTCGGCGAGCCACTGCTTTTTTGCAATGACCTGCGGGTCCTTGGCGTTTGATATGGCGCAGCATATGTGCTCGCTTTCGAGATTTTCGGGTGACAGGCGAATGTAGTCCATGGCGTCCTCCAATAACAATTATAAAACGCTTGTTTTATAACAACTGTTATAATTATATCACACTTTTTGCCGATGTCAACAATGCAGATTAAAAATGATATTTGTCGAATTGGGCTTTATATTTTCGCCCTGAGCCGCCATTTTACACTGAATAAAAAATAACCGCCGCGAACTTTCAGATGAAAGATACTGCGGCGGTTATTCGGCTGTTTTTCAATCCTGATGTAATTCGTCTTCAGCCCATTTGATCGGGTTGTCGTCAATATATTGCCATTTGACTTGATAATCGTATTCGTCACGGATTATATGGTCATAAAAACCTTTTTGCCAAATTGATTTTTTGTATTGCTTAGTCACGGAACCTTTGAAATGTTGTGTTATACGGCAATGCGTGACAATATTGGCTTTCTGTCATCTATGCAAATTGTGATAAAATATGCTCCGTTTTGCGAATAGTCGTAATCTTTCAGCCTGTTAGGCTTTCTTCTCTGCTGTTCCATGGCATATATTTCACTGCGCAAACTGGCTGTTGTAGAGCTTCGTATAGAATCCGTTCTTTGCGAGCAGCTCCTCGTGCGTGCCCTGCTCGGCGACCTTGCCGTCTTTCATAACGAGAATGCAGTCGGCGTGGCGGATGGTCGAGAGTCTGTGCGCCACGACGAACGAGGTGCGCCCCTGCATGAGCGTGTTGAACGCATCCTGAACTTTCAATTCCGTTCTGGTGTCTATCGATGAAGTCGCCTCGTCGAGGATGAGCATCGGCGGCTTCATGAGCATGACGCGCGCGATGCAGAGCAGCTGTCTTTCACCCTCGGAGAGTCCGTCGTCGTCGCCGATGACGGTGTCGTAACCGTTTTTGAGGCGCTTTATAAAGCTGTGAGCGCGTGCTGCCTTGGCGGCGGCGATTATCTCTTCATCCGTGGCGTCGGGCTTGCCGAACGCTATATTCTCGCGGACGGTGCCGTTCTTTATCCAGGTATCCTGGAGCACCATGCCGAAATGGTGCCTGAGGCTGTGGCGTGTGATGTCGTTTATATTCTCGCCGTCAACCTTTATGCTGCCGCCGTCAACGTCGTAGAAGCGGAGCAGGAGATTGATAAGCGTAGTCTTGCCGCATCCTGTCGGACCGACAACGGCTATTGTCTTGCCGGACGGGGCAAAGAAATCGAAGCCGTCGATGAGCTTCTTGCTCTTGTCATATGAGAAGCGGACATTGTCGAACTCCACGCTTCCCTCGGGGTCGCTGAGCGCCGAGCAATTTTCGTCCGACGCCTCGGGTTTTTCGTCTATGAGCTCGAATATTCTTGCCGCGCAGGCGAGGGCATTCTGAAGCTCTGTCACGACGCCGGAAATCTCGTTGAACGGCTTTGTGTACTGGTTCGAATAGGCGAGGAAGCTGACGAATCCGCCGACGGTCACCATGCCGCCGATGGCGAATATTCCGCCCATGAGCCCGACTACGGCGTAGATAAGATTGTTGATAAATCTGGTGGTCGGGTTTGTAAGCGACGAGAAGAATATGGATTTGAGCGAATATTTGCGCAGCTTTTCATTGCTCTCGTCGAATCTTTCAACCGCTCTGTCTTCATATGAAAACGCCTGAACGGTCTTTTGATTCTGTATCATCTCGTTGATGAGCGCGGTCTGCTCGCCGCGGGTCTCGGACTGCTTTTTGAACATCGAATAAGTGCGGCGGGCTATAAAACGCGCCGTGAACAGCGATATCGGGGTCAGCACGACGACCGCGAGAGTGATGAGCGGCGATATAGTGAGCATGAAAACGAGCGTCACGGCTATCGTGACAACGCCCGTGAACAGCTGGGAGAAGCCGAGAATCAGTCCGTCGGCAAACTGCTCCGCATCCGCCGTTATGCGGCTGACGATATCGCCGTAGGGGTGGGAGTCGGCGAACGCCACGGGGAGGGTCTGCATATGCGAAAACGCCTTTGAGCGTATATCGCGCACGGTGTTGTAGGCTATGCGGTTGTTGATGATGTTCATCACCCACTGGAGCACTCCGCCGACTATGGCGCAGATCAGAATGCCGAAAAGACACTTCTTTATGACTTCAAAATCAACGTTGCCGTGCAGCTTTATTCCGTCTATCGCGCGTCCGGCGAGGACGGGGATATAGAGCGAGAGAATGACGCTTGCGACGGAGAGGATGAGCGAGAGAAACAGCAGCAGCTTTGAGCGGCCGATGACCGCGATAACGCGCTTGAAAACGGTTTTGTTCTTCACGGTTACGCATCCTCCTTTTCAAGCTGGGAATCGAAAATTTCTTTGTAGACTTCGCACGAGCGTAGAAGCTCGTCGTTCGTGCCCATGCCGACTATCTCGCCCTCGTCGAGGACTACTATGGTATCGGCGTTTCTTATCGCCGCAACGCGCTGGGACACGGTTATGACGGTCGGGGCAAAATCGGTGTTTCTCAGCGCCTTGTTCAGCGCCGCGCCGGTGGCGTAGTCGAGCGCGCTCGCCGCATCGTCGAGGATGAGCACCTCTGGTTTTCTGACGAGGGCGCGGGCTATATTCATTCTTTGGTGCTGACCGCCCGAGAGATTTTTGCCCTCCTGTTCGAGGACGAAGTCGAGCTGTCCGCTCTTGTCCTCTATCATCTGCTTTGCCTGCGCCGTTTCGAGCGCCTGCCAGATTTCTTCGTCTGTGGCGTCCTGCTTGCCGAAGCGGATATTGTCCCTGACAGTGCCGGCGAACAGGGCTTTTTTCTGCGAGACGACGCCTATTTTCGAGCGCAGAGCCTTTGTGTCGTAGTCGCGCACGTCAACGCCGTCAACGAGCACACACCCGCCGGTGACATCGTAGAATCGCGGAATAAGATTGACGAGCGAGGTTTTGCCCGAGCCGGTCGAGCCGATAACGCCTATCGAGCTGCCGCGCTTTATTTTGAGGTCGATATTGTGCAGCGATTCTTCGCTGCCGTTATATGACAGGCACGCCTTGTCAAACTCGACCGAATATTCGCTGTTTTCGTTGCCGTCGGTGACAGTGCCGGGGACGGTGGCGGGCTCTATATCGAGCACCGACTGTATACGGTTGCCGCAGGCTATCGCCTTTGTGACGCTGATTATGAGATTCGCGAGCTTTATCAGCTCAACGAGGATCTGTGACATGTAGTTATAGAGCGCAACGACCGCGCCGCGCGAAATGGCGCCGGAATCAACGCGTATTGCGCCGACATATATCAGCGCGATTATCGCGAAGTTTATGAGCACGAAGGTTGCGGGGTTCATGAAAGCGGATATCCTGCCGACAGCTGTCTGCATCTCGGTCAGGGCGTTGTTCTTGGCGTCAAAGTCCTCGATTTCTTCATCCTCTTTGCAAAACGCCCTGACAACGCGGGTGCCGAGCAGGTTTTCGCGGGTCTTGCTCAAAAGCCCGTCTAATTTCTGCTGAACCTTGCGGTACATCGGTATGCACACGAGCATAATCGCGAACACGACCGCAGCGAGAGCGGGCACCGCAACGACGAACACGAGCGACGATTTTACATCGACCGTGAACGCCATTATCACCGCACCGAAAACGACGAACGGCGAGCGCAGGACGAGACGCAGGGTCAGGTTTGTTCCGGTCTGAACCTGATTTATGTCGCCGGTCAGGCGGGTTATGAGCGTCGGCGCGCCGAGCGAATCGAGCTGGGAATAAGAGAGCTTGCCGATATGCTTGAAAAGCGCGTGGCGGATATCGGTAGCGAAGCCGACTGACGCTTTCGCCGAGAAATACTGCGCCACAAGCGTACTGCAAAGACCCAGTATGCCGAGCAGACCGAGCAGCAGGCAGCGTTTGATAATATAAACTTTGTCGCCGTTCTCTATGCCGACATCGATTATAGTTGAGACTATCAGCGGAACAGTCAGCTCGAACGCCACTTCAATGAGCTTGAAAAACGGCGCGAGAATACTTTCAATTTTGTATTTTTTCAAATACTTCAAAAGCTTTGACATGCTATTCTCCTCTTGCTTTATACTGCATTCTATAATGGTATATAATACCCTAAATAATACCATGAAAACAGGCGTTTTTCAAGACATTACGGACATTACGATTTCTTGACACAGACGGGGAGCAGTGATAAACTTATGCGTTGTAGAAAAGAAACGGTGTGGTGAACGATGAAAGAAAAGGCTCTCAAAAAAGAGGAAGAGCTTCTCGAATGCGAAAAGCTCTGGATATTTGCCGTCATGATAGCGGTCGGCGGATTTTTCGGCGCATATACTTATGTTCAAAAGGGCGGCGTGTTCTGCAACGCGCAGACGGCGAACTTCGTGCTCATGGCGGTTCAGCTCGGGCGCGGGAACTGGCGCAAGGCGCTGTATTATCTTCTGCCCGCTTCGGCTTATCTGCTCGGCACGGTCATTTCGGAATTTCTGCCCAAGCATATAAACCGCCGCAAGATAGTTCGCTGGGACACGGCGTTCGTGGCGTTTGAAATGGCGTGGATATTTGCGCTCGGCTTCGTCCCGGACGATGCGCCGCCGCAGATCTGCCAGGTGGCTGTGAATTTTATCGCTTCGATGCAGTTCAATACATTCCGCCAGGCGAAAAAGATTCCGATGGCGACTACCTTCTGCACCAACCATGTCCGCCAGGTCGGCTCGAACCTCGTCAAGTGGCTTCGCAGCGGTAATAAAGAGGCGCGCGGCAAGATGTTCGCGCATCTGCTGATGATAGGCTCGTTTGTCGCGGGCGCGGTCGCTTCAACTTTTCTCTGCGGCTATCTCGGCGGCAAGACCATCTGGTGCGCCGAAATATTGCTCACGATAGTGTTCTTTGCGCTCCTGCGTGCCGATCTCGGCGAGGAACATGATAAACTCGATGTCGTTCCGCACGGTCATTGATGACAAGCTGTTAAGCTTTACATGATTTATAAATAAAAAAATAAAAGCTCCCATGCGTCCCCGAATGTGTTGATATATCGGGAAAGTCGCACGGGAGCTTTGATTTTTGCGCTAAAAAATAGACTTTATAATTGTAAAGTAAATCGCTTTACAATTTATTTTAGCCCATTATGGGTATCTCAAGGAATGTGTAGGTGAAACAATTGATAATATAGAAAATAAATGCGGCTGTCGGGACTGCATATCCCGCGAATTTTTTCGCTTTGCTATCAGAAAGTGAAGAATACATCGCTGCGCAGGCGATGAGCGTGAACATCTCGGTGTAGTAAAAAACGCGCTGACCGGAGGCGTAGACGGACGAAGAGAATCCGAGCACTGCGGCGCAGCAGACGGCGGCGCTGAACAGCACGCCGACGGTGAAACCGAGCTTTTTGTTCTTTTTGATGAGCGCCGCTATAAGAATGAAAATACTAAAGAGAAAGACAAAACAGAGCGCGATAACCGCGAATTCGAGCGGAAGATAATTGCCGCTCTTGAACATCTTTTCAAAGCCCTTGTCCGGGGTGGTGCGGCGGATAATAATATATGCGGCGTTGACTCCGACGCACAGCACCGAGGCGAATATTGCAAAGACGGATGTGATTTTCTTTATTTTCCGCGAACCGCCGAACGCTTCATATACCGATGCGCCGAGCAGAACGAGAAAAACGACAGTTGTTATCAGCGAGAAGAAAAATGAAAATGCAAAATAATTTGAAAATCCGCAGAGCAGTCTTTCAAATATATTCATTTTAGAGAATCTTTCAAAACCCGCTGCCGCCTCCATCGCTCCGCGCCCGCGAAGTCCGGGTGAGAGAACTAACACCGCGGCGGAAGCCGCGCTCGGCAGGAGCGGAATGAATTGACGGAATCTTAGCCTGCGTTGATATGCCGAAAAAATCAGCAGAATCGCCTGCAGCGCGAGCGCCGCGGCGCAGGACTGCTCCTGAGATGCCGCGACGACAGAAGCAATCGCGGCGGCGACATATGCCATGGGATTCACGCGCCCGCCGAACACCTTGAATGTGAGCGGAGTCACCGTGATAAGCAGGGCGGCGAACGGAACGAGAAATGTAAACGAACCTGCAAACCAGAACGCCGACGGGTTGAGGCATGGCAGAAATACTGCCAACGGCACCGAGCAGGCGAAGATATATCTCTGTCTTATATCTGTCTTTTCGCCGAAAAAGTCCGACAGGCGGCAGAGAAAATACATTATATATATAATCAGCGCGGCGATGAACAGCTTCCAGAAAATGAGCGGCAGGCGCAGAAAATTTATCATCAGCCATTCGCCGACTATCCGCCCGGACACGGTCGTGTACCGCTCGTGCAGCCAGCTTGTTACCGTGAATCCGTTTCGGTGGAGTATGCCGAGAAAGTGACCGTCGTCGGTTTTGAGGATCAGCCGCGTGAACACCGTGCAGAAAAACAGCACGGCGGCGGAGAATGCGGCGATTATCGAGCGCGGAGAGTTTTGAAATTCTTTCAGCTTTTCTCTCATCTTTCGCCACCTCCCGCCAACGCATACGGATTTTCGGCGGTTCCGCTTCCGCAAAGAACGAGAATACCGCTGCGAAGATACATCGCCGGGCATACGCCGCACAGCTCGTCCGCCGCGAGCGTTTTATAGAATCCGCCGGTCGTGGTGACCGCCGTCACGCTGCTCTGATTTGTCGAAACCGGCGAGCTTGTCCAATACCAGCAGTATTTGCGCAGAGTTAAATAGCGCGAAGTATCATTTTTGATGCACTGCTCGGTCGGGCTTCTGCGGCGGTCGGCGGCGCTTATATTTTTGAGCATATCTTTTGACGGCAGAAATATTGAATCGCCGTTTTTGTCAGGCGATATGAGCGAAAGGTCATTATCTGAAAAATTCTCCGGATTTAAAAATCCGCTCTCCGAATTGAGCCATGCGCGCAGGGGAGAGGCGAGATAATCGGAACTGCCGATGCCGTCCTCAGACGGGTCGAACGCCCTGCAGCACAGCACTTTTTCGCTCATGAGCAGAGTTTTGCCGCCCGTTTCGATGACTCTCCATATAATAGGCTCGCCGAGATATGAGCCGATGGCTATTCTGTCGCCGCTCTTGAGCGTGACTTCCCGCGATTCATTTCCACCGACGCTGACGGACGAAGAAAACAGCAGGTGAGCCGATGCGCTTTTGATTTTTGCGCTCCCGATAAAAGTCAGCGCAAATAGCAATATTGCCGCAATTGCAGCCGCTCTGAAAGCCTTTTTCATCGTCTCACCCCTTCTGCTTTATTTTACATATACTATGTCGAGCTCGTTGCAAGGTCCGCCCAGCTTCTGCTTCCCGGCGGAGTTGAGCCCGAGCATGCCGTTTGCCGCGAAAAATTCGCTCTCGATAACGCACGGCTTGTTGAGATTCTTGAGCTGAGTCGCTTTTGTGCCGGTCGTGTTGCCGATGCCCTTGACATACATCGACGAGCAGTTGCCCCCGTTTAACAGGAATGCGTTTCTCGCTCCGTATGCAATGAGAACTTTCATCATATTGTCGAGCGGCATAAATTCGCCGACAGCCAGGATATATTTGTTCTCCGATATCTGCGCGAACACCGTGCGGTTGTGATAATAAGTGTCGTGCTCGTTGGTCGCCTTGCCGTTTGTTATGACTTGCCACTGATAGCGCAGGGAATTGTAAACGCCCTGCGAGATATACGATTTGCAGTTCTCGTTTGTGAGCGTTTCGACTTTCCATGTGCCGTTTCTGTAGATCAGCAGTCGCTTTTGCCCGCTGCCGTCGGTCGAAACTACCGAGCCGTTGCGAATTGTCGGAGCGCCTTTTTTATATGTTGAGCCTGCCTCGCCGTTTATTGCTATGAGCGCGCCGCTCTTTCTGCCCATATCCTCAACCCTGCCGACATTCGTGCCAAGGAGCTGTTGACTCGATGCAACACCGATGTGCTCGGGCGAGCAGGTGATTATCGCGACATTGATTATGGGCTGATAAGTGACTGTCTTGTCGTAGTCGATAGCGCCGTCAGCGTTCGCTTTTTTGAAAGCCTGAGTTATCTGCGGCCCATAGGCTATTCGGTGGATTTCTATATTCACTCCGTTTGAATTGAGTTTCCACGCCCTGAGCACTTTTGCGCCGGCGATGCTTTTGACGCTTCCTGCGCTGACTTCAAGCTTGCCTTTTGAAGCTGAACCGGAATTATTCGATTTTGCAGTTGTTGCGGGCTTCGATGCCGGCTTATCTGCCGTCGGTTTCTGCGTGTCCTGAGCAGTGCTCTCCTCTGCGGATTCGGATACCGCTTCTGAACTTGCCGCTGTTTCTTCTGCGCTCGTCTGCGCATTGACTTCTGCCGCAGTTGTGTTTTCTGCCGCAGTTGTGTCCGCTTCGGGCGTTTTGCTGCCGCACGCCGTGAAGCTCATGAGAATCAGCAGGCACGCGAGCAAAAGCGCGAATAATTTTCTTGTCATATGTATCCTCCTCCTGAATATTTCTTCCAAATCGATTATATCATTGTGCCTCGCTCAATTATATGCTGCAAGCGCATTTTGACAAATAATTTTTCGTCATTTTGCACTCTTTTTTATATAGTATATGTGTATAATCTTTCGCAATTTCCGCTTTAATGCGCTGATACTTTATGATATAATTAAAGCAGCGGCGGGCAAGTATGCATATGCTAACCGAACTTGCCGCGCCCGATATGCATCGTTTGTGCATAAATTCTCTGAAAGGGTGAAGATATATGAAATATGCTGTAGTTCTCTGCGACGGCATGGCGGATTATCCCGTTGAGGCTCTCGGCGGCAAGACGCCGATGGAAGTTGCAAAGAAGCCCAATATCGATGCGCTCGCGTCGAAGGGTGAAGTCGGACTTGTCAGAACCGTTGCCGCGGGACTCAAACCCGGCAGCGATGTTGCAAATATGAGCGTGCTCGGTTTCGATCCGAAGAAGTGCTACACAGGACGCTCGCCCCTTGAGGCGGTCAGCATCGGAGTCAAGATGAGCGAAACGGATATCGCTCTGCGCTGCAACCTTGTCACCTTGAGCGACGAGGCGGATTACGGCGCAAAGACCATGCTCGACTACTCCGGCGGCGATATCTCGACCGAAGAGGCGGCGCAGATAATCGAGACCGTGCAGGAGCATTTCGGCAGCAGCGAATTTGATTTTTACAGCGGCGTGGCTTATCGCCATTGCCTTATCGTACATAACGGCACGACGGATCTCGGCAAGATGACTCCTCCGCATGATATCTCCGGCAGAGTTATCGGCGAATATCTTTCGACTTCGCCGAACGCCGAAAAGCTCATTGCCATGATGCGCGAGAGCTACGATCTTCTTAAAGATCACCCCGTGAACAAGAAGAGAATAGCCGAGGGCAAGCTCCCCGCAAATTCTATCTGGCTCTGGGGCGAGGGAAGCCGTCCTGCTCTGCCGTCCTTTGAAGAGAAGTTCGGCGTGAAAGGCAGCATCGTCTCGGCAGTCGACCTGCTCAAGGGCATCGGCATCTGCGCCGGCATGAACACCCCCGAAGTCGAGGGCGCAACCGGCTATATCGACACGAATTTCGAGGGCAAAGCGAACGCTGCAATCGACGAATGGCGTAAAGGTCAGGACCTTGTCTATATCCATGTCGAGGCTCCCGACGAGTGCGGCCACAGAAACGAGCCCGAGAATAAAGTCAAAGCAATCGAGCTTATTGACAGCCGTATAATGCCTATAATCCTTGACTATCTCAACACTCAGGATGATTATAAAGTCATGGTTCTGCCGGATCATCCGACCCCGATATCGACCCGCACCCACGCATCCGACCCCGTGCCGTATCTGATTTATCGTAAAGGCAAAGAGCTTGACAGCGGCGTTGCGAGCATAAATGAAAAAACAGCATCCGAGACCGGCAATTTTGTTGATCCCGGCTTCGACCTTATGGGTCATTTTCTCAAAGACTGACAAAAAGGAGAGAACAAAATGAGCTTTAATATAGAAACAAAGTGCGTGCAGTCCGGCTACACTCCGAAAAACGGCGAGCCGCGCGTTGTGCCGATAGTCCAGAGCACGACATATAAATACGAATCGAGCGAGCAGATGGGCAGGCTCTTCGATCTGCAGGAGTCCGGATATTTCTACACCCGTCTCCAGAACCCGACAAACGACTGCGTAGCCGCGAAGATAGCCGACCTTGAGGGCGGCGTCGGCGCGATGCTCACTTCGTCCGGCCAGGCGGCGTCGTTCTTCTCCGTTTTCAATATCTGCTCCGCAGGCGACCATGTCGTTGCCGCGTCCGCGATATACGGCGGAACTTTCAATCTTTTCAATGTCACGATGAGAAAGCTCGGCATCGATTTCACTTTCGTTCGCCCCGACGCTACGGAAGAGGAGCTCAACGCGGCCTTTAAAGATAACACCAAGGCAGTGTTTGCCGAGACTATATCTAATCCCTCGCTCGTTGTGCTCGATATTGAGAAGTATGCGCGAGCGGCTCATTCCCACGGCGTGCCGCTGATAGTCGACAACACTTTCCCAACCCCGATAAACTGCCGCCCGTTTGAGTTTGGCGCGGATATAGTTACCCATTCGACCACAAAATATATGGACGGCCACGCGACAAGCGTAGGCGGAGTTATAGTTGACAGCGGCAACTTCGACTGGACTCAGAACGACAAGTTTCCGGGACTTACAACTCCCGACGAGTCGTACCACGGTGTTGTATACACCGAGCAGTTCGGCAAGGCTGCATATATAACAAAGTGTACGACTCAGCTCATGCGCGACCTTGGCTCAATTCAGTCCCCGATGAACGCATTCCTGCTCAACCTCGGGCTTGAGACTCTGCATCTGCGTATGCCGCGCCATTGCTCAAATGCTCTCACCGTTGCAAAGTTCCTGAAGGCTCATCCGAAGATTGAGTCCGTCCGCTATCCCGGCCTCGAGGGCGACGAATACTATGACCTCGCGCAGAAGTATATGCCCAACGGCACCTGCGGCGTCATTTCGCTGAGAATAAAAGGCGGCAGAGAGGACGCGGTCAGGTTCATGGACAGCCTCAAGCTCGCGGCGATAGTCACCCATGTTGCGGACAGCCGCACCTGCTGTCTGCACCCGGCGAGCACAACTCATCGCCAGCTCACCGCGCAGGAGCTCGACGACTGCGGAGTCTATGAAAATCTCGTCAGACTCTCCGTCGGAACGGAGAATGTCGATGACATAATTGCCGATCTCGACGCGGCTCTCGCGAACGTCTGATATTGGCAAAATAGACAAAAATCACGCGTAAAATTTTATGCATAAAACCCGGCTGCAAGTTTTCCTGCAACCGGGTTAATTTTTTGTCACTGCATATGCGGCTTATGCAGAATATTTCCATATAGTTATTAAAATCAAACTGTAAAGTTTTTTGCTTTACGCATATATTCTGAATAGTCATCAAAACATAAAAGTTATCCACATTATCCACATAGTTATCCACATTAGCAAGGAGGAAAGCTTTACCGCTTGCGGAAAAGAATCAATGAATAATTGTTGAATATCGAATGAATGTCAACGAATAAATTCAAAAGTGCGCAAAAAATACCGCCCGAATTTCTGAAGGAAAAAACACGGGCGGTTTCAATATTTTTATGTTGCTCAGTCGATGAACGGGAGACTTCTGACGAGATCGTTTATCCCGCCGAGCGAACCGTGGAAGAAGCTGCGTATCATTTCAAACACAGTCATCGACGCGGTTATCGCAAACAGCACTCCGACGATTATCGCAATAATAACTGCGAGTCCCACGCCGACCGCGAGACCTATCAGCGTGAACTGACCGATGCCATTGGCGACCTTCGGTTTGTCGCTCTTCCATATAAGATAGAGCACGAGGCTGACGAGCGGCAGGAACCACAGCAGCGGACCGAAGAAGCCGAGGAAAAATCCGAGAACTTTCCATCCGCCGGTGCTTTCGCTTTCCTGCTCGGGCTTCTTGTTCGCTTTCGGCTGAACAGGTGCGGGAGCGGGCAGGGGAGCCGGCTCTTTCGGAATATCATTATGTACGGGCTGAGTATCTTCTGAGGCGGTCTGCTCCTGTGCCGCGCGTCTGGCGTCGCTCTCCGCGAGGCTCACCGGTTCGCCGCAATATGGGCAGACCTTGAATCCGTCTTCGAGCTGCTTTCCGCAATTTCTGCAAAACATAATATCACTCTTTCGTTTTTGTGTCCGCGCAGATTACTTGTCGCCCGACTTCTTTTCGAGCTTGCGCTTGTTGCCTTTGTCGTCTATTATGTATGTATTGTCGAGCTGGGCTGTAAGGCTCGCCTTGAAATCGGCGACATACTGCTTTTTGAGACCCTCCCATTCGGCGAATTCCTCTTCGCTCAGATCCCTCTCCTGCGACAGGTGATAGAGATCGTTCATGCGCTTTATCTCTTCTTTTTTCATGTCTGCCTCCGTGAGCTTATATAATACATTTATTATATACTATGCCGGGGATAAAGTCAATTTGAGCGGTAGATTGTCGATTTTATCGCGCTATCGGCAAAATTTTTCGTAAATCATAAGCGAGCAAATGGTATGAAAAAACGAGAAAACTTGAGAAAAACGGAGATAGCAAAACATAAATTAAAATTTAAAGAAAAAGTGCTTGACAAGCATAGAGTGATGTGGTAATATATCGTAGCATTAAGAAATCGGAGGTAACAAGTATGTCAACTTATATGCCCAAAGCGGGCGACATCACCCGTAAGTGGTATGTCATCGATGCTGCCGGTAAGCCTCTCGGCAAGGTAGCAGTTCAGGCTGCCGTCCTTCTTCGCGGCAAGCATAAGCCCACATTCGCTCCTCACGCCGACTGCGGCGATCATGTAATCATCATCAACGCTGAGAAGGCTGTCCTCACCGGCAACAAGCTCAACCAGAAGATGTATTATCATCACACCGGCTATATCGGCAACATGAAAGAGGTCAAGTACAGCACCCTCATGAAGACAAAGCCCGAGTTCGCTGTCGAGCTTGCAGTTAAGGGTATGCTGCCCGATTCTACTCTGGGCCGCACCGCTCTGACCAGACTCCGCGTTTACAGAGGCGCTGAGCACAAGCACGAAGCACAGAAGCCCGAAGAGTGGGCTCTTTAATGAAGGGAGGCAATAAATAATGTACGATTCAGTTCCTTACTTCTACGGCACAGGCCGCAGAAAGAAATCAGTCGCCAGAGTCCGTCTTTATGCCGGCACCGGCAAGATCATCATCAACGACAGAGAGATTGACAATTATTTCGGCCTTGAGACCCTCAAGCTCATCGTCCGCCAGCCTCTCGCTCTTACAGGCACCAGCGAAAAGCTCGATGTCATCTGCCGCGTCAACGGCGGTGGCGTGACCGGCCAGGCAGGTGCTATCCGCCACGGTATTTCCAGAGCACTCCTTCAGTATGATGCAGAGCTTCGCCCCGCACTCAAGAAGGCAGGCTTCCTGACCAGAGACCCGAGAATGACCGAAAGAAAGAAATACGGTCTCAAAGCAGCCCGTCGCGCTCCGCAGTTCAGCAAGCGATAATCGACTGCTCAGACTATATCAAAATGGTTCAAAAAGCCCGGAAAATCAAGGTTTTCCGGGCTTTTGCTATATCTAAACGGGCTGATATGGTTTGACCAAATTTGGCAAAACGAGAGCCGATTTCATCCAATTTTTAGTGGTCCGCAAGTGGTTAACTGGCCAAAAAGAGGGCGAAAAGAGGGGGAAGTGGTTCCCAAAGTGGTTAACCGAGAGCCGATTTTTGGGGTGCTTTTCAGCCCTCCTTTCCCTCGTTTTTTGGCTGTGGCAGTTTGGCATAGTTTGAGCTAATTTGAATAATTGAATATGAATTTGATGTAGCACACAGTATAAATGCTGGGTGCTTTTTTCATTTCAGGAACTCGTATTCCGGCGATAGAAAGAGCCGTCACTTCACTGTTAATTTTGAAGTGGCGGCTTTTTCTATTTCCAGAAGCAACAGCAATAATTAGAAATGAGGTGAAGTCAATGAACACGCAAATCATCGCCATTGCCAACCAGAAAGGCGGCGTTGGCAAGACAACGACCTGTGCCAACTTGGGAATCGGGCTGGCGCAGGCCGGAAAGAAAGTCCTTCTGATCGACGGGGACCCACAAGGGAGCCTGACAATCAGCCTGGGAAATCCGCAACCGGACAAGTTGCCATTTACATTGTCCGATGCAATGGGCAAAATTCTGATGGATCAGCCTATACGCACTGGAGAAGGTATTCTGCATCATGCGGAAGGCATTGACCTGATGCCTGCGGACATCCAGTTATCCGGTATGGAGGTATCCCTGGTAAATGCCATGAGCCGTGAGACTATCTTGCGGCAATATCTGGACACGCTGAAGGGGCAATACTCCCATATTCTCATCGACTGTCAGCCCTCCCTGGGGATGCTCACGGTCAATGCGCTGGCCGCTGCGAACAGGATCATCATTCCCGTTCAGGCGGAGTATCTGCCCGCCAAAGGGTTGGAACAGCTGCTCTCCACGGTAAACAAGGTAAAGCGGCAGATCAACCCCAAGCTCCAGATAGACGGTATCCTGCTGACGATGGTGGACAGCCGAACCAACTTTGCCAAAGAGATCTCCGCGCTCCTGCGTGAGACCTATGGCAGCAAGATCAAAGTATTCGGCACAGAGATTCCCCATTCTGTCCGGGCAAAGGAAATTAGCGCCGAGGGAAAAAGCATTTTTGCCCATGACCCTGGCGGCAAAGTGGCAGAGGGGTATCGAAATCTGACGAAGGAGGTGTTGAAACTTGAAAAGCAGCGCGAAAAAAATAGAGCTGGCCTCGGTAGATGATCTGTTCTCCACCGAAGAAGGCCGTCAGGATGCAAAGCTGGAAAAGATTCAGGAGATTCCGCTGTCTGAACTGCATCCCTTTAAGAACCACCCATTCAAAGTCAAGGATGACGAAGCCATGATGGAGACCGCTGACAGTATCAAGCAGTATGGTGTTCTGGTTCCGGCGATTGCTCGACCGGACCCGGAGGGCGGTTATGAGCTGGTAGCCGGACACAGGCGGCACAGAGCCAGTGAGCTGGCAGGCAAGGAGACCATGCCAGTCATTGTTCGGGATTTGGATGATGATGCCGCCACGATCATTATGGTTGACAGCAACTTGCAGCGAGAAAGCTTGCTCCCAAGTGAAAGAGCCTTTGCCTACCGCATGAAACTGGAGGCTATGAAGCGGCAGGCTGGTAGGCCAACAAAAGAAAATTGTTCCCAAGTTGGGAACGATTTTGGAAAGAAGTCCAGCGAATTGTTAGCTGAACAGGTAGGCCAGAGTAAAAATCAGATTTTCCGCTACATCCGCCTGACCGAACTAATTCCCGAACTGCTGGATATGGTGGATGAGCGAAAAATCGCTCTCAATCCGGCGTATGAGCTGTCGTTCCTGAAAAAAGAGGAACAGACCCAGCTTTTGGACGCGATGGACAGCGAACAGGCCACCCCTTCTCTCTCCCAGGCTCAGCGGCTCAAGAAATTTAGTCAGGAGGGACATTTATCCATTGATGTGATGCGGGCCATTATGGGAGAGGAAAAGAAAAGCGATCTGGACAAGGTGACATTCACCTCGGACACTCTGCGGAAATATTTTCCCAAGAGCTACACGCCCCAGCGGATGCAGGAAACTATTATCAAGCTGCTGGAACAGTGGCAGAAAAAACGCCAGAGAGATCAGGAACGATGAAAGGAGCCGCCTATGAGGGATATTTCAGCCCGCGAGCTGAAAGGACACAACATTCTTGCCGTGGAGCGTTTTCAGGATAACACCCGCTGGATGATTGAGTTTTCTGTCCTGCGTCCCAGCACAGCTTACGGTAGCCCCGGAGAGGAAATACGACTGTTTTTGACTGAGGACGGGTATCAGGCCGCCCTGCAAAGCCAGCAGCGTCGGGAGATCAAGATCAAGCGTTACGCTCGTGTGATTGAGGGACATATCCTCGATTTCAAACCGGGAAAACACCGCCGCCACTCATAAACAAATCATTACTGCGAAAGGAAAGGATTGAAATGTGTACTGTAAAGGAAATCCGGGAAGCAATCTGGGAGGATTGCCATTCCCAGCATGGTATGGAATTTATAGAGATTGACCGTGTTCTGCAAACTCTGCCATTCTCTCAGGGAAATGACCTGTTGGACAGACCGCCCATTCCCAAGCGCCCCTACCGGCGCAGAAAAAGTGAACAAAACAGCTGACTGTCACAATTCTTTTTACAGGATTGTGGCTTTTTTCATACCCTGAGAAATTTGGAAGGAGTGAGGTCAATGGCCGTATTTCGCATTGAACGAACCAGAGATTATACCGTGATGAGCAATCACCATTTACGCAACGGGAAACTGTCCCTGAAAGCCAAGGGGCTGCTTTCCATGATGCTGTCCTTACCGGAGGACTGGAACTATACCACCAGAGGGCTTGCCGCCATCTGCAAAGAGGGCGTGGACGCTATCGGCGGCGCGCTGCGGGAGCTGGAAACTGCTGGGTACATTGTCCGCCATCAGCTGCGAGACCGGCAGGGTCGGATCAGCGATACCGAGTATGTTATCTACGAGCAACCACAGCCGAAGAACCCGGATACGCCCCAGCCGGATACGGCTTCACCAGATACGGAAAACCCGGATATGGTAAAACCGGATACGGAAAAGCCCGCAGAATTAAATATAGAGAAATCAAATACAGAAAAAACAATTACTTATGGATCAAGTACCGATTCCATTCCCTTCCGGGAGCCAGTGGCAGCACAGCTGCCGGAACGGAAAGGAAGGGATGCGATGTCTGTCTCAGAGATGGAAAGTTATCGGGATTTGATTCTGGAGAACATCGAGTATGACCACATGTGCCGGGAGTTTACCACCTACCGGGAGGACCTGGACGAGATTGTGGAGCTGATGGTGGAGACTGTCTGTGCCAAGCGGAAAACCACCCGGATCGTTGGCAGCGACTTCCCCCATGAGGTGGTCCGCTCCCGTTTTTTGAAGCTGGATTGCTCCCACATCGAGTTTGTCATGGAATGCCTGCGGAACAATACCACCGAAATCCGCAACATGAAGCAGTATCTGCTTGCGGTGCTGTTTAATGCGCCGACCACGATCAGCAACCACTACACCGCACAAGTTAACCACGATATGTACGCAGGCGGCTGGTAAACAGCCGCTTTTCTGCTGCCCGAAAACACCGGGAGAAAGGATTTTGCCATGAAACGACCTCTTGCCTACATTACGGCTCCCTGGAGCAACAGCCAATATGAGAACGCCGAGAACGCTGCGGCCTACTGCCGTCAGGTGTACGATGCCGGGTATTCGCCCATCTGCCCGGTGCTGTTCCTGCCTACCTTCCTCAAAGACGAGATTCCCCAGGAACACAAGGACGGGCTGGATATGGCGCGGGACTACCTGCGCCGGTCCCATGTGCTGGTGGTCTGCGGCCACGGCATCGACGAGATCGTGAAGAATGACATTGCCACCGCCGAGCGCCTGCGGATCACCGCCACCACCCTGGACGGTATCCTGACCGTGAAGGGCCAGGGACGCGGGAAAGGAGGCGCACGCCATGCTTGAGCGTAAGACCGTGGGCCAGCTGATGGAGGAAATGCGCCTCAAAGCCGGGGCGCAGAACTACCACGGCCATGAGTACATGGATTTGGAGCGGTTTGCCGAGGACACCCGGCACATGATTATCTTCGATGTGCTGACCGACGATTCCCCGGTGGGCTGGAAAGGTGAACGGACCCGCCTGTTTCTGACGGAGGCCGGATACCAGAAAAGCCTGGAGAACCAGGAAAAGGGCCACATCAAGATTCTCAGCCATGCCAAAGTGCGCCAGGGCCATCTGTACTATGACCGCTCCGACCAGCTGCGCTGAAAGGAGCCTGCCATGCTGAAATACCTGCTGCGGCGGCTGGTGGTTCCGCCTTAGTATCAAGTGCCACCCCTGCAAAATCCGTGGAAAGGAGGCGATGACCTATGCAGGAGGAAGTGGAAAACAGGACTTTGACGCTGGTAGTCAGCGGAACAAAGTTTACCGGGCGGTTGATGAAAGCCGCCATCACCAAATACCTTGCCCACCGCAAGGAAAAGAAGCTGCAAAAGCAGAAAAGCCGGGATACCCCCGTGATTCCCCACGGCAAGCAGACGGTGAAACAGCTGATCGGCCAGAATCAGGGCGTTTCCAACATCGAGATCACCGACCCCTCCATCAAGGAGTTTGAGAAGATCGCGCGGAAATACGGCGTGGACTATGCGGTGAAGAAGGACCGCAGCAGCTCCCCACCCAAGTACCTGATCTTTTTCAAGGGTCGGGACGCGGATGCCCTAACCGCTGCTTTTACCGAGTACACCGGGAAAAAGGTCAAGAAGGCGGAGAAATCCGAGCGCCCGTCCGTGCTGGCAAAGCTGAGCCAGTTCAAAGAACTGGTAAAACACGCCGTCGTGGACCGGAACAAGCGGAAGGAGCTGGAACGATGAAAAAGCAGCTGAACATCAAAAAGCTCATTTTGCTGAATCTGCCGTATATCCTGATGGGGCTTTTCTCCACCAACTTCGGTGAAGCGTGGCGGATGGCCGTGGGTGCGGACGCTTCGGCAAAAATGCTCTCGTTCTTCTCCACGCTGCCGGTGGCGCTGGCCAGCTGGTGGCCCAGCCTGCACCCGCTGGACCTGCTGGTGGGCCTGTGCTGCGGCGGCGGCCTGCGGCTGGCTGTGTACCTGAAAAGCAAGAACGCCAAGAAGTACAGGCACGGCATGGAATACGGTTCCGCCCGTTGGGGAACCCATGAGGACATTGCACCCTACATCGACCCGGTATTCCAGAACAATGTGATTCTGACGAAAACGGAGAGCCTGACAATGAACAGCCGCCCCAAGGACCCAAAGACCGCCAGAAACAAAAATGTGCTGGTGATTGGCGGCTCCGGTTCCGGTAAGACCCGCTTCTGGCTCAAACCGAATCTGATGCAGATGCACAGTTCCTATGTGGTCACAGACCCGAAGGGAACCATTTTGGTGGAGTGCGGAAAAATGCTCCAAAGGGGCGCACCCAAGCTGGGGAAAGACGGAAAGCCTATGAAGGATAAGCACGGCAAGGTCATTTATGAGCCGTACCGAATCAAGGTCCTAAATACCATCAACTTCAAGAAGTCCATGCACTATAACCCTTTCGCCTATATCCATAGCGAAAAGGACATCTTGAAGCTGGTAACAACGCTGATCGCCAATACCAAAGGCGAAGGCAAGGCCGGAGACGATTTCTGGGTAAAAGCAGAAACCTTGTTGTACTGCGCGCTTATTGGCTATATCCATTATGAGGCTCCGGTGGAGGAACAAAACTTCTCCACCCTCATTGAGTTCATCAACGCCATGGAAGTCCGTGAGGATGACGAGGAGTTCAAAAACCCCGTAGACCTGATGTTTGATGCACTGGAAGCCGAGAAGCCAAACCACTTTGCGGTGCGCCAGTATAAGAAATATAAGCTGGCCGCTGGTGTTGTATGCTCTAAAAGACTTCTTAATCAAGCAGTTGGGAAGTCTCTTAGAACACACAACCTAAAACCGAAGAAAGGAGCGCAAGTTATG